>Ga0182030_10010274_pt1 | contig 19044 bp, 19 predicted proteins | sample 812S3MmetaG_FD_121299 | JGI IMG/M metagenome (GOLD analysis project Ga0182030, IMG submission 121299) | Permafrost microbial communities from Stordalen Mire, Sweden - 812S3M metaG (Illumina Assembly) | ecosystem: Environmental > Terrestrial > Soil > Wetlands > Permafrost | place: Sweden...
GGCTCGTCTCTCTCTCGCTTGCGGACTTGCGACGCGCTTCAGGCTGAAACGCCACCGGTTCATCCCATCTCAAGCACGCATCACCCGGTGAACACGCGGTCGGGGCGGGGGGCAAGGGGGGGCGGGGTAAACCGTTGGTTGCGGGGCGGGGGGCCGGCGGGACCTCACCTCACGCCAACCAAGCCACCGTCACCCCATCCCCCCCTTGGTCTCTGTCCGCCGCCCGGAACCGCGCCACATAGGGCGTCCGTCCCAGCTCCTCCCGCAGCGCCTCCCTCAGCGCCCCCGTCCCGTGCCCGTGAAGCAGGAACACCGCCCTCTGCCCCTCGCCGAGCGCGCGATCCAGGAACGTCGTCGCCATCGCCACCGCGTCGTCCACCCTCAGGCCCCGCAGATCACACGTGTTGTCGCGCGTCTGGATGAGCGCCTCCTCCGGCGCCGCCGGCTCGGCGCGCGCCCCCGCCCGCCCGCTCAGCGCCCGCAGCGCAGGCCGCGACGGCGCCTCGGGCTGGGCCGCAGCGCGCAGATCACTCACCGCCACCGTGAGCTTCATCGGCCCCGCCGCCACGCGCACCTGATCCCCCGCCAGCACCTCGACGACCTCGGCCTCCGCACGCAGCCGCTGCACCCACACCTTCGCCCCGCGACGCAGCTCGGGCGCGCGAACCGGCGCGCGCTCGACCTCACCCACGTTGACGACGAGCGACTCCAGCCCTCCCCCGATCGCCACCTGACCCGCGACGCGCTCCACGGCGCGCTCGGCCTCGCGCAGCGCCTCGGGATCGATCTTCTTCGCGCGGAGCCTCGCCTGCGCCTCGCGCAGATCTTCCCTCGCTCTCCGCAGCCGGTCCATCAGCTCGCGGGCCTCCTCGCCGAGCGCGCGCTTCTCGCGGCTCCGGGCCGTCTCGAGCTCTCCCTCCAGCCGCGTCGTCAGCACGCGCGCCTCTCGCTCGCGCTCGTCGGCCGCGGCGCGGGCCAGCTCCAGGGCGGCGCGCTCGTCGTTCAGCTTCTTCACGACGACCTCGAAGTTGTGGTCCTCGCGCGTGAGGAATCGCTCGGCCCTCTCGATGACCGTCGACGGCATCCCGAATCGGCGCGCCACGGCGAGCGCGCTCGAGCTCCCGGGCACGCCCATGGCCAGCTGGAAGGTTGGCGTCATCGTGGCGATGTCGAAGCCGACGCTCGCGTTGATGAAGCGGGAGTCCGCCAGCGCCAGCGCCTTCAGCCCCTCGTAGTGCGTCGTCGCCGCCACGGCCCCGCCGCGGGCACACAGGCTGTCGAGCACCCCCGCCGCCAGCGCCTCGCCCTCGCGGGGATCGGTGCCCCCCGCCAGCTCGTCGAGCAGCACCAGCGCGCCGCGCGTCGTCTCGAGCAGGATCTCGGCGAGGTTGGAGATGTGCGCGCTGAACGTCGACAGGTTCTTCTGCAGGCTCTGGTCGTCGCCCACGTCGGTGAGCACGACGTCGAAGAGACCGATGGTGCTCCCGGCCTCGCACGGCACAGGGATCCCGGCGCGGACCATCAGCGCGGCGAGCCCCATCGTCTTCAGCGCGACCGTCTTGCCGCCGGCGTTCGGGCCGCTGACGACGATCGCGCGCTCCGCCTCGAGCACGAGATCGCTCGGGACGACGTGCGGCAGATCGAGCGCCAAGAGGAGGTGCCGCGCGCGCTTGAGGTCGAGGCGCGGCTCGTCGACGATCTCCGGGAAGACGAGGGCCTGGTCGCGCGCCAGCTTCGCCGTCGCCGCCCGGACGTCCGCGATCGCCAGCGCCCGCGCGGCCGCGTCGACGCTCGGGAGCGCGTCGGACACGACGGCGGAGAGCCGCGCGTAGACGGCCTCCTCCTCGCGCTTCACGTCCGCCTCGAGCACCTTCAGGCGATTGCCCATGGGGACGACGGCGCGCGGCTCGACGAACAGCGTGGAGCCGCTGGAGCTCGTCGCGTGCACGATCCCGGGGAACCGCTCGTGCGCGTCGCTCCGCACCGGCAGCACCCAGCGCCCCTCGCGCTCGGTCACGAAGTGATCCTGGAGGACCCCCTCGTAGCGCGCCATCATGTCCTCCATGCGGGAGAGCATCCGCTGACGCGCGGCGTGCCACTCGCTCCGGAGCTCGCGGAGGCGCGGGCTGGCGCGGTCGGACAGCGTGCCGTCCGCGTCGAAGCTCCCGGTGATCTCGTCGGCCACCTCGTCGAGCGTGGGATCGGTCGAGCACGTGTCGAAGAGCGCCGGCACTTCGGCCCGCCGCGACGCGAGAAAGCGACGGAGCGCCCGCGCCGCGCCGAGGAGACGCCCCACCGCGCGGAGCTCCGCCGGCGCGAGGACCCCGCCGACGCGGGCGCGCTCGATCGCCTCCTTGACGTCCTCCACCTCTCCCGCCGGCAGCGGCCTTCCCTGCTCGAGGAGGCGCGTCGCCTCGGCGGCCTGGGCCAGCAGGCTTCGCGCCTCGTCCCGCGTCGCGGCGAAGGGGAGATCCTTCGCCAGCTCCTTGCCGAGCGGGCCCGCGCATCGCTCGGCCAGGGCAGACAGCACGCGGTCCCACTCCAGATCGGAGCGGGTCTTCGGCGGGCAAGGGTCGAGGCGGAGCGGCTGCACGGGGGAAGGTAGGATAGCGCTCGAACCTTTTGGCTCGACCGGTGTTTAACAGAATGTCGATGGACTCGGACGAGGCCCTCTACGCCCGCGTGAAGCGCGGCGACATGCTCGCCTTCGACGACCTCTATGCGCGTTACGCCCCGCGTCTCTTCGGCTTTCTTCGCCCCCAGCTCGCGACCCGGGCCGACGCGGAGGACGTCTTCCACGAGTCTTTGCTCGCCACGCTGGAAAACGACGAGGTGGCCTTCGACCGAGGCAGCTTCCGCACGTGGCTCTACCGCATCGCCCGCAACCTCGTCCTCAACCGCGCCCGGTCGCACGGTCGCGGCGAGATCGCCATCGCCAAGCTCGCCTCCGTCGAGGAGCCCGCCTACGCCGCGGACGAGCGGGCCTCCCAGGGCCAGATGCTGCACGCGCTCGACGGCGCGGTGGCGCGGCTCCCCTCCCCGCTCTCCGAGATCTACCACCTCCGCTCGTCGGGCCTCAGTTACGAGGAGATGGCGATGGTGCTCGGCATCCCTCTCGGCACGCTCAAGTCACGCATGAACCAGATGGTCAACGTACTCCGCGAAGAGCTCAAACCATGGACTGCACGCTGATTCAGGGACACCTCATCGGGTATCACTTCGCCACGGTCTCGGACGTCGAGCGGGCGGAGGTGGAAGGGCATCTCCTCGTCTGCACGGCGTGCCTGCGCACGTACCTCGCCCTCAAGGCGCACATCGACCGCGGGTCGCGGGACGACGAGGTGCCGAGCGAGGCGGCGCGCCTGCGCCTTCGCGCCGCGGTGCAGGCGCGGTTCCGCCCGACGCCTGCGCGGCGCGTGGGTCGCTGGTTCGCGAGGCCGATCCCCCTCTACCAGGGGCTCGCCGTCGCCGCCGCCGTCGTCCTCGCCACCGCGCTCGGGCCGACCGTCGCGCACGCGATTCACCCGGGCCCCGTCGCCCGTTCCGCCGAGCGCGTCGACAGCGCTCGCCCCGCCGCCGAGAGCCTCACCATCTACTGAATCGAGAGGACACCAAGCCCATGAACCGCTCGCTCCTTCTTCTGCCGCTCTTGCTGCCCGCGTGCGCGCAGGCCCCCTCCCCCTCCGGGCAGGGCACCCCCGCGTCCGGCACGGTGACCGTCGCCGCCGCCGCCGCGACTCCCGTGCCTGCCACAGCGGCGAAACCGGGCTGCGAGGACGAGGACCCGTCGGTCCCGCCGGAGAAGTTCACGGAGTCGGCGCGCAACTTCGAGGAGGCCAAGAAGGCGCTCCTCGAGGGCTACTACGATACGGGCGTCACCGAGGACGACCTCTACCGCGCCGCCGTCGCAGGGATGCTCCAGCGCGTCGATCCGAAGATGCGTCAATGGAACAAGCTCCTGTCGCCGTCGGAGATCGTCGAGCTTCGCAACGACCTGCAAGGCGAGATCGTCGGCGTGGGCATCGGCATCGAGATCGATCCGGCGACCGGCTACATCGACGTCCGGCGGGTGTACCCCGGCTCCCCCGCGGACCACGCTGGCGTGGCGCCGCCCGACAAGATCGTCACGGTCAACGGGAGGCTCTACCGCGGGCTCACGCTCCACGACGCCGTGGCCGACATCCGCGGCAAGGCGGGCGAGACGGTGACGCTGAGCATCCTGCGCGGTGACAAGCTCGTGAGCGTGCCGCTGGTACGCCAGCGGGTGGTCTTCGATCAGGTGAGCCACATGATCGTCGGGGGCAACGTCGGCTACGTGGAGATCCCCGGCTTCAACGCGAAGACGCCCGAGGAGCTGCACGACGCGCTGACGGATCTCCCGTCCAAGGGGGCGCGCTCGCTGGTGCTCGACATGCGCCACAGCCCGGGCGGATCGTTCGACGACGCCGTCGCCGCAGTCGGGGAGCTCGTGCCCGCGGGGTCGACGGTGGTGTCGCTGAACAAGCGGGGCAAGGTCGAGCCCATCGTGCCGAAGACGACGCCGGTGGAGCTGGATCAGCCCATCGCCGTGCTGGTGGACCACGACACGGCGTCGAGCGCAGAGCTCGTGGCGGCGGCGCTGCAGGAGCTGCGGCACGCGACGGTCGTCGGCAGCAAGACGAAGGGCAAGTGGACCGTGCAGAGGGTGGACGATCTGCCGAACGGGTACGCGATCAAGTACACGATGGCGCTCTTCGCCTCGCCCGCGGGGAGGAGCTTCGAGGGGGTGGGCATGGCGCCCGACGTGGAGGTCGACCAGGCTGACGACGCCACGATGAAGGCGCAGACGGATACCGACCCGGTCAAGCGGCTGGCCGAGGACGTCCAGCTGAGGACCGCGCTGGCGGTGCTGAGCAAGGGGCGGTGAGCGGAGGTGGCCAGAGGCTCGGCATCCCTGAAGCTCGACCATACGAGCGCATGGAACGGGCTGATCGGGTGGTGACCCGCTGGACTTTGTCGTAAGGTCCAGCGCGCCATGGGGGAAGTCGACACCCAGCCTGCCCCGCTCACGCCGTTCCACCTCCGACCCGCGGGGATGGATATCGTCCTCAAGCCGCTCCACCGGTGGGTGTGGTCCGACGCGCATCGCTGCGCTCACAAGCTTCTCCGGTTTGCCGAGACGGAGGCCGACGGAGGCCGCGATATCGCCCGCGCCGCCGAGCTCACCGGGGACGGCCTGCTGCGACGGCTCTATCTCCGTCACGCGATGGACGAGCTGCGGCACGCGGAGATGTTCCGCACCCGCGGGCGCAGCATGCTCGCCGCGCTCCCCCGCCAGAGCGCCAGCGCGGAGGCCAACTGGCTCGCCCCGGGCGAGCGCGGGCTCGACGATCTCCACGTCGACGGCGAGAAGGACGACACGCTGCTCGCGTTCCTGCACCTCAGCGAGCGGGCCGCGGCGATGCGGTTCGCCGTCTATCGCGAGGTGCTCACGAAGGACAAGGAAACGCGCGAGGTGTTCGAGAGCATCCTCCGCGACGAGGCGTTCCACATGAACTACACGCGAAAGCAGCTCGAGCGCGTGTCGCCGCGGCGCCACGGGCTTCGCCTCTGGACCGCGCGGCTTCACCGGATGTGGAAGGTGTACCTGCGCTTCGCGGCGGCGTTCGCGAGCGTGATGGGGGCGGTCATCCTCACCGTGCAGTACTTCGTCATCCTGCCGGTGTTCGCGTGGGCCGCGAAGCGCGCCGGCCGTCGTGAGCCTCGCGGGTGGGCCGACACAGCCGGAAAGGCACACACGCTGGGGACGCAGTACTGATGGCTGGGATGAAGATCCTCGGGATCTCGGCGCATTACCACGACTCCGCGGCCGCCCTCCTCGTCGACGGGATGCCCGTCGCGGCGGTGCAGGAAGAACGGCTGTCGCGTCACAAAAACGACGCAGCATTCCCGGTGGCCGCCATCGAGTATTGCCTCGACCGTGCGGGCCTCGAGGCGGAAGAGCTCGACGCCGTCGTCTTCTACGAGAAGCCGATGCTCAAGTTCGAGCGCATCCTGACGATGGCGCTTCGCGAGTGGCCGCGCACGTTCTCGAGCTTCCCGCAGGCGATGAAGAACACCCTCGGCGAGAAGCTCTGGGTGAAGGGCCTCATCAAGAGCTGGCTGGGCATCCCCGCGCGCAAGATCCTCTTCGCCGAGCACCACCGCTCGCACGCCGCCGCCGCGTTCCTCACGGCGCCCACCAAGGAGGCCGCCATCCTCACGGCCGACGGCGTCGGCGAGTGGGCGACGCTCTCGGTCGGCCGCGGCAAGCGGACGCCGGAGGAGACGACGGTCGACCTCTTGCGGGAGATCCGCTTCCCGCACTCGCTCGGGATGCTCTATTCGACGTTCACCGCGTTCCTCGGCTTCCAGGTGAACGAGGGCGAGTACAAGGTGATGGGCCTCGCCGCGTTCGGCACGCCCCGCTACGCCGACGACGTGCGCAAGGTCATCACGCGCACCGAGGACGGCGCGTTCCAGCTCGTCATGCGCTTCTTCGAGTACCAGACGACGGCGAAGCGCTCGTACAGCAAGCACTTCGTCGAGCTCTTCGGAGCGCCGCGCGCCCCCTGGGAGCCGCTCGATCCCACGAGCGACGAGGGGCGCCGCTTCGCGGACATCGCGTCGAGCGTGCAGCACGTGCTCGAAGAGATCCTCGTCGACATGTGCACGCGGCTCCACGACGAGTCGAAGCTGCCGGACCTGTGCCTCGGCGGGGGCGTCGCGCTGAACGGCGTCTGCAACGCGCGCATCCTCCGGGAGTGCGGGTTCGAGCGCGTGTTCGTCCCTCCGTCGCCCGGGGACGCCGGGTGCGCGCTCGGCGCGGCCCTCCTCGCCGACCGCGTGCACTTCGGAAACCCGGACCGCGACTTCCCGGATCACGCCTACTGGGGCCCGGACATCGACCCGGTCGAGCTCGGGCGCATCGCCGGAGAGGACGGCCTCTCGCACGTCGAGGTCGCGACCGACGCGGAGCTCTTCGACCGCCTCGCGCGCGAGCTCCACGCGGGCAAGATCGTGGGCTGGATGGACGGGCGGACGGAGTTCGGCCCGCGGGCGCTCGGGAGCCGGAGCATCCTCTCGGCACCGCACACCGCCGAGCAGCGCGATCGCCTCAACAAGAGCATCAAGTTCCGCGAGGAGTTCCGTCCCTTCGCCCCTGCGGTGCCCACCGAGCACGCCAGCACGTACTTCGACCTCCCCCCCGGCGGCCATCGCCTCGCGCGCTTCATGTCGGGCGTCTTCCCCGTCCGCGAGGAGCACCGCGCCAACCTCGGCGCCGTCACGCACGTCGACGGAACCGCGCGCCTGCAGACGGTGGACAAGGAGGGGTCGCCCCGCTTTCACGCGCTGCTCGAGGCCTACGGACGCGTCTCCGGGGTACCCGTCATCCTCAATACGTCGTTCAACCTGGCGGGCGAGCCGATCGTCAACCGCGCCGTCGAGGGCTACTCGACGTTCCGTCGCTGCGGGATCGACCTTCTCGTCGCGGGGAGAACCATCGTGACCAAGGAGCGCGCGGGAGAGCGCGCCGCCGAGAACGAGTCGAAGGAGGCCGCCGAGTGAGTCTCAAGCGCAAAGGGAAGATCCGCCGAGGCCTGACCGTGATGGGCAGCGCCGTGCCGTCCATCGCCGACTTCGTGGGCGGGATGTGGAAGAACAAGAACCGCAACCGCTGGCTGGTGCCGCTCGTCGTGTTCCTGTGCCTCACGGGCCTGGTGCTCGTGCTGGCGAGCACCGTCGAGGTGCTCGCGCCGTTCATCTACACGATCTTCTAGAGCATCCCCTTCGTGCGCGCGCTCGAGCTCCTCGTGTGCCCCGCGTGCCGGGGAGATCTACGCGAGGTCGATGCGCGGCTCGTCTGCGCCCGCTGCGATGCCGGATACGAGATGCGCGACGGCATCCCCGATCTGCGGGTACCGAGCGACGCCACCACCGAGACCGTCCGCGGCTTCTACACCATGGCGCCGTTCCCCGGGTACCCGCCACGCGACAGCCTCGGCTCCCTCCGCGCCCGCGCCGGGCGGAGCGAGTTCGCCAGGCTGCTCGACCGCGCGATCCCCGGAGACGCGAGCGTCGTCGAGGTGGGCTGCGGCACGGGGCAGATGTCGCTCTTCCTCGCGACCGCCGACCGGGTCGTCATCGGGGCCGACCTCACGCGCGCTTCGCTGTCCCTCGGAGCGGCGGCATCGCGACGGTTCGGCGTGGACACGGTGCGCTTCGTCGAGACCGACCTGCGCCGCTCGGGGCTCCGCGAGGGCGCCTTCGACGTCGTCTACTCGTCGGGAGTCCTCCACCACACGCCCGATCCGCGCGCGTCGTTCGCGGCCCTCGCGCGCCTGGCCAGGCCCGGCGGCATCGTCGTCCTCGGTCTCTACAACACGTGGGCGCGCATCCCGCACCGGCTGAGGCGCGCGGTCGGCCGTCTCACGAGCTTTCGCTGGGTCCCGCTCGATCCCGTGCTCCGCGATCGCGCCGGGGAGCCTGCGCGTCGCGAGGCCTGGCTGCGCGACCAGTACATGCACCCCGAAGAGCACCGCCACACGACCCGCGAGGTGCAGGGGTGGTTTCGCGAGAGCGGCATCGAGTACCTGCGAACGTACCCGGACTCGCTCTTCGCCAGCGAGCCCCTCGAGGACGACGCCCTCTTCCAGGAATCCGACGACGACTGGGGCTTCGAGAACTGGATGGCGCAGCTCGCCTGGATGAAGACGCTGGCCCATGAAGGCGGCCTCTGGGTGACCATCGGGCGCAAGGGCTGAGGGGCGGCTCCGCTATCGGACGTCGGGCTCGGCCGCGAGCCAATCCCGGATGCGCGCGGCCGCGACGGTCTCGGGGATCGGACCCGCGCTCCGACGCACGTAGGTCACGCATGGATGGCCGCCCCACGTGGGAACGCGCGAGAGCTCGCGCCACCCGGCGGCGAAGCGAGGATCGTCCAGCGCGGCGGCCTGCGCCGGGGAGAATGGGTGACCCGTCGCCTCGTCGACCACGACGATGGCGGCCGCCGGGTCCGCCGCGAAGAACGCCTCGCGGGCCGCCGCACGGAGCGCCGGATCACGCGGCGAGAACGCCAGCCGCCCCGCTTCGCGGTCGACCAGACCGAAGCCGTCGAGGAATCCCACGTCGCCCATCACGTAGGGCAGCTCCCCGACGTCGACGTGCGCCACGACGTCTCCCGGCGCGACGTACGGCGCGATCTCGTGGAGGAGGTGCGTCGGCATCCAGTCGAGCGGGTAAGGCTCGACGAAGGGGCGCGCTACCGGGTGCCACTCGCTGACACGCTCGTCGAGCCACTCGTGCTCGCGCCAGGTCTGGTCGATGGCGTGGTCGCAGGTGAGCCCGGCTTCGGCGACGAGGACGAGGCAGGCGGCCGCCGCGAACGAGCGGCGCGCGTGAGCGAGGGCGAACGCTGCGAGGATGGCGGCGAGGGGGAGCGCCACGACGAGCAGACGCCGGTCGGGCATCCAGTCGCCGCCCGCGACGAGCGCGAAGACGAACGAGGCGGCAAGCAGGGCGACGGCGAGGCGCGCGGGACGGGAAGCGAACACGGGAACAGGGAACGGGAACGGGAATGCGGAACGAAGAAGAGCGGCGAGGGGGAGAACGAGGAGCAGGAGAGGGCGGCGAAGCAGGGCGGAGGCGACGTAGCCGAGGCCCGTGTAGTCCTTGCCGTCGACGGCGTTCATCTTCGCCCAGAAGGTGTTGGGGACGAGATCGTGGAAGCATCCCCAGCGAAGCGCCGTGAGGGCGGCGACAGGGAGGGCGGCGAGAAGCGCCAGGCGCAGGAACGATCGCCGGTCGTGGGCGAGGGCGACGACCCCGGCCGCGGCGAAGAGGGGACCTTCGGGACGGACCCAGGCGAGCATGCCCAGGAGCACGGCCGCGGTCCTCGGCGAGCCCGCGAAGGCGACGCACCCGACACACGCCAGCGTCCAGAGGGCGGTGTCCATCCCGGAGGCGGCCCAGGTCGCGAGGTCGGCGTCGAGGCCGAGGGCGAGGGCGGGGACGGCCATGAGAAGCGGGCGCGAGGCTCCGCGAGCCACCCCGCGTCGCACCGCCAGGGCGCACGTCGCCGGCACCAGCAGCCCGACTGCGAGCGACATCGCCTTCGCCGCCCCGAGCCCGCGCCATCCCGCCTTCCACGCGAGCGCCAGCGCGACGGTCCATGCCACGCTCGACGTCCCCTCCACGGGCCCGCCCGGGGTGCCCGCCCGGGCCACGTTGAAAGCGTATTCCCCGTGCGCCGCGAGGTTCCGGGCGTAGCGGAGGAAGATGAAGACATCGTCCACCGTCTGCCGCTCGGCCAGGAGGGCGCGCGCCGCAAGCGCGACCGTGGACGCGACCACGGCCACGGCGGCGACCGCGGCCATGCCGGCGATCCGCGAATCTCGAGAGGGTACTTGCACGCGCGTGGTGCCCGCGGGGATGATGGTGGTCCATGGTACCCGGCCCCACCCCGGCACGCGCCAGCGCTGCGCGCGTTGCCAAGTGGTTGATGGACAAGGCACGGCCCGACGACGCCGTCGCCCTGCTCGCCGCCTGGGCCACGAACGGCCCGAACGACGCCGAGGGGCAGGAGCTCCTCGCCGAGGCGCTTCGCATCGACCCGTCGGCCAACCTCGCCAAGCTCGCCTTCGAGCGGATGGAAGGCGTGGCGAGCGAGCAGGGGCCGCTCGACGAGGCCATCGCGCGCTGGTCGGCCGAGGAGCTCAAGAAGCTCGAACGGGAGATGGTCCGCCCGTCCTTTCTGCGGGCGCAGGTCGGCTTCAACAACAACGTCAAGTACAAGGCCCAGACGTTCCACATCCAGACCGAGGACAGCGGCCTCGACAAGCCCCACATCATCACGCACCTCTTCGCGGACGGCGGTCGCGTCATCAAGAGCCACAAGCGCTCCTACGCCGAGCACGTGAAGCGCGATGACGTCGCCCCGTTCGTGCGGCAGCTGATGAAGGGCCAGCAGCTCGAGATGGCGCTGTCGCTCCGGGAGGGACGCTTCGACGAGATCATCGAGGGGCGCGCCATGGGCGGCATGGAGCTGCTCGACTACCCCCCGAAGGTCGACGTCCAGAAGCTCGCGACACAGAAGAAGTCGCGCGTCCTGGCCGACGGCGAGACCGAGGGCCCGGCCACACCCGACCCTGCGGCGGCGTCGTCGTCGGGCCCCTCGATGGAGAGCCAGCGGGTCTACTTCAAGCTGAGCGTCGTGCGCAGCATGGGTGGCGGCCCCGCCGTCTACCAGCCCAAGGGGACCGAGGCGATCATCGGCTCCGCGGGCGGCATCGTCCTCCCGAACGAGCCCTTCTGCCACCCGCGCGAAGCGGCCATCCGTTACCGCAACGGGCGCCTGTGGCTTCACGACTTCGAGGCTGGAAACGGCGTCTTCCTGCGAATCCGGGGCGCGGTCGAGCTCGGCCCGGGCGACGAGTTCATCGTCGGGGACCAGCTCCTCCGCATCGAGCGCAACCCCGTCCCCAAGGACGGCCCCGACCCCGGCCCGACCTACTTCTACTCGTCGCCCAAGTGGGTCTCGTCGTTTCGCGTCGTGCAGATCTTCATCGGGGGAGGCCTCGGCGCCTGCGTCCTCGCGCGCGGGACGACCCTTCAGATTGGCAGCGCGTACGGCGACTTCGTCTTCCCGAGCGATCCGCTCGTCAGCGAGCAGCACTGCCTCATCGAGGAGCAGGCGGGGACGATCCTCCTCACGGACCTCGGCTCGCGGACCGGGGTCTTCGTGCGCATCAAGGGCGAGCAGGAGCTCATCGCGCAGGACGAGCTGCTGGTGGGACGAACGCGGCTCCTCGTGGAGCTCGGAGGCTAGGAGGCTCTACGGGCTCCTAGGTCGCCGCGTGGCTGCGGTGCAGCTTCACCGCGATGGCGTGGTGGCCGCACGCTGGGCAGGGGGGCGGGCGGTGACCGCCGAGCTGCTCCTCCTCCACCTGCTTCTCCTCGTAGACGCGCTGGAGGTCCTCGAGCTGGGGAGCGAGCGGCTGCGGTTGCACGCGCGTGGCTGCGGCCTCGGCCCATGTGCCGCGCCAGGTGCAGATGGTGCAGCGAAGCGTCTTGTCCATGGCCGTGATTGTTACGGCGGCGTGGGGTCCAGGGCAACCTGGAAAGCAAGGTATCGCTGCCCTTCACCGCGGCGCGGCGTGGCGATCGGGCGGGTCGGCGCGACGCTCGGGGTGGGGCAATTCATCGAGCCACGACAACATTCTCGCGGTGCCGGATCGCCTCAGCCAGGGCTGGTCGTGGGGCCCCGGCAGCTCGACGAAGGTGCTGGCCACGCCCGCCCGCGTCAGCCCTCGCGAGAGCGCCTCGTTGCCGGCGTGGAAGGGGTCGCCGGTGCTCGTCTCCACGAAGAGCGCGTGCGACCCGGACTGCGCCAGCCGCGCGGCGTACCGCTCCCCTGCCCCTTCGCCGACGGCGGTCTGCACGCCGGCCCACGCCGCGAACGCCTCCGGCCGGCGCAGCAGGACCTCGAGGGAGAAGTGTCCACCGAGCGAGCACCCGCCCAGGTAGGTGAAGGCCGGGTCATCGAACGCCGCGGAGGCCTCGCGCCGGGCCTGCGGGACGACGGTCTCCACGAGCCAGCGTGCGTACTCGTCGAAGGCGCGGGGGTCGGCCACGGGCAGATCGGGCATGTACGGGCAGGCGAGCACGAGACCGCGCATCGAGCCCGCCGCACGCAGGCGATCGTACGAGGTCCCGAGGCCGTATCGCTCGAGCCAGGCCCAAGCGCCCATGCGCGCGTCCCCCGTCTCGCCTAGCCCGTGGAGGAGGACGACGAGCGGCACGCGCTCGTAGCTCTCGAGATGCCGCGGCGTGGCCAGAACGAAGAGCTGGCTGAGAGAGCCCTGGACGTGGACTTCGCGCACATCGAGATCTCGTGGTCGCCAGTCGGCTTCCGCGTCCGCCCGCGCACGCCGCAGCGAGGACGCCAGGCCCATCGAGGCCGCGGCTCCGGCGAGGAGCGCGCGGCGGCCGATCACTTGCCGACGCGTTCCACGAGCACGGTGAGGTACGTCGTGCGGCACGTGGCGATGGTGCGCCCGGACCGCTCGCCGCGCACGTCGATCTGCATGAAGGTCACGTGGCGGCCGCGACGAAGCACCACCCCGGTGCCGACGATGGCCTCGCCCGGCTCCGCGCCGCGGAGGAAGGAGATGTTGAAGTCGGTGGTGAGCCCGGTGGAGTCGGACGCCACCACGCGGGGATCGGTGTTGAAGAGGCACCCCGCGACGTGGTCGCCGAGGGCCATGATCGCACCGCCGTGGAAGATGTCGCCGGCGCGGCGCAGCTCGCGACGCCACGGAAGGCGCATCGTCACCGCGTCTCGGGCCACCGACAGGACCTCGACGCCGAGGTGCTGGCCGAGGTGGCCCTGGCCGCCGAAGACGTGAGACTGGAGGGCGGCGTAGTAGGCGGAGAGGGAGGCGTCGTCGCCGGCAACGGCGGCGCGGGCGAGGGCCACGAAGTCGATGGGGGGCATCGGGCGAAAGGATAGAGCCGGGGCGCCGGGGCAGCGAACCCCGCTACGCGCCGCGAACCGCCGGGTGCACGCACGACGGTTCACTGTGGCCTTTTCGTTGCGCGAGAGGCGGTTCAGCGCTCGCCGTTTCCCTTCCCGGTCGCCGTCCGGGCCCCGCGTCATGCCCCTCTTTTCGCGGACTTGCCCCCTTCGCACTCATTTACGTGCCCATGGCACGTCCGACGCACGGTCTCGACGCCACAGAGGAGCGAGGTGCACGCGATGGATGGTCACGCGACGGCGGGGTATCGCAAGGCGGGGCGGGCGTGGCTGGAATGGCTCCTGTCTCCACTGGTGGATGGGCTCGCCGCCGCGGGCGTGCGCCCGAACGAAGTGACGGTCGTCTCGCTCGTCGCGGGGCTCGTAGCAGGCGCTGCGCTGGCCCTCGACCAGTTCGGCTGGGCGACGGCGGCCATCCTCTTCGCCTCGCTCGGCGACGGGGTCGACGGGATGCTCGCGCGCCGGACCGGGAGCGCCTCGGTGGGCGGCGCGCTCCTCGATGCCGCCGTCGATCGCTACGGCGAGTTCTTCGTCCTCGGCGGCCTCGCCGTTCTCTTCCACGAGAGCACCCCGATCCTGGTCTTGGTGCTCGTCGCCCTCGCCGGCTCGTTCATGGTGAGCTACGGCAGCGCGAAGGCCGAGTCGCTTCGCGTCGCCGTACCGGACGGGATGATGCGACGCGCCGAGCGCGCGACGGTGCTGTGCGTGGGCGTCGCGGCGGTCCCCTTCGCCGGCGTGCTGGCGACACGCCTCGACGTGCCGTGGCTGCAGCACGCGCCGATCCTGCTCGCGGTGGGCATCGTTGCGGTCGCCGCCAACGCGTCGGCCGTGCGGCGACTGAGGCTCGTGGCGCTGGCGGCGACACCGGCGACGGTGGTGAAGCCGATTCCGGGGACGGAGAGTCAGCGGCGGGTGTCGGTGAGTCGCTGAGCCCTCACGAGCCTTCGTCGCTCTCGAACATGGCGCGCAGGACACGCATCGCGACGCGCGCCTGTCGCGATGTGCGACTCCCCACGTAGTCGCGCAGCTCGGAGACCTCGTCGCGCCCGCCGCGATCGAAGTAGCCGAACATCGAGGAGAGCGTCAGCTGGAGGCCGTGCGCGAGCTTGTCCAGCGTCTCCAGGGATGGCGAGAGCGTCCCTCGCTCGACGCGTCGCACCGTGTCGACCGACAGGCCGCTCCGCTCGGCGAGCTGATCCTGAGTGAAAGCACGGGATTGCCGCATGGCGCGCAGGTGCTGACCAAAGCGGCGGGCCAATGAGTTCGGCATCGGCAGGGACGGGCAACCTTCGACCGGACGGGCGTTCTGGCAAAGAGCGGATCGTCATGGTCTAGTAGGGCGTATCCGCCTGCCTGGCCAAGGCGCGAGAGGACTGGAGAGACCGTGTCGTGCCGGGTGCTCATCGTGGACGACGTCGAGACGATCGCCCGTCACGTGCGGCGCGTGGTGCTCAAGACCGTACCCGGGGCGGCGGTCGACGTGTTCCACGACATCGAGACCGCCCGGCGGAGCGTCCTCGGGGGATCGTTCGACCTGGCGTTGCTCGACTTACACGTGGGGCGCGAGAGCAGCGTAGCGTTCGCGCGCGAGCTACGCGCGTCGATGCCCCACCTGCCCATCGTGTTCATCACGGGGGAGCCAGCGTCGGCGGCGGCCGCGGAGGCCAGGGAGCTCGGACCGCTGGCGGTCCTCGGGAAACCATTCACGTCGGAGGCGCTGCGCGCGGTCGTCTTGCGGGCGCTGGGAGAACCGGGAACGTGACGCCCAAGTAGTTACCGGCCCGGCTGCGGCGGCTTCGGCTTCTGCGGGTCCTCTTCCGTCGGATCCGCCTGATTGAACCTCTCCGGTCCCGCCGACGCCGACACCGTCGGTGCCGGTCGCAGCACCGGCACGGCCGTCGGCCCGATCGCCTCCAGCGTCTTGTGCCGGTGCAGCAGCCACCACAGGGCCGCCGCCACGACCAGCGAGGCGAGGAGCAGCAGCACGATCGTCCGCGCCATGTCCCTCCGGGCCTTCTTCCGCCTGGGGCCCCATCCGGCCTTGAAGCGAAGGACCCGATTGTCGTAGGCCTTTTCCGTGATCCCGAACTCGGCCGCGACCTCGGCGTTCGTCTTTCCGGTCTTCGCTTTGTAGCGGAGCATCTCGAGCGTCAGACGGTCGGCGTTGCTCTTCACGTTTCTCTCGAGCCACCCGTCGAGCATCCGATCGTCCAGCACCTCGATGGGGCGGGGCGGCGCGGTCGGATCCTCGGGGGGCACCTCGGACTCCTCGCCTTCCGCGGCCGCGTCGGGCGGGAGCTCCTGCACGTCGATCGCGGGATTGAGCCACTTGAGGTGTTTCGCGTTCCCTCGATAGTAGTCAATCACGATGTTCTGGGCGATGCGCGAGACCCAGGGGCGCATCCCCGCGACGGACTGGGCCAGCGCCGTCGTCGTGATCGCGCGCACACTGGCATCCTGGATCCGGTTTTCGATGTCAGCCTCCTGCGTTCCACGCGGAACCCGGTACTCGACGACCTCACGGATGCGATCCCGAGTGGCCTTCTTCGCGAGGAACGCCCGAGTCAGCTCGGGAGTGACCGGGATGGCCGTGCCACTCCCGGCAAGGGGCGCTGCATCGGGCGGAAGGGGCGCGTCGGCGTCGTTCGAGGGAGCGCTCGTCCCGAGGATGGCCGGATCGGCCATGGGCGAGGACGGGCGAGGCTCGCTGATGGGAGCCTCGTCGTCGTCGAGGGCATCGTCGGCGACGCGGACGGGCGGGCGCTTCGTGGAGTCGGGCATGGTGACGAGGGTCGCGAATGGTGAAGCGAGCCGAAGGGACGCGCAAGTGAAACAGAGAGGAGCGGGGATCCGTGACGATGACGCGGGGGATTGCCGTGGATGGGCGCGGGCATAGGCGTGATGGTCGCGGTCCTATGCCCTGATGGCCGCGGCCGTGAAGCGTGATGGACGCGGTGACGTGACCGAGGGGGCGGGGCATCACGGGGATGGTTGTGACCATGCGAAGGGATGGCCACGGTCATCCACGGGGATGGCCGCGGTGACGAGCCTCCTGGACGCGGCCTTTGGTGACAATGGGTGCAGGCATCCCAGAGGATGGCCGCGGTCGTGAGCTGGATGGGAGCAACCATGAGCCCTCATGGGCGCGGTCATCCTGGGGGATGGGCGCGGTCATGAGACTGGATGGGTGGAGCCATCCGTCACGATGGGCGCGGTCATCATGGGTGATGGGCGTGGTCATGAGCCTCGTGGGCGGGGGCATCTGCCTTGGTGGCTACAAGGATGTCGTGGGATGGCTACGGTCCTGCGCGTCGTCGGCGCGGCCATGAAGGCTGATAGCCACACCCATGAGGGGTGATGGCCTGGGTCGTGAGCGTCCGCGTCGCGGCCATGCGGCTCGTCGCGCCGGGCATGATGGTCATGGTCGCGGTCACGAACGTTGTGGTCGCGGGCAGGAGCGTCGTCGACGTGAGCCTGAGCGTCGTCGACGCGGACATCACGGGGGAAGGTCGCAGTCGTGTGCGTCGTCGCCGGGGCCATGAGGCTCGTGGATGCGAGCGTCATGGGGGATGGTCGCGGTGGTCGGAGGTGGCCGCCTACTCCTTTTGGCTCAGACAAACGTCCCTTGCACTGACGCCCTCGTGCGCTAGCGTGGCTCTGAGCCACGGGTGAAGCTTGCTCCGTGTATCCTCCTCGAGGAGGGCGCGCGGGGGAGAGGTCGAGCGGGGCTTTGCTGACTTCGTACGGAGCGCCGGGGAGGGGGACGGCTGGCGCGCGGGATTCGCAGGGTCGACAGGATCGACTGACGTGTCTGCGCAGTTGACGCTACTACTGATACGAACCAAGGCCGCCAAAGCCGCCACGGGTTATGACGCCGACGGCGGCCTAACAGTTATGCGACAACGGCGAGGCGTTGGTCGTAACCGAAGCCCACTCGTCCGACTCATCGACACTCCGGCGCACTGCACCCGCCCACCACGGCCCGACTCCGTCCGTGCGTGTGCTCTCGGAACTTTCGGAGCCCCAGGAGAACCTGACCATGCGTCGACTACTTGTTTTTGCTCCGTGCGTTGCGGCCTTCCTCGGCCAGGGAGACGCCGCATCCGCGTCCACCACCGGCATTGCGGTCGAAACGATCGGCAACTACACGTTTCAAGGCAGTACGAACACCGACGCCAACACCGAAGGTGAAGGCTTCTGGAATGCGATGACGGCCAGCGGCACGGGCTACACGACCAAACATCACTTCGAAGACAATAACGTCTACGACACGGACTTCTACGATCCCGACCTCACTGGGAACGTATCCGACAACGACATGTACAACTTTGATTGGGCTGGCACGAACATCGCCTTCGCGATTGGACACGGCCTCTGCAATGACTTCGGTGCCACCTGCAACACGGACTCGGACTGCGGGGCCGGCGGCTATTGTCCGGGCGGGGGCGCCCTCAACGCCGGACAGCAGCGGACATGCATCAAGGAGACCCAGCGCACGTTTCTCACCTCCTCCACCGCCTCCATTCACGGGAACGCGCTGCAATACGGCGTAAACTACGGCGGGTCGACCGCCAAGAACGCCGCATTCGGCGAGGATTCTGCGAGCGGGAACTGGGACGGCGCGGGGACCAACGGCGGCGACAACGTCGTATTTCTGACGAACAGCTGCGGCTTCCGTCGTGCATACATGCTTCAGGACACGACGTGGATGTTCGCTGGAATGCACGCCTTTTTCTTCAACATGCCTACCAAAGCCTTTCGAACGTCCGATGGCAAGCAGGCTTTCTCCGACACTGCTCAGTGGAGCTCGCGAGGGTCCAACGTGGCAACAACGATACTGGCAAACCCGTCCGCGGCCATGTACATGGCGTGGCTGAACTCCACCCAGGTGAACAATAGCTACAATCTGAACAACGGTGGATCCACGGACTCGATGACCGGGATCGTGGGCGAGGGCGCCAACGTTGTCATCGGCGAAGACGTGTCCTCTGCGGCTGCCCAGGCGCGCACGAACTCCGAAACGTGGTCAGATTCGCAAGACGAGGGCATCGATCCCGTAGGCGCGTCTTACTGGTCGTATCATTATCTCTGCAACTTCGACTGCAACACGTACGGGTGGTGAACCATGAAGACATTCATCGCTATGGTAATCGCGGGTTCACTCATCGGTTGCAGCCAGACAGCGCCCGAACCCACGTCCCAAGGGTCGGCGCCGGTGTCCGTCTCTAGCTCGGCCGCACTGCCTGGCTATGTTCACAACGCGCAACAATCCCGCTTTGTCCTGGGCACCTCAACGGGAATGCGGTCGGAGTTCGGGATGGACAAGGTGGTGGGGACCGAGGGTGTCTTCGCGACATTGCCGCTAACTCAGATGGGTGCGGCTCTCCTCCGGCGAAGAGAACCCGTGCGAGGTCGATCACTTGACCCTTCGCAGTCGCGTCTTTCGTGGCGGAAGCGGGTCAGGGCTCTTGCCGTTCGCGTAGCGTGACGCA
>Ga0182030_10010275_pt1 | contig 19043 bp, 17 predicted proteins | sample 812S3MmetaG_FD_121299 | JGI IMG/M metagenome (GOLD analysis project Ga0182030, IMG submission 121299) | Permafrost microbial communities from Stordalen Mire, Sweden - 812S3M metaG (Illumina Assembly) | ecosystem: Environmental > Terrestrial > Soil > Wetlands > Permafrost | place: Sweden...
CGCCATCCCGGTCGAGCGCCGCCAAGTCCCGTACTGGCAGGAACGGGGCTGGGCCCGCAGCGGCAACAAGTATGCGGGTGCCTACCAGACGCAATACGGGGCGTTTAGGGGCGAGATCATTGAGCACCGCGGCAATGATATTGAGTTCTTTCTTTACCAGCCCTCAGGCGAAATCCGCCGCCACAGCCACTGGGCGTGTTTCCAGGACCGGGGCAGTGACTGGTTTCTGATCCATATGGGCAGGCGGCCCAAGGATGTCAGCTCAGGGATCTTGGCCATCGAGCGGCTGATCACCGAGGCATTTCAATCCTAACGGGGAGGAATCTTATGGATCAGGAAGTTTTGGACCAAGTACAGACGGAGCGCCAGCGGCTGCTGAAAAAGCGGGACACTCTGCTGGACAGTTTCACCAAAGCCGCGGGCACTGGCAAAGTGCGGCGGCTCTCGGAGTTGTTCATCAAGATCTGCCAGACGAACGAGTTTATAAAGTCGCTGGAGCAGATCGCAACCAAAAAGGATGCAGCGGTATCCAGTCGCCGCCGGTATGCGGTCAGTTCCTTGTTCCTCCACGAGAGTTTCAGGAAGTTGACCGCTGACCGGGACGAGGAGTTCTTCTTCATCACGGGAAACGAAATCGACGATGTGTTTGTTCTGGATCAGTGGGCGGAATTCGCTCATCAGAAACGTAGCGTGGTCGGCGTCACCGCCGATACCCGGTCCACCCACAAGTTGCTCATCAAGCTGGAGCAGTTCGGTCATCGGCTGCTGGCACATTTTCACAGCCACCCAGGTAACGGACCGGATTCGACCAACCCCTCCGGAATAGACGAGAACTTCCAGCGGCGGCTGGAGAGTGCCGGCCACGTCGCCGTCATGGCGATTTTCAGCCGGGACGGGTTCGTTCGGTTCGTCCGGCTCGACAAGAACATCGAAATTGAGATTTATGGACAGGGAGTGGAAAATCATGCACCGGGCATCTACCGTCTCACAAACCTCGATCAGGCTTAGGGGGAAAGCCATTCCGGGCGCCGAAAACCGGCAGCGGCTCATTCCTGGCTTCGATCAGAAAATCTTCTCCAAGGCCTCGGTATGCTGCGTGGGCGCAGGCGGGATTATCTCCCACATCGCGCCCACGTTGGTACGGAAGGGAATTGGCCGAATCACGCTGCTCGACCGCGACATCGTGGAACTAAGCAACTTGAACCGGCAGTTCTTTTACCAGCGCGACATCGGTACGTACAAGGTGATGGCACTTGCCGCCAATCTTCAAAAAGAGTGCATTGCCGCAACCGAGATTTGCGGCCATGCACTCCGCTTGGAACAGGCAATTGAAAATGGCGTCGACCTTTCCTGTGATGTCGCAATCTGCGGTGTGGACAACAATCCGGCGCGAGTGGCGGCGAGCCGCTTCTTTCGGTTTGCAGAAATTCCCGTCATCTTTACTGCTGTCAGCCGGGACGGTGATCATGGGTACGTGTTCGTGCAGGAGAAGCACGGTGCTTGCATCGGTTGCCTGTTCCCGGACATGACGAGCGATGATCGCCATCCCTGTCCAGGTACACCGGCGGCTGCGGACATTCTCCAGACGGTGGGCGCGCTGGCGGTATACGCAGTGGACACTCTTTTGATGACTCGTCCGCGGTTCTGGAACTACCGTCGGATCAGCTTATCGGATGTGGCGCTAGACGGGGCGGCTGTCGTGTCTGGACATATCGGTTGCCCGATGTTCTCGCCAAGCTCCGGCTGAGTCCTTCCGGTTCGGGCCTGCCGCACAATTACTACGGGATAACGGAGAAATTGCCGGATAGAGCTGAGCCGTAAGCCGTCCTCACTTCCACTTGATACGTCCCAGTTGCCAAATTGATGTTAACGACGCGAATACTGTTGAGACTCTGTACCGTCACACCAGCCGGTGATTGTTGGCATCCACTTGTACAGCCGGGTCCGTAAAACCACACTGTCGTACCGCTAACAAACGCCGTACCGCTAATTGTTCCAGAAATTCTGTCTGCCTTTAGAGCCAAGTGTCGGACCGACAACTGCGGAGACACAGCGGTTCGCATTTCCGTCAAGCAATTGGCATCCAGCAGCGCAACAATCGATCCCGTCTCGGGGCCAAACAGAACGATGCTTGCGGTGTGACTGGGGACTCCATTACCTCGGTTCGATGGGGACCACCGTTAACATCCTGGCTCCATGCACTGCGGGAACCTTGACGTGTGCTGGCATTGAGCCGGACAGTCGGCCATCACCGAAATCGAGCAACGGTGCGTACCGGCTGCGACTTGACCAACTACGACCGACCGACTTGACCAACCAGCCTATTATCGGTACGATGTACATAAGTATCACTAATACCTACCTTTTTATAATTAAACATACCCCGTGTATGACCAACCACCCACCACCAGAAGACTTTCGAGGGAGGAATAAGTTCTTTAGGGCAGTTGATATGTCAGAATTCATGGACATCACAACGGAGGGCGAAGCGCCGCTGTATCAGGCTCAAGCCGGACTTCTGAACGCGTACTGCAAGGCATATCAGATAGACGGACAGCAGACCTACGAGTTCCAGCGGCAGGGAGAGCGGATATTTCAGGCTGCTCTGAAGCAGGTCAAGGACCTGGCCGAGAAAGTCGGTCGCGTCCCGTGATCCATCCCACCCATCGGCGACATTGCCAGTCCCAGTGCTCTGCTGATCGCTTCGTATTCGTCGAGCTAGAACCAGGGAATGAAACGATCATTTGAACGGGGCGCCGTGCGACCTGGCGTTACCGAACGGGATTGTCCGCCGGCAATCGGCCACAGAAATGAAGGCTGTGTCGCCCCCTCTGAGGGTGCCCGCGTTGACCCGTTCTTCTGGTTTTAGGACTCTTGGTCGCATTCGCCATTTTCGGACTCGCCTGCGGGTTACAATGCTGCGTTGCGAGTCACGATTCGTCTGGGACACATCTAGTCCGCACGGCCCGTCCCCCGTCGGCGATCTACCCGCGCAGCATACTGGGTGAAGAGGCTGTGGAGTCCCAACGCCATCCAGCGGCTCGGTGCGCGAAATTGCCGTGGGACGGAATGATTCGCCGAGTTGCCGCTTCTGGAATGCGCGCAAGTTCCTTACAAGTCCAGCGGCTACCGGCGCAATCTCTCGTTCTGAATCAATTCCACGAAGTATCCGACCCCAGCACATCGAAACCCCTAAACAAACAGCAAGCGCAAACGTCGAATTGGCATCGAAGCGCCGGGCTGGCGGGCCTAAGTAGACCTTCGGTGGCCCGCTTTGTTGCCAGGACGTGTTCTGTTTCAGGCCCCGCGTGAGTGTCAGGATTTCGGTCTTCCTCGAAAACTCATCGGCCTATCCAACCGCTCCGTCTACAATACAGTCAAGATGACCAGCGATCACACGCAGCCCTCCTAGCGCTACACACCCTAGACATTTGGTGCGGCCCTGTGCATAATGAACAGTGCCCTTGTCGGTCACCCGATTTCAGGCAACGTCGGCGACAATGAAAAACTTAGCTTTGAGCATCTTCCTGGCGGCGCTGACCGTTTTTCTTGTTATATGGCTCCATCAGAGCGAACTGAACGGCCCCCCCGATAGGCTAGCCATCGGTGTCGTAATTCCAAAGTCTGGAGATTCCAAACTTGGAGGTGACCAAATGAAGGAGGGGATCGAACTCGCGAAAGACGTGCTGATGCAGTCTCGCTCGAAATCGGCGTTGCCAATCGAGTTGTTCTACGGGGACGACCGCGGTCAGGGCGAAGACGGAATCGTCGCGCTCAAGTCCTTGATTGCCACTTACCACGTGGGTGCATTGACTGGCGTCGTGAATAGCTCAGTCGCGCTTGCACTCGCACCCCTACTAGATGAACATAAGCTCGTCCTCGTTAGTGGAGGTGCATCAAGCCCCCAGTTGAGCGGATACAGCCGATTCTTCTTCCGAACCTGTCCGTCGGATCTTGAGCAGGCAAGGACAATGGCCCGTTTTGCACGTGGTTCCCTTGGTTTGAGCAGAATTGCGATTCTCTACCCTAATAACGCTTACGGCTTAGGTCTACGAGAACCGTTCCGAGAGGCGTTCGTCATGCTCGGTGGAACAATCGCGGCTGAGGATACATTTCTTTCGGGCGCGACCGACTTCGCGAGCCAGTTCGCAGCTATTAAGCAGTCGAAACCGGATGCCGTTTATCTGATTGGAGACCCTAAGGAGATCGGTCGCTGCGTCCAACACGCGAGACATTTGGGACTTCACTGGCGCTTTCTTAGCGTCAGCAGCTTTACGGAGCCTGAGGTACTATCAATTGCGGGAACCGATGCCGACGGTGTAATCAGCACAGACACCCGCTTCGACCCCGACTCGCCGTACCCAGCGACTAGAAGATTCGTTGAACTATTTAAGCTGCAACATTCCGGCAGAGTACCTGGCGCTCTGGCGGCAACGGGGTTCGACGCACTCACGGTGCTCGTCACCGCTCTCGACGAAGCGAAAGGAGAGATGAGTCGGGTCCCTGATTTGCTAAAGGCTATCCATGGCCTAGACGGCCGTGACTTCGAGGGAGCCGCCGGCCCGATTCGCTTTGACGAGAACGGCGATGTACGAAGACCTGTTAGATTAACTGAGGTGCGGAATGGTGTTCTTGTTCCAAGTGTTCCAAGGGAACCCGTTAAATAGATCTGCTAACCCGGACGAGGTGCCTTTTCAGGCACGAGCCGCGGAATGGCGTCGCTATTCACTGCACGCCAAAGCCCTAACTTTCCATTTGAATCCAAGTGTGCCGAAATGAGAGCCGTCAAAGATACGATCGACTGGATCACCGAGAATAGTTCAAATCGCAACATTACGTTCTTAGCAGCATTCACTACTGGCGCCACCTGGCACGGAATCTGCGCCTTGAATCAGTTACGCACGTCGGCCTTCTATAAGGCGTTGCCAGTCGCACTTCTCCTGCCATTTGGCATTGTCTTCTGCGTTGCCATTGCGACGCCGCGCAGCTTAAAGGTCCTTACCAGGTGGATCGAGTCCTTTTTTTGGCATATTGGGACGCTACTCATCGCATTCGTAGGCGCGTTGTATTGGCGCGTCCAAATAGGCTCCGACGATTATCCATGGCCCCTTTTTATTGTCATGTTTTGCGGCCTGAGTACGTTAGTTGGAATTCTGATCCTTGTCTTCGCTGCGCTCTGGCACGCGAACGAAGCGTTTCTATTGGCCAAAGGCATGGTTGCCCGCCCGCAAAAGTCCAAACAGCCTCTGGATTCTCCGGCTGGCTTAGAGCGCCTACACCCCGTAGTCTTGCTTTTGGGTATTGCCGCGGGAACAGCCGTGGGTGTTCTCGTCGGAATCGAGGGCATGCGGCGCCTGTACCTAGATTCCCCGCATCCGACCTTGTATCAAAGAATGACCGAGTCCTTCGCCACCGGAGCGGTTTCAGGAACTCTAATTGCGGTCTTTGTGGCCGTTGGATGCGTAGTATTTGTTTTTGAGCGTAAGATGTCTCATTTCGACAGGAACGCCTATAATCTGTTGGATCAGCTCGAAGGGATCACCGTCACGGTTCAAGAGCTTGAGCTCGAGGTGAGCCGAAGAGCTGGTGATCTCGTAAACATTCTCCATACAAATATGGGTATCGAGGAACTGCGTTACAAGGTTCAGCCAGATGTCGTCTCGTCTGAGGCCTGGTACTTGTCGGCATGGTTTCGCCAGATCGGAATGCTGCCCGCCGGATCTCCGAGACTGGAGGCTGCGTGTGCGATTGCGCGAAGCTATTGGTGCGAAGAGGCTTTCGATATTAGCCGTTGGCAATTAGTCACAAATTCCCGTAACTACGCAGCCTTCTTGATTTCGGTCGTCGATCGGCTGGTTGCTACTTCACCGGACCGAAAGATTTATTTTTATACTAGCACTCCGGTCGCGCCATTTTTTCTTCTAAACATGCCGTTGCAGATTCGAACCAATCTGAGCCTTCATGGCCGCCAGCGATTCTTAGACGAATATATGAGTTTTGTTAGAGATGTAATTTCAGATAATGATAACGTCGTGCACGAGAGATTTATTTGGAGCGTTCCGTTCGCGAAGGATGTGGCAGATCTGCCGGTAAGTTTCCGCGGTTGGTTTCACTATCCTTTTGGCGGCCGCTATGGCATGACAGACCGCCAGGGCTGGAAGATATTAGGTGTTCCACTTTCAGTTTCAAGGATACTGGCGAACGCCGACCTATTTGATCTAAGGTCATTGTACTGTGACAAGGGCAATTGCGGTGGGGAGCTTCCAAGGCAAAATGATGATTTAGGGGAATTTATCGCCGCTTTAGAGGCAACCGGGGAATCTCTACGGGCATTTCCGTTGGTGAATCCGAACTCTCATGACGATACGACACTTCAAACCGTGATCCGTAAAGAGCTTGAGGAGCTAAGGATCGAGCTTCGCGAAAGTTTTGATAACATAAAGAGAGAGCTGACAATTGGATCGGCGGCATTAAGCAAGGCCCTAAAGGGTGACAGATCCGGGAAGACTTGGCAGACACTAGTTGATAATATCCAGAATATTTGTACTGGGAACTGGGAAATGCTGCCCGCGGCGCATCACATAATCGCTTCTTTACAGGCCCTTGGCGCCGTAGCTGCTGCTACTAATGAGTCACCGCTCGACGCACTGCCGATTCTTGAGGATCGTTTACTCCGGGCGAAGTGGTGGCAAAAGTGGATGGTGCAGTACCCCACTGCCACAATCGAGTCATTGCCGAGGTTCAAAGACTTTTTTGACTCGACGTTTCATTCTGGTGTTCAACAATTTCGAGCTCCACGATTCGTCCCCGCGAAGGCTCTCGCAATGCCGAATGGCGTTTCGTCAGCTTCGGAAGCCGTCAGGAAGGCATTTGAGGATATAGGCCCGGAATTTGCAATGGTGGGCGTTGGGAGTGAGAGGAAGGAGGCCGGCGTAGGCCCAATCACGTGGGTTGTGGCGTTGCAATCGACTATTAATCAGCCTTGGACGTCGGGGGAGATCAAGGTTGTGTTTAGCAATGGTCGCGGCTTCGAGAAGTATCAGACTGCGATCGACTATCTCATTGACCAGGGGAGAACGGAGGCGACCTAGGAGTCGGTCGGAAGTTCAGGCTTGTTTTGCGACAATTGAACGCCGCCAATTCCCGTGAGGAGAAGGTGTCCACTGTTTTATGCGCCAAAGGCTGACACGGACTGACGGAGCTGTCTAGAGAGGCATTACAGTGGAACTTGCGTGACAGGGATTTAGAGTGTATCTCTTGAAGGGCGGCCAATCCGAATCCTGGGTAGGAGATCTATGGCACGTGTTATCGTCCATGGCGTGAATTTGTATTATGAGGAATGTGGCCGAGGATACCCCCTCATTTGTTTGCCGGGTGCTCTCGGAAGTGGGAGCACGGACTTTGGCTTGGTATTGGAGACGTGGGCGAAGCGCTTTCGAGTCGTATCGGTGGATCCCAGAGGCTACGGTCAGTCGCGGCCTCCGGACCGTGACTTTTCAGGAGACTTCTTCCTCCGTGACGCCGAGGATGTCAACGCTCTTGCCGAGAGCATCGGGTGCCTAGAGTATTTCCTCGCTGGTTGGAGTGATGGTGCGAACGTGGCAGTATTAGTGGCCGCGCAGCATCCTGCGCGCGTCCGCAAGCTCGTCTTGTGGGGCGGAAACTCGGACATCAGGCCCGATGATGTTAAGGGTCTGGATCAGACGCGTGATCTTTCAAATTGGCCGAGGAGGCGCCGACTGGCCCTCCAAGCTGTCTACGGTGACAGACTCGTGGAGTTGTGGAATTCGTATTGTGACGGCATGCACCACTTGCATTTGCGCGGCGGTGAGATTTGTGGCGACCGGCTACGCGAAGTTCGGTGTCCGACCTTGGTCATTCATGGTGAACAAGATCCGCTGATCTCCGAGGACCGTGCGCGGGCGTTTCAAAACGGAATAACAGGGGCGGAGTTTCATTTGATTCGCGGCGGACGTCACAATGTGCATCTGACCCATCATGAGGAGTTCGACGAGGTCATGTTGCGTTTCCTGGACAAGACGTTGTGAGAGAGTTCGGTCGCACCCGGATCCGTGAGAAGGCGAGTGGTTAGCTCAACCCCTCGTGCAGCTTATGAGGGATATCTTCCAGGGCGCAAATGTCGCAGTGCTGTCGGAGGGATACCCAATCGGACCGCTCAATCTGAGGCGCCAGCCAACTATTGGCGAGCACCAGAATTCTGTCAAATGCGTACTTGACCATCCAATCCTCAAGAAAAAGGCTAGACGCAGCGGCCACACCAACTATGTGCTTGCCGAGGCCTCGTGCAAATCCGATCTCCCAGGCCGAGTCTCGTCCGTAACTATCAAGAAATACAAATAAAATGTCGCACTGTTCAATAGCACGCTTGCACTGTGCGTACACCTCCTGGGAAAAGTGGGCCTTGGATTGGTCCTGTGGAGCGATTGTGCAAGGATCAAAAACGTCGAAACCGCCGCAGGAAAGCAGGCGCGAGACCATCGCATTTACATCTGCATTGGCGATACTGCCACAGAGATAGGTATTGATCATCTCTTAAGAACGCACCGCGACAAGTCGATTAGCGATACTCGTTGCCTTCGCGCAAAGGGAATCGAAGTATAGATCCACGGGTAGATTGGTGCACTCAAATGAGGTAGATAACAGGGCACGAGCACGGTCGAGACGTTGTAGAATTCGCTCAGACATCTCGCTGAAGATTCCAGTATGAGCTAGGAGATCCCGCGCTTGGCTAAGGAGAAGGGCCTTGTCCGAAGTGGGCTCCCGGATCTCATTGATGAGCCCGCGAGCCTCGGAAAGGGTATGGGCGGCCTCAATGAGGCGGATCACGGGAAATGTCTTCTTCAAGAGGATCAAGTCTTTGCCACAGCTACCGGGGAACCCCTCCGCTGGAATGAAATCCTGTAAGTCATTTAGATCCTGAACGCAGATGCCGACCAAACGCATCGCAGTCCGAAGGCGGCGGAGTTGCTCGGAATTAGGGTCAAGACCGGCGAAGATGGATCCGAACTCCGCGGAGCGTCGCACGAACTGCCCGGTCCGAAGATCGTTGATGTGGTCGCTTAAAACCTCTTGACAAGGATCCTCGACATCGGAAAAGCTGCCATCGATTGACGTTTGGAGTGATGGAGAACCGTAGTAGACGTCAAGAAACTGGCCGTAGTTCGCGTCGCGAAAGATCTTCTCGAATTCTACCCGCAGCCAGCGATCCGAGGCGATTGGATCATGCAGTGTGTTTGCCAATGTCAAGGCGTTATGGAGGGTATGGCGGCTCAGAAAGTGGACGAACGAGTTGATGACAGTCGTGAGCGGTAGGCCGTAACGAATATGTGTCCATTCCTTACCGCGTTGGTTCTCACGATCCTCGTCAATTAACTTGTCCTCGATGTAGGTGATCGAAGTATTGGCAATTTCGAGCGCAGCCGCCATTTCAACTAACGCTGGCGTGACTTCAGGGCGGGGATGCACAAGGCGGTAGCCCAGGTAGGCTGCGGCAACTCGAGCTGCGTTCTGGCCGTGCCGTAGGTCGAAGATGTAGCGGAGCGAACTGACGAAACGCTCGCGGTCCATCTCGCCGAGCAACTCACCCGGCGGTTGCGCTGTCGTGATGTCCGTTATCCTGGACCAAACACGCTCTTGAAAATCGTCGATCGGATTCGATTTGGGATTATTCGTGAAAAATCGCAAACGCACCTCGCTGTACAGACTTCAAATCATAAGGGGCGTGAATGTCCCCATTTGCATCGAACTTGATCGATCCGGATGCCCCTTCGTACAGCGGCATGCTGCGGAGCATGCTCTGTGCGGCATCCGGAGTCTTCGCTCCTGAGTTGAATGCCATGCCATAAAGCAGCACGGCGTCATACGCATGATCTGCCAGAATACCCGGCTGACCGCCAAATATTTTAGTATACAAACTTCGAAACGTGTCCGCCTCACCGCCGGAAGGACTTTTCGGGTAAACGTATGTGACACCCTCAGCCGCTGGACCTGCTCGCTCAAGGAATTTCGGGTCTTCAGTCGTAACCGTCGACACCACACCTGTCGTAACCCTATATGCCCGCAGTTCCTTAACGACGAGTCCAGTCTGGGGACCATAGCCGACGAGGTAGATCAGGTCGGGATTGAATTCTCGGACGACGGCTGCGAGATCTCTTAGATTGGTTTGAGTGCTCTCAAACGAGAAGTCTCGGGCTGCGATTCCAGGAATAGCCTTGACTACATCTCGCAGGTAGACATCCTTCAACCCAACCCCGTAGTCGTTGTTGACGTAGAGAACGGCCACCTTCTTTGCTCCCGGCCGAATTTTGAGCGATAGCTGGGCCGCCTGTGCCCCTTCTTCAGCATCTGAGTTCCAAATTCGGAAGAAATAGGGTGAACACCCAGAGAGTTTCGGATTCGTTGCGCCAGCCGAAATCATCATTCCGTCCAAGCCAAGGGCTGGTACCATTGCAAACGTAACGCTGCTCATCGCGTCGTCGATGAAAAACTTCACACCTTGGGCCTTCAGCTTTTGAATCGCCAGAGCGGCGGTCTTCGCCTCGCCTTTGGTGTCTTCGTACACCACATCAACAGTCAAATTAGGCCATCGCTTTTTCACTTCCCCTAGAGCAAGGGCAATCCCTTTCTTCTCGTTGTCTCCGTACTGAGCGTTGTCACCAGTGAAAGGAAGCACGGCCCCAATGACGATCTTGCCGCCGCCTGCGGTCGTTCCTGAGCAGCCTGTTGCCAACAGCAAAATAAAGGTCAGGACGACTACCAAACCCTTATGCAGCGGCCACCCTACCGCGGGCGCCGGACAATGATCATTCGGGGGGTGTCGGACCAAAAGCCTGTTGTTCGATCTGCTCCACGTCGAGCCATTCAAGAGGATGGTGCGTTTCTGCATATGACCTTCCATTGTAAAGGATTACGGCCCTTGTTGCTACTGGCAAAACTTCTCGTACACGATGCTCGACCACCAGCGTCGTAGCACCTCCTTCCCGGCTAAATTGAGCGATTCTTGCGAGCATGTGGGACGCAGCACTTGGTGCCAAGCCGGCTGACGGCTCGTCCAACAAGAGAATGCGGGGCTTACGAACCAATGCCATTGCCACGGCAAGTGCCTGCTTCTGGCCGCCAGATAATAACCCAGCGCGCGTTTCGAAGAAACGGTTGAATTCGGGCCACGCCGAAACAACACGATCAATCGCATCTCTTCTCAACGGCGTTGCCAGGGCGGCAACGGCAACCTCGAGGTTCTCCCGCACATTGAGAGATGGAAATACTGTACCCCCTTGCATCAAATAGGCAAACCCCATCCGAACTTTCCGGTGCGTTGACGCACACGTAATGTCGTCGCCGGAGAAACTAACTGTTCCAGCCGAAACGGTCGCCAACCCCATGATCGCCTTAAGCAACGTACTTTTCCCGGCGCCGTTGGCTCCAAGTACTGCAACCAGCTCACCTCGCAAAACAGTCAAACTCAGGTCGTGGAGAATCTCCTTCCGCCCATACCCTGCCGACAATCTCTGAATTTCCAGCTCAACCTCAGCCGGAACACTGTCGCCATCGCTCATAGTCCCAAGTACGTCGCGCGTATCGAACGGTTTCCCAGAACCTCAGATGGGACACCAAACGCGGCAACTCTACCGGCGTCCATAAAGTACATCACGTCTGAACAGTCCGCTACGACGCTCATATTGTGTTCAATAACGGCTACAGTCCTTCCTTCGCGCGCCAGCTTTTTCATGAGCGCCACAAGGGAATCAATCATCCCCCGGCCCACTCCAGACGTCGGCTCGTCTAGAAGAAGAGCTTCCGAACCCAGTGCGAGCAACCGCGCTATTGCAAGGAGCTTCCGTTGGCCAAAGGACAACTCCTCCGCGGATCCACTGCTTCGACCTCCAAGGCCAACCAGGTCCAACCATCGTTCCGCTGCGGCCAGATGGGCTGCCTCCTGTCGCCGGACAACATGCGGCAGCAAGAACGGCCATACCGGATTCTCGCCGCTCTGATTCGGGAAACCAACTAAGACATTTTCAAGTAAGGTAAGCCTCTCGAAGATGCGAACATCCTGAAAAAGTCTGCCAATTCCCATCCGAGCGACTATGAACGGGCGCAACCCATTTATTCGCCGGCGTCCTTTCCAGATATCACCTTTATCCGGCCTCAAGAATCCGGTCATCAGATGAAAAAGAGTACTCTTACCCGCACCATTCGGACCAACGATCGCTGTCACTTTGCCAGGCTCAAAACTGACAGTCAGATCGTCAATTACTCGGTGGCCGCCGAACGATTTCGTCAGGCCTACACACCTTAGCGGTGCGTTGTCCAAAGCGCTACCCTCCTCTAATTAATCAAAGCCGTATTTTCCCGCTATTCCTTTTGGTCGAAAAAGCATGAAAAGTACTAGCGCCATCCCGTACACTACTTGCCGCAGGTTCGCAGCAATTGCCTCTGGGATTTGCAGAAAGCGCAGTCCTTCTGGTAGCAACACAAGAACAACGGCGCCAACTGCTGGCCCCCTGAAATTACCTGCCCCTCCGACGACCACGATTGAAACCATGAAAATAGATTCCATCACGGTGAAACTAGTCGGGTCGATATAGCGGGCATATCCCGCATAAAAAGCGCCAGCCACGGCGGTTAGTCCAGCCCCTATGGCAAAGGCGGTCAAACGGACAAGTAGCCAGTTCTTGCCCAGCGAGGCCGCAGCCACCTCATTGTCACGGACTGCCTGCATCAGTCTTCCGAAAGGCGATCTCACGATAACGAGAGTAAAACCTCCTATAACTGCCGCCATTGCAAAAGAAGCGGTGCAGTACCGATAGGGGCTCGCCAATTCGATTCCGAAGACGCGTGGTGGTGGGATCCCTGGAATGCCGTTCGGACCGTTCGTTAGGTCAGCCCAATTGTACAAAACGCTATACAGAATAATCTGAAAGCCCAAAGTTGCAAGAACGAAATAGTCCCCACGCAGGCGCAAGGATGGAAGTCCAATGCAGATCGCGGAGAGGGATGCAAACACCAAGGTCCCAATGATAGATGCGCCAAAACTCCAGTGGGCTTTCATCACCAGCAACGTGGACGCATAAGCACCAATTCCATAAAAAGCCGCCTGACACACCGACAATAGGCCACTTTCGCCAATAACGAGGTTCAGCGAGAGCGCTACCGCGATGTACAGACTCACCATGACACCCAAATGCCAAACATAGGTCATTCAATAACCTCTTCGATCCTCCGCCTGATGCCTAACAGACCGGTCGGGCGAAAAATCATAAAAAGTATGAGAATCCCGAAGGTAATTGCCTGTGACCATTTGGGTGAGATTTGCCAGATGGCGATGCTCTGGAGTAGTGCAACAATCATGCTGCCTAGAATTGGGCCGCCAAACGAACCGATGCCTCCAACGATCACCGCGACTATGGCGATCAAGAGGACGGGCAATCCGCTCTGCGGATCCGCACCCACATCAAGGACTGCAAGCACGGCCGCAACCCCGGCCAAGGCCGATCCGGCTGCGAACACAAAACGTCTGACAGACGCGAGATTCACCCCCGTTGTGGAGGCTAGGGTCGGATTGTCTCGCACGGCTCGAATCAAACGCCCCCAATTCGACTTCCGTAAAAGTATCATCAGTGGCGCGAGGACCACGATTGAAGTAGCAACTTCAAGCAATTGTATGCCAGTCAGCAGAACCGGGCCGAGCGAGACCGCGGATTGCTGGGTTGTCGGAAACACCCGCACTTCGTTGCCGAAGAGGAGAGCAACCGTGTTGATGAGCGCAATGTACAGGCCGAACGAGGTGAGCAAGTATATTGTCGTCGATGCTTGCTTGCGGTATAGCGGAGAATATGCCAGCAACTCGATTGCACATCCGACGAACGTCCCAACCGCCACTGCGAATGTGACGGCGACAAACTGTGGCCAATGCAAGTATTGGGCAGCCGCGTAGTACGCGTAGGCGGCAACAACATAAACAGAGCCATGCGCCAGATGGAAAATACGAGTAGTATTGTATATCAAAGCGAACCCGGTCGCCATCAGAGCGGTCAGGCAAGCGTTGGCAAGCCCGTTCGCGATCAACTGAACCAGCACCGAATGAAGCCTCAGGGTGACTTTACCATAATCCGAATCCGCTTTGCCGAATCTCGGGTTGTTCGGCTCTTGCAGCGTCGGGCAGGCGCAAGGAGTGCTTAAGAATCAATGACCTGAAGGGGCTGGCCGGTGGGAGCGGCACCTCGGGGCACTGCTTGCCAATGCAAGCTAGGCAATCCACCAAGGGTTTTTCGCGGCATCCCGGTTCACCGACCGCGCGGGATAGCGGCGGGCACCCAACAATGACACAGGCGATGGAACGGCCCGATTGCGGAAGGGCCGGTGGTTGAGCCGTATCGACCAGCCGACCCTTGGGCGAGCCGCTGCCCTTGTTGAGGCGCTTAGACCCTTCATTACTTTAGTGGCCAGGCTTGATTATGCTGGCGCCAGTGGGCCTGTAGAGTTAGTGCAGCGTCGCTGCCGGGGTTGACAAAAAAGTGTTTGTCGGATGCGGCACCGGTTCGATTGCGGTAAGGATCAATAGTGTAGAGCTTGGCGCCATTTCGACATGCCTCCACTACAAAAGGCCACAGGTGGACATTTGTACCGAGGATATTTGCACCCCATGCGATAATCAGCCGTGAGTGACGGAACTGCTCGGGTTCGGTGCCGTACCGGAGACCGAGCGCACTGGTGAGTCCCGCATCGCCAGCGGTGGAGCAGATCGTTCGGTTTAGCCGTGGTCTAGCCGGGAAGCGCCGAATCGATGGAAGAATCGACGATCCATGCCGCGATTGTTTAGTAAACCCATCGTGCCGGCATAACTGTAAGGCAACGCGGCTTCTGACCCGAGCCTTTCGATCCGATGCGACGCTGCGGATAACAACAGGCGATTGGGCGAGTATTCGCGTTCAAGGTATTGTGCTACCTTTGCGCAGAGGAATCCGAGTAATTGGGTGCGAGGAATCGCCGCGCAATTTCGTACCGAGCCCGTCTTCGATTGTGACAAGCACAGAACAGCAGTCTGGGCAATCAAGGGCGCAGACGGAATGGCGGACTTCAACCACTGAAATCCATTATTGGGCAAAGCGTAGGGGTTGAGTGTCGGTGCGATGAGTTGACACACATGGTAGCGGAATGCGATCAGCAAATGCCTCATCGGCCTGGAAGAAGAGTGGGGCTATTTCGTTCTTTCGGAGCTTGAACTGGCGCGGGGTCCTTTGGGACTGCCCATAGAACGGGACCCGCACTTCCGTCCTGGCCCGTTCAACGAAATAATCGAGCGGAGTGGAAAAGACAGGGCCATTGAGGGACCCGCCCCATTGAGCAGGAAGCTTTCTGCTCTTTTTGCGCCTGAGCGAAGCCATTTGCCATCTCGGTTCAAGAGGCTTGTCCAACGATGCCGCAGGCCATCACGATTGGAAGCGGACAGTCATCGCTGAAGGTCCACCAATCGTGATTCTCAAACCAGGTATTGAAACCGTTGGAACCGTGGGGAACTCACCGACCTCAGAATCATCTACAGGGGCTTGAGTTGCGCATTCTAGCCAAGCTAACATTCGTATATTCAGTAGTTTACCGGGAACGCAGGTATCGGTCCGAGCGCTTTGTAATCAGAGGGTCGGGGGTTCAAATCCCTCCGCCGGCTCCAAAACTCCAGCGTTTCCGCACGCAACACCCACACCTTCCAATCGGCGTCCGAATAGCCCAATCGAGCGACGGACTACGGAACTACTTCTTACTGCGTAAGAAGGCCCGGAGATCTTTCATAAGCAGCATGAGACGCATCTCGTCCACGGGAGATGGGCTGAAGCCGAAGCGGAGGTAAAAGGAACGTGCCGCGGCGTCGATGGCCTGCACGAACACGGCGCGGACTCCCACGGTGTCCGCCGCATGTTCGGCGCGCAAGAGCGCATCCTGTAACAGCGCGATACCGAGGCCCCTGCCCTGTTGGCCGCGATCGACGGCGAGGCGTCCCAGCACGATTACCCCGATAGGATGGGCGGCGAGTCCGTGACCAATGCGTTCGGTAGCTTCGGTGCGGCTGACACTTCCGGCGGTGAGCGCGTGATAGCCCACCACAACACCATCGCGGCGATGGGCAACATAGACGCGTGCGGAGTCGCTTTGGACGTTGGCCCAAGCGAACCGCTTCAGCCAGAGGTTGAGCGCTTCGTTGCCGCAATCGAAGCGGCCTAAATCATGGTCTTTGGCCAGTTTCTCTATGACGAACTCGGCGTCGGTTGCCATCTAGCGGCTTTCGGCAACGGAAGCGCGCGAGAACAGACGCTTCAGCCCTTGTGACACTTTCGGCGGGGCGTCGAGTGCTTTGACAAATGCATCCCACGCCCTGGGCGGCAGGACGAAGCGATTCTGGTCCGCCAGGTCCATCTCAGCCTGCGTGCAAGTCGAATCGACAATGTACTCGGTGAGGTTGACGTGTCGCCGCGCCGCTCCAGCCTTAATGAGGTTCGCCTGCCGCATGGTGGCACGAATGTGGAATCGCTCCGACTTGGTAAACTCGTCCTGCGTGGTGCGTGGCATATTGTCCCTGTCTCCAATTGTACGCCTATTGTACACATACCGCGACGACCGGCCCCGGCTTTCGAACGGGAAGTGTGTTATTCCAGTAGGTTCCCGCTGGTGCCAATCCCCAGCCCGATAGAGCAATTGGAGTCACCTGAATGAAGCCTCAAGCAGTTGTCACGGCCACGATCGCCGCCGTTGCGGCCGGTCTGATCTGGATGCTGGCCTCTCCATCTACATCTTCAGCCGCCGCGGCGCAGCCCAAGATTGAAGCACGCAAGGCGCAGGTGCTCACCATCGGCGGATTGAAGTTCCGCGACCTGAACAAGAACGGCACGCTGGACCGCTACGAGGATTGGCGCCTGCCCCTGGAGCAGCGGGTGGCCGACCTCATCTCCAAAATGACGGTGGAAGAGAAGGTGGGCCTCATGATCCACTCCTCTCTCGCCGGCTTCACGGGGCCGAACGGCGAGGTGCTCGGCTTGCCGGCGGCGGGTGGGCGCGGCGGGCGTGGAGGTGGCCGCGGCGCGCCGGCGGGCTCCGCCAACCGGACCTTTCAGGGACGCAATAACCCTAACAACGTGGAGCCGATGGGCAGCGCCAATCCGACCGAGCTGATTGTCGATCGGCATGTCCGCTGGATTCTGGTGCGCCCCAATGCCGGCGAGGCGCCCGAGGTCACGGCGAAGTTTCACAACGGCCTGCAGGAAATCGCGGAGGCGTCCCGGCTCGGCATTCCATTGGTGTTCAGCACCGATCCGCGGCACGGCGCCGGGCGCGGCGCGGCCAACGCCAAGCCCGTCATCTCGCAATGGCCGGACCAGCTCGGGCTGGCCGCCGCGCGCGATCCGGAACTGGTGCGCCAGTTCGGACAAATCGCCGCCCGGGAACTCCGCGCGCTGGGCATCCAGGTGTTGCTCGGCCCCATGGCCGACACCACGACGGAGCCGCGCTGGAACCGCATCAGCGGCACTTTCGGCGAAGACGCCAACCTCAACGCCACCCTGATCAAGGCCTTCGTGGAAGGCTTCCAGGGCAAGCAACTCGGGCCGGAAAGCGTCATGACCGTCACCAAGCATTTCCCCGGCGACGGTCCGGTGAAAGACGGCTACGATCCGCACAACTCCTTCGGCAAATGGACCATTTATCCCGGCAACAATTTCGATTACCACCTCATCCCGTTCCGGGCGGCGTTCGAAGCCGGCACCGGCGGCATCATGGGCGGCTACTTCATTCCGGTGGGCAAAGACACGTTGGGCATCAACTTCTCCAAGGCCATGATCACGAATTTACTGCGCGAGAAAATGGGCTTCCACGGCGTAGTGATGACCGACTGGCTGCGCAATATGCCGTGGGGCGTGGAGAAGCTGTCCGAGAAGGACCGGCAAAAGACCATCGTGCTGGCCGGCGTGGACCAGATCGGCGGCGACAACGATCCCAAGTACATCCTGGCGAGCGTCAAAGACGGCGGCATCCCCATGGCGGTCATCGACGCCTCGATGCGGCGCATTCTCCGGGCCATGTTCCAGCTCGGCATGTTCGAAGATCCGTACGTCGATCCGGAATACGCCAGGGGCACGGTGGCGAGCGACCAGTTCGTGGAGGCGGGATTTCTGGCGCAGGTGAAATCCACCGTGCTGCTGAAGAACGCCGGCAACGTGCTGCCGGAGGCCGCGGGCCGGAAGATCTACGTGGAGGGCATCGGCCGCGAAGCCGCGGCGCGGTATGGAACGGTGGTGGACGATCCGAAGTCCGCGGATCTCGCGATCATCCGCGTGGCCAGCCCGGCCACCACGTATCCGTACGGCGGGGCTTTCGCCGCGGGCGGTGGCGGCCGGGGCGCGGGCGGCACTCCGGAAACGCCGCCGCCCACGGCCACGTACGGCGTCACGCTGGCCTACGGGAACGCGGCCAACTGGAACGTCCTGCAGTCGATCCGGAAGCTGGCGGCGTCGGGCACGCCCACGGTGGTCGTCGTCAACATGGACAAGCCGGTCATCCTGACGGAGTTCATCGAGAGCGTGGCGGCGGTGTTCGGGGCGTTTGGCGCCACCGATGCGGCCGTCCTGGACGTGGTATTCGGCAAGCACGCTCCCAATGGGAAGCTGCCCTTCGACCTGCCCAGCGACATGCCGTCGGTGATGGCGCAGGCCGCCGACGTTCCGTTCGACATGGACGACCCGCTGTTCAAATTCGGCTTCGGCCTGAGCTACGGGAAATAAGATCGGCGGGTGGACAGACGAAAGCGTCTGTCCACCTTGGCTTTGGTGGGGCAGGCGGTGACTGCAGGCCGCCAGTGCCCCGCGTCACAGCGTGATTACCGCCGCCCCGTCGATGGAATCGCTTTTCACGGCGCGCAGCGCTTCGTTGGCCTGCTCCAGCGGAAACGCCGTCACTTTAGGTCGAAGACCGATTTCAGCGGCCAGTTGGAGGAAGTCCCGGGCGTCGGCGCGAGTCATATTCGCCACGCTGCGCAG
>Ga0182030_10010276_pt1 | contig 19043 bp, 25 predicted proteins | sample 812S3MmetaG_FD_121299 | JGI IMG/M metagenome (GOLD analysis project Ga0182030, IMG submission 121299) | Permafrost microbial communities from Stordalen Mire, Sweden - 812S3M metaG (Illumina Assembly) | ecosystem: Environmental > Terrestrial > Soil > Wetlands > Permafrost | place: Sweden...
CATCCTGCAACGTGGGAGTACTATCACTGCGATAAGTGTGATCAGGATTCCTGGTTTGATCCGATCATCTCATACGACACTTGTGTTAAGTGTCAAAGAAAGAAAACAAGTGAGTCAAAATAGTCAATTTGCCATAGAAACGTATACGGGTCGTTTCGTAAGTATTTTCGACCCAAAACCAGAAGATATAGATATTAAGGACATAGCCCATGCGGGACATCATCAATGCCGCTTTAGCGGCCACTGTCGGAGACACTGGAGCGTCGTAGCGCATCAGTTACTTGTTGCTCATCTATGCCCGCTGCATGCTAAACGATGGGCAATGTTACACGACGCATCAGAAGCCTACATGCTGGATTTACCGGCACCCGTGAAAAAAAATGAAAGCATGCACGTCTTCAGGGAACTAGAGGATAATCTAACTGCTGTTATAGGTCAAAGATTTGGGTTAAGGTTACCAATGCCGCCAGAAGTAAAGATAGCCGACAAGGTTGCTGTAGCGGCCGAAGCTAAATTGCTAATGCATGGTATTGAAAATTGGCATGACAGGCTTCAGTTTCAAGATTTAAACACGACAACAGCCGAAAATTATTGGTTGTTGCGTTATCGTATCCCTGCAGTTATTGTTAAACGATTTTACCTACATAAATTTAAGGAATTATTTCCTAATGTCCGATAAGGTTGTTCCTCTGTTAGCTTTCAGTGGTAGGAAACAAAGTGGTAAAGATACGTTGGCCGACTATGTACGTACCCAGATAGATCATGATCGCGGATGCTGGCGCGGATGCTGGACTAGTATTATAAAATTCGCTGATCCATTGAAGGTGTTTTGTGTAGATTATCTAGATGTGCCTTTTGACCTTGTTTATGGTACTGATGATCGACGTAATCAGTTAGTACCGCATCTATTATGGGAAAACTTTCCTGTCCATGACCCCTACCGTACACGTACTGGACCTATGACAGGTCGTGAGGTTACACAGTACTGGCCTACTGAAATCATGCGAGCTGGTTATCCTGGTATATGGTTGAATAAGACGCGAGTCAATATTATTGATGCGTTAAGGGTCGATGCTATAGTACTAAACTCTGATTGTCGATTTCCATATGAAGTAGATCTAATCCATGAACTTGGCGGTAAAGTAATTCGACTTACCCGCTCTCCGTTACAAGACGATCATGTCAGTGAGCATGCTCTTGATCCAGAAGTTTACGATTGGTCTAACTTTGACTATGTTCTTGACAATGCAAACATGACGGTTGAAGAACAGCAAGCGGTGGTGACTCCAATTCTTATAGAATGGGGGTTTTTAGCTAATGATGAGTAGCAAACTGAAACGTTATTTACTTGTTCACGAAAGCGATTACATCGATATTCTAAAAAAGCGATTGGCGTCCAAGAACTTCCGCGCTCACGCTACACCAGAAGAAATCCAAAAGACTGAAGAAAAGCTGAAGAAAGCTAGGTTCAAGTATAATATGCTGCGGAAGTGAATTATGCGCAATCTTTACGAAATTCTGGTACCTACCCAAATGGATCGGGTGGTACGAACCGGTGTAGTGAAATCTGCTTGTCCTATATCAGTTAAGTACCACCGTCTTTGGGATGCTAAGGTTCATGCTATAGCTGGCGGTTTGACTATTCTACAGCCAGGTAAAGGTTATTGGGTTAGCCCCGATCAAACTCTATTTCATGAGCGCATGATACCAGTGCGAATTTATTGCACACCAGATCAAATCGAACAGATAGCTGATATAACAGCACATCATTATAATCAGCGAGCCGTTATGTTCTATCTGATTAGTAGTACTGTCACCATCAAACATTACGAGGAACGATCAGATGTTGCTCCTAATATTAGCGTTGCTGATGCAGATACCAAACCCGCCACAGATCCTGAGTCGTAGTATTGCACAAGATCAAGGCTCTTGGGTGTTTACCTACCGTGTGACTTTAGGTAATAATCACGGAATTGTGATCTTACCGGAAACGTGTAAGTTTACTATAGATGGGCATGTGTCTAATTCCAGGGTACCTGAGCACGGTATACAACGAGAATCACACATTAAGGCTACTGGTTTTGCTGGCAGTAGTGCTATTGTTATTGCTGATGGAATTGAGTCGCATCTCTGTAATGAATTCTTAATGCCTTGTATTTACACGGGCCATGATAAACCGGGAATCGGCTATGAATCTGAAATTGTTAGTGTACCGCCAAATGAGCCGATTGCTGTTCAACTGCGACTGGATCATCATCATATGATCTACGGTAATTATGATCCGCTCCTTGGTATACGCGATATAACAATTACGATTGGGTCCATTGTGTTCCGTGATCGTGTTGTACTGAATCGCGAATACTATCTAGCACAATCTCGTAGTATGCTACCGATACCGCCCACCGATCGACTGGATACTCATCATTTTGTATCACCTCCAGATAGTCTCTATCTAGCGGTACATGAACCAGGTCATCAGTATTATCGTTACCCAGAACAGCTAGTGCGGCATGGTACTAAAATGCGATTAAGTTTTCGTTATCTGATCGCTGTTGGTACCGAAGGCGAGTGTTTAGTCAGGATTGCCCAGTATAGTGATACACCTACTTCTTGGCGTATACTCCCACGAGCTGGTTTTGAACAAACACTGAAAACTGTAGGCCGCTGGACAAAAGTCGAACGTGTGTTTCATACGGATACAGACGCTACGACATTAGCTCTTGATTTTCGTATCGCACAATCAAATATTCTAGGTGAGCTTACTGCCGATGTTGGTGAGATGTGGATCGACGATGTGATACTTGAACCGGTTGGGTATCCGACGCGCACTGTTAACCCATAAAGGAGCAAAGTTGTGAGCGAGATCCTTACACTAACACTACCTGATGCTGCCGAACAGCGCGGCACTATCTACGCTGATCCAGCTACACACTACGGGCTAGGCGATGTTTGTGAGATCGAGTTAGCCAATAGCTACATAGTAGATGTTGGTTGGAATAACAGCATGCCCGATGTAGGACCATTCAAAGTGGTCATCTATACCGGCACGTTTGATAGCAAGCATTTCTACGAAACACGTTTTCGTACACCACAAAGTCTGGTCGTCGGACTGAATAGACTACTGTTGGCATATGGGAAATTGGAGGCACCAGTCGAAGAAGTTTGTGACTATGACCAAACGGGAGAGAGAGCTTTTCACGGAATTAGATTTCAGTCGGCTACTAATCGAGGACCCGGATGAACGAGCCCTACCAAAGCAATCAGCCGATAATAGGAAATTCAAACCTGCCCGACAATATCGGCGATAAACCTGAGAAGTGTACGTGGTGGGGTTGGATATCCCATGATTTTCACTCCTGTGCGGAGTGTTTGAGGAACTGGTTTTCTTACGTAGAAAGGAAAGACAATGCTGACAATGCTGATCGTTTACGGCCTGATTAGTTACACCCTGGTATATCTGTTCTTTCGGTGCTTTGAGGTGACTGGAGATGTGTCAGACTCGATCTTCGCTACGACACAGTTCTTATTAGCACCGATAACACTACCGGCTGTAATATCATTCGGTTTCGGGATTCTGGTCTCCCAGATCGGATGCCTAGCCACAGACAGTAAGTTTATAGCCAGATACTTTACAGGTATCTGTATTTGGCTCTTTCCACCCGCACCTCCTCCTATTGTTCCGCATATTCCTATATACAGTAATGAGGAACCGTATGACTGTGGTGATTACGAGTATATGTCTTGATTGATTCGGCCCGAACGGCAATCTACCGTTCAAAACCATCGAAGCCGTGCCGATTAGCCTTAGAGCGAGAAATCATCGTACCGGGTGATTCTGTGCTTGATTATGGTTGTGGGCGCGGCTTCGATGTTCTGTATCTAAATAGTCTGGGAATAAAAACTGATGGTTATGATCCAGCGTTTGCGCCTATAAAGATGCGGGCGGACTACGATGTAGTTTTGTTGTCTTACGTTCTAAATGTTATTGAAAATCCTTACGAGCGTGCTGCTGCTTTACGTTTAGCTTGGCGGCGTAGTAGTCGATCGTTATTACTTACAGTAAGGACAGATTGGAAGCGGATAACAAGTTACCCAAGACGGAATGATGGTTTTGTAACCTCTATAGGTACTTGGCAAACTTATTTAACAGATCCACAATTGTTGTATCTTATTTTTACAAATACCACTGGTGTACCGTGTAGGTTGGCCAGAGGTATGTATTTGGTTGAAAGGGAATAAATGAGTTTGGATACCGGCGCAATGTTAATTGTAGGCGTACCATTTTATGACGTAATTAAAGAAGAGTCGCGCTCTTTAGTTGAAACACGCTATGATAACAAGACTGGCGAGCCATATGACCATACAACTACAGAGTCTATATGGATTTTAAATGGTAAAGAGTATCCAGGGCGCCTGGATGCAGTAGTTGCGTTAGAGCAATTGACTCAGGCATATATACATTCTACTGGTCAAGGTCACGATGATGATTTGGTTGGAGCAGCTGTCGATTCACCTGCTGGTGGTTGGGGTATATCTTGTGGTAATACTGAAGGCCATTCTCTCACAGATCTATCTGTTATCATGGACGCGGTAAAAGCGAAATTAGTTTCGGTTGGTTGTCAGACTGATCCTTTGGTTTACGTACAATGTTGGGTTTCTGTTTAAGGTTATTTGAAATGAAGAAAAATCATACAAAGATAGTTGTAATACTTGATCGCAGCGGTTCTATGGTTAATATCTGGAAAGATACAGTCGGTGGTTTTAATACTTTCATCGCTGAACAAAAGAAACAACCGGGTACCGCTGATTTAACATTAATTGCATTTGATACATCGTACGATGTTGTAATTAGATCACAAGATCTAAGCGCAGTAGGTCAAGTCGATTTATCGAAGTACGGCCCACGTGGTGGTACAGCTCTGGTAGATGCTATTGGTAAAACCATCGATGCTGTTGGCAATGAGCTCAGTGCATTAAAAGAGAGCGATCGTCCTGATAAGGTACTTGTCTGTATCGTCACAGACGGCGAAGAGAACTCTAGCAAGGTATACATCACATCTCAATATACGACAACCTCAAATCCATTTTATTCGGATAGGTCGATGTTTGGTCCTGGTTGCATGATAAATCCTTATCCGAAACCTCATATAGTAGCAGATGATATCTTTGCTCGTGTGCGGGATATGATCACACATCAAACTGATGTTTACAATTGGGAGTTTTGCTATCTAGGGGTAGGTGTGGATGCGTTCGCTACGACGAGGAATATTTACATTGGTGCAGCTAATACAGCAAACCACGAAAATACTAGTGGAGGTATAAAACTTGCATTTACTTCGCTATCTGCTAATACTACTAAATACCGTTCAGAGGGATATACGAAGGGTACATTCTTTGAAGATGAGAAGCAGATAACAAAGTAAAACTTAAATGGACACTTTCTTTGTACATCACTACGCCGATAACGGTTGTGCATATTATAGGCAAGTTTTGCCTATGAAGTGGATGATCAGACGTAATGAGTTACCTGTACAGTTTAAGTATTTAAACTCCCCAAGGCCCGGTGCTAATTACCGGGCTTTTTTCACAGCACGACATCAAGACGCTAGACTAACACCTGCATTTCTAAAGATAAAACAGAAGCTTAAAGCGCTATTCTGTATAGACACAGATGATTATCTTTGGGATGTGGATCGTATGTGTAATCCGGTGTTGGACGGTGGTAACTGGACCCGAGATAATGCCAAATTACTCCTTGCTAGTGTAACGCTACATTTTGATTTGGCAGACTTAATAACAGTGACAACACCAGCCCTAGCAGCGGTAATGTCCCGATGGAAGAATATACGGATCTGTCCTAATCTAATAGATCTTGAGCACTTTATTCCCCAACCATATAACGCGGATAGCAAAGTCATACTGTACTCAGGTGGTGCTACACACAGGCAAGATTTGGAATTGGTACGTGATCTTTACTACGCGACATGTAGAGATTGGTCTTGGGTTTTTTACGGATGCAGACCATTATTCAATTCTACTCGTGCAGTAATATTACCTTGGGGACCTGTTCGCGAGTATCCTCGGTTCTGTCAATTAGTTAAGCCGAGAGTAGTACTATCACCGCTAGAGCCGAGTTCATTCGACGATTGTAAATCACCAATCAAGGTATGGGAAGGAGCTACTTATGGTGGTTCCGTTTTAGCTTCTAATACTGGCCCTTATAAAGGTAATCCGGGAGCTATAGTTCCTGAAGGTGAAGATTTTACGCTTGATCATTTTATGTCGGTGATAGAGAAACCGAATTATGCGGAGTGCCTCGCTATCGCTAAAGATAATGCCTGGCAGAACAGCACAGGAGCTGGTTATAAAGCGTGGGTAGATTTTTATAAGGAGGTAATAGATTTAGCCAATGAAATTTCCAGATGCCGAGACGGTAAAATTCATCAAAGAATACAAGTAGAGACATGGAAAACCTCAACAGGATACTCCCTGAATACCCGCGTACCAGACATTTACCCCACAAGGCGAATGCCAAGAGAGACGATCTCATAGCCACTCTTGATGAGTGCAAACTCATCTGGACAAGAGACACCGCAGTCCAAGAAAAGATCGACGGTGCATCTTGCCGAATGACTATATTCGAGGGCGAACCGCTCATCGGAAATCGTCAACATATCCTGAATAAAGGATATGCTCCGAACAAGATACGCACACCAGCAAAAGCACAATTCACATCAATCTGGGGCTGGTGGTACAAGCACAAAGCCTTCTTCAAGAAACTGGCTGATTCTGGTCCTTACAGCGTGTACGGCGATTGGATGTACATGCAGCATGGAATGCATTACGACACTTTGCCAGATCTTTTCATGACGTATGACGTCTATGACTATGAAGTTGGCAAATTCCTTGACGTGGGTCTTGCCGACACCATCCTGAACAAGTGTGGGTTCTCTGTTGTCCCGCTTTTGCACTATGGTCCTACTGATTCTTTCGAGCAGCTTGAGTCCTGGGCTAATGGAGTGACTCCTTATTCATCGACTCACGACAAGCGGGAAGGCATCTACCTCAAAGTGTGTTCTGATGGGTACGTGATCGATCGTTTCAAAATGGTGAGAGAAGAGTTTGAACAGGGGAAGTTTCTTTCAAAAACTCTTTTAAGGAACAAAGTATCGCTCTCGGTTTGTAAGAATTACCCTTGATCCAGAAACCAAATTCTTAGATACTAGACAAACGGCACGGACTGCCTGTGCCATTTGTCTATCTAGGAGTTTACATGTTACAGATTAGACCAGCCGATTATGATCCATCAGAGATTATGTCTGGGCGGCAGAAAGAAGTAGCTTACGCGCCAGCTCGTGACCTTGCATACTTACTGCGGGCTATAGCTGAGAACGTTCCCGGTCTTTTAGAGCCAGCTAATGTCCCAGACTGGATCGGACGATATTTAGAGGATAAGCGTGTTACCCAAGCACAACTACAGGCTGGTGCGGCTGCGCTTCTTTTGAGTTTAGATTACTTTAGAGATCCTGAGTTTCAAACAGCTAATAAAGCACTTGAGGCAGGTGGGTTTTGGGCGCTTCCGAATGATGTGAAGGTAGCTGTGATGACCGCTCTAGGTTTAATAGTTACTGGTTGGTATTTCGGTGCTATTAGAAGTGCCCTACCATCTCCAAATTTAAATTTACCCAAGGTTGTGCTAGCTACTCCTCAAATGGTAGATGCATTCACAATCGGTAAAGAACAACTCAAGCGCGAGCCATTCTACAAGCGCTGGCTAAGGAAAGGGGGGAAACTCTGAGTTCCCAAGAAGATTGGTATGTAAATACCGCTACATATCTTGGTGGTTTCCCATCGAACTATTTGGTAATTGATACCGAGACCAATGATGTAGAAGTAGAAAGTCCCAGTACCGTACCTGTACAACTGGGTTATGCATTAGTTGTCAATCACAAGTTAGTTGACAGCGATGACTACTATATCAATTGGACACTTGGCGATAAAGCTATCCCCGTCGATACTTACCAGCGACGACTGATATTTGCTAAACAAGGTATGGAAGCAAAAGGCAAGAAATACCATACCACTTGGGAAAAGGTCGCAGCACACGGTTGGGAACCAGTTGAAGCCTTACTCTACTATCGTGCGTTAATAGCTGATGCACTGAATAATGGCTATGCTATTGTAGCTCATAATGGTTATAGCTTCGACCGTATTCTCCTTCAACATTGGTGGAGACGTATAGGTCAAGCACTTTTCATCGCGCCTAATAGACTTGTTGATACAGGTCTATTAGAAAAGGCTAACCAAATGGATTGGTCACCTCCGCTACCAGGTTCTTGTCCGCGTGATTACTGGTACAACAAAATTAGAGATCAGCATAGTCGTGTTAGGTGGTCACTCGATACACACTGTGCCAAGAGGTACAATTTGTCCGAACGTTACAAATTGGAAATGGGACACGCTCACGAAGCGGGTTTTGATTGCATACTCTGTCATCATTTGCTTGAGTCGATGTACGAACTGTCTCTGAAAGGGGAATGTGATGCCGCTGGTAATTCACGTATGTGCAGGTTGCAACAGGCACCCTATGCAGGATGAGCGCTACGATGGCAAGCGCGTTATGAACTGCTTAGAGAAGACCAAGGACAAAGATCACTACAAAGAGGCGCGGTGCACGGTTTGCGGGCGTGATACGGTAGTACACCGTGACGAGCCTAAGAAGAAGCAGGAAGAAGGGGATACGAAGACCTCTAAGAAGCAAGCTATACAAAAGGAGCTGGAAGCTTCTCGGCTGCGCAAAGAGACAGCGAAAGCGAGTTCCAAGACGGGCGCCAAGGCAAACGCAAAGCCGGCTGCTAAGAAGAAGAAGAAGTAAGGCGGATCGACCAAATTACAATGAGGTCAACTGATTAACGTTAATCAGTTGACCTCATTTTGTTTGATTACAAAAATGTCAAAGCGAGATCTATTTACTGGCACGAACAAGGTAAATTACGCCGAGTGCGTAAACCCCAAACAAGGAGGACGGATTAGTGGAGTTTCTTGTATTCGCTAATATCGATGGTACTCAAGTAGCTGTTGTAAGAGCCGATCGCGGACATGGACCTGATCAAGCCCATGTTATCGCTTTTGATCATGCAAAAGACAAAGCATTGATGGACCAACTTGAAGTAAAGTTACAAGAACTTGGTCCTGATGCCTATAGAATCAACCGAATCGACGCTGCTTGTGTTTTTGCGATCGATTGTACTCCCGCCGTACTGACTAAGATACGTAGCTGGCCCGAGGTTCGACGTGTCATTACTAACAAACTGACCAGGTATCCGATGGAGAACTAAAAGATGGTTTCTACGCAGGACAAGTTGCTCGCAACACTACCGATACCAATCCGAGACTATTTCCTTGCGGATACTCCAACCAAAGATAACGCCGATCGTTTAGTGGTCTGGTGTAAGAAGTTTGTCAGAAACTATTCTGCATCTGATCTAATTTACCGTATTGCTTTTGGTAAATATGTCAATGACAGGATAGGCCCGCCATTTTTACGGCAACGTCGTGACGCGCAGGTTATGGCGAAGCTGGCACACGAATTCGGCGTGTCTAGGTCTGAACTAGCACGAATGCGTTGGCTCGCACATCGCTTCCCAACAGTTGAAGCGTTAACAGCTGCGCATCCTGAGGTTACCTCATGGACGAAAGCTAGGGTACTACTTACCGAGCTTAGTCGCGGCAAGATTGCGGCTACAACTAGCTCTGTCGGTTATACGCCTGATCATGCAGAGTGTGATTGCCAGTGTACTCACTGGCGTGAATTCTGTTCCTGTGGTCTTTAAATAGGAGTAACCTCTGACAGCATCACAATTTTTATGGTTATGTTTTCTCGTCTTCCTTGCCGGTATGGGACTGAGTGACGTGTGGGACAAGATTAAACAATACCGGCACAGACAATAGTCACTCAAACATGAGGAGCTAACATGCCGACTTACCCGTTTACAAGTTACGATGCTCTGGCTAAGATCATGGCTGTCATCCCGCCAGAGCTGGTCAAGTTCTTCGATGCCGAGCGGATGAGCTATACGCTATCTCCGGCTACACTGGACAAGTGTGTGGAGTGGTGTTTCGAGTTCATCAAGAAATACGGCAAGCCGGAGGCTCGGATCACAGTTCCCGAAGCTAATTCAGCCGCTTTTGCAATAGCAATAGCTGCTGAAGATGCTCGTATTGTCAATGATATCATCACTGCTTATGCTGCTGCCGGCAAGCAATTAGTTCGTGCTGATGATCTCCCAACTGACTCTGTTCCAGTTGCTGATCCAATCCCCGCTGAGTGATACAATCAAAGATCCACATCATGTTACAGAGCCTATTAAACCTACCTCAGATCTAATAGGCTCATTTTTCCGTCGTATATAGATGGAGGCTTAGGTGGTCAACTGACCATTTTTATAAATGAATAAAACAAAGAAACAACTTCTGCAGTTCGATAGAGTATTTAGTGATCCGCATCTCCATCCATATGAGCAAGTTGAGTGGGAGCGTAGAACTGCTGAGATTAAGGATAGCAAGGGCGGCATCGTTTTTAAACAAGAAGATGTGGAGTTCCCTAAGAGTTGGAGTCAATTAGCTACAAATATCGTAGCGAGTAAGTATTTCTACGGTGATATTAGTAAGGGGAACGGATATCCGAAGCGAGGACAGCGTGAGTGGGATTTGAAGCAACTCATCAACCGTGTAGCTAACACAATTACTAATTGGGGTGAGGCTGATGGTTATTTTGATGAAGAGATGGCTTGTGTATATGAGGACGAGCTTAAGTGGTTGCTGTTGAATCAGTACGGTGCTTTCAATAGCCCCACGTTCTTTAACTGTGGTTTAGCTTCGTATCATATCAAGGGTGACTATGATGGTTATCACTGGTCGAATATTAATGAGCGGTCTGAGCCGATCGATCCAGGTGATGCGTATCAATTTCCCCAAAATTCGGCCTGTTTTATCGTAAGTGTAGATGACACAATAAGTTCCATCTACGACCGCGTCGGTGTTAGGGGCAGACTGTTCAAGTACGGTAGTGGTGTAGGTACTAATAATTCAACACTGCGATCTAAACGTGAAACAGTAAGAGGCGGAGGTAGACCAAGCGGACCCCTTTCATTCTTGACCGTGTATGATGCCGTAGCACGCGTCACTAAATCGGGCGGGATTTCGCGCCGCGCGGCCATTATGGAGTTACTCGATGATTGGCATCCTGATGTCAAGGAATTCATAGAAGCAAAAAGAAAAGAAGAAGCTAAAGCTCATGCATTGATCGCACAAGGTTACGATGCCAATTTTAATGGGGAAGCCTATTCTACGGTTAATTTTCAGAATTCTAATATGTCCGTACGCTTCTCGGATGCCTTTATGCGTAAATTAACCGGCGAAGATCTAAATTCAGTTTGGCAAACTTTGGCAGTAACGACTGGTGCCTCAGTTAATGCTATAGGTGAGCCGATGCCAGCCTACGATGTTAACGAGTTATTTAGTACCTTAGTTACCAGTACTTGGCATTGTGGGGACCCTGGTGTTCAATTCACAGATACTATTCAGAAATGGCATACATGTAAGAATACTGCTCCGATATATGCAACCAACCCTTGTATTGCCCTAAATACAAGCCTACTAACACCTTATGGTATTCGTAAACTAGCGGATGTTAGTGTTGGCGATACGATATGGTCTGGCTCGCAGTGGGCGCATATAACCGAGAAGATATACACTGGGCGTAAAGAAGTCTTTGAGTATATTACTACAGCTGGTCGTTTTATAGGGACTGCCGATCATAATGTTTTTAGTAGCGGCGAACGGATTCATGCCGGAGATGCGGAAACTCTTGATATAGTTATAGGGCCTATTGCGGACTCTACTGCAGTATTAGATAATACTGATATTATGGACGGCTGGATGCTCGGCGATGGTTCACGCGATTGCGCGGGCGAAGGCGCTCGTGTTTACACAACTATAACGCAAGATGAGTTGGTTCCAACTTACAGTAGAGTAGTACCTGATCGTTTTTACTACGGTGAACCTATAAAGATACGCGGTTTCCTGCGAGGGCTGTACGCGGCCAATGGATCTGTGTGTGGTGGCCGTGTAACGTTAAAAGCGGCATCATTGCGAGTGATACATCAAGTCCAAGATATGTTATCTGCGATTGGTATACGCTCTTACTATACAACAAATAAACCCACAACTATTCAGTGTAGTAACGGCATTTATACTTGTAAACAATCTTACGATCTGAATATTACGCACGGACGTCAGCAATTTGCTAACCTTATCGGCTTTATACATATAAGTAAGCAAGAACGATTAGCCGCAGCATTAGTCAAACCTGTCGCGGCTCGGTCTAAAACTACTTACGACATCAAGGAAATCGTTTCGCTCGGTGAGCAAGATGTTTATGATATCACGGTAGACGTGCCTGAACACTCGTTTTGGACACATTGCACGTTGGTTTCCAATTGTTCAGAATATATATTTATAGATGACAGTGCATGCAATTTAGCCTCCCTCAACCTCCTCAAGTTCCGCAATCCTGACGGTACCTTTAACACTGATCGATTCTGCGCTGCAGTAAAAATCTTTATTACAGCTCAGGATATCGTAGTCGATAGAAGTGGTTATCCGACAGAGAAGATCTGTCAAAATAGCCATAACTTCCGTCCGCTTGGCCTTGGTTACTGTAATCTAGGCGCACTTATCATGTCACTTGGATTGCCGTATGATAGTGATGATGCGCGTACATTGGCTAGTGCTATTACAGCTATTATGCATGGACAAGCTAACCTTACAAGTGCTAACATTGCGGCTATCAAAGGTCCATTTGTTGGATACGAACTAAATAAAAAGCCGATGCAAGCTGTAATGGATATGCACCGTGAGGCCGCTCGTGCTATTGATAAACACTTGCCAAATTATCTGAAGTGTGCTGTAGATGAGGTTTGGGGACAATCTATAGCTGCTGGTAATTTGTATGGTTATCGTAATGGACAGGTGACTGTGCTAGCGCCTACTGGATGCGCTGTAGCAAATACATTGATATTAACTGATCGCGGTTTAAAGCGCCTAGGTACACTTGGTGATATTAACGGCACACAATGGCAAGATGTTGATTTTAATGTACAGACGGATGAAGGCTTGAGGCACGCTACACAATTTTATGTAAACGGGCGTGCACAGGTTATTGAAATGCAAACCACCTGTGGTTACCGCTTCCATGCAACACCTTCACATAGAATCAAGGTAATCGACATAGATGGTAACTGGGTATGGCGACGAATGGATGAACTTCTGGTGGGTGACATTACTCCAATGAAGCTTGGTGGTATGTGTGGCGTACCAATTGAGATCACGCTACCCGCTCTAGATAAGTTGCATTTTAATTCCAAAGCATTAAGAACACCTGCTAGTATAACAGCCGATTTAGCAGAGTTAGTCGGCGCATTTATGGCTAATGGGTCTTTACATGCGAAAGGTATAAGGATACATATATTCTGGCAGGATCGGACTCTGATTAATAGAACCATCAGTTTATTTAGTATGCTTTTCGGTCTAAAGGCTTACATAGATAATGATGGCCATGATTCGGGTTGTGTATCTGTTACTGTAAACTCGATACCGTTACAGCGTTGGTGGGTTGCAGTTGGTTTTGCTAAAAAACTACCTACGCCCGATCATAAAGGTAATGGCTACACAGCGCACGTACCAGATAATATCCTCGCCACTAACGATTCTGAGGTATACGCATCTTTTATTCGTGGTTTTACAGATCATGATGGCACGGTAGCTGGCGGGTTACCAGAATTCTTAAACTGCTCTCGTGATCTAATTGCAGATATGCAAGTAATGGCGTTAGCGCTTGGTTTCCCAACAAAACTTCGCAGTACTATATGCGGTATAAGTGGAAAACCGATGTGGCGGGCTAGATTACTTAATTGTGATTATGCTGAGTGTTGGGCAAATGTTATTGGTTTTACTGACCCTAGAAAACATGATGCTGTACGTAGTGCTGGTGTGCAGTCTGGTAAAGGTGATCATGTGTATCTGCCGCGAAATCTTTTAGACAACAATTGTCCAATTCACCATGAAGATAGGAAATCCGCACTGGTAACCTTATCACGTACGCGTGGTATTACGCGTACTATGGCGACTCGATTGTATAATAACTCCAAAGATTCAGATTTATTATATTATCTGGGTTATTTTTACGACACTATTGCCAATTTAAGTATATCTAGCGTCGAACAGTCCACATTTGATCTATCGGTTCCAAGTAATGTTACTTGGATAGGTGGCGGGTTTATAAGCCATAATACTATCGCCTTTATGATGGATAGCGATACAACCGGTATCGAACCTGAACTAGCTCTTGTCAAGTACAAGAATCTAGCTGGCGGCGGCATGCTGAAGATTGTCAATCAAACTGTCCCATTGGCTATGGAGCAACTCGGTTATAGGCACCAACCAATTTATCTAGACGATAACCATATAGAAGATGGGTTGATTGTAAGCGACGAAATCGAAGACGGCCTTAACTGGGTAGCTGAACGTGGCTCATTTGAAAGCTGGCCATTTATGGATGCGGAAACACGAGCTGTGTTCGACTGCGCCTTCCCCATTAAACCGGGTGGTCGAGCTATACCATGGGAAGGTCATGTCAAGATGATGGCTGCAGTACAACCATTCCTGTCCGGTGCAATTAGTAAGAGCATAAACATGCCGAACGACGCTACCGTTGAAGATATCAAAAATGCGTACATTATGGGTTGGAAACTTGGTCTAAAAGCAATGGCTATCTACCGAGATGGCTCAAAGCAAAGTCAACCACTATCAACAAAGAAGGAAGAAGTGAAAGAAGAGAAGTCGCTTGGTTATAGCGTTATGGACCAAGCTATAGCAGACATTACTGCAGAAGAGGATGTCGGTATAGATTTCAATACCGAAATCGAAGCTATACTCAAAGAACAAGAGCCAAATTATCTTGGATTAGATAAGTGCCGTGCTGATGCTATGGCAGCTATGTGGGCTGAAGAAGACACCCGCCTTTTTGATTATGTGGATAAAGCATTAGCAGAAATAGAGGCAGAACGTGTGGCAAATAGTATTCCTAGTGGTACTAGTGATGTGGCAAACGATACAGCTACATACGTTGTGGGGAGCGCTCCCGACGACACTGCTGTGCTTCGTGGCGCTGGGTCAATCCTGGCAGCTGCGGATACACACGAAGCATTATCTGATGGAGGATCAACAGGAGCTCTGGACAATAGACCTAACTGGTTCCAAACAGAACCAGGGCCAGCTACCCTTGAAGAGTTCACGCAGTCAAAGATCTCAGGCGTAGTAAGAGGTAAAAACTCGGAACATCCGGCTAGAGCTAAAGCTAAACCTAGTTCTGGAAGCGGTCCATATATAATTGGTGATCAGCAGCCTAAACACATCGAAGTTTATGACGCTGTATTACAGACAAAAATCGCTGAAGGGGCTACACTTACTGAGGCTATTAAAAACTACGGTGCAGCATTGGTTGATCCAGCTAAGTTGATTAACGTTAATCAATCAGACCCATGTGGACCTTGTCGAGAGCGACTGCCAGATACGCGACAGAGTATTACTCATAAGTTTGATATTCAAGGTCATGAGGGTTATGTCACGGTAGGTATGTATCCTGATGGTCGTCCTGGCGAATTATTCGTCACTATGGCTAAAGAAGGATCTACTATTGGTGGACTAATGGATGTGCTAGGTACGTCAATCTCGTTGGGTTTACAGTATGGCGTACCGTTAGAAGTATTTGTGCGTAAGTTCGAACATCAAAGGTTTGAACCATCAGGATTCACTAAGAACAAAGATGTACCAATAGCCAAGAGCGTTGTTGATTACATCTTCCGCTGGATGGGAGTCCAGTTCCTGGATGGTTACAAGGAGGCTAATTCGCCCAATCGCGATTACGAGAATGGAGAATTGGATTCTAAGTCTAAGGGAGACATTGGGAAGTCTGTGGGGATTGTCACTGATAGCGTTATTACTGATACTGTCAGGTCTACCGTTGGAGTGGCTGCTACTAATACTGTTCAAGCCACACCGAAAGAACATGTGGAGGTGGCTAAAATAACTCCAAAGCAATATGCGCGTTTACAGAGTGATGCCCCGGCTTGTGATAAGTGTGGATCAATTACTGTAAGATCCGGTACATGTTATCGTTGTTTAAATTGTGGTGAAAGTTTAGGGTGTAGTTAAATGGTAGAAAAGTTAGTTACAGATCGGTATCCTTGCGTAATAGCTGCTGTAATGCCTGATTTCGGCGGAGGTATCCGTAGAATAATCAGCACCGAAAGCAGTAGACGTGGCAGTGCGGTAGAACTGCTATGTGAAAATGACATTACAAAGAATGGAATAATTCGTCCGTACACAGTGCATTTAATGCCGACCATGTTAGTTGGTACTGTAGACGAATTAACTGCGTACTTTCGTGAGGCTTTGTTGGTAGCCATACAGCGGCGTAATATCAGTAGCGATCTTATCGAAGATGAGCGACAACAAATCCGTAAAGCTGGTTTTACTAAACTTACTGAACTTGGTATGACATATCCGGAAGCGACTGGCAAATGTTTGAACAACGACGACAAGTTACTAAACTGACGTTCGAAGTAGTTGCGGATGATCTGCTAACCGACGATCGTATCGTAGAGTTAGCTGATCTATTTCTTGCGAGTGTTGGAAGTGAGCCCGAGGTTTCTTGGGCTTTATTATCAGGTGCTGAACTTGTCGAATACGGCGGCGAGTTTACGTCCAAGGATGATTCCAGTATCGAGGAAGAGTTCGAATTTTGATTGACCCGTATTTTTGCACAAGGAGATGCAATGGCGATAGGCATGCGAGAAGAGCGGGCGAATTTAGTATTATCCAATGAAGCCCGCCGCGTATGTTGGGGATGTCGCGGTCAAACTGTTACGCTCCAATTTGACTCTGATCTGGGGCGTGTAATTAGAAAAATGTGTCCTGAATGTCACGCCGAAGGGACACTTCCTTTTGTTACTCGGAAAGGTACAGGCGGTGGAACCAGACACTGATATGTCTGATCGCAAGGATGTTTGTCTTACAGTAAAGCCACTAATATTGCGTGAGGATACAGCAAATGTTGTGGTGGATACGAACGCTTTCATTGGCGGTACTGATGTACCTCCCGGTATCGTTGCTCCTGTTGGCGAGACTATTGTCGAGTCAGCAGGGGCAACATCCGAAGTGATGGATATATTCGGGACAAATTCTAATGATCCCGCACCGGCTATTGGCTGGTCGGATTTTTTGAATTTGTTAGCGAGCAAAGACCCGGTTGCTATTGAGGAACTAATACACACCGCTGTGCCATGCAATCAAGGGCTGGCCGCTTGGGAAGATGAGCGCTGGGGTACACCAAAATCTGAGCAAAGCGATGCTGCTATTACCTTGATCGGTATTTTGAACAGTTACCTCCTGGGTACTGGATTTGTAGTTACATCGAAGTTCGACGACGACAGCTTCGAGGGTTTTGGTGTAGGTAAATTAGGTGGCGTCACTAGCGCCGGCTTTCGCACAGTTGAGGTAATCTCCTGATGCGACTTATTAGAAAAATAAGACGCGTTGAGTCCTGGTTCAAACAGGGTTAAACCAATGCTGACAGTATCTGATTTTCGTCACGATTACGCAATTCGTGTCGTGGCAGAGACAGCGGCTGCAATTCTTAGGGATCGCAGTCGCTTGTCATTTGAAGCCCTCGTTGGATCTATGAACAGCAAATGTTTACAGTTCGACGAGGAAATAGTAACTGATGCACTGCGCATGCTCGAAGCATGTCACATTGCCTGGCGAGATGTAGATGGAAATTGGGCGTCTGTAGCTCTTGCCATCTTATTCCTGGATGATAATGAACAACGGCATACGTTGTTCCGGGATACGGCTAGGGGACATGCTATCACTCATTGCTACACCGCCAAAGAAGCAATTGAGCAATTAGCAACAATAGGTCCTCAGTGGGACACGATCTACTTAGATCACGATCTAGCCGGGCATAAAGAAACAGGGAGTACTGTAGCTAATTGGTTAGCCAAGTACTCCGATGATTATAATTCTATACCGGTAGTGATTCACTCGATGAATCCTGTCGGCGGTAAATACATGCTCCAAACTTTGGAGCGTGCTGGTTATACGGTAATGCAAACACAGTTCAACGCGTTACCGCCGATAACCATGCGACTATGGTTAAAAGATCGCGAGCTAGGTACTCGGGAGATTGAAGTAATTAATAATGAACTCCGTTTAGATGCAAGCAGCACTTGATACTAGTTTAGATCACTATGAGGTACATACGTACCCAGCACTAGTGTCTCCAACTAATGAACCAGAACCTAGCCGCGAAGTAAAGATGCGGTACGCGGCACGATTTGCTGAAATCGCTGCATTTGAGGCTTTAACAAAGCCAGGCTACAAGGCACCAACAGAAGCACTAATTTACATGCGCGCCGTTCGTAATTGGGCATTGGCGGATCTAATGCGATCACCTATGCTTCCAGGTAAACGTCGTGTAGATTGGAACCGTGTTGGTAAGAATAAAGTTGTGTTGCGCTTAGATACGTATAAACGACACCTAGAAAATCAAGCATACCTGAATTCCACGCCGCTACATGAGGTAGCGAATGAGCACGTTGCTACCATTCCATTACCGGAGCAGCCAGTTTTACGTACCGCCCGTCCGCGCGATATCGAAGCCTACACCGTATTGTTTCATCCGGCCGGGTTACTTTATCGCAAACGCGGCGAACCTATTTATGTGACCAAGGGTGGACGTTGTCAACGTTTGGCTAAATGGGCTGCCGAACTAGGTAAATCTTACTCAACCCTTTACGTGCGTTTCCGTAGAGGTTGGTCCGATATCGATATTTTGGATGGTAGGTCGCATTCTGGCCCGCGTAGGCCAGAAGATACCTTCTATCGTGCTGTCGATTAATGGAGAATGTGACTATGGCTCG
>Ga0182030_10010278_pt1 | contig 19041 bp, 19 predicted proteins | sample 812S3MmetaG_FD_121299 | JGI IMG/M metagenome (GOLD analysis project Ga0182030, IMG submission 121299) | Permafrost microbial communities from Stordalen Mire, Sweden - 812S3M metaG (Illumina Assembly) | ecosystem: Environmental > Terrestrial > Soil > Wetlands > Permafrost | place: Sweden...
GCCGCCCCTCGACCTATATGGGGCAACTTGGGACGGAGTTGAAAGGCGGTTTGAAGGCTCGCATCTCGGAGCTCGAATCCCAGTTGGCCCGGGGCGAGATCGTATTGAAGCTCGACCCGAAGCGCATCCGCGCGACGAGTTTCAAGAACCGCGATGAGCGCTCCCTCTCGGCCACCGATCAGAAATTCGCCGATCTCTTGGTGGACATTCGCGCCGTCGGCAATCGCACGCCGATCGAGGTGCGCACCCTTGAGGGTGACGCCCTCGCCGACTATGAAATCATATCGGGTCACCGCCGACATGCTGCGTGCCTGCAGCTCGATGCCGAGACGCCGACCGGGTTTTTGGTGCGCGCCTTGGTGGTCGATGTCGCCAAAGACCCCGTGGAGCTGGTGAAGAGCATCCACCGCGAGAACTTCCTGCGCGCCGACCCCTCCCCTTATGAGTACGGCATGCTCTATTCGGCGGCGATGCGGGCGAAGATTTTTGGTACGCAGTTAGACCTGGCCCAGGCGGTAGGCTCAAATCCCACCAGCGTCTCGCACCACATCCAGCTGGTAGAACTGCCCGCTGAGGTGATCGCTGCGTTCGGTGATCCGCGAGCAATCTCCCTGCGTTGGATCAAGGACATTACCCGTGCCCTGAAGGAACGCCAGGAGCACGTCTTAGGCGTTGCCCGGGAGATCATCGCTCGAGAGAGCTCAACGCCTCCCGAGACAGTGATGGCGGAATTGATTCGCGTGCCGACCGTCAAGCGCAATTCCCCAGGATTGGGTAGCTACGAACAGACGATTCGGCTCGCCGACAAGAAGACCGTGGGCGCCAAGCTCAAGCGCGATGGCCGGAACCTTCGTTTGAGCGTCGGGGCCAGCATTACCAGCGTGCAGCTACTGAAAAAGATGACCGAGCGGGTGGAAGCTGCGGTCCGCGAAGTGCTCAAGGAAGATGAGGATTCGCGCCGTGGGTAGCTCCAGTTTTGCTGCGGCAAATTTTGGCGTTCAGAGAGCGAAAACCCTGGAATTTGCGGCGAAACTCAGAAAATTTGCCGCGGCAAATTCGGGTGCTCGCGGGGCTAAACCCAAGAAATTTGCCGCGGCAAATTTCCCCTCCGGACCCCCTGGGCATGAGGCAAAAAACAGTGTTTCGAAGGCCGGAAATCCCGGCCTTCGTCGCATCTGGAGTCCAGGATATTGGCCCCTGAGACTAGGCGCGGATTGCCCGCCAAACCAGACATTAGAGGAGGGCGCCACGATGCAAGGCACCCAATAAGAAAGGCCCCTTACGGGGCCTTTTTCGATTTGGGGATTGAGAAGCTAACGCTCCAGAACCACCGAAACCAAGCACTTCGAAGGTTAGGCCCGCATATAAGTCGGGTCAAGCGTTAACCCCCAATCCCGGTGATTTCTTAACAAAAGCGTCTTAAATGGTGAGGGGATAGTCATGTCTTCAATTAGGGAAAGGGACCCGCGCGAGGTGTTGGTCAAGGATAAGTATTTCAGCCTGCGGCCAAGGCCTCTGGAGCGCTGGCTATGGGCGCAGAATCTGCCGTCCTCGGCGGAACGCGTGTTCTGGATTCACTGGGCCGCCGGCATGCAGAACGGGGATTGGTGCAGCGAATTGTCGCTACGCCAAGTGGCCAGCGAGTGCCGCATCAACACCTCGACCGTGACCCGCGCCTATCAACTGCTGTGTAAATTGGGTCTGATCAAGCGAGAGGATCCAGGCCGGGATGAAGCGCGGCCCTTTCAGCAAGCGATCAGCATCACCGAGGTACGCGTGCCGCGGGACCTGCTGGTTCAGTTAAGCCGGGAGCCCGATCGGCACCGTCCGCCACAATCGAGCGGGGTGCCCGATATGGCTCAAGCCCCGAGGTCCGTGCCGCTCGCGCCTGCGGCGCCGACGCCCGCGCGCCTCAGCCGCGCCGAATCAAAAGCCGTGCTCCAAAAGCTCACGGTCGCGGAAAACGCTGAGTTTTATCGAGCGTCGCGCGATCGGTCCACCGAGATGCGCTTTGAGGAGACAAGCGCACTCACCCCCGAGGAGCGTGGCCAGGTTCTGGCCATCCTCGCCTGCATTTCCACTGAAAAGCCGGCTCAGACCGCGCCGGCCTCAAGACCACGGGTTGCTCCGAAAAGCTTCGCCCGCGCCCGAAAGCTCTCGCCGCTGGAGAGCGCACGCCTGCGTAAATCGATTTTGCTCACCGTGCCATCGTCGGCGGCGCAGGAGGTGTTCATCCAAGTCTTATGGTCGATCGAGGAGGGCGCGTTACGACAATTTGCCCCGGCAATGGCCACCAATATCGCCTTAAAGAAAATCCGCGAGGGCGCTTGGATGAGGCCTTATCGGATGCCGCCCAACTGGATGCGCAGTGCAGCCCCCGAGGCATGCACCGCTGCATAACTAATAAGGATTAATCTTAAGAATGTTTAGATCAAAAGAAAAAGCCGGACGGCTATTGGAATTTCTAAAACCGTGAGGAGCCCGATCCGAGGATGGAGCGAAAAGGTTCCACGGCGATGTTCCACGCACGCTTTTAGGCGAGCTAACTGTATGAATTGACGAAGTAAAGGACCGCTGGAACCGGGTCATGTCGATGATGTTCCACGGGATCAGCACGCTGCAGGCACGAGACTTACCGTAATTTACCGGAATAATTTATGATGCTTCCATGGCTCGACTCCCCGCATGCTCGGATCAGCAGATCGAACACGTACTCGCCGAGCTTCGGGCGGCCAACGATCGGCCGATCAGTGGTCTGACGCTGCGCCGCGAGCTTCAACAACGGTTCGGGTCGCGGGCGGGGACCGATCGAATTTATCGTCTCCTTCAACGGCCCGTGCAGCCGCTCGGGGAGAACAGCGCGGGGAGCTCGGCGCTTATTGCGCGTCTCACGGCCGAGCGCGATGCGGCGCTGGCTCGTGCGGAGCTCTCCGAACTGCGAGAGGTGGCGACACAGGATCGGACCGCGAATGAAATCTATGAGCTGCGCCAGAAGGTGCGAGCGCTGCAAACGTTCAAGACATGAGTGGCAAGAAGCTCGTTGAGCCGCTGAATTACCAGGCGGCGCAATGAGAACTAAAGCCGCGTAGAGTCACTGACTTCATGGCATCTTTTTCTTACGGATGGACTTAGCAGGTAGGAGCCAGCAGTGACAGCGCAAGACAAGCTTGGCGTAGGCATGATCATCTTTCTCGTATTCTTCGTCCTCGCCTTTCTGGTGATATCGCCGAACGTGTATCGCCAATACTTCGTGGACCTTAAGCGCCGGCGCAAGCAACGCCTGGTTAAGCCCCTCATCGGATGTGTCTTCCTTCTCTCGTTACCGTATTTCTATGATCAGCTGGTCGGCCTCGATAACCAGCTGCTCTCACGACTCCTCAACATCGCGATGGGCGTGTGTGCCTACTTCATTTTGATTGATGTGGCCTGGTTTGCTTATCAGAACTACGGCCCACCCTCACAGCGCGCCGGGCGCCACGGAAAATAGACTGTGTTAATCCTCACCCGTCGTATCGGAGAAAGCATCACGATCGGGGACTCCATCACGGTTACCGTGCTCGATGTGAAAGGCAATCAAGTCCGTCTTGGCATTGCCGCGCCCAAGGATGTCGCCGTTCACCGTGAAGAAATCTTTGAGCGCATTCAGCGCGAGACCGATAAAACGCCGACTGGGTGACATTGCAGCGGCGACCTCAATGTCGCACTGGCTCGCTGAAAGGAGGGTGGGGCTTGCCTTGAGTGGGGCAGGGTAGCCCACCGGTCGTCGCCGTCCAGGCCTTCGCACCGGCGACCCGGTGCTCGCACGCGCGCGCAGACGCGCGTCCTGGACCGCTCCGCTGCGGCGGGAGGGAAGAGGCTGTCGGCAAGCCGCCGACTTCCAAAAAACCCTAAAGGACTTCCATGGATACTCACGTCAGCCACAGTTCCGTTTCTAATTCAGGCATGCCGGCCATTCGCATGCTCACACTTGCCAGCATTGAGCCTTCACCGACCGCCGTGCAACAGCGGCGGCGAGCTCGCTACGATGCGGCGGCTTTAAAAGAGCTCGCCGAAAACATCAGAGCGGTTCAGGTGATCGAGCCCATCATCGTGCGGCCGCGCGCGGCGTCTGTGGGGCCGGAGGGTTATGAGCTCATCGCCGGCGAGCGACGTTGGCGGGCGAGTCAGCAGGCGGGCCTCGAATCCATTCCTGCGATTGTGCGTGACCTCAACGACGGCCAGGTGCTCGAAATCCAGCTGGTTGAAAACCTGCATCGTGAAGACTTGCACGAGCTCGAGGAAGCGGAGGGCTATGAAACTCTGCTGCGCGAGCATCACTACAACGTCGATGAACTGATTGCCAGAATCGGCAAGAGCCGCGCCTACGTTTACACGCGCCTGAAACTACTGTCACTCGATAAGCGTTCACGTGAGGCCTTCTATGAGGGCAAGCTCACGGCGGCGACGGCACTCCTGCTCGCGCGCATTCCGGTGACCAAACTGCAACAACAGGCCTTGAAAGCGATCACCCAATCCTGGAACGGCGAGCCGATGCCGCTACGTATCGCGCAGCGTCATATCCAAGATCACTACATGACACACCTGAAGGAGGCACCCTTTGATATCAAAGCCGCGGACCTTCTCGCGAATGTCGGTCCCTGCGGCACCTGTCCTAAGCGAACCGGCAATCAACCGGAGCTCTTCGGCGATGTGAAGGGCGCCGATCTTTGCACCGATCCTGAGTGTTTTGCTGCCAAGCGAAGCGCCTGGGGCCTGAAAGTGAAGGCACAAGCCAAGGCCGAGGGGCGCGACGTCCTCAGTGGCAGGGAGGCGAAGCGCATCGCACCGTACGGCGTGCACTCGACACTCCAAGGCGGGTTCGCATTGCTCGACTCCCGCTGCTATGACAATTCCAAAGGACGATCCTATCGCCAGCTGCTCGGCAAAGACTTCAAGGCCAAAACCCTCATCGAAGATGCCGAATCAGGTTCCATGGTCGAACTGATCAAGCTGAGCGAACACAGCGATCTGCTGAAGGCCGAGGGCGTTCGTGGCGAGCGGGGGAATGTCTCGAGCGAGGGGGAGCGGGCGCGACGTTTGGCGGTGAAGACCGAAACTCTGTTTCGCGAGCGACTCTTTGGAGCAATACGCTCGAAAACGCCGCCGGCGCTTGTAGGCAATGATCTGCGTCTCGTCGCGAAAGCCTTGTGGGATATGGCGGGTCACGATGCCTGCCTCCGGTTGGTGGGAATCTGGCAGTGGGCAGAGAAGGGCAAGGCGAATGAGGTGGTGTATCGCTGTGATACCAAGATCGCGGCGCTCTCCGAGGAACAAATGCGCCGCTTCGTCATCGATTGCGCACTGGTGAATGAGGTGCGGGCGAGTAGCTACGACACGCGAAAGCCGGAGAAGCTGCTGATGACCGCGAAGCGACTGAAGATCGATATTCAAAGCCTTCGAAAAACTTTGAAGGGCGAACAACTCGCCAGGTCATCGAAGAAAGTGGCATCGAAGGACAAGGCTCGCGTGAAGAAGACCGCTGCTTAATCCAAGCTGAAGGCCCGAGGACGGGCATTGGCGCCGGCCGAGACTTCCAATCGGTCGGCGCTTTTTTTTGCCCCACAAAACACGGCTCCCCGATGGCGAAAGGGGAGGGTGCCTTGAGAGTTTTGAGGGTACCACGTCGTTCTCGCCGTCCAGGCCTTCGCACCGGGAAGGACCCGGTGCTCGCGCGCGCGCGGACGCGCGTCCTGGACCGCTGCGCTGCGACGTGACGAGGCAAGGCTCTCCAGGCACTTCCGCCTGGTGCAATTAATCATCAGGAGCCTTCGATGAACGACGTCAGCCGATCACAATCAACACTCACCGCAACAACCCGCAAGAAACCCATGACACAGCGAGCGTTCCATCCAGCCATCAAAGAGACGGGTGCTTGCCGCTTAAGTGCGGAGGAGACCGACATCATCGCCCGGGCTCTCCTGATCCTCGAGAACAAGGTGCTACGGAAACTCAAGCCCGGAGAAATTTTGAGCAGTCCGGAGCGCGTCAAGCAGTGGTTGATCCTGCACTACGGCATGCTCGATCGAGAGGTGTTTGGGCTCATATTTCTGGATGCGAGACATCGATATCTGGGCCATCAGCAGCTCTTTCATGGCGATGTGCAGGGTGCCTCGGTGCATCCGCGACAAGTTGCTCGATCCGTGTTCGAGTACAACGCGGCCGCCTGTATCGCGCTTCACTGCCATCCGAGTCAAATTGCGGAACCCTCGACCGCGGATGAACTCATCACGCAGCGCCTCAAGGAGACTCTGGGACATCTCGAGGTGCGCTTGCTCGATCATTTGATAGTGGCGGGCAATCAAGTGATTTCCTTCGCCCAGCGCGGACTCATGTGAGGGGCGAACCCATCCAGGAAGGGGCGGGCTTGCTGGAATTTCCAATCTAGCACGCCGTTCGCGCCGTCAATGGCTTCGCGGACGCTCGCGGCCTTGCGGCCGGCTTCGCCCATTGACCGCTTGCGCTGCGGCGTGAAGGGAGAGCCTCGGGCAATCCCGCCTAAATCAATACGCAAGGATTTCAATATGAACACTTCCATGGATGCTGAGAATCTCATCGTCACGGTGCATCAGGTCTCCGAGGAGCGTCGCATTCACGCGCTGCCGAAACACTTTGGACGATGCATGCTTCAGGTTGAGCAATCGATTTACGCGTTTATGCGAGAACTGGCTTCCCAGTATGCCGGCGGCTATTGGCACTACTGCGAGTTGTCCAACGGCGGGTTCTACATGGCGCCGCAAACTGAAGAGACATTCGAAGTGCTCGTGGAGGGCAACGGCTTTCACGGAACCGTGAGCGCGGACGCCGCAGGGATCACGGCCTGTCTTTTCGCCTACAGCCATCTCTCCTTTCGGATCCGGGATGAGTCACTCTCCGATCATTACCACAGCTTGCGCGAGTTCGCGTATGGACACCGCGAAGCGAGCCTCGTTTTCGCGGCGATCGATTGACCGTGAGTGCCCGGTCGCCGCGCTCGGCGATCGGGCCTTCTATTCGGTGGGATCATCGTGACTATTTTTTTGGCCTTTGGCCGCGTAACAGTTTCCTCACCGCCTGACTCTGCGTACGCTTTTTCCCTTCGACTCAAATCATGCAAGGAGGGATCGTGAAATCTCACTCCATCATCTTGGTAGCTCTGGCAGCGGCTGGCTGTGCCACCCCGGTCAGTCGTACCGAAAGCCCGGCCAGCGTGGCGCCGCCGGCGCCATCCTCTGCACCGCCCATCGCCGTGGTGGATTACACCTATCAACTGCTGAGGCCGGCGGACACGGGGCTCGCCCAGGTCTTCGATGATGGAAACTCAACGTTCTTGAAGTTTGAGAAGGAAATTCCGGCGGGACTCATGATCTTCGATGAGAACGGCAAGCCGATGGCGTATTCAGCCTCGGGCGCGGCGGTGCTGGTGGATACGGTGCGCACGGGATGGCTCGTGCGTACGCCTGCGAAGTCCAGCTATGCGCAATCCCGGTCGCCGCAGCGTACCGCTCAGATCGAATCCTTTGAAGGGGCGGTGAGTCCCCGGGTGAGCGCGTTGCCGGCGGATTTGGCCGCGGCGCGGGCGGAAATCCTGGCCGCTCAAAGCCGCCTCGCGGGATTGTCTGCGGAACTGGAACTGGCGGCGCGAGGCGAGGGGAGGGTGCCGCTTAAGCAAATCCACGAAGAGATCGAGGCCGTTCAGACCCGCTTGAACGGCATCAATGCCACGCTGTTGCGCACTCACTTTGCCTTCGGTAGCGCCGACGTCCTGCTTTCAGAGGAACTGCGTCAGCGCCTCATTGAAACGGCGCGCGTGGCGGAACTCGTGCGCATCGAAGGGGGAGCCGATTCGCTCGGGGCACCGGAGTTCAATCGACAGCTCGCCTTGAAGCGGGCGCATCAGGTGCGTCAGGTGCTGATCGATGCAGGAATCGCGCGCGATAAGCTCACCGTGAGTGCCGTAACCGATCAGTACATTGCGAGCAACGAGACGCCCGAGGGACGCGCCAAGAATCGTCGAGTCGATGTGATTTTCGTGCCTGCGCCTTCGCGGATGGCAATGACCAAATCCGATTCATTGGTGGGAAGGCCGGTGGTTGATTCGAACGTTGGAATTTCTGCGCCGTAGGCCATGACCTCTAGAGTTTTCTGAAGCGGACGACACGGTTTCTCGGGAGGGGGCTTCGCGGCAAGGCCCGCGAGCGGGGCTGCTCCGGGGTTCGCTTCGCTACCGCCCGCTTGAGGCCCAGCGGGCCGGCTTTGCAAGCCGCCCTCCACATCCCCTAGCCCTTGCGCGCTCCCCGCGCTGAAAGAATGTTGGATGGGCCCCTTCCGCACAGCGGCCTTGATAGGAGCTTGCCACTTCAATCTGCTTCACCCGCGTAAAGGCACGTTGTTGCCGGAGCGTGTGCCTGGAATCTCACAACATATAGGGATGCTAGACGTGCGCGCAGCCAATACAAGGGCACTCGCGCGGCGCGAGTGTCCCTGACGGGCAAACCCTTGTATTGGCCGCTTTTCCGCACGTCTCTCAAGTCCTTGTTGTGAGAGTCCATACCCACTTTGTTTCAACAACGAGGAAAACGCGAATGAACCAGATTCAAGAAGCATCAAGCCAAAACTATCAATCCGCTGCTACGGAAAAAAAGGGCGGGCGGCGGCGTCGGGGTCAGAAGGCTGACTCGGTACCGGTCACCCCGCTGGCATCGAGCAGCGTGTCGGAAGGCCGCGCATCAATCCAATCCACTCAGTCAGGAGTCAAGAGCATGAACACCGGAATCCTAAACGCCAACACCCACGCCAAGATTGTCCTCTTCGGCATCCCACGTCCGGACCTGGTTGATAACGGGCCGGTGATGCGCGGCTTCGTCGAGGTGAAGACGGAGGAGGGCGGACATCCGGTGAAGGTCAATGTGGCTGCGTGGCTCAAGATCGGGCGCAGCAGCGGGACGGAGTACTTAAGCTTGAAGGTCGGCAACAACAGCCAGGAAGACCCCGAGGATTACAGCGTAGGTCCTTTCTATGGCCGCCTGTTTCGACAGGTTGAAGGCTCGCGCACGCGATACTTCGGCTTCATCGAAGAGTCGGAAAAGACCGGTGAGGATGAGAACGGCCAGGGCACCTATGCGACGCACTGGCAGATTCGAGTCAATGCCAAGCCCTCCTTGAGTAACGATGGCAAGACGCGCTACATCGGGGGCACGGTGAGTCCGTCCCAGCAGCAAGAAGAAAACGCCGAGGACAGCCATCTGCCGTTCTAGTTTGGGCAACACGCCGGAGGCCTTAGGGCTTCCGGCGAGTTCTTTGTAGCGAACATATCGGCTGCCGCGACTTTGAAGAAAGTTCGGCGGCCGAACTCTTAAAAGATTCCCGGTCTCTCCGTTGCCGTCGCTGTAATTCTCAGCAGGCCCTAAAGCGTGATCGAGAAATTCGATACACCCAAAACTCCCAGTATAGAAAAGTTCGGCCGCCGAACTCTTAGAAAGTCCCGCGTTTGCTGGTCAATTGCTGGCGTTTTCGTGGAGGAATTTGTGATGGCAGGATAGGCTAGCGCCAGCAATATGAATCACATTGCATCACTGCTCGCCTGCTCCTCAACGTGCTCCGGACTCGCATGGCCGCCTCCGCTCGACTTCTGACTTCCGTGCCGCCCGCGCAGCGCGAGCGATTTGCCGAACTCGCCGCGGCGCGCGGCGTCTCGGTCTCGCATCTGCTTGCGCGCCTGGTCGACACGGCACTCGCCGAGAGTCCGGCAGAAAAGCTGCGGCGCCTGAACCTCTCGTCCCGCGAGGAGCACGCGCCGGCGGAGAAGTACACCGTGCGTCTGCTGGGAGCGGATGCCGCGCATCTGGAGGAGCGCGCCCAGGCACGGGCCTTGACGGCGTCGGGTTACGTCGCCCACGTGCTGAGAGCGCACCTCAGGGCCAATCCGCCGATGCCGTATGCCGAGTTTCAGGAGCTCAAGCGCGTGGTCAACGAGCTCGCGGGGATTCGCGGCGCGCTCTCGCAATTGCTTGCAGAGCCGCGCGACGCGCCTATCGAAGCCTCGTTGAGCCACAGTGTCTTGAGGCTCCTGCCGGCCTTGAAGCAGCTGCGCGAGAAGATTCAGGACACGTTGGTCGCCAACTCCAAGTCCTGGGCGTCAAGCGATGGCTAGGCGGCCGGTTCGGGTCGGTCGAGACACCCCGGGGGGGCTTAGCCCGGGCAGTTTTGGGCGCGGGGGCAGGCCCTTATCCATGGCGCGGTGGACCGAGCACCTGGGCGCATCGGGCGCCGGTGCGAAAGAGGTGATGGTGAAGATCTCCGGTGGCGGACGCGATGCCGATGGCGTTCAGGCGCACTTCGAATACATCGACAGACATGGAAAGCTACCGATCGAGACCGATCACGGAGAGACCATTCAGGGTAAGAACGCCGGCACCGAACTCATCAACGAGTGGGCGCTCGGTTACGCCAAGGTTCCGGGTGCTCCCCACTCTCGCGGCGTCGGGAAGGATGGTCAACGACGGGCGCCGCGCCAGGCCTTCAACATTGTTTTCTCGATGCCGGCGGGCACGCCACCGGAGAAGGTCTTACGGGCGGTGAAGAAAGTGGCGCGAGAGGAATTTGCGCACCAGCACCGCTATGCCATGGCTTTGCACGCGGAGCAGAAAGACGGTCACGGCAAACACCCCCACGTGCACCTGGTCGTCAAGGCGGAGCATGAGTATGGCGGCGCGCGTCTAAATCCGCGCAAGGCGGACTTGCAGCGCTGGCGCGAGAAGTTCGCTGAGTACCTGGTCGAACTCGAGGTGGCGGCGACGGCCACCCGGCGACAAGATCGCGGCCTTGCCAAGACGGCGAAGAAGACGCCCATATATCGGGCGACGCAGCGCGAGCACAGCAACGCGCCCCCGACACGCGAATTACAAACGGGCGCCGGTGATTCCACCTTCATGCGCCGCAAGCTCGAGGCGGTGAGACGCGAGCTTCACGCGGGGAGGGGAGAGGGCGATCAGTACCAAGCGCTTTTGAACGTTCGTGCCGAAGTGGATGGCCGCTATCGCGCGGCGATCGACTGGCTTCGCTCGCAAGGTCGGGACGAAGAAGCGCGTCGCTTTGAACTCACGCGGAGGAATTTGCCCGCCGTGCGCACCGAGAATCAAATCATTGCCGAATCGCTCCTGTCTCGACCGGCCGAACGCTCCGCGCGGTCAGGCCCCGGCCTGATGAGATAGCTCCGGCCACGCGTGGTCGAAGGCGTCGCAATAAGCGATGTGTTCGTCGAGATTCGCGTCCCGGCACTGGACAGGGCGCGCGGGTTGACGCAAGTTGTCACTCGGTCAAGGACACAGGCGGAGGGATTCTCGTGGATCAGACGAGTGCGAAGACATTCGTGATCGAGGGGCAGGAAGTTTCTTACCATGAGAGTGATGGGCACCGGCTGTGGCGGTGCGGCTGCGCGGATTTTGAGCGGCGACTCACGCAGTACGGGGAAGGGTTCTGCGCACATATGGCGGTTGCCATGATGCGCGAGAGTGCTCCTCAACCGTGAGGACACGCGTGGGCCTCGCGCCCATCATGTTGAAGTTGAGGCGATGAATCCGAAGAAATCTGCCCCGGCCGGCAAAACCTTGAATTACAGGCAAAAGGCGGCGCTCAAGGCGGCTGAGGATGCCTTTACCGTGATTGTTCGGCGCGGCTACGGCGCGGGCCTGGATGCCGGGTGGCTGCAACTCGCGCTCTGGCATGCGACAGATCGGGTGGAGCGGGTAGTCCCGCCCACGTTTCGATTCGACACCTCAGCACCCAAAAAAAAGCGGCGTTGACGCCGCCGCCAGGCTCCGCCATGGTGGGACGTGACCCCCGCCAAGAAAAAGCCGACTAAACGCAAGCCGCCGCCTTCGCCCGTTGGCGAAGCTCGGTTCATCGAATCGATGGAGTGTCTGGGTGTCACCCAGTTACCGGAAGGTCCGGCCTGGACCTATGAAGTCAAATTGGATGGCTATCGACTGGAGGCGGTGAAGGCGAACAAGGAGGTCACGCTGTACTCGCGTCGAGGAAATATCCTCAACGCGAAGTTCTCTTACATCGCTGCCGCGCTTTCGAAACTGCCATCCACGACGATCTTGGATGGGGAGGTGGTCGCGCTCGATGCCGAGAACCGCTCCGACTTTAACTTGCTGCAAAACTTTCGAGCGGCTGAGTCACGCATCCGCTTTTACGCCTTCGATATCTTGATGCTCAAAGGCAAATCCTTGCTCGGGCTGCCGCTCAAGAAGCGGCGCGAACTGCTCGCGAAGGTGTTACCACAAAACGATCACGTGGGACTGTCGGTGGTCGATCCGAGCTTGAGTCACTTGCTTAACTTCGTCACCAGCCATGGCCTGGAGGGTGTCGTCGCCAAGCGTGACGACAGCATCTACGAGCCGGGGAAGCGCAGCGGGTTGTGGGCCAAGCATCGCATCAATCAAGGCCAGGAATTTGTGATCGGCGGCTACACGCCAGGAAGTGTGGGCTTCGATGCCATCATCATCGGATTCTATCAAGGCAAGGAGCTGCAGTTCGCGGCCCGCGTGCGCGCGGGTTTTGTTCCCGCCACGCGCCGCGAGCTGTTCGCCAAGATCAAAGGTCTCAAGATCGAGAAATGCCCGTTCGCTAACTTGCCCGAGAAATCTCCGGGACGCTTCGGACAAGGGCTGACGGCCGAGAAGATGAAAGGCTGCGTCTGGTTGAAACCTAAGATCGTAGTGCGTATCGATTTCGCCGAGTGGACCCCGGGTGACAAGCCGCGCCATACCCAATACGTGGCGTTAAGGGATGACAAGGATCCTCGCAAAGTCGTGCGAGAGATCAACTGAGTCAGGCAGCCCTGCCGCGCGTGTCGAGTCGAGCGACGTTGCGTAGGCAAAGATCGCACCACAGAATGCCATCGCGTAACGAATGACTCACGATGATGCCGTCCGCGAGCTGCGCCCAATGCCCCGAACCCAGGACGAGCGGATCGCCGACGCGCACGTGCAGGTGACAACCCGCATTCGAGCAAAAAAATTCACCGCGCTCCATAGAGTTCTCCGATTCAATTAACCGATCGCGACTCGCGTGCCGAAGCTGTAATTATATACAGCCTCGATTAGGCCGGGGAGGCGCCGTTAGCCGCAAGAAGAAATGGCGGGAGGCTACGTAAAAATCTTAAGAAAGAGCGAATCAGGAGGTCAATGACGCCCAACTCCGAGGAACATGCGGCATTGTTAATTGACAGACGCTTGGCATTTCTAGCGAGCAAGAACATTTGAGATGTACTTAACGTATTTGTTATACTTGCGCCATGACTTCGCTGCCTCCGTTTGATGCCGAGGGTCTGCTTCCCACCGGTGACTACGCGCTCACCTTCGCTGAGCTTCGACGCTCCAGCTTGGTGGTTGGGCCCGGCACGCCGGGGTCGATCTGGGATACGCCCTGGCGCGAAAGTCTCGTCGGCAATTTAGAAATCATGACCCGTCAGTTGTGGCAGGTCGGGGTCCACGAGGTTTTTGCCGACGGCTCGTTCGTCGAGGAAAAGGCGCATCCGAATGACATTGACGGGTACTTTGTCTGCAAGCTGGAAGACCTGACGAGCGGTAAGCTCTCGCGACGTTTAAATCTGCTCGATCCTTTTAAGGTCTGGACTTGGGACCCAAGATCGCGCCAGCCCTTTCGCGGTTATCCGAAAAAGCAGCTGCCCATGTGGCATCGCTATCGGATCGAGCTCTATCCGCATGTCGCGGGTTTTTCCAGCGGAATTAAAGATCGTCACGGTCAAGAACTCGAATTTCCTTCCGCCTTTCGGCAGTCGCGTCGCGATGGCAGGTCGCGCGGTATCATCAAGTTAATATCCGGAGAGTCTTAAATGATTCGAAACGAAACCGAATATCAGGAAGCGGCAAGACGCCTGGCCGAGGAGGCACAGCGTTATCACGATCATCGCGTACGTCTCAAGGAAAGCGGCTTGAGCGATGTGGAGATTCAGCGGGTCATCGATCCACTGGAGTCCTTTCATCTGCAGATGAAGGAGGAGATCGAGGCCTATGAACGGCTGAAGCGGGGCGAATTCGAGGAATTGGATAATTTGCGAGGCCTCGGGCACCTGCTCATCTCCTCGCGCATCGCTCAAGGTCTGTCACAGCGCGAACTCGCGCGGCGGCTGGATGTTCACGAAACGCAAGTTTCGCGGGACGAACGCAACGAATACTTCGGCATCACGCTGGAGAGGGCCGTGAGAATTCTGGATGCCTTGGGCGTGCGACTGCGCTCGCAAGCAGCGATCGAGCCGCTGCAGCCATTGGCGGAAGTTTCTTAAAATGTGCTACTCCGCCCAAGTCAGTCAGCTCGCCCGAAAGCTCAATCGACAGATGGGCTTGAAACTCGACTACGTCGAGTCCGAGCGGCTCTTCTTCCGTCGTCTCGAGGATCCGAGCATCACAATCTCCCGGGGATTCGAATCGAATTTCGATGACCCGCAAAATGACCAAGAGAAACGCATCAAAGGCGCGATTGATGAGCATCGGTCACACCAGGCGACCAAGTGGGAACAGGATTTGTTCGCGCAAAAGACGCGGCTCTCGAATGCCGAGCGCTCCTTGAAAGAAAAGGAGACCAAAAAGTCGCGCGAAGATGTGCGCATTGCAGGTAATAAGATCGAGACGCTGACCCGCAAGCTCTCGGACCTTCGCCGAATCGAGCCCGCAGCCCGAGACAACCGAATTTTTCCGATGATCTACGGTGGCGTGATCATCAAGCAGGGCGGCGAGACTCTTCTAACCCCGATGCGCTATTTCTGCAGGCCCGCGGGCAAGCCAGCTTTCTATGACAGGAAGTTTCCCGGACTCTATAACGCTCGGCGCGACAATTTAGAGAAGTTTTGGGCCGAACAATTCGGCACACATCACGCCATCATGGTGGTGGACAGCTTTTTCGAGAATGTGAGTCTGCATACCATGCAACACCGCGAGCTGGCGCCAGGCGAACAGGAACAGAACGTAGTTCTACAGTTCACTCCAAAACCGGTGCAAAGTATGTTGATTGCTTGTTTGTACTCGCACTGGACCGATCCAAAAGAACCGGACTTGAGAGGGTTTGCTGCCATCACGGATGAGCCGCCTCCCGACGTCTCTGAGGCTGGCCACGATCGCTGCATCATCAATTTGCTGCCCCAACACGTAGAAGCGTGGTTGACACCAGAAGGGCGAAGCGGGGCCGAGTTGCAAGCGATCCTCTCAGATAGGGCAGTGTCTTTGTATCAGCACCAATCAGCCCAGGCAGCCTGACGCCGAATTTGACTCCCGCCAAGGGGCCTCCAGTGCCTCTGTCCTTTAAAGTCCAATCCTAGCTGTGAATGGCGGCCTTTCGCCCATAGACACGAGAAACTCCAGCTGCTGGGCAAAAGCTGCGACAATGCGCTGATACAACCGCCTGATCCGAGATCGATCCATTATGTCGGCACGTGAACGCAATTATGTGCAGATATCAGGGCAGGGTGCGCAAACGCTCATGTTTGCGCACGGGTTTGGATGCGACCAGACCATGTGGCGACTGGTCACGCCGGCCTTCAAAGATTCACACCGGATTGTCCTTTTCGATCACGTCGGAGCTGGGCGATCAGACCTTGCAGCGTTCAATCCAACTAAGTATTCCTCTTTGCAGGGTTACGCCGACGATGTGATCGAGGTCATTCGAGAAAGCAAGCTTAAGAACGTGGTTTTTGTCGGTCATTCGGTCAGCGCCATGATCGGCGCCTTGGCAGCAATTAATGCTCCCGAGCTTTTCGAGGGCCTTGTCATGGTCGGCCCTTCGGCGAGGTACATCAACGATGGAGACTACACGGGCGGCTTTACTGCCGCGCAGATTCAAGAACTCCTTGAGTTTCTGGATTCAAATCACCTCGGATGGTCAGCGGCCATGGCGCCAACCATTATGGGCAACGCCGATCGTCCGGAACTAGGTCAAGAGTTGACTAATAGCTTCTGTCGCACCGATCCCGAAATTGCCAAGCACTTCGCTCGCACAGTATTTACTTCAGATAATCGCGCCGATTTGGCGCAAGTGTCAGTCCGCACGCTCATCCTGCAATGCGCCGAGGATGTGATTGCACCCACCGCGGTGGGTGAATACGTACACAAGCATATCCCGGGTAGTCAATTCGTGCAGCTGCAGGCAACCGGTCATTGTCCCAATCTCAGTGCACCACATGAAACAGCGGCCGCGATCCGCGCCTTCCTCTGACTGATTTGTTTGGCGTGTCCTCCCTCAATGACATCGAAGACTTGGAGGACTTATACGAGCATTCGCCATGCGGATACTTATCTGTTTCCCTTGATGGTCGCATTGTTAAAACCAATAAGACCTTCTTAAGCTGGGCGAAGCTTGACCGAGAGGCGCTCACCGGAACGCGCCTACACGACTGGTTGCACATCGCGAGTCGCATATATTTCGAGACCCACCTGTTACCTCTGCTTCGCATGCAAGGGTATGTCAACGAAGTAGCAGTGGATTTTCTTTTCGCGCCCGACAATAGGCTCACAACCTTGGTGAATTTCATCGAGCGTCGGGATGAGCAAGGCAACGTGCGCATCATCCGGATGACAGTGTTCAACGCGAGCGACCGCCGTCGTTATGAGAAGGAGTTGCTTGCGGCTCGTGAGAGCGCTCAGCGGGCGGGCGCAGAAGTGCAGAAACTCAACGACGCTCTCCAGGCGCGCATTGTTGAGGCTGATGCGAACCACTTGCGCACCGAAGAGTTGTTGCGCCAGGCGCAGAAAATGGAAGCTGTTGGCCAGCTGACTGGCGGCATTGCACATGATTTCAACAATCTCTTGGCAGGTATCACCGGCAGCCTGGAATTGCTCGATCGGCGTCTTGAGCAGGGCCGAATTGAAGACCTATCGAAGTACGTGTCGGCTGCGCGCGGCGCCACCAAGCGCGCTGCTGCGCTGACGCATCGCTTATTGGCCTTCTCGCGGCAACAAGACTTGGCCCCCCAGCCAACCGATATCAACCGTGTCGTCAGTGATCTTCAGGAAATGGTCCGCCGCAGCTTGGGTGCCAATACGAGCCTGGAGATGATTGGCGCAGCGGGTCTTTGGACCACGGTCGTCGATCGGAATCAGCTCGAGAATGCGCTTCTCAATCTTTGTATCAATGCGCGCGATGCCATGCCTGCGGGCGGCCGCATAGTCATTGAAACTTCAAACAAATGGTTGGATCAGCGAGCGGCCGCGGAACGTGATCTACCGCAGGGACAGTACGCCTGCTTGTGCGTGACCGACACTGGCACGGGCATGTCACCCGAGGTACTCGCCAGGGCATTCGATCCGTTCTTTACTACCAAGCCATCCGGTGTGGGTACCGGACTGGGGCTCTCGATGGTCCACGCTTTTGCGCGCCAAGCCGGTGGGCAGGTGCGTATTTACACCGAGATAGGACAGGGGACCACAATCTGCCTATATCTGCCGCGACACAGAGGACCGCCTGAGGATATCGATGCTTTGGCGGCAACTACTGGTACATGGCATTCCGTGCGCGCGGAGACGATTCTGATCGTCGATGACGAAGCTACCGTGCGTATGACGGTCAGTGATGCACTGACAGAAGCGGGTTATCACATTGTCGAAGCGGCTGACAGCGTCACGGCCTTGAAGCTGCTGGAAACCGCTGCTCAGTTCGATCTGCTCATCACCGACTTTGGACTTCCGGGAGGGATGACCGGAAGACAATTGGCCGAAACGGCTCAGACAATGCGCGAGGAGCTAAAAGTTCTATTCATCACGGGTTACCCGGAAAATGCCGTTTTCGAGAACAACTTGTTGGCGCACGGTTCTTCAGTGCTTTCAAAACCGTTCGCCATTGATGCATTGATTGAGGCCGTCTCTTCCCTTTTGCCAGGTGTCGACAATCGCGTCTAACCCTCATCAAATTCAGAGTGCCGCAAGTCGTGTAGCATTGGTGCAATGCAACATAATACTTATTATGCGAAGGGGTCGCTGGGATTACGAAAGGCGAGAGGACGGTATATTTCGGATTTGAAATCGCCGTGCCACAAAACTACGCTTGTCATAGTAGCTAGTCAATTGACACTTGAATCGAAAGTGCTAGCCTCGAGTGCCTGCTTTAAAGCTTTTCTGCTGTGTAAGCGGCGCTTTTACGACTGAGTTGGATTAAATCACCGCACCCAGTAGCCCTGTTCACTGGAGCCGAAGCCGACAGCGCGGTATGCGGCATCAATCAGGCTCTGGCCTCTGTCATTCAGGCCAACACCCGGTCCGTGGAGATTCATGGCATAGCCAAACGCTAACTCAGCTTCACCATCAGCAAAGCCGATGCTGCCACCCATTCCCGGCGTACCAAACGCATTTTCGCCGAGAATGACGAACTCGCCCTGCCCGAGCCGGCGGCTGCCCCAGGTCTTGGAAAAACCGAGCGTAAACGTCGTCGGGACCTGCAAAATGTTATCTTTAGCCGATGCGGATCGCACTGTGCGCATCAGTGAAAGCATGCGCTTGTTAACTATGCGCACTCCGTCAATCGACCCGTCGAGTGATAGCGGAGCGTAGGCGCGCGCAAGCCCCTGTGCGGTAACAATGCCGCCACTTGCGGGGTTTTCTGCGCTACGGCGCGCGGCACCGTTAATGCTTTCCGGCGTTACATCGTTGCCGCTGTTCAGAAACATCTTCGCGCCATACCAACCCTGATCAGAATTAAATTTCTCGAATAGGGGCGACGCCATGTTTGGCGGACCGAGATAAGACGTCGCCACACGGGCATGTTCCGCCGCCGGCACGCCGATCCAAACGTCTGCTTCTAATGGCACAGCCACCTCATCATGCAGAAATTGCCCGAGGGTTTTCCCAGTCACGCGGCGCACTACTTCCCCGACGATAAACCCAAGCGTTGCCGCATGATATCCGTGCTGCGTGCCCGGTTCCCATAGCGGAGCCTCTGTGGCGAGTCGGGATGTCGCCAAGTTCCAATCAAGGAGCGCTCCCGTGGGGAGCGCCTCCTGCCAAACTGGCAGGC
>Ga0182030_10010279_pt1 | contig 19041 bp, 16 predicted proteins | sample 812S3MmetaG_FD_121299 | JGI IMG/M metagenome (GOLD analysis project Ga0182030, IMG submission 121299) | Permafrost microbial communities from Stordalen Mire, Sweden - 812S3M metaG (Illumina Assembly) | ecosystem: Environmental > Terrestrial > Soil > Wetlands > Permafrost | place: Sweden...
CAACGACTATCTGCTGCGCCCGGTCGACAAGAACGAGTTGCTGGCGCGCGCGCGCACCCAGATCCGCAAGCGCCGCTACACCGACCATCTGCGCGACAACGTGCAGAACTCCATCGAGATGGCGATCACCGACGCGCTGACCGGACTGCATAACCGCCGCTACATGGAAACCCATATTGGCACCTTGGCCGAGCAAGCATCGAGCCGCGGCAAGCCGCTGGCGCTGATGATGCTCGACATCGATTTCTTCAAATCGATCAACGACAATTACGGCCACGATGCCGGTGACGATGTGTTGCGCGAATTCGCGGTCAGGGTCCGCAAATCGATCCGCGGCATCGATCTGGCGTGCCGCTATGGCGGCGAGGAATTTGTCATCGTGATGCCGGAGACCGATTTGCACGTTGCCGGCATGGTGGCGGAACGGCTGCGGCGCTCGATCGCCGGCGAGCCGTTCGCCGTCAACAAGGGCACCAAGCGCATCGAGGTCACGATCTCGATCGGGCTGTCGACCCTGGAAATCAAGGGCGAGGCGGTCGGCGACGTGCTCAAGCGCGCCGACACCGCGCTCTACCGCGCCAAGCATGACGGCCGCAACCGGGTGGTGGCGCAGGCGGCATAGTTGACCGTGATGCGCCGCCAGCCTTCGATGCTCGGTTGGCGCTTCCGCGGCAACAGATCACCCAATGGCGCAGGAAAATACTGGATCGACCATTCGTTGATAGGTGGCCGGCGTAAATCCGACGATTTGGCGGAACCAGCGCCCGAGATGGCTCGCATCCGCGAAGCCGGCTTCCGCCGCAACCTGCTTGATCGGAATTCCCTGAGCGAGAAGCCGTTTGGCATATTTTAGCCGGATTCGGATCTGGTAGGCATGCGGCGGCATCCGCATTGCCCGCTTGAATTTGCGAACCAGATGGAATTTGCTGATGCCGGCAGCGGCGCCTAATTCGTCAAGCGTGAGCTCTCTTGTGAAATGACTTTCAATATAATCGCGGGCCAGTTTTACCTGTCGATCAACCAATGGGCCGCGCGGCGTCCTGCCGTGTAATTCGCTATTGTCGATCAGATTGCTGACAAAATCGACCAGGAGATCTTCGGCCTGCAAGCTATCGTGCTGGGACTCGCAGGCGAGGTGGGCCGCCAGAAAGCTGCGAGCTGTTAACGGTCCGGGAATCTCGAATCGAAAGAGAGGTTCGCCGGCGGTACGCTTGCCGAGGGCCTCGACCGCATCCCTAAGAAACGGGACCGGGATATGCATGGTCCGGAAGGTGCTTCCAAGTTCGCCGCCGCATCGCGTGCTGTGCGTTTCCCCAGGGTTGACGACAGTCAGCGCGCCTGCGCCGAATACCCGGCTGTCCCTGCCGAAGCGAATCTCACGCGAGCCCTCATGCACGAACATCAGCTGATATTCGTCATGGAAGTGCGGGACGAGCTGGTATGATGAGACCCGCCGCCCCCGCTGTAGTTCCAGACCGTTCTCGCGGCGCCGCCAAATTTGATGGAGAGCGACATCATCGTCCTTGGATATTTGCTTCAAATGATCATCCATGGTTTTATGGCTTCTGAAGCTGCACTAAATACTCCCACCCATTGCGGCGATCCGCAAGCAAAGAAGGCGAGCGGGCGGGGAACCCGACAGGCCGCGCGGCAGCTTGGCCTGCGCTTAAGCGACCCAACATGTCGTTACCATGGATTGTCCGGTGAGTATTCCTGGTACGAAATTGCTCTCCTAACTGGCGACGTACCGGCTGCTGCCTGTTGTGAGCTCAGATCTTTAGCATGCAGCCATCGGCGATCTGATCGGCCGGTACGATCCTGAATGCGCGGATCCAAAATCCCTGTTGCGCCGATCTTTAGCGGGCCCCTGATTGCCGCGAGCGACCGCGCCAGCTTCCCGTTGGGAACCCAGGCACGGCGGTCCACCGGTCGACGGGAACCGGCCAGAGACCGGATGCCTAGACGCTAGGCAGCGTCCAAGACCGATTATCGCGGTCGCCGCCGACTGGTCCGATCGCTTGTAATATTCGACAAACCGCGCAAACCAGGAGCTCAAAGTGGAGGCTTCAATGCGCGCTTACAAATCTGGAATGCAACGGCAAGGAGCGAGAAAGGGGTTTCGCGCGGCCTGGCTATTGGCGGCCGGATTAGCCGTGATCGCGCCTTCGAACGCAAATGCAGATGAACTGATCGATCGCCCGACACCGCTGTCCTCCAAGGTGAAACTTACCATCGCGGCGGTCAAGCAGGGTCACATCGCAGTCATGCAAAACGTTCCGGCCATGCTCGAGGGCCTGAATGTTGAGCTCGAAATCGCCAGCTTCGTTCGTTTCGCCGACGCTCGAACCGCGCTGACCACAGGCTCTGCCGATGTCGCGACCATGGGCCCCGGCGATCTTGCGATTGCACTGTCCCAGGGCGTCGAAAACGTTTCAATTGTCGCCGGAATTGGATCCTCCAACAGATACGTAGTGGAACGGGACGGAGTCGATCTGAGGAACTGGGCAGACTTGAAGGGGAAGAAACTCGGGATTCCAAATGGCTCTGCGACGTGGATGCAATTTGCCGCAAAGCTCGAGGACGTCGGTCAGCCCTATGGCAGTTTCGATGCAGTCAATATCCAAGGCGGTGGCCCAAACTTCGTACAGGCGCTGAAAAATCGAGAAGTTGATGCGATCATCATTTGGGAGCCGTTCGAATCCCAACCAAAGGTCGACGGATTTGGACACTTCGCTGAAGTCCTCGATTACTCAAATTCAAAGGAGATTGGATCCGAGCTCGGTGTAATCGCCGCGACCGAGCAGGCGATGGGAGAAAAGAGGGAAGCGTTGCGTCGTTTTCTGTGGGCCTACATGGCTTGCGAAAAAGAACTGCGCGACAACCAGGTCAAATTTGCCAAGGCCATCTCGGAGTTCACCGGAATTGATGCGACCAGTGCCGATCGCATGTCGCAAAGAATAAAGCTTGGAGGCGTTCTGACCCTGGATCAGCTTAAAGCCCAATCTGCCTGGATGTTCAAATCTGGCATTATTCCCAATGATGTCGTCGACAGAATCAGCGCGCATTACGACACATCGTTGCTGGCGTCGATAAGGAAGTAGGCGGATGAGCCTGCTGACGACCATGACATCTGGTGTGCATACGCCAAGGAAGCCTTTCAAAATCCTGCGAGGAGAGCGCTTCCGAGCAAAGATCGTCGGCTTGATAGCACCGATTGCTCTGCTGATTTGCTGGCAGCTGGCGGTTCAATACAAGTTGCTGCCGGCGGCAATCATTCCTGCACCGACCCAAGTGCTGGAATCCTGGATTAAATGGGCTTTCGGCAACCCGACCGGAAATTTCAATTCCTACAGCGGAAGTTGGGCGGCAAGCGTGCGTGCATCGCTGTGGCGTATCGCACAGGGCTACGCCGTTGCCGTCTTGGTTGGCATACCCACCGGTATAGTGATCGGAAGAAGCCAGCTGGCATGCCGGCTCATTGACCCGACGATTCAGGGATTGCGCCCAGTCCCCATTACGGCGTGGCTTCCACTGGCGATCGCTGTTTTCGGCATTCACGACCTCAGCGCCTTGTTTCTGATTGGGCTTGGCGCCTTTTATCCCATCGTCATCAGCACGACGCAGGGTGCTCGCGGCGTTCCTCAGAATCTGATGCGGGTGGGTGCGATGATGGGCATGAGTTGGTTGCAGAGCGTTCGAATCATCGTTCTGCCTAGCGCCGCGCCATCGATCTTTACCGGCTTGCGCCTGGGTCTTGGAATCGCCTGGACCGCGCTCGTGGTCGCGGAAATGGTGGCGGTGAAATCCGGTCTCGGCTTCGTGCTCTGGGACGCATATTACATCGGCCGCATGGATATCGTGCTTGGAGATATGGTCTCGATAGGGATCATCGGTCTTCTAAGCGACCAGGTGCTGGTCATCTTGGAGGCGCGGCTACTGCGTTGGAGAGCCGCCCATGTGTCTTGATGTAATGTCCCCTGATGTGATGTCTCCTGATGTTGCCATCGAAATAAATCAGGCCTCAAAGGTCTATGAGGGAGCGCGGCGTGTCGAAGCGCTCAGCGGTGTAGACCTGGTGGCCAGGGCGGGAAGTTTTTCGGCCATTCTGGGCCCCTCCGGCTGTGGCAAGTCGACCCTTTTGAATGCGCTTGCGGGCTTCGAAACGGTGACCACGGGCTCGGTCCGCATTTTTGGCGCGCCTGTTCGCGGGCCTGGGCCAAAACGCGCGGTGGTCTTCCAGGAGGCCTCACTGCTGCCATGGTTTAGCGTTCGCGAGAACATCCTGCTCAGTGCGCGCGTTTCGGGCGACAATAGCGGCGCGATCTCTGACTTTGCGAATCGGTTGATCGCGCGCGTGGGTCTCGCGGGATTCGAGGATCATCTTCCAGCGGAACTTTCCGGGGGCATGCGGCAGCGTGTTGGAATTGCCCGTGGGCTGTTAATGCGGCCGGACGTCCTGCTGATGGATGAACCGTTCGGCGCGCTTGACGCTCAGACCCGTCTCCAAATGCAAGAGCTTTTGCTCGATGTATGGGAAGAATATCGTACCACTGTCGTGTTCATTACCCACGATATCGATGAGGCCATTCTCTTGGCGGACGAAGTTCACGTCATGTCGGTTCGCCCGGGACGAATTAAAATGTCGATCAAAGTCGAGCTGAAGCGGCCAAGGCACGTCGACTTGATCACCAACCCCAGCTTCAACGTCATTCGCCGGCAAATCTTTGATTGTATCCGCGCCGATGTCTGAGCATTTGCACGGCGCAGGCACGGAATCGCCGGGGCCAAAGGCTTCGCATCTGTTGGCGGTATTCACCGGCCGGGTTGCCCCGCTCGGATTAAAAGGTATCCCGAGCGCATTCATAAAGAAACGGGTTTTTCGGGAAGTCTGGGCTAAGAGGCTTGGGCTGGAGGGCGATTCACAAGCCGATCTTGCGGTCCACGGCGGGGTCGATAAAGCCGTCTACGCCTACCCATCGTCGAACTACGCGCTGTGGCGCGACGAATTCCCCGAGCATTCGTCTATTTGGGGATTGGGTGCGCTTGGCGAGAACCTTGCTTTGGCCGGATTGGACGAAAGTGAGGTTCATATCGGAGATATATTCCGGCTGGGATCCGTGATCCTGCAGGTGACGCAGCCGCGCAAACCCTGTTTCAAATTAGCCCTGAGATACAATAACGACCAGCGGATTGCATCGCGTATGGTGCGTGAAGGCCGCACCGGTTGGTATTTTCGGGTTTTGCAAGAAGGTCGTTTGTCGGAGGGCCAGCCCTTGATGCTGTTGGAACGGCGACATGCGGACTGGTCGATCAGGCGAGTCGATAAAGCGGCTTACGATAGCCGCGCTTCCGAAGATGAGTTGCGTGAAATCGCAGCCTTACCGGAGCTGTCGATCGCTTGGAGAGATCAGACGCTGGCTTCGGCGAGCCTGCTTTCCGCAAGGCGGCCGACTTCCAAGTTTCATCGATTTGTTCTTGCTGAAGCCAAGTTCGAGAGCGCCTCGATTCGCTCGCTTGTCTTTGCACCCGCCGACGGCGAGGCGGTCGCAATCCATCAGCCTGGCCAACACGTGCAAATCAGACTTCCCTCGCCGACCAGCAGGGAGCTTGTCGTACGCCGCTATTCGGTCTCCTCAAACCCGAACGGCAAGTCGCTACGGATCAGCGTCAAGGCGCAGACGGGCGGCCTGATATCGCCGCTATTGCACCAACTGGAAATAGGCCGTGAAATCGAGATATCCCGACCGCAAGGGCGTTTTGTGCTCGAAAGGCAAGCGGGTCGGCCGGTGGCGTTCATCTCCGCAGGTGTCGGAATCACGCCGCTGCTGCCCATGCTGCATGCCGCGGTGGCCCAGGATGGACGATTTCCTTTCGTCCCCAAGATATCATTCATCCATGTGGCGCGAGACGGCGCCGAGCACGCCTTCGCTGAGCAGATACGCACCAGTCTGGCGAAACACCCGAACGCCAATTCCAGGATTTTCTACAGCCAACCGACCGCCTTGGATCGAATACAGGGTCGATTTGACGTTCCCCGACGCATGAGCATGGCGGATATCAGCCACCTGATTACTTCGGAATACGATGTCTATTTATGCGGGCCAGCCGCGTTCATGGAAATGATGAGCGAGGGACTGAAAACGCAGGGCATTCCTGCTTCCCAGATAAAAACGGAAACATTCGATTTTGGCGGCGATCGAGAGAAGGCCTCGATCGATGCGCGGCTCAAGAGTTTGGCAGGTCTGAAAGCCGCCGTGAACGTCAATTTTGCGAAGTCAGGAGTTACTGCCGTCTGGACAAGCGGAAGCGGCACGCTGTTGAATCTGGCGGAGGCATCTGGCGTCACCGTCTCATCGGATTGTCGGATCGGTCTTTGCGGTGCTTGTTCATCGAAAATCCTGACGGGCGAAGTTGCTCACCTTGCGACTGACCGCAGCGCTACCGATCCTTTGGAGGCCCTGCTTTGTTGTTCGGTGCCGACGTCGCCGTCCTTGGTCATCGATCTCTGACACAATTTGACAAGCTAAAAACCTGACGCCAGAACGCGCGACGTCACGCTTGCCGGCTAGCCCGCTTTTGTGCGACGCGTCGCGGTGCGGGTGCCAGATTGCTCTCGCCATCCTTGATTCCCGCATTCGCCAGCAACACCCGCGCGGCGGCCTTGGCCGCGCGCGCCATCGACGGATCGTTCCGCACCAGATCCTGCGCGATCGAACCATCGACAAGCAGCGTCAGTTGCGTGGCCAGATCATCGGCATCGGCAACACCGAGCCGCATCAACAGCTCGCGGAACCAAATGCGGCGGCTCTCCTTGAAGGCGATCGCGATCTTTCTGACGGCATCATCGTCGCTGCCGAGTTCCGCCACCGCGTTCACGAACGGGCAGCCGCGAAAGTCCTTGGCGGCGAACCGCCGCTCGAGCGAATCGAACGTGCCGAGAATTTGTTCGGCGGCCGGCTGATCGGACACGGCGATCGGCTGGAAGCGGCGCGCCAGATAGGCCGATATCAACGCGTCTTTTGAGGGAAAATGGTTGTAGAGCGTGCGCTTGCTGATGCCGATTTCGGCAGCGATGGTATCGACCCCGATGGCGCGAATGCCCTGCAGATAGAACAGCCGGTCGGCGGTTTCGAGAATCCGCTCCTTCATGGCCGGCTTTTCGGATTGGGACATAACTACACAGACCTGTGCACTTTTCCATTGACAGCGGCGCCTACCCGCATATTAGTTACACAGATCGGTGTAATCAAGCCCGATGCGACGGCAGATCGCGCTTTTTGAGGCCGCGACCGGCAGAAAGAACAAAAATCATGCCCCTGCTGCAAATTCTCCGCCCGACGCTACCGATCCTGATCGGCGCTTCAGTGATGCTCAGCCTGAGCATGGGGTTGCGCCAGTCACTCGGCATCTTCCTGCAGCCGTTAACCCACGACGTCGCGATATCGGTATCCAATTTCACGCTTGCGATTGCCGTGCAGAGTCTGGCCTGGGGATTCCTGCAGCCGCTCGCCGGGGCGTTCACGGTACGGTTCGGCTTTCGCGCCATCATGATGGCCGGCGCCGTGCTTTACATCGCCGGGCTGTCGCTGCTGGCCGGTGCGCAGGGCTTTCTCACCGTCATGATCGGCGCCGGCGTGCTGATCGGGATGTCGCTGGCGTGCACCGCATCCGCCATCGCCATGTCGGTGGCGGCGCGCGCGGTGCCGGCTGTCGTGCGGAGCACGGTGCTGGGGATGGTCTCGGCGGCGGGATCGCTCGGCTCGCTGTTGGCGGCGCCGCTTGGACAGATCCTGAATCAGGGTTACGGCTGGCGCGTGGGCCTGGTCGGTTTTGTGGTTCTGTCGCTGGCGCTGCTGCCCGCCGCCTGGTTTGCCGGCAAGGTCGACAGGATTCCGGTGCGGCGGCCTGCGTCAGACCAGCCCGGCAACATTTCGGCCGGGGTCGCAACCAAAATCGCGTTCGGCAATGCGTCCTTCGTGGTGATGACTTGTGCATATTTCGTCTGCGGGATGCAGCTCGTCTTCATCACCACGCACCTGCCGTCATACCTCGCGATCTGCGGCATGGATCCGATGCTGAGCGCGCAGATGCTGGGCGTCATCGGCGGCTTCAATGTGTTGGGCAGCCTGTTCTTCGGCTGGGCCGGCGGCCGCTGGAACAAGCTGGCGCTGCTTGGCGGGATCTATATTTCGCGCTCGCTGGTGCTGGCGTGGTACTTCATGCTGCCGCCGTCGCCGGCAACCACGCTGTTGTTTGGCGCGATGGTGGGATTTTTGTGGCTCGGCGTCGGACCGCTGGTGGCGGGCGCGGTCGTCGAGATGTTCGGGCTGCAATGGCAGGCGATGATCCAGGGACTCGCCTTCATGAGCCACCAGCTCGGCGGTTTCCTCGGCGCCTTTGGCGGAGGATTGTTGTACGACGCGCTCGGCTCCTACACGCTGGCCTGGCGGATCGGCGTTTCCCTGGGTTTGGCGGCCGGAATAGTGCAGGTGGCGTTTGCCCTGCTGCGGCCGACCGGGCCGCCTTTGCTGCGGACGGCGTAGCCTCGCACTAACGTTCCCCGGACGCAGCGCACGCGCTGCTCTTCGCGGCGTGGTGCGCGCTGCAGATCCGGGGCCCACGCCGGAAACACGGTCATCTCCCGGCTTTATGGGTCCCGGCTCTGCGGAGCAGCGCGAGAGCACTGCACCGCGTCCGGGACACGGCAACAAAAAACAAAAACGGGGCCGCAAGGCCCCGTCGAAGTCAGCAATCCCCGCGATTTTACTTGATCTTGGACTCGCGGAATTCGACGTGCTTGCGCGCGACCGGATCGTACTTCTTCTTCACCAGCTTGTCGGTCATGGTGCGCGAATTCTTCTTGGCGACGTAGTAAAAGCCGGTATCCGCCGAGGAAACGAGCTTGACCTTGATGGTGACCGCTTTGGCCATGTCTGGGAACCTTTGGTGTCTGGGATGTCTGGTGGCGGCCCATCAGGGGCCGCTTTTGCCGGGCAACCTAGCTTCTGACGGCCCAAAGTCAAGGTTTTGCGGGTAAATAACCGCGCGATTCCTTTCTCCATAGGGCCTCGAACAAGCGTGCGTCCCGGTCGGCCGGCCTTCAGCGCCAGGCGAACCCGTGCTACAGGGGTGCGCCCCACGGATGCTGTCATTCGCGCGGCACCCAGGCGCTTTGGGCCAAGGACCGGGCAGCGGGCAGGCGATGGATCCAGTCAGACGCACCATCCTGGCCATCGGCGTCGCGGCGACGGCGGTGGCTACCGCAGGTACACGCCTGTTTGCTCAGCAGGCTGGGCAGGGAGGGGGTACCATGGGCACTTACGAAACAGGCGCGGTTCGCATCCACTTCGAGGAGGCTGGATCCGGCTTCCCATTGCTGGTGATTCCCGGCGGGGGACTCAACTCGACGATAGCAGGCCTGAGCGGCAGCAGTTCGCCCTTCGACCCGATGCAGGAGTTCAAGGCAGAGTACCGTTGCATCGCCTCAGATCTGCGCAACGCCAATGGCGGCCAGTCCTCCGGCCCGCTGGAAGCCGACCGTCCTTGGGATTCCTATACCGATGACCACCTCGGTCTGATGGACCATCTCGGCATCGAGAAGTTCGTGGTGCTGGGCTTCTGCATCGGCGGCCCCATGATCTGGAATCTGCTGCGGCGGGCGCCTGATCGTATTGTTGCGGCCGTGCTGGCGCAGCCCAGCGGGTCGCGTCCGGAGATGCGCGACCTGTTCTACGAAAACAACATGAAGAACTGGGGCCCGGAGCTGGTCGCCCGGCGGCCCGACATCACGCCGGAGATGGTCGACAAATTCCTGACCAAGATGTACCGCGGCAACCCCGACTTCGTCTTCACCGTGACGCGCGATTTCGTGCGCGATTGCCAGACTCCCGTGCTGATCCTCCCCGATGATATCCCGGCGCATCCCTACGCCGTGGCCATGGAGGCCGCGATGCTTGCGCCGAAGGCTGAAGCGAGCATGTTCCCCTGGAAGGAGCCCAGGCAGCGGATACCTTTGGCGGTGCGCCAAATACGTTCCTTCCTGCGGGGGCATCTTGCCGCCTAGGGCCTCATCGGCGTGGCCAGGACCGGAGCAAACCCGTCGCGATTGGCCTGCCAGGCGCGCTGATATTCCAGGATTCGGGCGGTCTCGTCGGCGACGTGCTGGCCGAGCATGCCGGCGATGAGATGAAGGGTGGTGTCGATGCAGAGTGAAACCCCGCCGCCGGTCACCAGGCTTCCTCCGCGGTCCACCAGCATGGCTTCCCGTACGTCGATCTGCGGATAAAGGGTGCGCATGAGCTCGATCGGCGAGGTCTCCGGCGGCACCACCTCGCGCTTGGTGGTCGCGGGTCCATCATCGAGGATTCCGCTCGCCGCCAGGATCATGCCGCCGGTGCAGACCGAGGCGATTCGGCCCCCGGCATGAACGCGCCGGATATAGGCGAGGGTCGCCGGCGCCTGTGCCTGCGCGGTCCAGCCGGGACCGCCGGTGACGATGACGAGATCGCAAGGAGGTGCATCGTCAAACCCGAAATCGGCGATCACCTGCAGTCCGCTGGCGAGGCGGACCGGTCCGGCGCGCGGGGCGATGGTGCAGATCGCGATCTCGGGCGCAATCCGGCGCGCCATCGACAGCACGCCGAAGGTGGCGAGATCGATCGGCTCGACGCCGTCATAGATGAAGATGCCGAACTGCACGACGCCCGATCCGTCCGGTTCAAGTCAGGGTGCCGCCCCTTGTCTCGCGCGCCGCCAGCGCCGCGGCCAGGGTGAAGAGCGCGAGCACGATCATCATGATCGACACCCCGGCGGTGCCGCCGAAATATCCGGCCATCGCGGTCGCAATGATCGGCGCGAAGCCGCCGCCGATCGCCGCCGACACCTGGAAGCCGAACGAAGCACCGCTGTAGCGGACGCGGGGGCCGAACAATTCGGGAAAATAGCAGGATTCCGGTCCGAACATCATGCCGTGGCCGAAATTCATTGCGATCATGACGGCGGTGAAGATCAGCGCGGTATTCTTGCTCTCCAGCATCCAGAACAGCGGGAACGCGAACAGAATCGTGAACAGGGCGCCGAGGATAAACAGCGGCCGTCGGCCGATCTTGTCGGACAGCCAGCCGAACAGCGGCAGGCTGATCAGCTCCAGCAGCGCCGCATACAGCACGGCATCGAGCATCAGCGGCTTGGGCAGGCCGAGCTTGGTGGTGGCATAGACCACCACGAACACCGTCAGCATGTAGACCCACGACACCTCGGAGAGTTTTAGTCCGACCGCGATCAGAAATGTCTTGGTGTTCTGGCCGACGGCCTCGGCGACCGGATTTTTCGACAGGCCGTCGCGCATCTTGAGCCCCTCGAATACCGGCGTCTCGGGCACCCGGGATCGCACAAAGGTTCCGATCGCCAGCAGCACGATGCTGACCAGGAACGGGATGCGCCAGCCATAGCTCGCGAAATCCGCCTCGGGCAATTTGCTGGCCAGCGTGAACACCAGCGTCGCCAGCACCAGCCCGATCGGAAATCCGATCTGCACGAAGCTGGTATAAAAGCCGCGCCGGTCGGCCGGCGCGTGCTCGAGCACCATCAGCGAGGCGCCGCCCCATTCGCCGCCGAGGCCGATGCCCTGGATGATGCGCAGCACGATCAGCAGGATCGGCGCCAACACCCCGATCGATGCATAGGTCGGCAGCAGGCCGATGCAGAAGGTGCTCAGCCCCATGATAAACAACGTCAGCACCAGCATGGATTTGCGGCCCAGCCGGTCGCCGAAATGGCCGAACAGTGCGCCGCCGAGCGGCCGCGCCAGAAAGCCGACCGCGTAACTGCCGAGCGCGGCGAGCGTACCGGCGAGCGGATCGAAGGTGGGAAAGAACGCCTTGTTGAAGATCAGCGCCGCCGCGGTGGCGTAGATCAGGAAATCGTACCATTCGATGACGGTGCCGAGGCAACTGGCGAACACGATGGCGTTGATCCCGGTGCGCTCGACGCCGGCGACCGGCGCCGTTGCCGTAATGGTCATTGAGGCCTCCCGCTGGTTCGCCATATCCAGCCAAATGGATGCAAGCAGCATGCCGGACCGGTTCGGTCCGGTCGCTTCCCGTTGTGCCGGCGGGTGCCGGGCGCCAGGTCGCCTGCAGGGTGCCTGATCGAAGACAACCGGCAACCGGGCCGCCACCGAGTGTCCATTGGCGTGAAAGGGAAGCCTTCCTGGGTGTATGATCTCGGTGGGCCTTTTGTCCAAGGGCCATCACGGAGCGGGATCTAGGCTGGGCTTCGAGCGGAACATGCGCAACTTGCTGACGGTAATTGGGGTGGTGCTCATGAGTTTGGTGCACAACGCGCAGGCCCAGCCGGCAACCGTCGATCCGGAGTCCATCGTCCCGCTGCCGGACAAGTTCGACATCGAGATGCCGGCGCCCGATGTGCCGCCCGAGATTGCCCGCTTTCACGGCGCATGGGTCGGAACCTGGGCTGAGGACATCAGGCATATCGTCGTGGTCGAGCGCGTCAGCGCCGACGGGCATGCGGACGTGATTTTCGCCCATGGCGACTCGGCATTCTACGGCATGTACCGCGAATGGTGGCGGAGCGAGGCGAAGATCGCTGACGGCGTGCTGACCATCACGGGTGAGGCGCTGAAGATGCCGGCGTTTCGCACCCTGCAATTCGCGTTCGACGGTCCGGACCGATTGTTCCATACCTCGACCTTCAAATGGGGAAGCGTCATCGCCGGCGCTCTGGCCCGCTACGATGCGGCAAGGCTTGCTGCGGGCGATCGCCCGATCGAATGGCCCTGGCCCGGCGAGCGCGTGTCGATACCGCACCTCACGGTGCGGACCCCCGATGGTATCAGGCCGATCATGCTCGAAGCGACGTTGTACCGGCCCGCCGGGCCTGGTCCGGCACCGCTCGCGATCATCACGCACGGGTCCGACGCCGGTCGCAATCAGCTCAGGAGCTGGCCAATGGCGATCGAGGCGCATTGGCTTCGCGACAAGGGATTTGCCGTACTGGCACTGATGCGCCGCGGACGCGGCAGGTCCGAGGGCATCAATGGCGAGGAAGACTTTGAGCGTGATCACGAGGGCAGCCTGATAGGTGTATCGGCAGGCATCGCGCAGGCCGTCGAGGATCTCGATTCGGCGATTGCCTATGGCCGCAAACTGCCCGGCGTACGGCCCGGGCCGGTGCTGCTCGCCGGCCAGTCACGCGGCGGGTTTCTCGCCATGCACTATGCCGGCCTCAGGCCCGGCGAGGTCATGGGCGTGGTGAATTTCTCCGGCGGCTGGTACCCTTACGGACCGGTCACCACGCCTTACTATGCGAATGCGGGCCGCGGTGCCGCCGACAAGGTCCCGCAACTCTGGTTGTATGCAGACAATGATCGTCTCTACGACGAAGCCTTGATCCGCGAATACTACCAGGCCTTCACGGCCGCCGGCGGCAGCGCGCGCTTCGAGTTGCTCCACGGTATTCCCGGCGACGGCCATCTGCTGCGGCTCTATCCCGACAGATGGCGGCCGATCGCGGACCAGTTCCTGGCGACGCTCGATCTGAAAAGGCCCTGACTTCCGGATGATCAGGCTTCAAAGAACCGGTTTTTCGGCCTCGGCAGTCCGAGATTTTCGCGCAGGGTGCGGCCTTCATATTCGCGCCGGAAGATGCCGCGGTGCTGCAGTTCCGGCACCACCTTGTCGACGAAGTCGTCGAGCCCGGCGGGCAGATATGGGAACATGATATTAAAACCGTCACTGCCGAAGCCGGTCAGCCACTCTTCCATCTGGTCGGCGATGCTCTTTGGCGTGCCGACAAAGGCCAGCCCGCCATAGCCGCCGACCCGCTGCGCCAGCTGGCGCACGGTGAGTTTTTCGCGCGCGGCGAGGTCGACCATCCGCTGGCGACCGCTCTTGGAGGCATTGGTCTCGGGAATCGGCGGCAACTGGCCGTCGGGATCGAAGCCGGAGGCGTCGGTCCCCAGGATCACCGACAGCGAGGAGATGGCGCTGTCGTAATGCACCAGGCTGTCGAGCAGGCTGCGTTTTTCGCGCGCCTCCTCGAGGCTGTCACCGACCACCACGAAAGCCCCGGGCAGGATCTTCAGATGGTCGCGGTCGCGGCCCAGCCGGTCCATCCGGCCCTTGATATCGGCATAGAGCTTCTGGCCGTCGGCAAGGCTGCCGCCGCCGGTGAATACGGCTTCCGCGGTTTCTGCCGCCAATTGCTTGCCGTCCTCCGACGCGCCGGCCTGCACGATCACCGGCCAGCCCTGCACCGGGCGGGCAATGTTGAGCGGCCCGCGCACCGAGAGATATTTTCCCTTGTGGTTGAGCACGTGCATCCTGGCCGGATCGAAATAGAGACCAGCCTCGACGTCGCGCACGAAAGCGTCGTCGGCGAAGGAATCCCACAGCCCGGTGACGACATCGTAGAATTCGCGCGCGCGCTTGTAGCGCTCGGCGTGCTCCATGTGATCTTCCAGCCCGAAATTCAGCGCCGCGTCCGGATTGGAGGTGGTGACGATGTTCCACCCGGCCCGGCCGCCGCTGATGTGGTCGAGCGAGGCAAAGCGGCGGGCGACATGATAGGGCTCGTCGAAGGTGGTCGAACCGGTGGCGATCAGTCCGATGTGTTCGGTGGCGCCTGCCAGCGCCGACAGCAGCGTGAACGGCTCGAACGAGGTCACCGTGTGGCTGCGTTTCAGCGCCGCGATCGGCATGTTCAGCACGGCCAGATGGTCGGCCATGAAGAAGGCATCGAGTTTTCCGGCCTCGAGTTTCCGGATCAGGCGCTTGAGGTGGGCGAAATTGAAATTGGCGTCCGGCCACGCACCGGGATAGCGCCACGCGCCGGTGTGGATGCTGACCGGCCGCATGAACGCCCCGAGCCGCAACCGACGTTTTGCCATTACCCGATCCTTCAGGTTGCCCGCGCTGAAGTGAACATAGGGATGCGCTCGCCCAATGGCATCAAGCACGGATGAGAAGAATTTTGCGATTTAAGGTCGCTTTGGATAATGATCGTCATTCCGGGATGCGCGTAGCGCAGACCCGGAATCCAGAGATGATCAACTCGGGATTCCGGGTTCGCGCTGGCGCGCGCCCCGGAATGACGACCCATATTGCTCACGCGCTCGCGCCCAAAACATCCTTCTGCATCTTGCCGCCGTAAAAGTGGAAAAACGGTACTTCCGCGTCGTGGTTCAGCGGCCCGGTGGCGAGCCGCTTTTCCAGTTCGTTCAGGACGTTCCTGGTCATCGGATGCAGATCGGCCAGCGGTTTCGATCCGATCTCGACCCAGACCAGTTCGACCAATTCCGCCTCGGCATGGATCACGCCCTCGACCCGATGGGCGATGGCCGAAGCATCCGCGGTAAAAAACCTTGTATCGAAGCGCCGCACCCGGCCTGGCGGGGTGATGGCGCGAGCGATCAGGTACAGTCCTGAGGGATCGGGCAGCAGCCCGGCCTCGGTAAAGGGCTTCCAGGGGCCTTCCAGCGTCGGCGTGGCGCCATTGCCCTTGCGCCCGAGACAGAGTCCGGTTTCCTCGCAGGCCTCGCGGATCGCGGCGATGGCCAGCGAGCGCGCCCGCGATGGCGTGATCTTCGGACTGCCCTTCAGAAGGTTGGCTTCGAGCGCCTTTGCAATCGGGGCGGCGACGGGAACGCGGTTGTCGGTCTTGTCGACGCGGCCGCCCGGAAACACGAATTTGCCCGGCATGAACACCACCTTGTCGTGTCGCTTGCCGACCAGAACCCTGGGAATGGCGGCGGTTCGATCGACCAGGATCAGCGTGGCGGCGTCTACCGGGCGGCGATAGGGGTGATGATCGGCTTCCTTTTCGACTGTTGCAGTCTCGCTCATTTCACTCCCGCCGCCCGGTTGCGTTTCTGGTTGATCAGGGTCTAGGGCTCGGGGTTTTCTTCGTCAAATCCGTGCATCCGCAAGGCCCATTGCAATCCGACCACGGCGCCCTTCACCGGTTGCAGCAACAGCAGTGACGCAATCAGCGTCACCGGCAAATAGATCGCCAGCTGCAGCGCCACCGGGGGCGAATAATTGGTTTCGATCATCAGGGCCATCGGCACCACGATGTGGCCGACGATGACGATCACCAGATAGGCCGGCAGGTCGTCGGCGCGGTGCGGCGTGAAGTCGAGGCCGCAGGCCGAGCAACTGTTGTCTACCTTGAGGAAGGCGCGAAACAATCTGCCTTCGCCGCAGCGGGGGCAGCGGCCGCGAAAGCCGCGCTTCAGCGCGGTCCAGACGTCGCGTTTCTCGGCCGGCGCGGCCGTGCCGGAGGTCCAGATCTTCACCGGTGCGCTCACGATTTCCATGGCTGGCCCTTCTTCGATTTGCCGGGGCTGGTCTTGCCCGGCCTGCCGGCTTTCTTGCGCGGATGACGTCCCGGATGAGCCTTGGCCGGCGCGGCGGCTTCGGGCTTTGCGGCCGCGCCGCGTGCCGGTTCGCGTCGCCGGCCGCGCGGCGTGACGCGGCCTTCCGACAACAATTCGAACCGCAACGCGCCGGCTACTGGCGCCGCTTCTACCAGACGCACGTCGACCACGTCACCCAGCCGGTGCATGGCACCACTGCGCGTGCCGACCAGCGCATGGCGGGTCTCGTCGTAGTTGAAATATTCCGAACCCAGGGTGCGGATCGGGATCAGCCCGTCGGCGCCGGTGTCGCTGAGCTTGACGAACAGTCCGGCGCGGGTGACGCCGGAGATGCGGCCCTGAAAGGCGGCGCCGATGCGGTCGGCGAGAAAATGGGCGATCAGCCGATCGGCGGTTTCGCGCTCGGCCTTCATGGCGCGGCGCTCGGTGACGGAGATCTGGGCGGCGACCTCGCTCAGGCTTTCCGGCGTTTCGGTCTCCGGCAGCGCGCCTTCGCCAAGGCCGAGCCCGCGGATCAGGGCGCGGTGCACGATCAGGTCGGCGTATCGCCGGATCGGCGATGTGAAATGCGCATAGCGCCGCAGGTTGAGGCCAAAATGGCCGTAATTGTCGGCGGAATATTCCGCCTGGGCTTGCGAGCGCAGCACCACTTCGTTGACCAGCGGTTCGGAATCGTGACCCTTGACCTGGGCCAGCACGCGATTGAACAGCGCCGGCCGCAACGCGCCGCTCTTGGCGAACGGCAGATCGAGCGTCTTGAGGAATTCCTGCAGGTTATGAACCTTCTCGAGCGTCGGTTCATCATGCACCCGGTAGATAAGCGGCAGCGCCTTCTTTTCAAGCATTTCGGCCGCGGCGACATTGGCCAGGATCATGAATTCTTCGATAAGTTTATGCGCATCGAGCCGCTCCGGCACGATCACGCGATCGACCGTGCCGTCCGCCTTCAGCAGGATCTTGCGCTCCGGGATGTCGAGATCGAGCGGATCGCGTTCGTCGCGGGCGCGCTTCACCACCGCGTAGGCGTCATAGAGTGGTTTCAGGATCGGATCGAGCAGGGGACCGGTGGTATCGTCGGGCCGGCCGTCGACGGCGGCCTGCGCCTGGGCGTAGTTCAGCTTGGCGGCCGAACGCATCAGGACGCGATGAAAACTGTGCGAACGCTTGCGGCCGTCGGCGCCGATCACCATCCGCACCGCCAGCGCGCCGCGCGGTTGCCCCGGCACCAGCGAGCAGAGATCGTTGGAGATGCGCTCCGGCAGCATCGGCACCACGCGATCCGGGAAATACACCGAATTGCCGCGGGTCAGCGCGTCGCGGTCGAGCGCCGAGCCCGGCCGCACATAGAACGCGACGTCGGCGATCGCGACATTGACAATGTAGCCGCCTTTGTTGTTCGGATCGGGATCGGCCTGCGCATGAACCGCGTCGTCATGATCCTTGGCATCGGGCGGGTCGATGGTCAGAAGCGGCAGGTCGCGCCAGTCCTCGCGCCCGGCAAGGGTGGCGGGCTTTGCCGCCTCGGCCTCGCGCAACGCGGCAGGGGAAAAGGCTTGCGGAATTTCGTGGGCGTGGATCGCGATCAGGCTCACCGCCTTCTCGGATGCGAGCGAGCCGAGCCGTTCCTTGACCTTGCCGGAGGCCAGCCCGAAGCCGCGCGAGCGTACCAGGTCGACGCTGACAAGATCGCCGTCCTCGGCACCGTTGCTGTCGGCCTTGGCGATGTTCAATTCGCGGCCGGCCTGCTTCTTGTCGACCGGAACGAGCCGTCCGCCGCCGTCGGGCAGCGCGCGGAAGATTCCGAGCACGCGGGTTTTGGCGTGATCGACGACCTTGATGACGCGCCCGCGATATACGGCGCCTTCGCCCTGGTCCGGCTTCTCCACCCGCAGCAGCGCGCGATCGCCGACACCGGCGGCGGTGCCTGGCTGCGGACGGGGTGGCACTGGGATGCGGATCTTCGGCGGTTCGCCGCTTTCCACCTCATCCCATTCGGTCGGCGTCGCGATCAATTCGCCGTCGCTGTCGCGGCCGGTGATGTCGGCCATCACGGTCGGCGGAAGTGCTGCGGGCTCGTGGATTTTCTTGCCGCTTTTGGCAATCGCACCCTGGTCGGCCAGTTCGCGCAGCAGCCGTTTCAACTCGGCGCGGGCGGCATTCTTCAGGCCGAATTCCCGCGCGATCTCCCGGGTTCCGACATTTCCCGGATGGGCGCGGATGAAGGCGACGATGGCGTCCCGGTCGGGAAAACCGCTGTCGCGTTGTCTGGCCACGTTACCCGCGGGCCTTGCCGGCGGCCTTCTTCGCCGGCGTTTTGGCTGCTGCTGCGGCCTTGGCGGGAGAGGTCTGGGCCGCCGGGGTCACCGGCGCACGGGCCTTGCTGGCGGCATCGGATTTCGGCTTGGCCGCGGATTTTTTCGCAGCCGCCTTCTTGGCCGGCTTGGCGGGCTTGCCGTCGGTGTCGGCCTTGGCCGCGGATTTCTTCGCAGGCGCCGGCTTCTTGCCCTGCTTCGGTTTGCCGCCGCCCTTGGCCACGCGTTCGTCGATCAGTGCGATGGCTTCCTCGAGCGTGATGGTTTCCTGGGTCTTGTCGCTGGGGATGGTGGCATTGACGCCGCCCGCCGTGACATAGGCGCCGTAGCGTC
>Ga0182030_10010280_pt1 | contig 19039 bp, 34 predicted proteins | sample 812S3MmetaG_FD_121299 | JGI IMG/M metagenome (GOLD analysis project Ga0182030, IMG submission 121299) | Permafrost microbial communities from Stordalen Mire, Sweden - 812S3M metaG (Illumina Assembly) | ecosystem: Environmental > Terrestrial > Soil > Wetlands > Permafrost | place: Sweden...
ATCTCTTCTTACTATATTTCTTCACCCTTAGACTTGCGACTCCGTTCTTTGTACTGGGAGTCGCAACATTGATGAAAAATGGAGTTGGTGCTACAGACAATATATTCTATTGCTTACGACGAGACCTGGGAGTGGTGCCTTGAATAAAGCTGCGGCTGCGGGTTTTCTAGGTGGCAGGGAGAACATAGCCGAAGACTTGAAGGAGATAAGGATAAGGTTCGGCGAGCCAAGTGTTCATAATGATACGGATTGCCAACAACATACACCTACAAAGGCGGGACCCGGCATTTATGAGGAAGTGGAAGGTTTGAGGAAAGGGAAATATTATGGAATTTTATTGGGAAGTCGGGTCAATTTGGTTGTGATAGGCTTTAGCTAGTTTGGGAATGTCAGATGTACTTATTACCAGCAAGGTGTTGCATCAACCTGGGCACTATGGGACTTTAATTTTGAGCGTCGTCAACTATTTAGAAAATCTATCCCAAAAAAATACCCATGATCCGTGGAAAGCCACCTGGAAAGGGGCTAGTAGCTCGTCAAGAACACGATAAAGAATATCATACAGAGATATACCGGAGAACAAAAGTCAAGAAAGATATAGCGGAGACCGCTGGGGTAGGATGCACTGCGCTACTTGCTGCAGAAGAAATAAATTACCAAAAATATGATCGATGGCATGCAGGTTGCGTGTATATCTAAAAGCTCTCTGGGGTCTCGAGACAAGGCAGGATTGTGCTTCTCTTGTCTTCTTTTCTTTGATCCTTTGTATCTTTTCAGATATAACGATCATTCAATCCATGTGCAATTTTCCCTTTAAAATTAAACTGGAATGGAGAGATATGGATATTGGGTCAGCGGATTGAAAAGCACGTGATATTTTCAAGCATCTTTGCCAAGACCGCCACAATATGCAACTTGGATCAAATGACGCAGGTGACAGCTTCAGTTCGACTTCGAACCATTGCCTTTAACTCTGAGTACAGCTTCATATAATGGTAAATAGACCAAGTCTGAATGGACAAAGGCGGAGAAGGGGCAATTGAAAGGTAAGTTGAAATCAGGGAGGAATTGGAAGAACTCAACGGCTGAGCAAGGGGGCCACAGAATCGAACCCGTGCCCATCCTAGACATTTTGGACAGCCTTGGTCATGCATGAATGTCCCGACCAGCAATGGTCATTAACACGATCTTGATCGATGAACTTCAAATTGTGAGAAAACAAGTCCATCAAACAGCGTCGGCATTGATGCTCTCCTAGTGCGTCCCGAACAAATTTCCTCTCCGCGGATCCCTTGCCGACGCCGCTTCTTAAACCAGGCAAGGTGCAACGACGTACCTCCTGTATATATGCATTCCCGAAGCCAATGCAGACACTCACCCGGCAGTAATCCACCATGACTTCACGACGACCCTCCTCCCCTCCCTCGGGGACAGCGTCTCGCGATCCCTCAATTCGCAGCCCGAGTATCCTACAACATGCACCTATAACTCCCAGTGGTCTGCGAGAAGCCCACACCGTCGCCGGCTCACCCGAAGATACAAGATTTTCACAGGGGGACACAATACCAAGTAGTTCGGAGCCATCACCGCGCACGCATCCTACACATCTGCACAGCGACCCAGCCGCCGATGACGACGCGACGGATGGGGAAATACATGGGTTCAGCGGCCTTGGACAAAGAGCTGTAACTGAAACGACTGCGCTGTTAAAGAAGCCTTTTGAATTGATTGCTAGGCCGGCGCATCAGGGACCTTGTCATCATGGGACGTTTAGTCCGCGGTTGGAGAGCAGGCCGCAGAGCATGAGGAGTGAGGATGGGTTTGGAGGGGATGTGCCGAGGGCGAGACAGCAGGTGGAGGGGAGTAAGGGAATTTTTGGGAGCTTCATAGACGCGGTGGGGATGAGGCATGAGGGGGGAAAGAAGAAGATGAGTACGACGAATTGGCTGGCTGAGAGGCATGGGATTACGAATACTACTTCTATGTACGTTGAGGAGGGCCTTTCTTGGATGCTGTATTTACTGATCTGAAATAATGCAGGTACTTTACTTATTATATACCCTTTCTTGCGTGGATACAACAATATAGGTGGATACATTTGCGAGGCGATCTGGCAGCAGCTTTGACTATGGCCTCATTTTACCTCCCAATGGCTCTCTCATATGCCTCGAATCTTGCTCATGTTCCTCCGATAAACGGCCTATACTCCTTCGTATTCAATCCGATCATATATGCAATATTGGGGAGCTGTCCGCAGATGGTAGTAGGGCCTGAAGCTGCTGGGAGTTTGCTTGTAGGAAGTGTGGTCAGGTCGAGCGTTGATAAAGGGAAGACTGGAGAGGGGGACGATGTCATGCATGCGAGGGTTGCTGGAGTAGTAACGGGCATGGCAGGAGCTGTCATCTTTATTGCTGGCCTGACAAGACTAGGATTTCTGGATAGTGTTCTAAGCAGACCTTTCCTGAGAGGATTCATCTCTGCGATTGGGTTCGTGATAGTGGTGGACCAGCTGATTCCTGAGCTGGGTCTTGCAGATCTTGCAGAGGAGGCGGGTGTCAGCCATGGAAGTAGTGTTGACAAAATTGGGTTTCTATTCAGCAATGCTCAGCATTCCCATCTTGTTACTGGCCTTGTTGCTTTTATAAGCTTCACGATTATTATGGTTCTGAGGTATGTCCAAATCTATTTTGAGAGAAAACAAGTTAAATTCTTCCCAGGGAGGTCAAACGCCGCCTCCAGCCTCGATATCCAAACGTTGCATATATCCCGGACCGATTTCTTGTAGTCGTAATATCCGCGATTCTTACGTGGCAATTACATTGGGAGAAATTTGGCCTGGAGATCCTTGGAGAAGTCAAGTCAACCTCAGGAAGCGCCTTTCCATTTCACTGGCCCTTCCAAATTTCTCATATGCACCATATTCGGGAAGCAATGGGTACCTCATTTCTGATTGCCCTTCTCGGATTTTTCGAGTCATCCGTGGCTGCGAAAAGTCTTGGAGGCGGAGAGGGCACAAAAGATGGAATTAAGGGAATTGCACTCAGCGCTAATCGAGAGCTGGTTGCGTTGGGAGCAGCAAACTTGGTTGGGTCTTGCTTCAGTGCTCTACCTGCATTCGGCGGCTATGGAAGAAGTAAGGTCAACGCAAGTACAGGAGGCAAAACTCCCATGAGCAGCATATTTCTCAGCCTTATTACCATTGTTTGTGTGCTATGGGTACTGCCCGCTTTTTATTACCTACCAGTAAGTCACACTTGTTCGATTCTTGAGTTATTGCTAATCAACCTTACAGAAAGCGGTCCTATCTTCCATGATCACAGTGGTAGCATGGTCTCTCATTGAAGAGGCCCCACACGATATTGCTTTCTTCATCCGAATCCGAGGTTGGACGGAGCTGGGCCTAATGACTATCATTTTTGCCGCAACTATATTCTATTCCCTCACTCTCGGTATCGCCATCGGTGTAGGACTCTCCATCCTATCGGTCGTGAGGCACTCTACGCGCCCACGAATCCAAATCCTTGGCCGCATACCTGGAACGAACCGCTTTGAAAACGCAGAGGATAACCCGGATAAACTTGAATTTATCGACGGATGCCTCATTGTAAAAATTCCCGAACCATTGACATTCGCCAATACTGGAGATTTGAAGAATCGTCTACGAAGGCTAGAATTATATGGTACGACAAATGCACATCCTGCTTTACCGAGAGTGCGGTCTGAAGAGCATAACAAAAATATCATATTTGATATACATGGAGTTACAGGGTTAGATGGGAGTGGAACACAAGTTCTTGAGGAAATTGTGCGGGGATATCGGGATCGAGGGGTCCGTGTGTTCTTTAGCAGAGGCCCAAGTGAAGACAGTCCAATCTATGAATTGTTTGTACGGAGTGGGATCCTGGAAACTTGTGGGGGGCCTTCTCATTTTGTGGCTGATGTGGGCGAGGCGCTGCGGTTAACAGAAATTGAGGAGGGGAGTGATTACGGATATGAGAATTTGGCTGGAGATGAAGGCAGCGGGTGAAATATGAAAAGAATTGTAATTTTCGATGAAATGACGTTGGAGTACTGGATGAATACCAATTTTGAATCATGGTAAAAGCGTTGAGCGAGGATTGGATGCATGCATTGGGGTGTTGTGAGATGGTTCGTCATCTTTATAGCAAGCGGGCTATTTTTGGTACATTCAATCGACGATGAGGATTTGGTCCCACAGTCCCACTCACACAGCTAGGTCACGTGTCGTCTGAACTAGCTTACCTTAGGTAAGGTAGAAAGCGGCAACTCTCTTGCAACGTCGTCCATCAAGTCGCCTCACAACAATCCTCTCAACCAGGGCTATCCTGACATACGAGACCGATGCTTTCCCCCTTGACAATCGAAGCTGTATTCGCCGAATCCCTCCTCGTACAGGCCAGGCCATGGCGTGCTAAAGTGATAGGTCAAATGCATCGGACGATAGAATTCCATCTCCACTTCCCGAGAACCTGCAACACCACTCTCAGGAAACAAACTTCGGGGACTTGTGGAGCCCAAATAACCCACTTAGCCTCAAGGGGCCTCGGAGAACGCGATACCGTCAAGTATGACATGGTAGAACTCCCAGCCACGCGGAGCGTTGCGTAGACCTTAAGCTCTTCATCTATTTGTGTGGTTATTAAAGTAAAATTCGCTCAATGACACGACATGATAATTCCTCCTTTCGAGCAAATTCTCCCCAGCGTCTGCAATTTGTCTTCGGGCCTAAGTCCGCTGGCTTGCTGCTGGCGATGACTCGAGAAACTCCACTTAATTGCTCATCTGGAGGGTCAAGACCTAGCACGACATCATTAATTTTCCAAGGCTATCATGGCTATGTCTTTCCATTCTTTCTCATTCACAGAGGTTACTCTCACGTGATAGTTTCCTGCAATGACATTCTACTTTAGCCTATTTGACCAAACATCTGTTTACTAGAAGCAAAGTTGCTATGTCAGCGTTTCAGTCAGCCAGACATGGACAAATCATCACATTGGAAAGCCACACCAGACCTTTCTTGCCCCACGTTTATTTCCTGGAGACCCCGCAATTTCAGGAGGATGCCAAGTATGCATCATCAGCGACGACCAGGTTCCTCTCCAGCGAGACTGGATACATCCAAGTTCCTCCACATTACGGAGTTACCCAGAATCATCTAAATATGTGCCGGCACTAAAATAACGAAAGTGTCAAAATCAGTTCGCGGATCCGCCACACCCAGGGGCACAACTTGTCTAATTGGTGCAATCAGAAAGCTCCCCTGGCGCATCGCTCCACGAGAAATGCTTGTTTCGATGTTAAAGTATATCTGCAACAATGGCGCGAAAAGCCATCGAATGCCGCCACTCATGCTCATATGGCTAAAACTTAGAACCTCTCGGCTTCAACCTTTGTACCATTCCTCCCTTGTCCTGTTCCTGGTTTTTCAATATCAAAACACTTTGAAGCTTCCGATGCAGATAAATAGCCTCACGACATGATGCCCAATTCTTGCAAAACTCGGTGGGAAAACTTTTCCACCTGCCACAAAACGTGCTCTTCCTCTAGTCCATCGGTAGGCCCAGCACCTTTATTTCAAAACCGACGCGTCAGCTTTTCTGGAGAAATCATTACCGGCATTAAATGCCGTTGAACCGGAGCGCCGAGTTTTGATCACATCGTTAGATTCTTTTAAAGGGGATGATGGTCTTTGTATAAGTACGATCGCTTTCCTCATTTCATCCCGAGGTAGGAACACTCGCTTGATTCTTCGACAGTCTTCATTACCGTCTAAGCAGAGATCACATATAGTTCCGGCAATGTCTCTTCGTGCCCTCATCGTTGCGGGCCTTCTCGCGTCCGGGTGAGCATCCTCAAAACTTTCATGCATGACGTACTGACAATCAAAAGTCTCGTGGGTGCAGCCCCGGTGGCTGATTTCTCCTTCAGCGAGTCCAAGTCTCACACCAAGAGTCATCATTCTCACTCGTCTCACCCTCATCCTTCAGGGACTGGGTCTTTCAGCAAGCGTGATGAGGCTTCGTTCACGATCCCTTCATTCACCGGAACTTTCCCGAAGCCAACCGGTAGCTTCACGGGCTTGCCATCCTTCACTAAACCTACTGGAAGTTTCACCAAACCCACTGGTTCTTTCTCCAAGCCCCCTCCACCATCCTCCCTAAGCAAACGCGCCGACGTCCCCAGTTCCTTTACTAAGCCATCATTCACTGGCTCCTTCTCCCACCACTCTTACTCTTCACATAGCAAGCCAACCTTCTCTTTCACCGGGTCTTTCACCAAACCTACCGGATCCTTCTCTCTCCCTCCGCCACCAACTTTCGTCAGCAAGCGAGCAGACGTCCCCAGCTCCTTCAGCAAGCCAACATTCACCCCCTCATCCCACTCGCACTCCAGCCACTCCTTCACCATCCCCAGCCTCTCTTTCACCACGCTCCCAAAACCAACCATCTCACTGCACTCGCACTCCAGCCACTCCTTCACGCCCCTCCCCTCAATCTCGGCTCGCGATTACTCAACCATCGTCCCGCCACCATACAGCTGGAGTAGCAAACCCACGCCGCCTAGTAGCAAGCTGGTTCCTACAAGCAGCAACCAATGGCCTTCCAGCACAAAGCCGGTTCCTACAAGCAGCAAACCATCTCCTCCTAGCAGCAAGCCGGTTCCTACAAGCAGCAAGAAGCCAAGCTCAAGCTGGTCACCACCGCCGAAGAAGACGAGTAGCCAGAGTTTGACTGTTACGAATACTGCGACGCTTCCGGTTTATACGTATACTAAGAAGGTGTAAATTTCACCCTGAGGATGGTTAAGATGTGAGGTTTTGGGGTGGTATTGGGCGGAGGAATGAGGTGCGGTAGTAGGAGTGGGGATGAGGGGTTGAGAATTCTTTTCCGGTGATTTGATTTGAGTGTTAGTTTCAGAGGGAAATGTAGATAGTTGAGCTATTTTGGATTTATTTCCTTTTGTAGATAGTTGATGGATTGAATACACTGCCTGTCGTTACCAATACTTATATACACCACCCCCTATTACATACCTTGACGTTCGGTGGAAGCTGCTTGGTATTTCATGAGGTAGATTAATCTAGGGTAGAGTGAGATTTTATACATCTGTATACTTCCGCTAGCAAACCCTTCTCTTCGTGGCCTTGCCTCGATGTTACATCAGCCTCAAGTTTAATCGCATTGCGAACTAGCCTTCGGCACTACTGGCGACTGAATTTAGCGAACTAATGCAGAGAAGTGCTGTAGGGCGCGAAATGAAAATATCCCGCGCCTGTGGTCATCTTCAGAATTCTTTTTTGGAGCTCAATGTAAACGTGACTTTATGGTTGGTTGTACAAGGATTTAAAAAATAGCTAAAGTCTCAATTTCGAAAAGTTTATAAAATAAAGACAGGTGTATAACGTGTTTCCTTTTAACTTTTCGTGTGCCTAGTGCTGAAGCAGGTCGAGGTGTGGTGTGTATTGATACATCGAGGATTATGCTAGTGACGGACCCGGCGGCTCTATGGACTGTATAGGGTCCAATAAAAGTATGTCTGAGTGTTGTGATGAAGACTTATTTATACTCTTGCATAGCTTAAAGAGTGATCGCTTGGGGAGCATTTACATAGTGCTTTTTTAATTCATCACGTGATGTTGACTAACCAGTCGCAACTACATCACCTCTTCTGAACCTTTTTCAGAGGCTATCTGGCGAATCAACGGCTCACAAGCACATAGAGGAGATGCTCACATGAGTGATGAGTCAGATGGTTTAGAGGTTATGACAGCGGAAATTTTTCGATTATATTGAACTCAACTGCTCGGCATTTAGAGCGACTAGCTATCTCGAGCACAATCCTCCGTGGATGACGACGCCTCCCAAAACAAAAACGATTCGAACATTGATACATCTGATATGACAAGAATCGACTATTAGCAAGATGGCTCAGAATAATATCATTTTCAACATGCCAGGAGCATTGGTGACTTGTCTTCGATTAATTAGAACGCAGACTTTGGAGACGTCGATCATGAATCCAAAAGCGGCTCTGGACCTGGCAGCGATACTGTAAATAAAAATCTGCGACCGATGTGAGATTAGTCTATGAGTGGTTATTAAAGCTTCGTCAACTTCATCGCACACAGTGACGTTGATGCAGCAGCTGACTGCAAAGCTATAGTTGTGAGCTATCAAAGAACGATGATGTCCAATGTATTTTGCACCGCAGTTTAACTTATTTTGTGTATAAGCAGACCCATCAGTAGCGGGTAGGGTACTTGCACGAACTCCTAGCTGGGTTTGGCGCGACCAAAAAAACCAAAAACTTCCTGTCCGAGTGACTCCCGAAGCATACGTCCCATGTCCACAAAATCATCCAACTGAAAGGCACACCCTCTTCCCACCATTCAGCTGCTCCTCAACCTCCTCTAAATCATACTTGTAACAATCCCAACTCCTCGCCCTCTTCTCCGTATGAAACGTAGTAATAACCCCATTCTCCTTTACCCATTCCAACCTTCTATCCACCTCCTCCCTTCCCCCAAAGAGTCCCTGCATCCTATAACAACATTCCAACCTCTCTCTTAACCAACTCTTCTTCTCATGCTCCTCCTTATACTTTTTCGCAAAATGTCTATACGCCTCCTCAAACCTGCGGCTAGCTTCCTCCCACCTCTCCATACTCTCTAACGTCATTGCCAGCTCGGTAAGCGCCTCAATCGTATCCGCATGCCGAATCGTATCCTCCATGTTCCAGCCCGGACTATTAATCGTCAACAGCACACACCATCGCCCCGCAGCTTCACTCTGCTCCAATTCGCCTTTACACCGTAGACTCTTCGCCAATCCTCTTAGACTCATCAACACGGATGGATGTTCTGATCCATACAGTTTCCTCGAGCGTTGGATCACTTCGCGATTGACACGTATGCTGTCATCGTATTTCGCATATCCCTGGAAGACCTTCGCCAACTTCTGTAATTTATACAAATCCAATTTTTCAGACGGGAATAGTGAATGAGAGATCGACATCGCATGTCTCAGTAACTGTTCACAAGCTGGCAATAAATCTCTCTGTCCGGGATGTAAACCCATCATATAAGTCGCTAGATCTGTCATCGCGGCGGGTACTTTAGGATGACGTGTCCCGAGCGCGCTGAGTGCGATCTGTAAAGCCTGGCGTTGGAGATCTTCGCCAGTTTCTCCATTCAGCGGGAGATAGTACCGGATATTAGCTAATAATAGCAGGGAGCGGATGGCGATTTCGCTGGAGGCGCCGAAGACCTCGATTACTCGAGAGTGGATACTTTGGTGGAGCCTGTCCGCTTCGAGGAGTTCTCCGCCATCCATTTTAGATTCAATCATGTCCAGATATACACCAACGGTATCTGGGTGTTCGTTCCCCAGTACCTTTTGTTTCGATAACGCCAGTCGTAGATATAGTGATTCAGCTTGTTTGAACTTGCCGGCCTCATAGCTAAGGTAAGCGAGACGTTGCGTTTCTGATATTATGCCGGGATTGTGTTCCGGGAATAGAGTTATTAATTTGTGAAGCCGTTTCTCGCTCTCACGGAGTTGGAGGATGATGGGCAGTCCGGATTGCGAGGGATCGGGGTAGATGCTAGGCTTTATTTTTGGGGAGATCCTGGGGAAGGGGTCGATTCGGGTTGTGAGAGCGAAGGACTCGATGGCTGAGTTTAGCCAGGTGAGGAAGTAGGTGTCTGGTGTGTTAGGGGGTTTCCGTTTAGCTTTCTTTTGGAAAGGGTGATTTCGGTTGGTTGAGAATATTGAGGTGGCGTATTCTTCATGCTGGTGTTGTGAACTGGGTTGGTAGAGAGTAACAGATGAAGATTCTTCGAGGCAATCATCTTGTTGATTTGGCTGATAGAGATTACTGAAGTCATTACTAGAGATATAGTCTTCTGGTAGTGGTGCAATGAGGCGTGGAGGTGGAAGAGGTGGTAGTTCCTCGTCTATTTTTATGGCGGCAAACAGTCCAGTCAAAGTGGGGGAGGATGTGATGTTAGCGGCATTCCAGAAAGCCTCATTTTCATTGAGTGGTTCCACCGATTGAGTGTGGCTTTCGGATCCACTAAGAGGGGAGATAGAGTATGCAGGCGTTTCTTTAGCTGCATTCGTAATTGGCGCGACGTTGAATGATGTGGGTGAGGTTGCAGCTGGCGGGATTTGTGGCGGGGATGCAGTGAAGACGCTAATATTTGCATTGGGAGTAATGGTCCCCAAAGTCGACGGAGTAACAGTTCCAGTTGAAGGAGAGGATATTAATTCCACGGTCTCACTGACGGGATTGAGGAGCCGACGCTTGATCCGAGGATCCGTATAATGATCGGAAGGTGGCGAGACACTCTCATCTGTTGTTGGTAAGACCCTCGATTTGTTGACTCTTCCCTTGCTCTCTGTCTCCCAACGCTTTAGTTTCCCCGGATTCAAGTTAATACTATCAACACTACCCTGGTCCGACGAGATTGGGCTTTTGATATTGCCAATAATCGCTTGCCGCTCGTTTCGCTTACTATTCTTCTTCAACCCCCATTTCTTGACGTTAAAATCAAACTGTCGTTTGCTAGTCGGAAGTCTCTTGTCAGAGATCAATTAGTCACAGGTGAAATGGGACGTTGAGCTTACGTTGGATTGAACTGGTGTTCATCAGAAAGGATCTTTGCCACCTGATCAAAGGTCTTATTTTCATCAATATATAGTCGCTCAATTGTAGGTCGCAGAGCCTCCCACTCCTCCGCGCTAAGCTGACGTCTGTGCACCGGTGAGATTGACGGCCATACGGGTACCCTTGCTGGTAGTTCCACGGAGAAGGACTCTGTTTTGAAGGACGTGTCGCTCTGCGCATGCGGCAAAGCTGCTGAGGCACCTAACCCTGGCACGGGTGGGGCGGGCATGTCTGAGTGACCATGGACCTGGGATCTTAACGCTATACTAACGCAGACATGCCACCACACAAGTGGACATCTGCGCGGATAGCGGCTGGTGGTTGAGAAACGATGGGAATGTGAGTGTGATTGCAAGCGACGTGAAAGTTCTTCATTTCCAACACTAAGCGATTGGTCTTGGAAGAAAGAACAATGCATCCTTGTCAATCCTCGACTCCACCTTCTTCTCAAGCGATGCGCCGGACCACGTTTGCAACTTGGAAGTCCAATGCAGCACGATAGGTTTATGAGGCTGGATCCAATACTGTGTTGTCACTAGAAAAGCTCTCATTCAATATATTTGTCACTGGATCCTCCTTAGCCGCCCCACTCTTAGATGGTTTTGCCACTTGATCACCGCCCAACAACCCACATAGAAAGTACATTGCAGGAATTGCGATAATGAACAAAAGTTTGTGGTATCGGCCCTTTTTCAATACGAATCGATTTAAAGACGGATGCTAGTCTCTGCTATTATGCACCTCTTGAGCCTCACTCCTAGTGCTGAGAACATCGACCGCTCTGTAGGGATGAGGCTCAATAAATCAGGGTTGTGGAGAAATATCGCAATTATTTCCCCACAAGAACGCGATATATAGCAGTCCTTCAGACGGTATGAAATTGTTTGCTCGCAGACAAGGTGTATTGACTGAGTAATGCGTCCCAACGAAAAATATCACACTGTTATTTCGAAGCTCGGTTTCGGGCATTCTTCTAGAAAATCTTGAGCTGGCATACCAGGAGGTCAATATATCCTCCCTTTTCTTGAACTTGGTTAATTTCTCTAGTAATATCACGCGGAAGCAAGCATATGGGAGAACAAGTCATCTACAATTTAACAGTAAAAGACCCCAAAACTAGGAGCTTTTTTTCTCTAAATACCCATAGCAACACACTACATAAACGATAAACGCATGGCCAGATCACTGAAACTTCATTCTTTCTTACGGAGAATACTAGAAATAATGCCGTTCAAAATCTGTAAAATCTAAAAACTTAGCCTGCTTATCTTCTGCTGTTAAGCACATCGTCCCCGACCTAGCTTGCATCTTGTCCCTTCTCTTATTCTCCAACACATTGAACAATTGTATGATGGGTAATATCAAAGTCGATAAGCCGTACATGATAGCTCGACCAGAGTCTTTTCAACAAAATTAATGGAAGCCTCGTGAGTGGTCCGATTACGAATTAGTGCAGCCCCTGGTGGGGCATCTAACGTATCCTAATTCAATACCTGCCAATCTTCAGATCTATTACTCGAGATAAATAGCATTTAATAGCAATTATATTCTGTCCTAACTTAAACAATACTACGGACCGTCTGGTCGAGCGAATGCGCAAAGTACTTTACATTCCCCTCATTCAATCCCGCAATGGAGATTCTAGAGCTACCCGCCATGTATACGTGGTGTTGATCTGTTCCCAAATCAATATACTCCAAAGACAAAAATTTCGAGACCTTACCTTTCAAATGTTTGATCTGAGGCTTGCTCAGTCCAAGAATACAGAACATCCCCTTCTGGTTCACTACATGAGACCAATCTCCTGGGGTTTCTATTCACTTTTAGCAAAGATTCAGCTTAAAGGAAGGTTCGAAAAGCTTACTCAAGTGCTTTAGCTCCTCGAATAATTTTCCTCTAATGCCAGTAATCCTGGAGCTCATCGTCACGAGATCCTTATCCCACTGGTTCTTGAGCTCTGCGTCACCTAAGACCGTTGCTGCAATATATGCTCCGTACGCCGGAGGACAAGATATCTCAGATCTTTGCAGTTGCTGTAAAGTTGACGTCGTATTTATTGCTGATACTTCTGAAGGGCATACGAAAGCCACAAGTCCCACACGCTCGCCTTTTCGCATAAGTCAGTTTTCCTAGTGCGTAGTGATGAAATTCACCTACCATAAAGCCCCATGATTTTCGCAAATGAGAGACAAATTGCTACATTCATGTTCATCTCATTCACAAAAAGGCGTATTGGCGCAGCATCTTCCGCGAAACTGCCAGACACCATTCCCAGGTAAGCAGCATCGAACAGTGGAAACAGGTTTCGTTCCTTCATTATCTGGGCAATGGACCGCCATTGCGAGTACAATGGATCACATCCCGTGGGATTATGCGCAGATGCATGCAACACAAAAATCGCTCCTTCAGGCGCGGTTCTCAAAGCTTGCATCATGCTGTCGAAATCAAATTTCTTTGATTCAGGGATGTAGTGATTATAGCTGCGGACCTCGAAGCCAATAATGTCAAAAGCTTGATGGTGGTTGATCCAAGTAGGATCGCTAACATAGATTGGACTGGTAGGTGCTATATAGCGTTTCAGGAATAGGCCAGCGAGATGTAGAGCTCCAGTACCAGAGAGTGCTTGACATGATGATACCTTGGTCGTTAGAACCAAATCTAGAATTTCTATTGCCTGTAGAAACTCACTCTACCCTCTTTCAAAACTAGAGAATCTTGTCCAAGAAGCAGTTCACTGGCTAAATTTCTGAAAGTCGCCAACCCCAGTATGGGCAAGTATTCATGGTCCTGATTCTCGAGTATCTTTCTTGCGCTCCTTACACATGGTAAAATCCATGGCTTCCCCTCACCATCACGATATACTCCCTGCCCTAAATTCAATCTAGAATGGTTGGTGTCCGCGAGGTATTGTCTCGTAAGCTCGAAATTAGCATCCGTTGGAAAGTGGGGGACTTTCTCGAACGCCAAGATGGTCATGGTGACGGTGACGGTGACGGTGGCGGAGGAATAATGCTAAAATATGAGATGGACCACAATCAACTTGCAAGCTCGTGGTATGTATTATTGATACTTTTATGTTTTGCTACTTGCCTGTGGAAATGTTGGCCCGATCTTCGGTGTATTGGTGAGGTGGTGCCCCACCACTGCGCAACTCGCGCGCAGTGTATAGGCAAGAACTCTTCACTTTCTAGCAATGTATCATTTAGCTGAGTTAGTTTAAGTCAGAGGCGGAAAATTCTCATTTTATAGTACCATTATACATTTCAGATACTTTATAATTCTGTAGCAGTGACCGCGGAGCAAAGATCAATTCTCAGCATAACGCACATCCCGCATACTTTCATCATGGCGTTAACCCGATCCCCACCACCATTCGGTGTCTACACGCCCCTCGTAACATTCTTCAACACAGACGAATCACTCGATCTCGAAGCCACGACTCAGCATGCTCTCCGTATGGCCAAAGGTGGGGTGGTAGGATTGGTCATCCAAGGAAGCAATGGCGAAGCTCCTCATTTGCTACACTCGGAACGACAGACCTTGGTCCGCACTGTCAAAGAAGCTTTGAAAGACTTTGATATCAAGTTGATTGTGGGATGCGGAGCTGCAAGTGTTAGAGAGACTTTGTTATATGTATCTGAAGCGAAGGAAGCTGGAGCTGACTATGGACTTGTCCTGCCGCCGGCGTATTGGACAGCTGCCATGTCTGTTCCTGTTATTGAGAAATTTTTCGAAGACGTAGGTGGCCCGTGTTTTAGGAATTTCGAATCTGACTGTTGGTGCTTTGATAGGTTGCAGCTGCATCAGATCTGCCTTTCCTGATCTACAATTTCCCAGGCGTCACTGGTGGAATTGATATCAGTTCGGATAGTATAATTCGACTGGCAAAGAAAAATCCTAAATATTGTGGGTGTTAAGTAAGTTAAGATTCAACGATCTAACGCCTCACGAATCTCAAAGCTAATCATTGAGCCCTTAGATTGACATGCGGAAACGTAGGAAAGCTCCAAAGAGTCGCATCCACCCTACCTCAGTCCTCGTTCTCCGCACTAGCCGGCAAATCCGATTTCTGCCTTCCAGCCCTAGTAGCTGGATCAGGCGGCGTGATTGCTGCTCTAGCAAATGTGGCGCCCAAATTACACAGGGAGCTCCTGTTTCTATACCAGACTAGAGAGCTGAAGGCAGCAATAGATTTGCAGTCCAAATTAAGTAATGCAGACTGGGCTTTGTCGAAATTGGGTGTTGCGGGGGTTAAGAAAACGGTCGCGAATAATTTTAGGTATAGAAGTAGAATGAGTCGGAGGCCTTTGAGTAGTGGTCCTCGAGCGTTGTGGCGGAGATTTCGGAGCCGTTGGAGGTGGTTATATCACTAGAGAAGACGCTGGGTTAGACTATATTGCTACCCAATGAAAATCTGCCCGTAGACTTTTAGTGTCCGTAAATTTGAGAACGTAGTAAACCTACTTCTTCCAGGTGGCCATTGAACTTTAAATCAAGGACCGACTCACTGATGCTCAGGGGGTAAAGTATGCAATATTCTCTGACCGCTCCGTATAACGCCATGCAAGATACTTCCAGAATACCTAGGTGCTAGAAAACACGCTGGCGTCTTATATATTCTATAGTTTAAATAAATAACTCTAAATATCTTGTCTACTTGTATTATTCCAAAACGGCAACCCCGACTCATGCCTAACCGTCCCATACATAGAACTGCTATCTAAGTTCTCCCCAGCGTACGCCCTTGCATTCAGCATATGACTCAAAGCAGCTTCCGAGACGTTCAGTCTCATATCATGATCATTTGCAATTGAGATAGCGTGCTTAGCATCTTTGATTGCATGGGATACTGCAAATCCCGGTGATGTACCGTGAGGTGGAGCATATGCACCTGTGGTCAATCTGAGGAATTGGTTGTCAGCATGGACATTTTGGAAGGTGATATTTTAAGAATTAACCTTTTGGAATAGCTTTCTGCTACCGGTCCAAACATATCCCCTATCATTTTTTCCATGGTTGCGGTACCTAAGCCAACCTTTTCGGCGAAAACTTGCACTTCCGAAATGACTTCCATGAGTCCGATGACGATTACGTTGCTGCAAACTTGCTTAGTGACAATTAAACCCCACTGGTGAATATTTAAAAGAGGGTATTACCCTGCAATCTTCAGCATGCTTGATTTTTGGACGTCCTCACCAAGCTCAATAATGCTTCTACCCATCACATTAAGTACGAGAGGCTTGACCAGATCCAATGACTTTTTTGGTCCAGCCATTGCAAAGATAAGTTTCCCAGTAGCTGCCATAGCACTGGCTCCAAACACCGGCGAAGCAATGAATGAGGCCCCTTCAGCTTTCAGTGCCTCCGATGACTTTCTGACTGTCTCAGGGTGTACAGTCGACGTATCAACGAACGTTTTCCCAGCAATAACATCAACGGTTAGTGCTTCAGAAATGAGCTGATCGAGCACTTTATCGTTGGATATCTAATGCGGTGGTTAGTAGTGATCGGTACGAGCCTTACGAAATATGACAAACCATTGTTATGATGATATCGCAAGATTTCACGAGCGCCGCAAAGTCAAGCTCCGCTACTCCACCAATTGCTTTCAGGCTCTCACCTTTGGACAAGGTACGATTACAGTACCGAAGGTCACTAAGCCCATGATTTTTAAGATGATTTTGAAGGTTGAGGGCCATGCCAAGGCCCATTGAGCCAAGGCCATACTGAGTGAATGTTAGAATAGCGCTTGATGATCCTCAGAACATTGCTCTTGAGATGCACTTCGAGACTTACGAATCCAACTTGTTTGTTCATATTTTTGGCGTGGAAACGGGTGAAGAATAAGTTGAAGGTGACTCCGATATTTGGTTCTTCTTGAAAGCAGGAGTATTCTCGGCTTTCAAGATCGCTAATCAGACCTCTTTCTGGGCAATGCATCCCCTAGTTCAATGCTAGAACTACTCTAGTAATATTCAGCAAGCGCCCTTGGCAAAAAGTCGCCCTCAATGTCATGCTCCTTCGTGGTGTACCTCCGCTACCAGCTCTACTTCAACCACATTCTTTCTAGCGTGATTTGCATCCAGCTCAATTCCATGATTCCGCTTTTGTAGCGCAAATCTCATCGAGCACTTTTCCCATAGAAGTGCCCAATATCCCCAAAACGTCATGCCCATCGCATAATCTCCTCACCAGTGAATATGGTGTGTCTCAATATGATCAAAAAAATTCAAGACATTCGAGCGTGGATAAAGACTCATGGGAAATGTGCTGCTTCTGAGGATCGTGTAAATCAAATGCAGTGATGATGACCGTCCACGCTTGGTCGCAGATGCTGATATGATTCCCAGCGCTAGGGTGGGGTAGACTGAGTTCTGTAGCTCGGTGATGCTGAAACGGACAGCTTGCCATACAATTATGAGAATTTTAAACCCTTGAACCGTTATCCAAGGAACTTCCCACGGAGGTAACTTTGTGCTCACAACCATTTCGTGGATTGCCTGAAGTATTTCATCCAAGATGGCAACAAGCTTGTCTGCGGCGATAGTCTCTGGCCGCGAGCTTGCACCGGATCGTCAAGGTGAGACGTGATCTCCAAGATTCAAATCAACGCTTGTAGCTAAGGTAGGCTAGCAGCGGGACTTGATTCGATATTCCACTAACCAGAAGTTCATCCGGCTTGCAAAGACTGATCTCGATGGGGAGACAGCCTAGTCTTAACGCATGCCACAACGACCTGAAGCTCACACCACAAGAAATACAGAGGTTATCTGGAATAATCGACAATATGAGTACCAGCACTGTTGATTAATGCGTATCTTGAGCTTGGGTAAGTACGTGAAGTACCGATGGATTTGCTAATGTTGGTGGGAGCTGATAATAGCTCCTCGTAAAATCCCTCACAAGACTTTCCAAACTTGCGACCAGGCACAAAGTCCCAAAAGAGGACGCTGCAAGAGTCTTCAGAAGTCTGGGGGATGATGTAATGTTCGACGTCAAAGACTATGTCTCTACTATTACAGTCCTGATAGTAGGCTTGTCTTTAGAATCGCGAGACCACCAGGGTTTGATACAAGGTCAACTTGGCTTGAAGCATGGCATTCCACCATTCAGTCGCGAGATCAGCCTCCCATAATGACGTCTCCAGAGGGAGTTACCACTCAAATTCGAGGGAGGAGATCATAGGACGCATATTGAAAGACAGAGAGATGATGGTCGAAGAATTAGAATGTGTAAAGAGATAACTTGATAAACTCTTGGTCGATGAAAAGTCGCCATAGCCGGAAGACTTCTTCAGGCCAAGCTGAAGAAGCCAGTTCCGCATCCCAAGCAGTCCCAGGGGGACTACCGATTTCTGGTGGAGTAATTCGGGATCACGAAGGGATTAAAATTATCACTGTATAAAGAGGAGCAACGCTGGGTAGACTTGCATCCATTAAGAAGCGGTACATATAACGGGCCCTTGCGATGTTCTTATCATCGCCTGTGAACGTGCCAATGCAATATAAAGGGCCTAGCTCTGAAAAACCCATGGGATTCGTAATTGTGGATCTACTAAATGATGACGTATTCAGTTCTAGAACTCGAATAGGAAACAACGTATACATACCATTACTTTCAGTTCAGAAGACCCGCTATTCCAAAGCTCTTGACTAAGCTAGCCATCTGTATTGCTATCAAATGAGTTACCTCTACTTGTAAAGTACAGAGATCTAATAGCAACCACGGCTCTGAGAAGGATCTGAGGGGTAGATTGAGGATTGAGTGAAGCTAGATTTAAAATCGAGAGTGAAGGGTGAAGTTAATTATGTAGGACCGGAGATGAGCCCATATGGTCTCTTCTTGAAGTCTAGCAGAGAAATTTCAATGAGTGCTTTTGAATACGTCCTGGGACATTGATGAACAACACAGAGCGAAGACTCACGAGCTGTCCGCCGGATTTGCCTCCGCCCAAGCTGATATTTCGCCTACCACTACCTAGTCACGCGTTCAGAAGTGTACGAATAACTTTACTTTTGGAGTTCATGGCGATAGCGATACCGAAGAATTTGGATACTACTGAACCATCGCCGGTGGGGCCCCGCTGACCTGGACCTCAAGCGCGCATACGAATGACTGACACGCGTATAACAGATCCGGAGTTATTCGAACGTCTATACTCCGTTCCCCTCCGCCAATTCTCTTCAAGACCACATAATGGTGAAGGGATCTTTAGAGGTGGCGATGGGGTGGTAGGATGTGGAATTTAGGATGAGGGATTACGGCGAGTGCGTTTGAGCCGTATGGAATGAAGGGTGGGAAAATGGCGTTAATAGGTGGTTGAGAAAGAGTGGACGGGTTATGAATATGG
>Ga0182030_10010281_pt1 | contig 19038 bp, 18 predicted proteins | sample 812S3MmetaG_FD_121299 | JGI IMG/M metagenome (GOLD analysis project Ga0182030, IMG submission 121299) | Permafrost microbial communities from Stordalen Mire, Sweden - 812S3M metaG (Illumina Assembly) | ecosystem: Environmental > Terrestrial > Soil > Wetlands > Permafrost | place: Sweden...
ACAAATGCAGCCTTGCCGTCGTCGCTCAAAAGGCTGGTTGTCACCGGCACTGCCCGGCTGGCATCGAGCACGTGAACAACCGGCTCGCTGTAGTGCGGCGCAATCTTGACAGCGGTGTGCGCGCGGCTGGTGGTTGCTCCGCCAATCAGCAGCGGCAACTTGAAACCCTGACGCTCCATCTCGCGAGCCACATGCACCATCTCGTCGAGAGACGGTGTAATGAGACCGCTGAGACCGATCATGTCTGCCTTCTCCGCCTTCGCGCGTTCGAGGATCCTTTCGCAGGGAACCATTACGCCGAGGTCGATCACGTCGTAGTTATTACAAGCCAAGACGACGCCGACGATGTTCTTGCCAATGTCATGCACATCGCCCTTGACAGTAGCGAGCAGAATTTTGCCCTGCGCCTTCACGACCTCGCCCGCCGCCACCATTGCGGCCTTCTCGGCTTCCATATACGGCGTCAGGTGTGCCACGGCCTTCTTCATCACGCGAGCAGACTTAACCACCTGAGGCAAGAACATCTTGCCCGCACCGAACAAATCGCCGACGACGCTCATGCCCGCCATCAGCGGGCCTTCGATTACCAACAGAGGACGGCCCAGTTTGACGCGAGCTTCCTCGGCGTCGATCTCGATGTAGGCGTCAATGCCTTTGACCAAGGCGTGCGAGAGACGCTCCTCGACAGTGCCGTTGCGCCACTCTTCAATTTTCTTTTCCTCTGCTTGCGCGCCGGCACCCAAGGCCTTCAGCGTTTCGCCGAAGTCGACCAGTCGCTCTGTCGCATCGGGACGACGATTCAGCAGCACGTCCTCGACCAGCACTTTCAACTCGGGATCGATCTCTTCGTAGACCTCGAGCATTCCGGCGTTGACGATGCCCATATCCATGCCCGCCGCGATGGCGTGATAAAGAAATGCCGAATGCATGGCCTCGCGCACTTTGTTGTTGCCGCGAAAGCTAAATGAAATATTGGAAACGCCGCCCGAGACCTTGGCGTGCGGCAGGTTGGCTTTGATCCAGCGCGTGGCGTTGATGAAATCGACCGCATAGTTGTTATGCTCTTCCATCCCGGTGGCGACGGTGAGGATGTTTGGATCGAAGATGATGTCTTCGGGTGGGAATCCAACCTCGTTCACGAGGATTTTGTAGGCCCGCTCGCAGACGCGGATTTTGTCTTCGAAGGTCGCGGCCTGGCCCTGTTCGTCGAACGCCATGACGACAGCCGCAGCGCCGTATTTAAGTACCGCGGCGGCGTTCTGGCGAAACTTTTCTTCGCCTTCTTTGAGCGAGATCGAGTTCACGATCCCCTTGCCCTGAATGCACTTTAGGCCTGCCTCGATGACTTCCCACTTCGAGGAGTCCACCATAAAGGGAACTTTGGCGACCTCGGGCTCACTTCCCAGCAACTGCAGGAAGCGCGACATCGCAGCGACGCCGTCGATCATGCCCTCGTCCATGCAGATGTCGATGACGTTCGCGCCATTCTCAACTTGCTGCCGGGCCACGCTGACGGCTTCTTCGAACTTGCCTTCCTTGACCAGCTTGGCAAACTTCGGCGAACCGGCCACATTGGTCCGCTCGCCGATCATGATGTAGACGCCAGGCTGCTGGGTAAACGGCTGCGATCCAGAGAGACGCAACGGTTTGGGTGATTGGATCTCGCTCACGCTGCCGCCTCGATCTGTCCTATCTCTCGCGGAGGCGTCCCTTCAAGCGCCCTGGCGATCGCCGCGATGTGGTCGGGGGTGTTGCCGCAGCATCCGCCAGCAATGTTGATCAATCCGCCGCGCGCAAAGTCGCCGAGATAACGGGCCATGTCCGCCGGCCCAAGATCGAAGCCAGTCTCAGAAAGCGGATTGGGCAAACCGGCATTCGGGTAGCACGAAATCGCCACGTCTGCCTTTTCGGAAAGCTCACTCAGGAACGGATACATCAGGTCGGGACCGAGAGAGCAGTTGAGCCCCACCGACAGCGGCTTCGCGTGCGCAACAGCGTTCCAGAACGCCTCCGTGGTCTGCGCCGAGATCAACGTCTCGCCGCCACGGCCGACTGCAGCCGAAATCATCAATGGCAATTCCCTGTTGTTTGCAGAAAGACCGTCTTCGTCGAACACCTCGCGAATGGCGACCAGCGCAGCCTTGGCGTTGAGCGAGTCGAAGATTGTCTCCACAAGAAGCAGATCGACACCGCCTGCCATGAGAGCGCGCACCTGCTGTTTGTACGCGTTTTTCACCTGGTCGAACGTGACTACGCGAAAGCCGGGATCGTCCGCATCCGGCGAATTGGAGAGAGAAACGGTGAGCGGTCCAATCGCCCCGGCAACGAACCGTGGACGGCCCGTCTCATTGGCAACACGGTCGGCCCACTCGCGGCATTGCTTCGCCGACTGCTCATTGATCTCCCAGGCCAGATTGCCAAGGAACGGGTCATCGATGATCTTCTCGTAGAAAGCGGGATCCTTGCGGCCGCCGTGTTCGCGCGGGTCGTCCACGAAGAATTCGCTCTGCGTGATGCTGGTCGCACCAAACGTATTGGTCTCGATGATGTCCGCTCCGGCCTCCAGAAAACGGCGATGAATGTCACCGATCAATTTCGGCTGCGTCAGGCTGAAGAGGTCGCCGTTGTTCAGGAGGTCCTTTTTCGAGTCTTTGAATCGTTCTCCGCGGATGTCGGCTTCCTTCATGCCGTAGGTGCGGATGGTCGTGCCCATCGCGCCGTCGATGATGGCGATGCGGTGCCTGAGGATGTCGTAGAGGGGATGTTCGCGTTTTGTTGTCATGGCGTCAAAGGCGGTCAAAATCCCGGAGGAGACCTAATGTTAAGGATAAATGACTGTGCAGTAACGGCTAACTGCGACTCAGGGAGTTGTAAGGATTGGCGTGTAGACCGCGAGAACCCTTCGCTCAAATGGGTGCAGGCGGGGACAGGCAGTCTACGATATGGTATAACTGTTATATAATGCGCTTCGACTTCGATCCGCGCAAGAGTCGGCTGTTGCGCGAGAATCCGCGACGGGGCATTGGATTTGAGGAGGCGCAGCAGATTTTCGACCGGCCCTATTACCTCGATCGAAGTTCAGATTTTCCGGAACAATATCGCGCGGTCGGCTGGGTGGGAGATCGTTTATTCTCGCTCACCTTTGAGGTGAGGGCCGACGATGAAGGCGAGATTTACCATCTGGTCACCCTTTGGAAATCGACTCGAAAGGAAGAGGAACTCTATGCCAAAAGCACTTGAATCGCGCAAGCCGCCGACCGCCGATGAGATCGCGGACATGGCCGACAGAGGAGAGGACATCTCCCGCTTTTTCACCAATACGGGCAAGATGATGCCGCCGATTCAGCGGGTGAATGTGGATTTCACTTCGCCGATGCTGAAGGAACTGGACGACGAAGCGCGGGCATTAAATATCAGCCGGCAGGCGGTGATTAAGACGCTGTTGAGGCACGCATTGGATCAGCAACGGCTGGCGCGCAGGGCGCGGTAGGCGAGAGACATTCCACGACCAAGTTCCGCCCTGCCGCCCCTAAAAAGATAGGAGTCGCGCCTTCGGGTTTCTCTCTTTACCGCAATCAGCCCTCAACTGGGCCACTTACCTATTTATATTAAATATGATATAGTCTCTGCGTGGAAGAGTTCGCGCAGGTTCTATGGGTGGGCGATTCCAAGGAAGTCCTGAGCGGCTTTCCGACAGCGATTAAGAGCACGTTTGGCTACTCCTTGCGCAGGCTTCAAAAGGGGTTGCTTCCGGATTGCGATGCGCGGCGGATGGAGTCGATCGGCAAAGGCGTATGGGAGTTGAAAACCGCCGATGAGCGAACCTGGTACCGGATCGTATACCTGAAACGGATCGGCGATGTGTTGTACGTTCTGCATGCTTTTGAAAAGAACAGCAGGAAAACAGATCGGCGCGACCTTGAGATTGCAGAGTCCCGATTGAAGTTGGTACTTGCGGAACTGAAGACGACGAAGGAGAAGAGCGGTGGCCAAAAGAATTAACTCTGTGGCGCACGTAACGCGAGGGGATGTGCTGGACGATCTGGGTTTCACGCGTTCCGAGGCGACGGCATTGAAGTTCAAGGCAGACCTGCTGGATGCCATCCGAAATGAAATCGAACGCAGAAGCTACACACAGCGGCAACTGGTCGACATTCTCGATGAGCATCAACCGGCTGTCAGCAACTTGCTTCGCGGAAGAATCAATCAGGTGAGCATCGAGAAACTGCTTCGTTATTCAGACCGGCTGGGGATGCGGGCACGGTTGAAGGTGCTCCCGGCGACTAGAGCAGTGACGGCTGCCTAATAGAGTCCTCTTTCTCTTAATTGGCGCATGAGCTTCTTGGTTGGGGTCCCATTCTCACCCTTTGAAGCTTCGGCTTGGAGCTATTCGAAATTATTGACGGCATAGCGGAGATTAGGATTGCCTCGACTTCATCGATGTGGCTTGGATTCTCAACAATAAATGCAGAAAAATAATTCCAGAAGTAAGTTCGCAGTCCACCGACGCTATTCGCGTGCGCCCTTAGACGGTCACGAAGTTTGCCTTTCGCTTGGCCAACGTAGAAAGGAACATCGCCCCGGTAGAGGATATAAACGCCGGGCTTCTCCAACTCGTCGATTGTCATACCTATTGCCGGTGGTTTCCCACGGAGTCCAGCAGCCTCCACTGGAGTACTAAACACGGGTCGCGGCCACATGCGAATGTACCTCGAAACGAGAAGAGGATTGGCTAATAGGCTACCCTCTTCCGGATCGACATCCTCGTCGATCTCGAGATGCTCTTCTACCTCTTTTCCGGTCTTTGACGCCCGTTTCCGCACCATCGCGAAGAGACCTCTGTCAGAGACGGAAATAGTAGGTCGCGTTTTACTTCTGTGTCAAGGTTGCCACCGGCACCAGCATGTCCTCTTTGCGCATGACCAGGCTGGTCGCGTTGAGAGAGGCAAGCTCGAAGCCGTGGCCGTGCGTGATCGCATCGGTGGGGCAGGCCTCGACGCAATATCCGCAAAAGATGCAGCGGTTGTAGTCGATGTTGTAGACCTTGGCGTAGCGCTCGGACGAGGAGATGCGCTGCTCCTCGGTGTTCTCGGCGGCCTCGATGAAGATGCAGTTTGCCGGGCATGCCGCCGCGCAAAGAAAACAGGCAACGCACTTCTCCAGGCCGTTCTCGTCGCGCTGCAGCACGTGCTTTCCACGAAAGCGCTGCTGGAACACCGCGCCGTGCAACGGACCGGGACCGTCGGGGTAGTTCTCGACCTCGGTGGGCCGGAAGATTTCGCCGAAGGTGATGCTCATGCCCTTGGCGATGCCGGCCAGGTTGCGCACTATCGACATGGGTCCAGTATACGATGGATCGCGTTGAGGAATTCTGTATGCGGAAAGTGGTTGGGGAATTTGTGGTGCTGTTGGCGATTGGATTCGCAGCGCCGAGTCTTGCCTCCGGTCAGAACCCGGGCGGCCAGCCCATGGGCGCCCAACCGCAGCCGGACACATCCCGCATACAAGAGGAGATGACGCATGCCAGCGCGCCGGCCGGACCGCTGAAGATCAGCTTCGGCGGGAAATCGGCGGAGTGGACTCCGGCAACTCTGGCAGCACTTCCACACACGACGATCACGGTGTACAACGAGCACGCCAAGGCCAACCAGACTTTCTCGGGCGTCCCGTTGACGGACCTGTTGACGCAGCTCGGCGTGCCCAGCAAGCCGCACGGCAAGGATTTCCGCCGCTACGTTGTAGCAGAGGGATCGAACGGCTACCAGGTGGTCTACTCGATCGGCGAAGTCACGCCCGATGTGCATGACGGCACGGTTCTAGTCGCGGACGCAGTGGACGGCAAATCCCTGGGGAACAACGGGCTCTTTCAACTCGTTGCAACCGGAGAAAAGCGTCCGGCGCGGTGGGTGCGCAATCTCGTTGGCGTCCGCGTCCTCGCGGCGCAATAAGGCGCGCACCCTTCGCAGGATATATCCGCTTTACTGAGGATGCTTCTCGTCGGGCCGTTGGGCTGGCCGACTCGCAGGCGGTTTGGGCTGCGCTTGTGGCGCCGGTCGCGACGGTGGTGGCGCGTGTTGGGGAGCTGCTGGCCGCACAGGTTGCGAGCGCTGCGTTTGAGCGGGCGACGAAGCGGGACGCGATGGCACAGTGCGTTGCGGCGGTGGGGCTGTGTGCTGCGGCTGAGGAATCGGGCGCGCCGGCTGATTCGGCTGAGGCCGCGCGTACTGCGGCGCGGGCCTCGCCGCCGGGCGCTGCGCGTGCGGAGGAGCTGGCCGCGGCATGGGAACACGTCCCTGCGGCTGGTTCGCCGGACGATTGTTCGGCGGCGGAGCCTGGTTGCGCGGCGCATTCGGTTGAGGAACTCCGCGGTTGGGCCCATTCTCACGGACGGGTCCAGATGAGGGCGCGGCGTTCGGGCGCATCGGCTCGGGAGCCCGTTGAGGCTGCTGCTGGGCCGCGTTGCGCGCGGCAATCTGGGCAGGCGGCCTGATGTTGTGGTCCGCGGCTAAGGGGCGCGTAACAACCGGATTGGCTGGAGTGCCTCGATTCACCGAGGCGAAGTTCGATCGATCGGCGCGCGCTTGTTGCGCATGTTGCACCTGAGCGGTCATCGGCGGCGCATGTTGCTCGTGAATTGCGGCCAGTTCCGCGGGACGCGCACGAACGTTGATTCCCCCGGAACCGCCGTTATAGCTGATCCGCGTGTTGGATGTGTTGTTGTAAACCACCGTGCGGTTGTAGACGTAGTGCACTTGGTTCACATTTACACGGTTGACGCTTCGGTTGTAATCGAAATGACCCTGGTTCCAGTAGCCTCCCTGGTATCCAAAGCCCACATAGCCGAAGCCATAATTGATGCCGCCATAGTAGCCAATGTGTGGTCCCCAATAGCCGCGATAGAAACCGTAATGACCGTGGGTATAACCCCAATAGCCGGGCGTCCAGAGCGCGCCTTCATAGGGTGCTTCAACCCAAGCGCCAGGCACCCAATAATAGCCATCCGACGCGTAATCCCAGTAGCCAGGGGTCCAGAGGTAATCGTCGCCGGGGCAATCGGGCTGATCGTATGTTGGCAGCGGCGGCGGCGGTTCCGGCGCTGTATCCGCCACCTGTTCGCCATAGCCGGGATCATTGTCATATTGCTGATCGGAACTTGCGGCCGGTGCACCTTCGTCGCTATAGCCTGCGCTGCTGTCCTGCGGAGCACTGGCGGCACTCGTATTTGAAATTGGAACAATATTCGCCGACGTCGGATCTTGCGACTGGGACTGGTCCGGGCTTGCGGGATTCGCGTTAGCCGCGTTCTGGTTCTGATTGCCGTGGCAACCTGTGATGATGAGCGTGGTAACAAGAAAAATCGATAGGCAGGCTGCGTACCGGGAAATCGCGTTCATTAACTTTCGCTCCAGCAAGGTTGGATGCCCCGCGAGGAATGGACATGCCGGTTTTGCGCAGAAAACTCACGATTGCTGCCGGCACTTAGCTATAAGTCGTTCAAGGCAAGGAATTTGTCGCTGGGCGGTCAATCGAGGAAAAATCGGAGACCGATTGCATTTTCTACATTCAGAAGACGCAGGTTCCAGGTTCTGATCAATCCCGCACGCTCCGATTCCTCAGTTCGCAGACTTGCGAGCGGTACCGTGGGGCGATTGAATCTTCGACTGGCAGAGGGGTGAGTCCTGCCCTCGAGCCAGACCCGTCACCACATCCGACCCAACACAAATCCTCCGCTTCATTGCTTCCGCGCTCTTGCCACTGAGGAGTTGCGTTCGTTCCAGGTCATTCGACGGGTCCACGTCATATTGGTAGACATAATCTTCCGGCGCTTTCGCTTTTCCGTAGTCGAGATGATTCCATGCGCCCACAACCTCGTGCCCATTGGGGTCGGCCAATACGGCATAGGCCTGCGCCGACGTCACGCCCTGCGGAGCGTTTGCACTTGCGAGCGGAATTGCCTGGTTGCCGCGCATCCAGCGCGCGGCCCAATTGTGGGAGCGAACGTCGTAGTAGAACGCCGTAAGAAATGTCGATGCGTCGCACTCATTGCAGTCGTCGTAGAGAGCGCCAAGATCGCGTGGCCTTCCAACGGCAAAGAGCATCCAGTCCAGCAGGCGCAGATTTGTACCTGTCAGGAGCAAAGTGACGCTGTGATTCGTCAGCGAAGCCGTCCAAATGGAGAACGAATCCAAAGCAGGAGGGGTTTGCGGCGTCTTGCGCAATGTGGTCACAACCAGCGCCGCATCGTACTCGACGCCAATCTCGCGGATGGCGGACCATTTTTCCGGATCAAGCGAGCGCGTCACCCAGACAATCGCATCCTGATCCTGCTTCGCGTGGAAGTCGATCCAGTGAAAATTGTCGGGAGATTGCTGCGCAAGTAGGGGAGTTGCCGGCCCGAGCGCTGCTACGAGGAGAGCCAACAGAAGCCCGCGAAATACACCATGCATGCATTCAGGTATATCAGAGGCGATATTGGGGTTATTTCCGAGATTCAGTCTTGAGATTGGAGGCGCGCCAAGTTCGATTTGGCTTGTGCATGTCCGGGATCCAATCGCAGGGCATGTTCAAATGCGTCGCGGGCCGCGGGAACGTGCCCTGTGCGAGCTTCCAGAACGCCGAGATTGTTCCACCCGTCAGCATCGTCGTCGAGAAGCTTCAGCGCGGCACGCTGCTCGTCGATGGCCTGCTGCAGGCTTCCGGTCGCCGCAAGCACTTGAGACAAACCGGAATGAATTGTGGCGTCGTCGGGCTTGAGTTGAACGGCCTTTTCGAGTTCGGCGAGCGCGCCTTGCAGATCGCCGGATTGGGCATGGGCACGTGCGAGTTGTTCATGTGCATTGGCAAGAGAAGGGTCGACGCGGATTGCCTCTGTCAGGTGCTGAACAGCCTGGGTGCTCTGGTTTGCCTCGATCTCAATTTGTGCCAGTCCCGTCAGCGCCTCAGCATCTTCCGGACACGAGGCCACCTCGGTGCGAAACTCCGCTGCCGCTTCCGGCTGGCCGTGACGAAACTCGGAGCTGGCCAGATCGAACCGCGGGTCGCAAGCTGAGGAATCGTCGGTTCCGGCTGCTTCGATTGCGCTCCGAAAGCGCTGCTGGGCTTGCTGCCACTCACCGGCGCCTTCCAACGCCACGCCGAGCGCGGTTAGGGTTCGCACGTCGTGCGGGGACTGGCTCAATTCCTTTTCAAAGGCAGAAACTGCTTCAGTGAACTTGCCTTCGCCGGCTAGCGCGGCAGCGAAGTTGTAGAGACTGACCTGATCGCCCGGAGTTTTGCTAAGCCGAGCGCGCATCCACGTTTCTTCGAGTAGAAGGCGCGGATCAGGAGCGCCGGCCGGCACGTTGACGGGCAACACCTGGAACCACAAATGCGCCATTTCGTCCTCCGAACGATTGCCAGCGCGCACACGCACGGGAGGCGCATGGGGATTGTGAATGTTGGTGGAGGAATTGTCGTAGGTATAGCGCATGTGGAGGACGGTGCCCTTCGGCAACAGCAACGGCTCCTTATAGCGGTAGACCGCTTGACGGTCGATGTCCCAGTTGCGAATCCAAACCAGCCACTTCTTTTCGCCGTTGGGCAAAATGGCCCAGCCCTGCATATCGCGCCCCAGGTAGTGGGCGTGCGGATAAACGCCCATCACCTCGAGATCGACCGGAAGGGTGAACGAATCTTCCACGACAAAGCTCGCATCGCCCGCGGGGATGTCAAGCGCATCGTCGCGTTCCAGGTCAATCAGCATCGGCTGCTTGGCGGGCGCGTCGGGAGTGAAGTAAAGGCCGACCTCCGCATCGAGTGTTTCCGGTTTGCCGGATGGCTTGAGGTGCATGTTGAGGATCAGGTCATTCCCCGGATCGAGCCGCCAAGGCATTCCCGGAGGCTCGACAAGCGCCGGAGTATCCGGCTTCCAAAAAAGAAAGTGACTGTCCGGGTCAAACCTATTGCCGGCATCGACCATCAATTCCATGCCGGCCATGCCGTTCTGCCAATCATTGGGAAACTGTCTGCGTAGCGCCCCGGTGCGATCGATGGTGATGTTGGCATGATGAACGATCTGGGGCGTACCCGGCCGGATTTCCATGGCCCGGATGTAATGGGTCTCCTTGAGCGGATAAGGCAGAATGAAATTGCGAAAGACATCCGTGCCACCGCCGGGAAGCGTGAAAGGCCGAGCCACCTTGAGAATGAGGTCGGGTTTGCCCATCAGCCAGTTGGCGTCGTAGTGAGGCGGCGCAGGAGCGATGGCGAGATCGCCTTGCGGCATCTTTGCATCGACCCACTGCTTGATCAGATCCCGTTCATGGTCGCTTAGACGGCGTACATCGGCAAAATCTCCATAGCCGGGCTCGGGCAGCCATGGAGGCATGAAACGCGATTGGGTGACCGTCATGAGTTGCGGACCCCAGCGCCTTGCATCCGCGTAGGTGAGCAGGCTGAATGGACCCGCTCCGCCGGGATGGTGGCAGGTGGCGCAGTTTTTATAGAGGACACTCGCGACGTCGCGGCTCCAGGTTGGCGATGATTCGACTGTTGTCGTTTTTCTTTCGCTTTGAGAAGCGGCGGCGGGCTCTTGCGGGGGTGCGGGATTCGCGCCGTAGACGGTCGATTCGCGCCAATAGCTGAAGAACGCGATGGAGGCAGCTAAAGTTGCCACCGCCGAAATGGATCGGATCCTCTTCATTACTTCTGCAACGGGACGATGGAACAGCCGATGGGCGGGCCGCCGGATTGAGGGACGGGTTTATCAGCCAGGATCGCTGAAATGGCTGCATCGAGGTCGTGATGCTGCGGCTGAGGGCGCTCCTGTCCGATGGAGAGATAGCGATCGTCGATACGGCCGCGGTAGACTTCGCGGAGCCCGTTCGCGTCCGATTTGAAAACGGCCGCCTCAGGTGTGGTGGTTACATGCGCCAGTTGGACGAGGTGCTGGCGCGTGTCCAGCACTGTGTTTTCGGTGATTGCAAAATCCTGATTGTGCCGGGCCACGGTGGTTGCGGTGTCTTCGGGGTTGGGAAAAACCCACCAGATGCGGACGCCCTGCTTTGTGAACTCGCGATTCAAGCGCTCGATTTCTGGGACGTAGCGGTTGGAAATGGGGCAATCGGTGGCGGCGAAGATGAGCGCGACGACGTGGATGCCGGGGCCGGATAGCTGGCGGACGCGGTTTCCATTGAGGTCTATGCCAACATCGGGGGGGACGCTGGTATGAGCCTGAAACATGCCAGCAAGTATCAAAGCAAATGCAGCCCGGAGCATTTCTGTCAGCCGATCTTTCTCAGAAGCTGTTCAACCTCGTGAATCGTTTCTTCACCGCCGTAAACACTTTCACGAACTGCATCGAACAAATCGCTGTAAGCTCGAAACCTCTTCACTCGCTCCTGAACGATCTCCCCATTCGAAATCTCTGGCCAATTGTTCGCAATCGACTCCAGGATAGGACGTTCGTCCTTCCAAAGCTGAAGCGTAATCGCGCGGTTCTCTCCTGAAACCACCAACCAAATGTGAAATCTATATCCTTTACCCAAATCTACAGAAAACTCGTCACGCCCTAGAGGATTGGCCATGATTCGCCAATCGAGCTTTTGAGCACGAGTCTTGTCCAGAAGCTCTTGTGCCAATTGATCGATTCTCTCGTTCATTTCTCCTCCTTGTCGAGCGTTCTGCGAAGTCGGCCTTGGATTGCGCTCAATTCCTGAACAGTATTCAAAGTCTCGTTGAATAGATACTTCTTTTCTGCCGCATTCAACGGAAATTCCCCTTGGACAAGGAAATCGGCCCAGCGTTTACAACTTGACTCCACATTCCTCAGTTTATCGGCATCCGACGCGAGAAAGCTTGCGAATTCCTCGCGATCTTTTGGGATCCGAAAGACTAACTCGCGAAGTTGAATGCTTGCCTCGACTCGGCGCTCGTACAAAACGGAGGCGTTTAACTGCTCTGCTGTGCGCACAATTCCTGCCATAGCATCGGCTGCATTTCGTCTATATACCGCATTCTTAGCCTCAGTTGCGGCTCTCTTCGCACCGGTCGCCTGCCAGATCGCGCCAACTGTCAGCGCCAAACCCGCAACACCTACTCCAGCATTCGTCCAGTCGAACAAGTCGTGCAGGATCATGCTCGCCTTCTAACCGAGAGCATAGCGCAAGATGAGATTCTCAGCTATAGCCCTAACTTCTCCCACAACGCATCGACCTTAGCTTTGGTGGCGCGGTCCATTTCGATCATGGCAGGCCACGGGCGGTCGAATCCCTCCGCCTTCCACTTGCGCGTGGCATCGATGCCCATCTTCGATCCGTAGTTGGGCAGGCGCGATGAATGATCGAGCGAATCGATGGGGCCGAGCGTGAACTGAATATCGCGTTCGGGATCGATGTTGTTGGCCACGCGCAGCACGACTTCTCCAATGTTCTGCACATCGCAATCCTCATCGACCACGATGACGCACTTGGTAAACATGGCCTGGCCCAGCGACCAGATGGCGTTCATCACTTTGCGCGCGTGGCCGGGGTAGCTCTTGCGGATCGAAACGATCATCAGGTTATGAAAGACGGCCTCGACGGGCAGATGGATGTCGACAAGTTCGGGGATCGTCATCTTCATCGCCGGCAGAAAAATGCGCTCCACGGCCTTACCCATCCATGCGTCTTCCATCGGAGGTTTGCCCACAACGGTTGCGGCGTAGATGGGGTCCTTGCGGTGCGTGATGCAGGTGAGATGAAAGACCGGGTATTCGTCGGTCATGGTGTAGAAGCCGGTGTGATCGCCAAAGGGGCCCTCGGCGCGCAGTTCACCTAGTTCCACGTAGCCTTCAAGAATAATTTCAGCATGCGCGGGGACTTCAAGATCGACGGTTTCGCAATTAACGATTTCGACCGGCTTGCCGCGAAGAAATCCGGCGATCATAAACTCTTCGACTTCGGGCGGGGCTGGGACGATGGCGGAAAATGTCGTGGCCGGGTCGGTGCCGATGGCCACAGCGACCTCGAGCCGCGAGCCTTTCAGGTTGCCGAGTGAGACCTGAGGCAAGCCCCCGATAAACCCGCGAGGAATTGCGACTGCGCCGCCGGCCGACTCAGCCATTGCAGCCACGCGTGCGGTGAGCGGATTTTCGGTCGACTGCGTTGCGGCGGCTTGGCGTAGCGCTTCGCGGTAGTGTTCGGCGGCAACTTTCTGCCTCTGCCAGTGCATGCCCGTGGTTTGGCCGTCGTACACCTGCATGCGGTACATGCCGATGTTGCGCTTGCCGGTGCCCCCGGCTCCTCCAGGGTCGCGCGTATGCACGCAGGGCAGCGTGATAAACCGGCCGCCATCGTAGGGCCAGCACTTGAGAATCGGAAATGCGTTGAGGTCGAAGCCTTCCCGCAGAATGACCTCTTTGCAAGGCGCGTCCTTCGCGGCGACAGTCTTGGGAAACACGTTCGCCAGCTCAGCCAGTTGCGGCAGCATCTTGAGCTTGTCGAAAAAGCCACCGGTCGGCGGCTTCACATTCATCAACGTGTGGATCCGGACGGCGATTTCATCGATCTTGTCCACGCCCAGAGCAAGCGCCATGCGCCGCTCGCTGCCAAATTGATTGATCAAGACCTTGTGACCGGGATGCCCCAGCACATTTTCAAAAAGCAGCGCGGGACCGCCGGGAGCGTATTTGGATTTTGCAGGAGCGTCATTGCTCTTGGCGCTTGAATGACGTCCGGCTCCCATCTTGGAGACGCGATCGGTGATCTCCGTAATTTCGAGCTCCGGCGAAACTTCTTCGCGGATACGTTTGAGCTCGCCTTGCTTCTCAAGAGTCTTGATCCAATCGCGCAGGTCGTCGTAAGCCAAAATCATTTACTCCGTATGGTCTTTTTCTAACGATACTCGTTCTCGATGAATTGGGATTTTGCCTCCGCGGATGCGTCTGTGACATACTCACCGCCGAGCGACCAAAACTGGAGGAGAAAAACCGCCATGGCTGATCCCCACAAAGCCTCACACAAGTTCAGACACAAGACCTATTTCAAGCTGATGAAACCCGACGCGGCAGAGGCAGCCGGAACTGGTCCATGGAGCGTGCCGGACCTTTGCGCTGCTTACAACTGGCCCACCAACCTGGCAGGCGGTGGCGTCATCGCCATTGTGGAGTTGGGCGGCGGATGGGTGCAGTCGGATATCAGTGCTTTCTTCCAGTCGATCGGCCAGTCGGCGCCGCAAATAACCGACGTCTCGGTGGACGCAACGAAAAACAACCCGAATCAAAGCGTCGGCGCCTCGGATGATCCCGATATCGAGGTCGCACTCGATATCGAAGTGGCTGGAACGGCTTATTTCGCGGCCACGGGCAAAGCGGCAACGATTCGCGTTTACTGGTCCCAGAGCATCGACACGGCAGTGCAGAAGGCGGCAGAGGACGGATGCGCTGTCTGCTCCATCTCGTGGGGCGCTGACGAGGCCCTTTGGGGCACGAGTGCGGTTGAGGCGATGGAATCCATTGCTGAGTCCGCAACGAGTATGGGCATGGTTGTCTTCGGTGCGACTGGCGACAACGACTCGAGCGACGGTGGGCCGACGCCGGCAAACGTGGATGCGCCCTCTTCGTGTCCGCATGTGGTGGCCTGCGGTGGAACGAACAAGACTTCAGCCACGGAGACGGTTTGGAACGACAACCCCGGCACCACGGATGGCCACGGGACGGGCGGAGGCTACTCGACCGTCTTCCCCGTGCAGGCGTTTCAGATCGGCGCGCCACCTGCGCCGCCAGATTCACAGTCCGGCGATGGCCGAATGGTTCCCGATGTCTGTGCCGATGCGGACCCCAATACCGGCTACACGATTTTCGTTCATGGAGCGACGGAGGTGATCGGCGGCACCAGCGCTGTTGCTCCGCTCTACGCAGGGCTTTTTGCCAGCTTCGGAGCCAAGCTGGGCTTCGTGACACCGAAGCTCTGGCAAAATCAAGGCGCCTTCAACGACATTACGCAAGGGAGCAATGGCATGTATGACGCCGCGCCGGGCCCGGATGCGTGCAGCGGAATTGGCTCGCCCATTGGAACGAAGATAGCGGCGCTGTTTGTCGCGAAAAGCTGATGTCTCAGCTGATAGCCGGCAAGACCTGTACCAGCGGCATGACTGGTTCGATGGCATCGAGGGGATAGCCAAGCCGTTTCCACTCATCGTATCCACCGCGTAGCGGGCGGACCCTTTCGATGCCGAGTTTGCGCAGCGTCATGGCAGTCTTTGCGGCCGTCGCTTCACTGGGACACGTGCAGTAGAGGATGATGTCCCGGTCGCGCGGGATTTCATGAATCCTGGCCGCCAATCCTTCCGGCGAAAAGTGCAGGGCTCCCGGCAGAGTGAAGGGATCGGGCAACAGCTCAAGAGGGTGGCGCAAGTCGACAATAAAGACCTTCTCGCCGGCATCCATTTGGCGCTTCAGTTCCTCGGGCTCGAGGCGCGACTTAACGAGGGTGCGCAGGAAGCGGCGGCGGCGCATCAGGCGGCCGACGAAAAAGCCAATAATCCCGAGAACGAGCAGCGCACCGGAGAACCGTCCAACCCAGTTCAGCAGGCTCGGATCACGCTTAAGGGCATCGCCGAAGAGCCGGCCTGCTCCTAGCAACGCGCCCACCCAGAGCGTGGCGCCAATGGCGTCGAACAGAAGGAAGCGGTCGAAGTCCATGCCGTTTTCGCCAGCAACGGGCGGCGCAAGCGTGGCCAGGCCGGGCACGAACTTGGCGATCATGAGGGTCACTTCGCGCCGGCGGCCGAACGAATCCTGGGTTCTTCGCACGCATATTGTGGGCTCAAGCGAGAGCTTGCAAAGAATGCGGAGAACATGGTGGCCGAAGCGGCGCCCGATGAGATACCACGCTGTATCAGCCGATACGCACGCCACAATTCCGAGCGCCAGTGCCAGTGGAAAGCTCAATTCGTGTTCGGCTGACAGGGCACCGGCAGCCAGAAGAACAGGCGTCGCAGGCAGGGGAATTCCCATCTGCTCCACCAAGACCCAAAGGAAGAGCAGCAGGTAGCCGTACGTCAGCAGAATGTGTGTGGGCATTTCCATGGGGAAGAATGCTCGCGCTCGTTGAGCCACCCCCCGGTGCGTTCGGGAATGCGAGAGGTCGCTACATATAAGATGACGCACACTCGAATTCGTTTCAAGCAGTGTGTGTGGGTGCATTCGGAGAAAAGAAAAGGCCGCCCCGAAAGGCGACCTTGTCTCCATGCTGGAGAAACTTATTGCTGCTGAACCGGCTGAGAAGCGGGCACTAACGAAGCACCTGCGGTAGATTGCGTGCCTTTATCTGCGAAGTAGTTGCGATCCCAGAGGTTCTTGTAGAATTCGCCCGTCAATTCCGCGGCACGGGGCCCGAATGTGGGCCGGCCGCCTTCGAGGAAGATGACGGTCACCATGCTGCCTTGCGGTGTGTCGGAGAACGAAACGAACCAGCCGAAACGGGTGCCGTTGTCGGAGCAGGTCCCCGTCTTGCCAAAAACGGGCAATTCCTGGAAATTGGCACGCAGGCGGCGCGCTGTCCCATACTCAACAGCCCCGGCCATTCCGTCCTGAAGTTGGGGCACGAGCTTGGCGATATCAAGCGTGCGCTTCACACGCGGCTCGAATCCGGCAATTTCCATCGGCGAAGTTGGGTGCTGCAGGTAATAGAGGGTCCCGCCGTTGGCGATGGCTGCGACGAATGCGCCAAGCTGCAGCGGCGTCATCGAAACACCCTGGCCAAAGCTGCACATGCGTCCCACGCCGCCTTCCGAAGCGGGGAGAGGCTGATCCGGATAGACTCCCAACTGCTCGCCGGGAATGTTGTAGCCGGCCAGTTCGCCCAGACCGAATTGCGTGGCATAGTGGCGCACACGATCAAATCCTAGTTCGCGGCCAAGCTCTTCAAAATAAAGGTTGTTACTGTGCGCGAGCGCTTCCGTCATATTCATTCGGAATCCCGGCAAACGCACCATCGTTTCCCGATTGACAATTCCCTCGGAAAGGGCTGCCAGTGCGACGGAAAGCTTGATGGTCGAACAAGGCTCGGCTCCAGGAGACAGAGCCAGCTTCTGGTTCACCATGGCCAGGATCCTGCCATTCGAGGGATCGATGACGACGGCCGTGCCGTTCATACCCCCGAGCGCGTCGATGGCTGCCTGGCGAACTACCGGATTTTCACCGGCTGTGATGTCATCCGCAAAGATATCGCCTGAAGCAAAAGAGCTTGCAGTGAAACGCTCAGAATACCGGTGGCGATGGACTCGCAAAGAGGCGTTGTGTAAGGACGCTCCCGAATGCGTCGATCCAGCCTTGTAACTGCGATGCCGAACAGGAGTGGTTGCAGCAGAGTGATGCGCCACAGTGTGGTGGCTTCTGGAGTGGCTTGTTACCGACAGATGCTGGTTCGCGAGTCTCGAACGGTGCAGCGTGTGAGGAGCATCAAGCGCCAATCCGGCGACCGCGCCCATTGCAAAACCAACCAAAGCCAGGCCACAGGCCAAAACACGCGAAAATCTCATCCAGTCAACCCCTCTACGATACGTCTATTGCCACGCGTCCGCCCGACGAAGGCGCACTTCTTGCTTTCGTGCTTCGCGGTCATTGCCGCGATTAAAACTGGTCCTGCATCAGCTCTATCGGCTGACTGGCCTGAACGGATGTACCTTAAATCATGCTTATGCGAAGGTTGTTTTATTACTTAGGTCTACAATAACCGATCTTTTAGCGTTTCCAAACATCGATTTACAAATGCGTTGGTTGATTTGCGGCCCGTTGTTTCAATTCTGAACCCATTATTGAATTGGAACAAGAGTTCTGCCGTGACGAACGTTACCGAAGAATCAGAGAAGTGTCCAGACGGGTCACAGCGGAACCAGAATAGATGGACGCCGGAAGCAATCCCGCCCAGTGGCTTTTTCCCAGCCGGGGTCCCCAGCGACGGGTCTTCGTCGCCGGGGTGGAAGCCGGGGTCCCCAGCGACGGGTCTTCGTCGCTGGGGTAGAGGAAAAAGCCACTTCAGAACGCTCTCTGCCGGTGAACGCTTACTCTGGTTCCGCTCAAAACTTCAGACGACGCATAAAAGCCGGTACGTCCAGATCGCGCTCAGCCTCGCTGGCTGGCTCCGAAACCGGCGCGGAAGATCCGGAAGCGGGGTTCTCCGCCGCGGCTTCGCGCAGCGCGCCGCCAAAGTCTGAACTGAAATCTCTGGATAGCGGCACGAATGCCGGGTCCTCGGCAAGTTCCGCGAATTGCGGACGCGCGGAAACTCCGACCGGCTCTGGCTCCTCGGCAACCCGCCGTTTGCGCGAAGGCGAAGAAGCCGCCGAGAAGAACGCCGGCTCATCGCCATCTTCGGAGCCTTGATCTTCCTGTTCGCTCAAAAAGCGCGCGGGGCCCGGACCGGCAGGCGCGGCCGCTACCTGGGCTACCTCGCGCATCCAGTTTTCGGACGCCATCACCGGAACCGAAACCACCGGCGCTTCTTCCACGCTCAACATGCGGGCGCGCCGCTCGGGCATCTGGTCGCGAAAACCAGTGGCGATGACGGTGATCTTGACCTCGTCGCCCATCCGTTCGTCCTGCACCGCGCCAAAGATAATGTTCGCGTCCTCGTGAGCCGAAGACTGAATCAAGGTCGAGGCCTGGTTCACCTCGGAGAGCTTCAGCGAGCTGGAACCGGTGATGTTGATGAGAATGCCGCGCGCGCCGTCGATGGCCCCCGCATCAAGCAAGGGCGAAGCCATGGCGGCCTGCGCCGCTTCAATCGCGCGATTCTCACCGGAACGCACCGCCGTGCCCATCACCGCGTGGCCCATGCCGGCCATTGTGGTCTTTACATCGGCGAAGTCGCGGTTGATGATGCCGGGAATCGTAATGATGTCGGAGATTCCCTGCACGCCCTGGCGCAGCACGTCGTCGGCGATGCGGAAACTCTCAAAGAATCCTGCGTCCTTGGCCACAGCAAGAAGTTTTTCGTTGGGGATCACGATCATGGTGTCGACGCTCTCGAGCAGTTCCTTGAGACCGCGCTCGGCCTGCTGCAGGCGGCGCTTGCCTTC
>Ga0182030_10010282_pt1 | contig 19038 bp, 16 predicted proteins | sample 812S3MmetaG_FD_121299 | JGI IMG/M metagenome (GOLD analysis project Ga0182030, IMG submission 121299) | Permafrost microbial communities from Stordalen Mire, Sweden - 812S3M metaG (Illumina Assembly) | ecosystem: Environmental > Terrestrial > Soil > Wetlands > Permafrost | place: Sweden...
ATCACCATTGCTGAGGCTGCTCCTGGTAGCAAGCCCCAGACTGCGGTGGTTCCGGAAATTATACCTAGCCTGCTGAAAGCCCATCCAAGGGTACAACTTGCAAGAACAGTCACGGCAACCATGCCGAGATATAACGCCCATTGCGAGGCGAAACTATCGAGAATCGAAGGACTTAGCGCACGCGCGACCAGGCAACCAATTGTTGCTTGCGAGAAAACGAATAGAATTTTGTGTACTTGAAGTTTCCAACCGTTTGCGGCCGCGACGACCCCGACAATCATTGGACCGAGCAAAAGTCCTGCGGGTAAATGCAACATTTGCAGAATCGCAGCCAGAGCTGCCGAAAGCAAAATGAGGATAAACCATTGCTTTATGTCGCTCATGTCTGCAATTGGCGCCGGTTTTTGTTTGTGACCATCCAGGTATTTTAGACGGTCGGGCGCAAAGCAAAGATAAGAAACGTGAAAGGGCGACGCATGGCATGGCGTCGCCCCTCTTACGCAAATGAATTATTACCGCTTTCGACCCTACTCAGTCTTCTTCAGCTTTAGCGATCGCTTTTGGGTGATCCAGGTTCGGCAGCGCTGTGACTTCCGCCGCCTTTACCGCCACCACCACCGCCGCTGGCAGGTGTGTCGGTCATGGGGCTGATGCCACCTTTGCTGCCGCCGATGCCATGTTCGGCAGCCGATTTGCTGTCGTCATGAATTTTCATGTCATGTAATTGGAACGATGGTTGTTTGCCCCAGCCGCCGCCAGAGCCGCCATTCTCGCTGTTAACTTCAGTACGTTCGCCGACTAACTTTCCGTTGTTTTGAACTCTGTCATAAGATGCTTCCATGGGAAGCGCGTCTTTGACGTGGTGGGATTTGTCGTCGGTGATTAAGAAAGCCCCTTCGGTATCTCTGTGAGACTCAACAAGACCTTTCTTGCCGCCGCCGCCACCACCACCGCCGCTAAAAACATCGTCCATTCTGAGGCTTGACCCTTTTTCTGCCAGGTCTTTGTTCACCTTATCTACAAGCTTTTGTGGGCCGTCCTGCTCGTTTTTGAGAGCACCCGTGAGCGCCGTGCCGAGTGAGGAGGTTATTCTGTCGCGATCTCCGCCCTGTCCGAAGCCATTGTTCTTGATGATTGAATCAGCCATCTGGGCCGGAGTCATCATGTGCTCCGCTCTGGCCGGCACGCCACTCTTTTCGGCTTCGTTTTGCTGAACTATGTTTGCCAGGTTCAATGAACTCTTAGCTGATTCAACCGGCGCGGGCGCGCCCTTATCCGATCCTTCAAATGCGACCATGTTCAACCCTCGCGACGATCAGAAGAAAAATATTTGATTTGAGATTTAGTAAAGGTAGATCCGTTTCCTGCGGGCGGACAAAAACTTGACCAACCGAAGAATAACAAAATTAACGTTTCTTGACAACCCCCTCGGTGCAGATTCCTTCTGTCCATGATCGGAGGCGTGTGTTTCACTTAGCTACAAAATCATTATCACATACTGTAGATTCGAGCTTGAGCGGCTGAGGTTGATAAACTTGAAGGCACGTCATCACATATGTAAGGTGTTTTTCAGTGAAGACTTTAGCAGCAGACAGCGCCCAGAAATTAGATCAGGGCAATATTATCAACGATTTTTGTATCCAGGTAGCCACTGTTAACGGGTCGGGAAGTCAATCTTCTAACTCCGTTCTGATGCGCTCCATCTTTCAGATGGGCGTACCGGTAAGTGGCAAAAACCTGTTCCCATCAAACATAGCCGGGTTGCCAACCTGGTTTAACATCCGAGTAAATAAGGATGGCTGGATTGCCCGCCGCAGAGAAAACGATATTCTCGTGGCGATGAATCCGCAAACTGGCGTCGAAGATGTCAAAGGGTTGCGTCCGGGCGCCGTTTGCATAAGCCCGGTCGAGTTGAGTCTTGATAAGGTGCGCAGCGATGTCAGGCACTACCAGGTTCCGTTCGGCCAGCTTGCCGCTGAAACCACCGAAAACATCAAGCTGAGAAAGCTTGTTACAAACATGATTTATGTTGGCGTCATCGCCGAGTTGCTAAACATCGAGCAGTCGGAAATCGAGAAGGCTATTCGTTCGCAGTTCGAAGGCAAGACTAAAGTTATCGACCTCAACTTGAATGCTTACAATAAAGGTCGTCAATGGGCGACGGAGAATCTCAAGAAAGAAGATCCGTACTTTGTTGAGCGCCTGGATAAAACCTCAGGGAAAATCATTATTGACGGCAACTCGGCTGCAGCTATCGGCTGCATGTTCGCCGGAGTGACCGTGGTTGCCTGGTATCCGATTACGCCATCATCGAGCCTTTGCGAAAGTCTTTCCGATTACATGCACGAGTATCGTGTCGATGCTGACGGCAAGGCGACTTACGCGATTGTTCAAGCTGAAGATGAAATTGCAGCAATTGGCATGGCTCTTGGAGCCGGTTGGGCTGGCGCTCGCAGCATGACTTCAACAAGCGGCCCCGGAATTTCGCTCATGGGCGAATTCGCTGGTCTGGGTTATTTCGCTGAAATACCTACAGTTATATTTGATGTGCAACGCGTCGGTCCTTCAACCGGAATGCCCACACGCACACACCAGGCTGATTTGATGAGCACTTATCTGCTCTCACACGGCGATACCAAGCATATTATTCTTCTGCCTGGATCGGTTGAAGAATGCTACAGCCTGGCTCTTGCTGCGTTTGACCTGGCTGAGCGCTTCCAGACACCAGTATTTGTTTTGAGCGATCTCGACCTCCGCATGAACAACTGGATGGCTGACCCCTTCAAATACCCGGAAACCCCAATGGACCGCGGCAAGGTTCTCAATGCCGAGCAGTTGGAAAAGGCCGGCAAGTTTGAACGCTATCGCGACATCGACGGTGATGGTATTCCTTATAGAACGATCCCCGGCACAGACCACAAGCTAGCTGCTTACTTCACCAGAGGCAGCGGCCACAACGAGAAGGCTCTTTATACTGAACGTCCAGATGACTACGTCAACTTGATGAATCGTCTTGATCATAAGTATCAAACTGCTCGCAAATATGTGCCGAAACCGGAATTGCACGAAAACAAAAAAGCCAAAGTCGGTGTCATCGCTTTTGGTTCATCGCATCCGGCTATTTTGGAATCGTTGCATGAATTGCAGACATCCAATCTGGAAGCGAGCTATTTGCGTCTGCGTGCTCTACCCTTTACAGAAGAGCTGCGTGCTTTCGTGGAAAAACACGAGCATGTTTATGTCGTCGAGCAAAATCGCGATGCCCAATTGCGCGATCTGATCAGATTGGAATTGCCCGATCTGGCAACCAAGTTGCGCTCTGTGCGCCACTTCGACGGTCTGCCGCTCGATGCTAAATCTGTTACTGATGCCATACTCGAGCAAGAGAGGTAATTAGAAAAATGACCAGTACACTACCGCCGAAAACAAACAGAATCGGATTGACTCTTGCTGATTACAAGGGCTCGCCGTCGACCTTGTGCGATGGCTGCGGTCACGACGCCATTACAGCGCAGATCATGAAAGCCTGTTATGAAGTTGGTATCAATCCGCACATGGTGGCAAAACTCAGCGGCATCGGCTGCTCGAGCAAAACACCGGCTTATTTCCTTAGCAGCGCGCATGGCTTCAACTCTGTGCACGGACGTATGCCTTCAGTGGCCACCGGCGCTTCGCTAGCCAACAAGCAATTGCATTTGCTTGCTGTAAGCGGCGACGGCGACACTGCAAGTATCGGTCTTGGGCAGTTTTGTCACATTGTTCGACGCAATGTGCCGATGGTTTATGTCGTTGAAAACAACGGCGTTTACGGGCTGACCAAAGGTCAGTTCTCCGCCACTTCCGAGAAGGGTGCCAAACTGAAAACCGGCGTGCAAAATCCATTGCAATCGATCGACCTTTGCAGTCTGGCTATCGAACTTGGTTGCGGTTTCGTCGCACGTTCGTTCGCCGGCGATCCCAAACAGCTGGTTGCTCTCTTGAAAGCAGCCATGTCGCATAACGGCACTGCCATTATCGACGTGGTCAGCCCCTGCGTCACTTTCAATAATCACGAAGGTGCCACCAGAAGCTACAAGTACGCAAAAGAGCATGAAGAGCCGTTGCACGAACTCGGCTTCGTTGGATTCTACGAACAAATCACAGTTGATTACGAGCCTGGCTCAGTCCAGGAAGTAGCCATGCATGATGGTTCGAAAATCACATTGAGGAAAACCGAGCACGACTACGATCCGCGCGATCGTGCCAAGGCAATTGCCACCGTGCATAAAGCTAACCAGGACAGACATTTCCTCACCGGATTGCTCTATGTCGATGAGTCGAACACACCATTTACCGAAGTTGTGAATGTTGTGGACCAACCTCTGGCAACTCTGCCGCAAGATAGAGTGCGCCCGCCGAAGTCGGCTCTCGATGAAATCATGAAGACGCTGATGTAATAAGCTATGCCCGCAAAAATAGATTGGGCTCTTGTGGCAACGTGGGCGCAAGCAATCAGCAGCACTGTTGTATTGTTTATGATCTACCTGCAGATAAGACAAGCCAACACACAACTCATTCAAAATGACACTCAGGAGCGCTTCAGGCGCTCCTGGGAGTTTATTAAGATATATTTGGATGAGCAGCGGGCGAATGCTCCGGCGGTATGTGCACTGAAAACACCCATGAGTGTGCCTGCTGTCGAGATGCCAGAGCAATGTTTCTCCGGCTATGTCACCTACTTTTACTATCCGCGTTTGCAACTCTTTTCGCTGCTGAACCAGCTCGTTGAGCATCAAGAAGTCGATGAACGGCTTCTATTCGGTTATCTCGATGATGACTTCAATTTGTTTATTGAAATTGGCATTCGTCTTTCGGGGCTCGATGGGTTTAAGAAGGTGACGGCTCCAAAAATCCAGATACTTTTGAATTTGTGGGGAGCTAGAATCAGGGCTGGAAAAGCGCTTTACGCTATTGCAAGTGTGGGAGTATGACGATGCTGAATTCTGAGGCACCCGATTTTTCACTAGAGTCTACAATTGGTCAGCCGATTTGCAAGGACGATTTGAAGGGCGCTTTCGTCGTTTTGATCTTCTATCCGGCCAACGATACACCGACATGCAATAAGCAGCTCAGTGATACAGACCTTGAGCTGGGCTCATTTATGTCGGTGAATGCGCGCGTCTTCGGCATCAACACCGCCGGCATCGAGAAGCAAAAGGAATATTGTGTCAGGCGCAGAATCAGCTTTCCTATACTGAGCGATCCGGGCGGCAAGGTCGCTAAGCTTTACGGCGCTAAGTTGTTTGGCTTGCCGCTGATTATGCGTACTGTTGTTGTAATTGATCCCAACGGTATCATTGTTTATCATAAGCGCGGCAACAATCCTCCGCCTTCTGCTGAGATTCTGGAAGCGATTCAGAATTCATTAGGCAAGCTGAACCCGGGTAATGCGCAGGCATGATCACAAAATTGCATAGGATATTTGCCGCGTTCCTCGGTTTGAGCTTTAGCCTGGGGGGCGCTTATTTTTTTGCAAGCGGCCTGCCTGCTGATTCGCGCGCGCGTTTGATAACGGTGCATGATCGTGGCTCAATACAAGATGTGTTTGTAGATGGTGGGGCGCCGAAAGTTTTTCTATCTGAGATTGAAACCGAGCGGCATCTCTATGCTCTCGGGCCGCTTTCTAAGCTGCGCGGCGAGCTTATGATTCTCGACTCAGTGCCCTGGGAAGCTCGTGTCCGTGGCGGAAAAGTGCAGGTCAAATCTGACTGGAAAGAGTCGGCAGCGTTTCTTGTTTGGGCTTCGGTCGCCAAATGGCAGAAAACGCGTGTGCCACTATCAGTGGTGAACCTCAGTGCTTTCGAATCATGGCTGCTTTCGCTTTCGGGCAAACCTGGCTCGCCTTTGCAATTCCAATATCCGTTTCTGCTAAAGGGACGATTTGCCAGAGTAAGCTGGCATATAGTCAATGTGCGTGATGATGGCACGCCGCTTACCGAAGAAAAACATCGAGCGCAAACATACCATGGCGAGTCGAAAGATGTTAATGCAGAATTTTTGGGGTTTTATTCGCCTGAGCATCAGGGTATATTTATCAATCAAGGTCGTCGCACTCATATACATATGAAAGTCGGCGACGAATTAATCGCACACGTAGATAGTTTTGACTTGGATGACCGACATGGGCTCATACTCTATGTTCCCAGTCATTGATCTTTTACTAACAGATTAGTTATACATGAAATCTTGCAACTCATTTGCGTGAATTGCGTACAACGGGGCACAACATTTATGTGCGTTGGTGTGCGCCTCTGAGTGCAAGGAAAGAAAGAATGTTTCAGAAAATCCTACATAGTCAGCCTAAATCAGAGCAGGCTGGTGACGTTGAAGCTTTAACCGAAGCCCTGGACAGGCAAACTGAGATGCTGATAACAAAGCAAGAAGAGATCTTCCAGCGACACGCGGAGTTATTGCAAAACCAACATGCAGAATCAATTAGACAGTTAGAGTCTTTCTCTCAGGTGCTTGAACAGCGTTCCAAAGTGGTGGAAGTGCTTTTCGCCGGACAAATATTGCCGCTTCTTGGCCAAAGTCCTGAGGCAAACAAAAAGATTGAGCTGTTGTTATCACTCGTTGATAATACCGAGTTTGCGCAGCGCTTGCGTTCTTTCATGCAAACGTTATCGGCTGTTCCTGCCGCTGATGCGCTGGCTGCGCCCGCGAATTCGGCACCGTCGTCGTCGTCTACAACAGGACAGGCTGATCCAGCTGCAAGTACAACTTCGATGGAAGATGCTTTATTGAAGAATCTTTTAGACGAAGCCGACGAGCAAAAACGTCATTCGCAAGAGGCTGAGCAGAATCGCCTCGCTGAGGAAGACGAGTTGAAGCGTGCCACAGAAGAAGCCAAACAGAGCCGGCTCGCTGAGGAAGCTGAACAAAAGCGCGCCGACGAAGAAGCTGAGGCAAAACGCGCAGCTCTAGAAGCGGAGCAGCGCGCCTTAGCCGAAGCGGAGCAGAAGCGCGTGGACGCCCGATCTGAGCAAGAGCGTGCTGCGGAGGCTGAGCAGAAGCGAGTAGCGGAAGACGCTGAGCAGAGACGTCTGGCAGAAGAAGCAGAGCAGAGACGTCTGGCAGAAGAAGCAGAGCAGAAACGCCTGGCAGAAGCCGCTGAACAGAAACGTTCGGCAGAAGAAGCCGAGCAAAAGCGGGCCGAGGAAGAAGCTGAACAGAAACGTGCTGTTGAAGAAGCCGAGCAGAAGCGTATCTCTGAGGCCGCTGAGCAACAGCGTGTTGCCGAAGCTGCTGAACAACAGCGTGTTGCCGAAGCTGCTGAACAACAGCGTGTTGCCGAAGCTGCTGAGCAACAGCGTCTGGCCGAAGTGGCAGAACAACAGCGTCTGGCTGCAGAACTAGAGCAGCAACGTGCGGCTGAGGAAGCCGAGCAAAAACGCCTCGTGGAGGAAGCTGAGCAAAAGCGTATCGCCGAAGAGGCAGAACAGAAACGTCTTGAAGAGGAAGCAGAACAAAAGCGTCTCCTCGCGGAGGAAGCTCAGATGCTTCTGCAGGCGGAAGAAGACGAAAAGAAGCGCTTTGCCGAAATGGCAGAGCAGCGTCGTTTGGCTTCGGAAGCCGAAGCTGCTCGCCGCGCTGCTGAGCTTGAGCAGATGCGCCTAAAAGAAGAAGCTGATCACGCCAAGCTTACGGAAGAAGCGGCGCAGGCGTTGTTGGCAGAAGAAGTTGCCCAAATGCGTCAGGCTGATGAAGAGGCGAAAATTGCCGCCGAAGCAGAACAGCGTAAATTGATTGACGAGGCGGAAAAACGTGCGGCTCTGGAAGCCGAGGGTAAACGCTTGGCTCTTGAAACCGAGAAACGTCGAGCTCTTGAAGCAGAGGGACGGCGCATCGCTGAAGAAGCTGAGCGTCGCCGCGCCGAATTGGCAGCAGCTGCAGCTCAGCCTGCTCCAGCGCCGGCTGTGTCCGCCAATTCTGGATGGTCAGTTTCTCCGACAGCTTTACCTACTGAGGTCGCAGGAAAAATCTCCGCTAGCTCAATCGATTTCGAGCGCCAGCGCGATGAAGAAGCTCAATTATTGCTCGATGCTGCTGAACGTTCGCGCATGGAAGAATTAGCTGCTGCGCCGGAACCGCCCAAGACGAGCCGTTCGACCAGTCTGTCTTTTGATGACAAAGCGACAATCAATCAACCTTTCTCAGAAGCGTTTATGGGGATGGGAAACCGCTTATTTGAGGAAGGCAAATACGTTGAAGCAGACAAGCACATTCGTGCTGGGCTGCCCATGCTTGAAGAAATGATGGGACGCGAGCATCTTTCGGTTGTGGACATATTGCATAAGCTCGGAACAATCGGTTTCAAGCGCGGCAAATATGGCGAAGCTGAATCGTCCTTCAAAGAAGCTCTGGAAAGACGCGCTTCGCAGCTCGGTGGCGATCATCCGGAAACTGCTGCGACACTCAACGACCTGGGCGGGCTTTATGTAAAGACTGCCAAGTATAAAGAAGCGAAGAAAGTATTGACTGAGTCGCTTGATCTGCGCCGCAGAATATTCGGCGACGAACATCGTGCAACTGCGCAAAGCTGTCACGATCTCGGTAAACTTTATCTGGTGCAGGGGCTATACACCGATGCGCAAATTATGCTTGAACGAGCATTTGCCATTCGCAAGAAAGTTTTCGGCGAGAATCATGCCGATGTAATTCAGAGCAAAGATGAGCTTGGTCGCTTGTGTTTGAAGTTAAATAAACTGCAAGTCGCTGGCGAATTGCTTGGGCAGGCGCTTATCTATCGTAAGGAACATCAGGGTGAAGATCACCCCGAGTATGCGGACACAGCCTTGAACTGTGGTGAGTATTTGACCATGGTCGGACGTTTTGATGATGCGCTACCTTTGCTGGAGCAGTCGCTCAAGGTGCGCAAGAAAACGATCGGCGAGCGTCATCCGGAGACCGCAGCGACCTTTAACCAGTTGGGTGTGCTGTATCTCAATCTGGAGAATTTTGAAGAATCGAAGCGCAATCTCAACCAATCGTTGTACATTCGCAAAACTTCCCTGGGCGAAAACCATCCTGACACAGCCGAATCGATGCACGACTTCGGTATGTTGTATTGGAGCCTGGGCACCGTCGGTGATTCTGCGCAGAAAGATGAAAGCTTGCGCTTGCTCGAGAAGTCGTTCAACATTCGCAAAACATTGCTTGGCGAGCAACATCCAGACACACTTGAGTCAATCAATAGTGTAGGTACAATCTTGACCGCGCTAGATAATGTGAGTACATCAGAGCCTTTGCTCAAGACTTCTCTGGCAAAGCGCAAGGAAATGTTTGGCGCCAATCACTTGAGCGTGGCTGAAAGCCAACACTCGCTTGCTCTGTGTCTTTTGAAGCAGCGCCGTATCGAAGAAGCTAAGGCTTTGTTGGCTGATGAGCTGCAATCAAAGATCAACGTACTCGGAGCCGACAGCCCCATCATTGCCAAGACACAAGCCGAAATGAATCGCCTGCTCGGAAGCTAGATTCTCTCGTCGGTGTCAAGTAAACGAAAACATTACTGGAAACGATTTCCTCCTGCCTCCCCCGGGAGCACGGGCGTCCCGCCCGCTTCCAATGGTCTTTGAGTTGATCGCATGCCGGCTGATTCCGTTTTATGCCAGACCCTCAAGTTGATAAAGCTTGATGGCATTGTCGTGGAGGATTAATGCGCATAATTCCTCGGCTTTGCGTTGGGTTAGCGAATTGGCGTTGATCATTTCGTGGACGCTTAATGTCAGTCCGCGTTTCCAGCAAAGGGCGCCATACCAGTGACTCTCCGGGCTGCTGTGGCCGTCGGTGCCGGCGAGAATCTTCGACGCTGGTGCCAGCGAAAGGGCATCGCCGACGAGACGGGCTGCGCGCGGGGATGCCAGTGACATCGACAGCGAGAGATCCATATAAACGTTGCCATAAAGCGAACACATAAATGCAGCTTCGTGCAAATAAGGGAAACAGTGCAGTAGCACAAACGACGTCTTCGCCAGAGTTTGCGAGCGGAAGAGATCTTGCATCAAGGCTGGATTGCAATCGATGAGGTTGGCGTCATCATCACCGATACCAGTATGTATTTGGACCGGCACGGCGTGCTGAGCTGCGATCTCAAACGCTTTTAGCAGCATGAAATGATAGACAGGACGCTTTGTTAATCGCAGCGTCCGCGAGTCTCCAAGAGATTTCTTCAAAACAGCGAAATCATTGCGAGCTTCCTCTTTCGATGGATTCAGCAGTTGCAGACCACCGCGATATCCGCAGATGCTCTTTAGCCCAATTGCTTTCGGCTGTCCTTGCGGAAACAATTTCATCTCAAAGTTTTTGCAGGCTTCCTCTAACGAATCAGCCGCCAATAACGAAGCTTCCATAAGCGGTTCCAGGCGGAGACAATGGTAGATTGGTCGTCCGGAAATGCGTGCAAGTTCATCAAGACTCATGGTTTCGCCGCTGGCAAAACCGTCGTCGACAATCAAAGCGCCGATGGAAACCGCGTCCCAGAGCATCTTTACGAAGAGAGTCGCCGGCTGTTCAGAACGAAATGAAAGAAACTCTTCTTCCGTCTTGACGTTGAAGAGTTTTACGAGGTGTTCGACCATGTCGATATAATGCACCGACTGCGGAAGATGATCTTTCAGAATCGATAGCGATTTGCTTTCAGAGAAAGACTGGCGGAAGCCTATTTCATCGAGCTCTCTGTATTTCTTGAGCAGAGAATGCGCGTGATTGTCGATGAACACAAATTTGTCTATATCAAACATAATTGAGTCTTTACTAGTTTGCGCTAGAACTTTTGCAAGTGTGCTTTGATTTCGTCTTCGGGGGAAAGCTTGGCAAAATGCGCATCTTCCGAAGTCTTCACTTTGAGGTAAACCCTCGTAAACTCCTCGCCTAGAGCTTCGATCAAAATCTGATCCATTAAAAGTTTCTTGCACGATTCTTTTAGAGATGGTGGCAAACGTTCGATCTTTTTCTCCGCTGCTTCAGACGCACTAACAGTGCTTGGATCTGTTGATACCGGCTCTGGTGGCGTCATTTTGCGCTTGACTCCATCCATGCCAGCCGCAATGAGCACGGCCAGCGCCAGATAAGGGTTTGAACTGCTATCGACGCATTTGACTTCAATGTTCGCAGTTTCAAGTTCGCGTTCCCAATAAAGTGATGGCACACGAATGGCTGCTTCGCGATTCTCATATCCCCAGCAAGTAAAAGCTGAGCTCCAGGCGCGCGGTTTGAGGCGACGGTAGGAGTTTGTGCTGGCACATGTGACAGCAACAATGGCTGGTAAGTGTCTCAATAAACCGGCGACAAAACATTTGCCAAGATTGCTCAAACCATTATCCGAATAGAAAAGATTGGTATTGGTATCAGTGTCCCAGGCAGACAAGTGCAAATGACAGCCGTTGCCCGGTGCGTCAATGCCAGGCTTCGGTGCCATGCTTGCCACCAGTCCATGCAAATTTGCAACGCCGCGCAAAGTTTCGCGATAAACAATGTGATTATCAGCTGCTGTAAGTGCCGGCGCATGACTGATACTAAGTTCATGCTGACCATGACCCAGCTCAGGATAGTACTGCTCTACCGTGAGATTTTGCACAGTGAGCGCTTTGATGAAATCATCGATGAAAGCCCCGGCTTTATTCATACCATCGGTAGAAAAACAATTACTGGTATCAATCGGAACGAGTTCTTTCTGCTTGTCCTTATCTCTTGCGCAAGAATGTTCTTCGAACTTGCCGATAAAAAATTCTGGTTCAAAGGCAGCTTCAAAACGAATGCCCAGCTCAAGATATTGATTGATCTGGCGTTTCAGAATGCTGCGCGGGCAGAGCGACCAGGGCGATTTATCTAGTTCGAGCAGGTCGCACAAAACAAGAGCCGACGACGGCGCATATGGCAAAATGCGAAAAGTTTCCAGGTCGGGGCAAAGGCGAACCTCACCTGTAGCACCATATCCGGTGTCGGTCTGCATATCATCAACAAGGTTCATTGCCATCATTCCCTTCACAAGCCCGATGCCGGACTGCAAAGCGGAACTCAAATTCATCGCCGACGAGGCTTTGCCTCGAATAATGCTTGAGGTGTCGCAGTAAAGAAAGCGGACAAGCTGTATGCCGTTTTGTTCAACGATGTCTAATAACGAGTCCAGGTCCATGCGTCGCCTTTCGTTGCTTATTCTGAGAGTCCGAGGGTGAAGTAGATTGATGCGCCCAACATCAGCAGAGCCAATGCCATTGAAACTTTTGCCACCGCCCAGAGCAAATTGTCAATTGGCCCCGAAACGAACGGTTGAAATATTGTAATCGCCAAAGGCATAACAAAAAAGGCGAAAATTGCACCGACAAATGTGCTGATCCAACCCCACTTGCGCAGAAGGCTGGCGTCGGGCGTGTGTTCGATGCTCTCAAGTACCGCTAAATTGCCTCTGGCTCGTTCACATTCGTGATGCCGAAGCTTTTGTGCCACTTCGTGTAAGTATTGTTTGAGTCTGGGCGACGGTTTCAATTTTGAGCCTCCTTCGATTAAATACCCAGCGCAAATGCGAAAATCATTGACACATTCTTCAATTTCGGGGGCAAAGGGTTTAATAAACTTGCCGATTCTGGGTAATTAATCAACAGTAGCTCTGCGCGACCGTGCCTGAGTCTGCTGAGCTGAGTTTCGATTGCGCCGCTTACCTGGGCGTTTCAATTGCCGGGTGCTGGGCTCGCTGAAAATATGCGATTGAAGTAACATGATATATAGAGCATTGGAGATGGGTAAATGAGCACAAAGCTACAACATGCTGGAAGATGGGCGGTATTTGCTGCTGTCGCTTTGAGTTGCGTCGCTCCTTGTTTTGCCGACGATGAGGCACCTCCTTCGCCCGGGCCCGCACTCGAAGCCCGACAGAAACTTTTCGAGCGAATTCAGCAGGCCAAAAGTCAAGGTATCGGCATCGCCGGTTATTGGCAAGCGTACAAGGCTTTGGACGATCAGGTTAAGGCAGGCGACACTGCCGATAAAATTAACACGCGTGTCGAGCAGATTAATAAGGCTGTCAATGATCAGCTTGACAGAGCTAAGGTCTTGAAAACTCAGAAGCCGTTGCCGCCGCAAGGGTCGCAGGTGAATGGGTCGAGCACGCCGATGGCAAGTCATACGCCGCATGGTGGACCTGGCGCGGGCGGTCCCGCCGGCGCCAGCGGAGCACCGGTTACTGCATCAGGCACGGCTGGTGCCGGTGGCAAAGGCGATGCTTTGAGCAAGTTAGGTATTCCTGACAGTCTGAAAGAGCGCCTGCTGAGCGATCCGAGTTTGCTACAGAAGTTGAAAGAAAAAATGGCACATTAAAAGCTCGAAAACGTCTACCTGACATCTCTGGGCGGGTTTGGAAGGCGAAAGGTCGGGTAAGACTAATAGTAGAGCGGCTAGATTGCAGCATTTAGCCAGAACCAGAGAAAGGAGATTGACGTGACGAGTTCAGCGATGACACCATCGAGGATTCTCCGAACATATTTGTGGTCGAGTTGTGCGCTCGGCTTGCTGATGACGGCTGTTACAGTTTTTCTTCTGCATAGTGGTGAAATTGGATTTAGTGCCGCCATCCTCCTGCCGGTCAGCTGGAATGTTCTGTTTATGTTGATACTGCCTCTGGTGCTTGACTGGAGTGAGCAAAAGTATTTGAACGCGCGCTTCCTGCAGTTGGAAGATGTGGCGAAAGACAATCCGGAATTGAAGGCGTGTCTTGAACAGCAGTGCGAGAAGTTGGCGGTATCCAATATTCGGCTGGCTGTCGTCGACAGTGCTGTCGAAGAAACTTTTAGCTATGGCTTGCTGCGTTACAATCCGCGTGTGATTATGTCGAGCAGTATGCTGGGCAACGATAAATCAAAGACGATACCGAGTATCGAAAATGAGCTGAGTCGTTTTGCCAAGCAGGAAGTAAGCTTATATTTCTTTGCCTTTACCTTTGCGCAAATCGCATTGCAGCAGATTGTATTCCGGATGCTTTAATAGTACATTTCCTCAGTTTACCGCTTCAAGGAGCGTTTCCCGCCTCAGGAGCGAGTTCCGCCCCCCTGGTAGCGCCGGCGTCCAGCCGTCATAGCCCGCAGTACGGAGGATTTATGCAAACAAAAGTGCAAAGCTTTAAGAACCACCAGTGGTTTTACGTCAAACAACCGAGCGGACGCGTATCGTCCGAGCATTACGATCTGCGCGAAAGCGAATTGTCGGGGCAGCTTTCCGTCAACGAAGTTGTGGTGCGCGCCAAGTACATCAGCGTTGATCCTTATATGCGCATTCAGCAGCACAATCGCAACACTTACGATGTGCCGCATCCTCTGGGAATTGTTCAACGCGCCGGCGTCGTCGGGCAAGTGGTGGCGAGTGCCAGTGAAGCTTTTGCTGAGGGCGATTGGGTGCTTGGCTACAACGGCTGGCAGCTTTACGACAAATGTCATGCCAGTGAACTGCGCAAATTAGACCCGGACACCGCGCCGGTTAGCACTGCCCTTGGAGTGCTTGGTATGCCGGGGCGTACTGCCTGGTTTGGCCTGATGGACGCTGGCAAGCCGAAACCTGGCGAGACTCTCGTGGTTTCGGGCGCCGCGGGAGCCGTTGGCTCCTTGGTTGCGCAATTTGGCAAGAAAGCCGGCTGTCGTGTGTATGGTATTGCGGGCGGTGCGGATAAATGTCGTTTTTTAACTGATACTTTGGGGCTGGATGGAGCTTTTGATTATCGCGCTTTTCCGAAGGCTGAGGCGCTATCGGAGGAAATTCAGCGGCATACCGGCGGTGTTGATGTCTATTTCGATAATGTGGGCGGAAGCATTAGCGATGCCGTCATACCGCTAATCAAGCTGCGTGGGCGCATTGTGATTTGCGGTGCAATCAGCCAATATGATGGCGGACTCGATGAGCCGGATCTCGGACCGCGCTTATTGCAACATATGCTTTTTAAGCGTGCCACCATTCAAGGAATTCTTGCACGCGATTTTGTGAATCGCATGGACGAGATGCTGGCGATTGTTTCTCCCTGGGTGAAGAGCCGGGAAATTGTTTTTCAGGAGACGATCATTCATGGCTTTGATAAATTGCCTGATGCATTGAATAGCTTGTTTGACGGCAAGAACCTCGGTAAGTTGCTTGTCGAGGTAGACAGTGCACACTAAAACCGGCAATGAATACAGAAGAGTTTCTGAAGCTTGATTATTGGGAGTTTGACCAGGCTCCTCAAGGCTGGCGATCGATCTCAGAGTTCACTGATGCAAGTAATGCGGATTATTTGGTCGCAGGAATTCTTTGCGAAGAATACTACGCCAAGCGAGACGACGTAGCACAGCAAGATCGCGCTATGGTAGCGTTTCACGCTGGACAGAACTACGCATTTGGTGGAGCGTACGCTAACGCAATCCTGAATTTTGAACGAGCGTTTCGCGAGAATGAGAATCGGGCGGATTGGAATGCTTATGTTACGGCTACCATTGCCTTTCTGCGGAAGGACAAGCATGCCTTAATTGTCGCGCGTGCAAGCCTGTCCACGATTCCCGGGCAAATGAATTTGAACGTCGTTGACCGCTTAATTACGCATTTCGATGACAGCTACAAGGCCGCGTACTTGGCTCGAATTGATGATTCTCGCGCCAATCGTTGACTTACTCAACCTTCTCGGCCTGGAAGACATCGAACTTTGCGCCTTCGTGCCAATCGTTGGGACCAAGACCAGCCTTCAGCGAAAGTTGCGTCAGCATCTGCTCGAGATCCCACCCCCACTCTGTCGCGACGTGCGGCAGGAACAATGCCTGATGACGGTTCTTTGAGAGAATGACACCATCGCGTCCAACCACAATTTCATTGTAAGACGCGATGCGGCGAGGCGGAGTGAGAATGCTCAGTTCCACATCGAGATCGGCAAGCTCTTCGCCTGCAACTGGACGGAAACGATAGTCACGCGAGCAAGCGGCAACGGCGTTTTCCTGCACGCCCTGATAAAGCGGTTTGTTTGGGTAAATGCTGCCGATGCAACCGCGCAGATCTTTGGGTTCCGTTGAATTTGGATCGCTAGACTTCTTCATCAAAGTAACGAAAACGCCAAAGCATTCTTTCATTGCATCTGTGATTTGGATATTCAATGCTTCTGGAGTTTTGACTTTTTTGAATCTAACGAAATTTTCCATCGTTTCGCGCGCTAAGCGCAATAGAGTCTGGCGTTCTTCCTGGCTCAGTTTCACAACTTCGCTTGCAGGGCGCACCGCCCCTGGTTGCTCCGGCCATTGTGCTCCGGAAAATGCTACGGCAAGATAGCTCACTGAATTCTGTGTATCATCGGTGGCTATTTCAGCTGAAGTAGCGTATTTGAGCAGCGTGCCGTGAACTCCCTTCGGCAGCATTGCCATTAAAACTTCACAAGGGAATTGTCCGCAAATTGTATCGTCGGTGCATTTGAGGAAATGCGCGAAGCCGTCGAGGTCGACTTTGCTCAAGTGTTGGAAAGCTTCGCCGTCTAATTTACCGATGCGACCAGGAATGTCTTCGAGGTAGACAAACGGTGTGTATTGATAGCGCGGTCCATAATGTGTGAAATCGGAACTTACCGCGACCAAGTCATTCACGCCCACGAACCCTTTCAGCACTTCGCCAATGACACGCGCTTCGCTAGGGTCGTCGAGCTGACCAATGATAATCGGCACGATTTTTACGTCACCGAAGACATGTTTGATGAAAGGCATTTGCAATTCGAGCGAATGTTCAACCGCGTGTGCATCGCTTTGCGTTGAGAATAATGGATATGTTAGAAGCGCCTCGACCTGTTCTGTATCAACTTCCAGGTCGCCGACCGGCGTGGCGAACTTCGTCGCTTGAGGCAGCCCCGCGCCGCGCATACCGACATGATGCGAAGGACCAAGCACGAAAACGCGTTTGATGCGCTCGTGTTTCGCAGCTTTGTATGCAAACGCCGCGGTTTGTCCGGAGAACATAAACCCTGCATGCGGCACGATAACCGCCAACACGTCGCCCGTTATGGGATCGCTGGTCACTTTCAAGCGCTCGTTGCTGTCCGAGTCTGGCTGCGTTTTTGCTTTGCCAAGATAACCGTCCATCTCTTTCGAGAGCGCAGTCGGGTTATTGTCATACCAGCTGCCTGCATAGCGTGTGCGGCGAATTGTGTCCATTTGGTTTTTAGCGAAGAATTGCATATGATTTAGTATCTGCGTTGTGGATATAAGCAATATAAGTATAAATCGATCCGTGCCTGGCTGATCATAAGTCGATGAAATACTGCAATTTCTTTGCGCCCAAGTTGGCAAGGCTGCTTAGGCTCTCCTGCTATGCATTTGCGCTGTGGGATCTTCAGCTTCCATTGCATTCGGTACGTAATTATCAGAGGATCTCTTGTGGATCCGTCACGTTGAAAATGGAAAGTCTCGTGAGCTACTTTGCTGCCGGATCCGCTGCTGGTGTCTCTCCAGTCGCTGGAGTTCCTGCACCGGTTGCTGCATCGCCTGCAGCTGGAGTTCCTGCGCCTGCGTCGCCTGGGGCACTCGTTTTTGTCGGATCAACTTTCACCATTAAGTTGGCCCCCTTGGTGTTCCACTGGTCAGCTTCGGAGTCGAATATAGCTGTGACTTTGCCTTCGGTCACGCCGCTTGGAAGCGTTGCGAGCGGTTGCGCTGAGTTGAATGCGTCATTAGCTTTCTGCTCAGCTTCGGGATTTTTCGGAGTACTGTCAAGCGTGAGGTTCGAAACTGAACCGTCTTGATTCACCTGAATAGTCAACGTAACGTGGTTCTTACCGAGCGGGTAGACCCAAGTCTTAGCCATCTTCACACGCAATTGGGTCGCATAAGAGTTCAATGCACTGCTTGACCCGCCCGCTTTTGCTCCCTGAGCTGTGCCGGCATGAGCCGCAGCTGCCGGCTTTTTCGCCGTGCTGCTTTTGCTAGCTGCAGCCTTGTTTTGTGTGGGCGGAGCCGCTTGCGTTGGCACAAACGAGCTTGATACAAGTAAAGAAACTAGAAATAGATTTGGATTTAAACCTTTCACCTTTTCTCTCCTCTAATGATGGCAAAGTGAGCATGAGCACTAACTGTTATCGTTTATGCGCGGGTGGTGCAATTATTCGGATTTTTCTCCGCCATTATCTCGCGGTCGGAAAAGTCCAAATGATGATGTGTAGCCGTGTAAGAATGTTGTTCCACCTACCGGTCCAATTTCGCCGTTGCAGAAAAATCCGCCCGGGGGAATTGCGCCGAGATAGTCGCGAAAGCAGTCGCTATCATGGTTCGGTACGCCATATAAATGTTCGCCACGACCAAGGCAAGAAAACAACAGCGCGCCCCGCGGTTTTTCCGGGGCGTTATCTTTGTATTGTTTTAGAAGTGCACGCAAATCGTCGGATGAAGTCTCTGCGTCTCGTAAATGAAATTGTACGGTTCGTTCATTGCGCAATATTTCGCCAACGAGTAAAGCGCCCGAGTTTGGTTCAAGACCAATAATATTTCGAATAAGAAAATCTCCCGGGCGAAAACTGTCCTTAAATTCATCCATCACGACGCCGAGGAAAAGAGAAAATTTTGCGAGTTCTTGCTCTTTTGCTGTCATATGGGCAAGAACGTCGTAAAGTGCCTGGACTGCTGGTTTCCCGTCAAGTTCAAGCAAGACGTTGTTTTGACATTTGCTTACCCGGAAAGTCGGACCGATTGGGCGGCAACCTTGAGCAACAATACTGTCAACTGCGATGTTGCCAGATAAAGCTATAGAAATCGCCCCAGAGCTATAAACTTTATCGTCAAGAAAAAGCGCGTTTTTTCCTGGCACGTTGGCGCCACTGGCTAATCCGCCTATCTTTACTGAGCGCGGAAAGGCGTAATCAAGACCCTGGGTAAGAATATCGATACGAAAAGAAAAAGGATCTGGCAGCAAGATAAATTGCGGATCGTCTGCCTGAGATACACCAATCATTTCTTCCCATTTATTCGGGGCGGCGTCCAGATCGGGCAGATCTTTATCTTCAATATGTACTTTGTGCAGCTTTAC
>Ga0182030_10010283_pt1 | contig 19038 bp, 24 predicted proteins | sample 812S3MmetaG_FD_121299 | JGI IMG/M metagenome (GOLD analysis project Ga0182030, IMG submission 121299) | Permafrost microbial communities from Stordalen Mire, Sweden - 812S3M metaG (Illumina Assembly) | ecosystem: Environmental > Terrestrial > Soil > Wetlands > Permafrost | place: Sweden...
CTACCCAATCTGAAGGGCGGCACCATTTTTGCCGAGCGCTTGCCCGAAAAGCATGCCCTGGAACTAGGCGCCAAGGCTGCTGAAAAAGGCATCTGGATAGCTGGCGGCGCTAGTGTCGGCCTAGTCATTCCGGGCTCACTAAAACTGGGCGCTATTGGTGGAGTCGAAGCCCGGCAATTGGCGGCTTCCAATCTGTTTAAAACCGGTCAAGTGGCAGTGTCATCATCATCCGGCGGCATGGTTAATGAAATTATCCGCCAGGTTGCCGACAACGGCTGGGGTGTATCATTTGGCCTGGCCGTGGGCGGTGAGCGGTTCCCGGTCACCACGCCGCGCGAAGTGATGCTGGCGGCCGAAGCCGACCCAGCCACCAAGGCCATTGCTTACTTCGGTGAGTTGGGCGGCACCGATGAGTACGACATTGCCGAATTACTCAAGTCTGGCCAGTTGACCAAGCCGTTGGTGGCCTACATTGCCGGTACCGTGGCCGAGCTGTTCGACGCGCCGCCACAATTTGGCCACGCCAAGGCCATGGCCGGCACAGAGCGCGAAACGGCCAGCGCCAAACGCCAGCTGCTAGCCACCGCCGGTGCGCGGGTTGGCACATCGTTCGCCGATTTTATAAACTGTATTAAGGAGTTAAAGCTCATGACTATAGACAAAGCCGATAACAGCGCCGACCAACTTGAAAATCGCAAAAAAGGCTTGATAACCAGCTCGGTATCGATAGACAAGGACGGCGAGGTAGAAATTTTGGGCAATAAGCTGCTCGATCTGGCTGAACAACGCTCATTCGCCTATATTGTGATGTCGATGCTGCTCGGCAAGAACGAAGTCAGTCCGGAAACCGAAGCCTTCACCGATTTTGTACTAAAGCTGCTGGTTGACCACGGCCCGTACGTTTCCGGAGCCATGAACACCATCGTCACCGCCCGCGCCGGCCGCGACCTGGTGTCGTCGCTAAGTGCCGGCTTGTTAACGATCGGACCGCGTTTTGGCGGTGCTATCAACGAAGCCGCCAGCATCTGGCTAGACGGCGTCAGCCATGACAAAAAACCAGCCGCCCTGGTCGAAGATTTTGCCGCCAAAGGCCGCTACATATCCGGCATCGGCCATAAAAAATACCGTTCCGACCTGCCAGATCCGCGCGTCCAAAAAGTCACCGCATTGACCAGTAAACTGCCAAAGCATCCATTCACCGACTTTGCTCGGGCGGTGGAAGCCGAAACCCTGCAAAAGAAGGGTAACCTGATCCTGAACATCGACGGCGCCATCGCTGCCGGTCTGCTGGATGTGCTAAGCCAGACCCAAAACTACAGTAACGATGATTTGGCCGACCTGGTGGACGCCGAATTCTTCAACGCCCTGTTTGTTTTGTCGCGCAGCGTCGGCTTTATGGCGCACTACTTCGACCAGCGCCGGATTGACGAAGGTCTTTTCCGACTCGCCGACGACCAGGTCACCCACCTCAGGCAGTGATGGTGATATAGTTAACCTATGAGACTCAAGGAAAATAGCGATAGCTGGCGAGCAGGTGCTATTGAAAAGCGCGACTTTAAACACGATCACAATGAGTCGCCAATAAGTTTCAGATCCCGAAAAAACACTAATAAATGGTGTCGCGGGAAGATAGGCATTCAACACTCAATGCAATGGCAGAAAGAAGTTGGCTTTTTTGGCCATATCTACATGGTAGGCATATGTGGAAGCTGTGGCAAACACATGTTTGGTCGAGCATAATTTAATATCTAACAACCACTTGACATAAAATAATTACGTGGGTACAATGTACCCATATGACAAATTTGACTACCAAATTAGTGCCAGACGGTAATAGCATGGCTGTAAGACTACCGAAACAGGTGCTCACTATGAGTGGCCTAAGCGGTGTAGTACAACTGAGTGTTAAACGTGGGCAAATAACAATCCGAACACCTCGTAATCCACGGGAGGGCTGGAGGCAGCAGATAGAGCAGGAAGTTACCGCTAATGGGCTGCCCGCTATTGTTGATGACTACGGCGATATGCTGGCCGAGATTAACGCAACTCTAGGTGATGGGCTGGATTAATGAGCCTGGATCTTCAGCAGTTCACGATATATTGGTGTAATCTGGAGCCAACATTTGGCCATCAAATAAAGAAAACACGCCCTTGTGTAATAGTTTCTCCCAATGAGATGAACAATGTGCTCGGCACAGTTGTTATCGTTCCTTTAACAAGTACTGTGCGTAAGTTCCCATTTTATTTACCAGTTACATATCACGATCGGCAAGGGGCGCTTGCCTGTGATCAGATTAAGACCATTGATAAACGGCGTGTAGGCAAGTCCTTTGCAGCCCTAACCTATAAAGACAGCACTGCGCTTAGCAGTATACTGTGCACAATGTTTCAATCGAGCTAACTATAAAGTTCTGGCTACAGAGCTAAAACTAGTCTCATGCCCTCATCAATCTGTTGCATTACTTGCCGACTGACTTCTCCTACCATATCCGTCAGAAACTGTTTATCGAGAGTAATGACCTGTGAAACATTTACCACTGACTCTTTACTTAAACCAGACGCCTTAACAGGTAGTTTTACATTCCCTGGAGCATCTGATAGCCGGAGATTTGAAGTAATAGCAACTGCAACTACCGTATTGATCCGACTCCTATTAAATTCATCGGACTGCACAATAATGACCGGGCGCCGGTAACCCGGTTCAGAGGATTTTGGTTCTGGTAATTCGACCCACCAAATTTGCCCACGTTTCACCACTTATCCTTGGGCAGGGAGTGGAATTGTGCGTTCTGTAATATAGGGTCAACCTGTGAATCCATCTTAGCGTAGACATCATCCAGTTTCTTAGTGACATTATCGCTCCGATGTTTTTCTACGAAACCACTAATAGCTTGGGTATACAGCTGGCTACGAGACTGACCTAGCCGGCTAGCCAGCTTCTCGGCTGATTCAAAAACTTGATCCGGAATCGATATAGCAGTCTTCATAACAAAAGTATAACTAAAGTTATACTTTCCCGTCAAGATATTTCCTTGCTTTATGGCCACAATTAATGTACATATCTAGCAGGCATAATTTAATGCAACAGGTGGGAGTATAGGAATGGCAGCACCTGATGAGCATCACTGTCTTCAGAGAACCGGGCTACTACGGTCGGCCACATTTTGAAAGACAAGCCTGGCCGTTGTTTGGCGAGCAGAAGTTTTCAAATTACGAGCGATTCTGGCAGGCCTTTGTCCCGCAACGCATCAACCCGATTACTCTTTATATTAAATTCTTGCCAGAGATATCATCCGAGGAGCGACGGATTATTAAGTTGAATTACAGCATCTTAAGAATCTTCTACCATATCTATGACTATAAGCCCTCCACTGGCATGCTTGCTGATTGGCACGAAAGGGGCAAGCTCATATTTTCACTGAACAGACTGGAGACAATCTGCGATAAGGTAGACTGGCTTCTGTTCTTTGTACTAGTTGTTACTGGAGAGCTAGGTGAGCAGCACCCTGTGCGCAAGGGCTACAAACAACGGGTTGCCGAGCGTAAAGCAAATATTGTAGCAGTACATGCCCCCTTCAGGGGGCGGCTACTAAGCCTGAATGAGATACCCCGATCGATACCTCCACTTGCGATCCTGCCCAGTGAGCTAAAGATCATCAAAGACCACTACGACCTCCACGACTATCTCCCGATTGCCAAACAAATTCGTCAATATCAAAAAAGTGTCAGTTCGCTCCACTCATTCCGAACTGCAAACTGGCTGCCGAAATACGATTCACTTACCGATCCGAAGATACTTGCCCGGGATGAAGAGGAAAAACATGCAGCCGTTCTGGCCGACGAGCCAGCCCTCCAAGAGATCCTGGGCGACTACCTTAGCATGCCTGGTCTGATACGGGAGCAAGCCGACAGCCTAATCACTGAGCTCAACAAAATCTGGGGGCAACAAGTACTGCCTTTGCTTACCCAACACACAGATAATCTTCAAATAGTCTGATAAAAGTAAGATATGTCTTTGTCCCCATGGGCGGTGACAATATCCTCATGGTTTACCGGATATAACGTGAAATAATTCATGGTACCTACCCTTTAAAAATAAGGGTGTAGGGGGGAATGGCTAAAGAATAGTACCTGCTGAGCAAAACCGAAAAGAAAACTAAACAAAAAACCAATGACTATCTATGCGCATAATTACTAAAACTAAAAACATCAAACTTAAAACTAATAAAACCTACATCATACTAAAACAATTAATTGTAATTACAGCTACATCTATATATGACTATTACCCTACCTAAGATAACCAATAAGCAGCAAGAGATACTAGAACTACTATATAGGTATAGGTTCTTAAACAGAATACAGATTCAGCAGTTTTTAGGGCATACAGATAAACGCCGGGTTATTGCCTGGCTCAAGGATTTAAGGGAAAAAGACTACCTAGAGTGGATCTACTCCACTGACTTTAGCGAGAAAACCAAGCCGGCCATTTACTACCTTAGTCTTAACGGCATACGTTATTTAAAAACACTTGTTTGGGATGACGATAGCGGCAGCGTTTACCAACCGGAAGAACTGCATAAACGCTATCGGGAACGCGAGCGAGCCAGAAGCTTTGTTGACCGCTCAATACTGGTGGCGGATTGCTGCCTGGCACTTGAAACAATTGACCAGGTGATAAGCCATAAGGCGGTAGATACAAATACTGCTGCAAGCGATACTGTCAAGAGAACCAATACGCCTAAAATCAGTTACAGCTACTACACCGAAGCCGACTACCTTGACCCTGACAGTGAGTACTACTTTTTGAGCGAGCACGAAACATTACGGTCCAACCTGTGTATCGTTAAACAAAAGGGCAGAACTACCATTAACTACCTGCTGGAGATCGTTGATGCCACTCTGCCGCACTATCGATTGCGCAGTCGGCTGAAGGCTTATGTTAACTATCTATCCAATAGTGAATGGGAAGGCGAAGAGCCTGAACCAATCATCCTGCTGGCCTTTCCTACTCTCTACAGCCTTATCTACGCCAAGCGTAGAGTCAAAAAACTGCTAACTGACGAATATGACGACGAGATACCTGAAGATATCCATATCCGCTTTACTACCACTGAACAATTACAAGAGCAGGGCATCACCGCCACTATATGGGAGGAGGGGCGTAAACTGCATGGCCTGTAGCACTGAACAAACGCTGAGCGAAGGAAGAGATGCTTAAAGCTTATCCTCCACCCGTCGGGGGGGGGCTACTTACTTATAAAGCTGACTATGCGTGCCGACGGCCACAAAATACGCAATGTTTTCACCTACAATTTCAAAATGGAGTCGTAAGTCACCACCGGCACTTATTGAACGAAAGCCTGCCCATTCACCAGTGAGTTCGTGATTGCGCAGTAATGGCTCCATAGGCTCTTCTAAAAACAAGTCGATGGTATCTATGACTTTATCACGGCGTTTCTTTGGTAGCTTGGCAAGCTGTTTGTCAAACCCCTTATGAAACTCAGCCTTCATAGTGATCGTAGATGTGCCAGTGCTTCTGCCTTGGTTTTGGTCTTGGTGACATTGCGACCAGCTTTATAGTCGGCCTGCGCCTGACGCATGATCTTTTCCAAGTAGGGAGTGGGCTCTAGTGTGGGAGTTAGCACGACACGGCCTTCACGGACTGCCTGCTTCAGTAGGACAGTTACGAAAGCGCTGACAGACAGACCAACGGAGGCAGCAAAGTCTGCTACTTCTTTCTTGGTCTGATCATCAGTCCTGATACTTAGCAATGCGTTACTCATAATGTATGACATTGTATAGCAAACGTATGTTGATTGTCAACATATATTTTTAAACTCTCGGCTGCCGAAATTCGCCCCAAAGCGGCAGTTCGGCCTCATATCGTCTGGTAATAATCTGCGCTTAGCTGCGTGCAACTATTTGAAGGGGTTAGTAATCTTCAAGGAGCCTATCTGACGACCGTCCTGTAGATCTTCACTAACCAGAGCTGCAGCACCGGACTTTTGAGCGGACACCACAATTAGAGCGTCCCAAAAAGACAAACTATGCTGTTCCTCCAGTTCCGACGCGGCAATAATATCCTCAACGGCCGGATGGTAGACTGGCCACGCTTCATAAGTCTGGACAACTTCCCGAGCTGCCTGTTTTGATATGGTTTTAGATAACTTACGGGTAACGGTAACGTAAAATTCTTGCATTACTTGAGTGCTTAGGGCGCCGGATTCCGTTTCCCAACAGTCTCGCAAGACTGCCTTTGCTCTTACATGCTTGTCACCGGCATCAGCGTCATAGGCGTAAACGAAGACATTTGTATCTATGAACGTCAGGCTCATCGCTGATGCAAAACTTCTCTGGAGTGCAAGGTCGCGCCGCCCAAGTGAAAGGGCTGATCCAGCTGCTTAAGAGCAGTTTTTTTGGCTACTTGCCAGTAGGTGTCTTTTTTGGCTACCCGTTCAATTTCTTCACTTACCAGACGACTTATTGACATTGATCGTCTAGCAGCAACAACGCGTGCCTTTTTAATGGTGGATTCATCAAGCTGAACTGTGAGATTTCGTTTCATAAATTATATAGTAACAAAGTTACGTGCTCCACGCAAGTAATACAGTCGGCTTAAATTATACATCCATTTGCTGCCATTTATCCCCTCAAAAGCGGCAGTTGACTCCGAACGTTGCAATCCGCTGTAGCCTCACGACAAAAAGTAAATCAATGTGTACTCGCAACTTGTATGCTGTACTTCTCTAAAAATGTATCGCTGGTTACGAGGGTGAGATACTCTTCGCTCGATTGAGCCACGAGCATACGATCAAATGGGTCACAGTGAAGCATCGGTAGACTTTCATATGCCCGTAAATGCTTATCGCTCAGTGAGAGACGTCGAAAACCAAGCTCTTTTACGATGTTGAGCAACTCAGGAATCGGCTGCAGTTTATTAATATTGATCTTAATCGAAATCTCCCAGAGTGATACTTCCGACACCGCTATTTCTTCCGCCTGCTCAATAAGCTGCCGCGCCGTAGGGCTAAGGTGGCTATCGTCCTTCAGTAACCACAACAACGCATTAGTATCTAATAGCACTCTCATTCAAGCCTTGTTGATGCTGTCTTCAAACAGGTCAAGGATTTCTTTGTCTGCCTGGTAATAATCATCGGCAAACACGATCTTGCCTTTTAAAGCTCCGAAAAGCTTGGGCTTTTTAGCCTGCTTGGTAATCGGCTGCAGCTTGAAACGCGTCACTTTACCGCCACGACGAGTAATAATAACCTCGTCTCCATCAGCAGCCGCATTTAGGAGTTTACTTAAATTAGTTTTTGCTTGATGGACATTAGCAGTTGTCATACTTAAATATTAGCTAGTATTGTCAAGGCTTCCTCTTACTATGTTTGGTAGTAAGGAATAATGGATTGCTGCTTTTCGCCATTGTTATAAACCGCCAGGGTTTGCTCGGCGGTATGTTGCCAGGAGTATTTCTGAACTTGCTGGCGGCCAGCAGCCACCAGCTTTTGGCGCAAGTTGGTGTCTGTTAGAACATCATTGATGGCCTCGGCCATGGCGGTTACATCAAGCGGGTCAAAATAGTGGGCTGCCGAGCCGTAAATTTCAGGCAGGCAAGTGGCATTGCTACTTATCACCGGCGCACCGTGAACCATGGCTTCCAGACCGGGTAGGCCAAAACCTTCACTCAAAGACGGGAAGACGTAAGCTGCACAATTTTCGTAAAGCCAGCGCAATTGACTTTCGCTTATAAAACCAGTAAAAATAATGCCCTTCAAGCCCTTTTTACGAGCTGCATTCTCAATCCTTAAGTAATTGGCATCTTGTTTGCCAGCCAAAACAAGCCACAGGTCGGGATGTTTAGCCTGCAGCTGCCCAAAAGCCTCAATCAAGCGCTCCAAGTTCTTATGTGGTGTCGGTCGCCCAACATACATGATGAACTGCTTACCAGCCAGCGTCGATATGGGCTCAGCCGACTCTGTGATCGGGTCAGCGGCTTCGTAGATTAGGCTAATTTTAGCCGGATCCACAGCGGCAAACCGGGCTACATCAGTCTTAACAAACTGCGAACCGACAATAACCCGAGCCGATTTCCGTACAGCTCGCTTAATCACGTGCTTATATACCTGCTGCTTGAATCTGAACACCAGAGGGTTTTTAGAAGGATTATTGAAACGCAGGGTCGTCAAATCATGAATTGTCGTGACGGTGCGGCCGCGGTACCGAATGGGCTGCTGTGGAAAGGCAAAGTGTACTAAATCGGCACGCAGGCTGACAATTTGCCGTTTCAAACCTAGCTGTTCGCTAAATGTAAACTCTTTGTAAGGACAGGCCACTGGTTTGAAGTTTGGGTTGTGTGGCTGCCAACCGGCCATATCGGCCGGCTTGAGCAGCACAGTGTATTGATTATCGTGATCGACCGACTGCAAATAATGCAGTAGCCGCTCTACATAGCGCCCGCTGCTAGTACGCAACTCCCGCGCGTCAATGACAATTCTAAGGGCGGCCATTGACTTGAAAATCCTTAAGGTAAGTACAGCTCATCTCCTTTAATCCGATAGCTAGCAAGCGTTTGTCGGCAGTTATAAAGGTATCCGCCCGGGCAATAAGTGCGCTTGCCAGATGTATGGCATCAGGCAGCTTAAGTGCTGAATAGGTGTGTCGAAGCTCAGCAGCTTTGCTACAGACGACTCGATCGGCTGGATAATCTTGACCGTTAAGATTATCAAAGAACTGTCTGATAGGCTCCAACGAATTACCGTGCGGCATACGCATAACTTCTCCGTAAACAAGCGCAGAGTAGGTGACACTAAGCAGACCGCTCTCTATGGCTTTCATTATCTCGGCTGACGCCTTGTAGAATTCATTATCCTGCTCGAAAAATGCTATAAAAACGTTACTATCTAGAGCTACGACCACTTTATAACGTCCTAATCCCATTCCTCGTCACGCATTTTACGCAAAGCTGCGACCGGATCTTTACCCCAGGCTCCTTTGGCGATACCGGCATACTTCATAATTCCACCGTCGTGACCAGGCACCTTGGCAAAGGTTATTTCGTTGGCTGTTACGTTTTTTACCACCATGTAGCCACCATCCTTTGGTAGGTGCAGCTTTTTGCGGGCAGCCTTGGGGATAACGACCTGATGTTTACTTGATATCTTGACTTCCATCAAGTTTAATACTAGCAAAACGTTCAACGTTTGTCAATCATCGTTCAACGTTTGCCTAACGCTTGAACGACCAGCCTCCATTATCTGATACGCGACTCTACGCAGCGCCCTTAGCATCACAGTGTAATCAAGGGGGATATGGTTTATACTCAAGAGCAAATAGTATGACAAAGTCGGGGAGCGAACTTATTTCTGTTGTGGTGCCTCTTTATAATGAGGCCGACGGCCTAGGCAGTTTTCATAAAAGCCTGCTAAATAACATTCAAAAGGTCGCAAAAGACGATTACGAAATAATTTACTGTGATGATGGCAGCAGCGACAATTCGGCCGAGCTAGTCAGACAATTCCGGCATGATGACTCACGTATCAAATTAATTAGCTTTTCCAGGAACTTTGGCAAGGAAAGCGCCCTAAGCGCCGGCATAGCTGCCGCTAACGGCAAGGCGATTATCACACTGGACGGTGACGGCCAGCACCCCGTAGAACTATTGCCGGAATTTGTTAAAGCCTGGCAAGGCGGGGCACAGGTAGTTGTCGGCATCTGCATCAACCGCCGCAGCGACAGCTGGCTAAAAAGACTTGGTTCACGGCTTTTCTACAGTGTTTTTAACAGATTAACCGGCCAAAAACTGCTGCCCGGAATGACCGACTTTCGCCTAATGGACAGAGCCGTCCAGAAGGCCTTTGTAGACTTACCAGAAATCGACCGGGTAACGCGCGGCTTGATTGATTGGCTGGGTTTCCGCCGCGCACAAGTGGAGTACGAGGAAAATGCCCGCAAATCTGGCACCCCAGGCTACAATTTAAGTAGCCTGACTAGACTAGCCGCCAATAGTTTTGTTTCGCTAACGCCCGTGCCGCTCTATTTGTTTGGCTGGCTTGGAGTGTTAATAACTCTAGGTTCGTTCCTGCTAGGCAGTGCCGTTATTATTGAACAACTTTTGCTCGGTGACCCCTGGCATTGGAAGTTTACCGGCACGGCAATGCTCAGCATAATGCTACTGTTTCTAGTCGGTGTTATATTATTGTCGCAAGGCATATTGTCGTTATACATTTCCCATATCCACAGTCAAAGCAAAGGCCGACCGCTTTTCGTCATAGACTACAATGCTTCGGCCGGAATTAGCGAACCCGGAGGTCAACATGCAAGCTAAGCTCCGACGTTTTTTGAAGAGCCCAGGCGGGCGCTACATCATAATTGGCGTCAGCGTTTACTTATTTGAGTTAGTAGTTATTATCGTAGCTGAACATTATTTTGGTGCTAGCGCAGTGGTGGCGGTCGGTTTGAGTTTTTGGCTAGGGCTGAGCGTATCTTTTATTCTGCAAAAGATTGTGACCTTCGGCGACAAGCGAGTGCACCACAAAGTGCTAATCCCGCAGGTGACAGCCTTTTCGCTGCTGGTGTTATTTAATTTTGGTTTTACGCTATTAGTCACCAAATTGTTATCGCCAGCTGTGCCGGCCGTGGTGACTCGGACAATTGCCCTAGGCATTACCACCATTTGGAATTTCTACCTCTATAAAACCCGCATCTTTAAGACCGACGAAAGCCCGGTATATTAGGGTGGAAAAATCGTCATACAATCGTAGAGCCAAGCAGATAATCCACTCACCCCGTTTTAACCGGGTATATTTGTGGTCGGCACTGGTAATTCTGTTAGCGACAACCATCTTTTGGGCAGTATTAGGCAGCCGTTTGCAACAGCATAATGCCGATCAGCTGGTCAATGCCTATCTGTTTCAGAATGGCAGCACACTAAACGGTGCCAGCTTTCCCGGCCAACACACCTTTTTACTAAAATGGCCGCTGTTTTACCTCATAAAGCTAATGGGCTATTCGTCGGCCAGCTTTATGCTGGTAACTGTTGGCTGTGCACTTGCCACGGTTGCGGCGCTGGCGGCGCTTATTTATCGTATTGAACGCCGGCCTATAGTCTGTGGCACCATCTTCCTGGCTTTGGCCTCAGTGCTACTGATGGTTCCGGCACAACCCTATGCTGGAGGCTTATTGCCGGTCAGCATGGCTATGCTAACCACCCGCAACCTGGAATATGTCGTGTTCATAGGCAGCTTGGCGCTGCTTGCCCGCCAAACCAGTTTTAAGAGCCGGCGTTTCTGGCTAGCTACCGGGCCGCTGGCTCTAACCATCGCTAGCGATAAACTTTTCCTGACACTGACCCTGCTCGGCGCGCTGCTAGCCCTTATCAGTTATGCTCTCACTAAGCGCTGGAAACTAGTTAGCCTGTCAACTAATTGGCTGGTGGCCGGCCTAGCAGCCACCGTAATTGCCATCGGCGTACTCGGGCTGATAAATGCCAGCGGCTTGACACACATCACCACTCAAGCAGGCGTTGGACCCTACGGCGCCGTAACCAGCGCCAAAAATCTGACACTTGGCGTGATCTATGGCATCGGCGGACTATTTACGAATTTTGGCGCAAACCCAGCCTTTGACGCCATTACCGTCAGACAGATTCCACATCAAGCAGTGCACCGTCTATTCGGTATTGGCGGTTTCAGCTTCGTGGTCAACGCCATTATTCTAATCATCGGTCTGGCTGTCTGTTACCGGTTACTCAAGATGACGCTTAGCGCCCGCGGCAAGCCCAAATCGAACAATGCCACCAACCTGTCTGTTATTTTGATATGGACAACCCTAGCGATGGCCGTCGTCTTTGTAGGCAGCAACCACTATTATGCGGTTGATGCCCGCTACCTCGGCATTAGCCTGTTCACGGTGTTCGTGGCGTTTGCCAGTTTCAGCCGTACTAAGCAGTGGTTGCCGGAGAAGATAGTGATAGCCGGCACAGTTATCAGCCTCAGCATTTTGCTTGGTCTTTTCGCGGCGGCGTCCAATTACCACGCCGACCAACAGGCTCTGGCGAGCGTGAATGAGCGAAATGCAATTGTCGCCCAGGCACTCACAAACCACCACGTGCAGGTTCTGGTAGGTGACTACTGGCGTGTCCTGCCCATAAAGTCGATTGCCGGTAATCAGCTGCCCGTTTTACCGCTTCAGTCCTGCACCCAACCACGGGAAGCTCTTACCAGCCAAGCTTGGCAGACGAATCTACATAATCATAGTTTCGCCTATTTATTAACTTTTGACGGCAGCCTAACGGATTATCCAAACTGCAGCTTACAACAAATTATTAGCGCTTACGGTCGACCGAACACCAGCACCCTGATAGCTGGCACCCTGTCGCATCCCCAAGAGACATTACTGTTTTATGACCGTGGCATCCACCACAGTTCGCCTAAAGTTAATCTTTCGACCACACCCTCAACGGTTTTGCCAATCACACTTGACGCACTGCCATATACAACTTGCTCGGTACCAACGATTATGAACATTGTCGCCCATCAAGATGATGACCTGTTGTTCATGAACCCCGATCTATTACACGAAATTAATGCCGGAGACTGTGTTCGATCGGTTTATATAACAGCCGGTGACGCCGGCTCCAGCCGTTCTTACTGGTTATCTAGAGAACAAGGCTCAGAAGCAGCTTACGGCTCGATGATCGGCTTTAAGGGAATCTGGGTTCAGCGAGTAGTCGAGCTATCAAACCATGAGTTTATTAGCGTGGCCAATCCGCAAGGCAACTCCAAAGTATCGTTAATCTTTTTCCGACTGCCCGATGGTAACTTGAAAGGCGAAGGATTCATAAGCACGCATTTTGAGAGTCTGGCCAAGTTGGAGGCAAGTAAAATCAGTGTTATGAATGCCATTGATGGACAATCGAACTACACGCTTAGTCAGCTCTCGGCAGCTTTGACCAGCCTAATGCATCTGTACCAACCAGCTGAAATCCACACCCAAAGCAACTTTGTGAGCAAAACTTTCCCAGACCATAGCGATCATATGGCCGTTGGGCGCCTGGTGCAGCAGTCCTACCGCCAATATGAACTACAACAGTATAATAACGAGGTTACTATCCCCCTAAAATTTTATACGGGTTATCCGATTCACGGTTTTCCGGCCAATGTTAGCGGTTCTGACTTGATCACCAAAGAAGCTGCCTTTCTAGCTTATGCAAAATTCGATGATGATGTTTGTCATACAGCAGCACAATGTATACAAAACCCGACTTATGGTGCATACCTGACTCGAGAGTACCAGGAGTCATATTAAAATGTTAAATAAAATTACGCAACCATCTAGTTTGTGGGTATACTCTAAGGTACGAATTATCTACCTACATAACGGAGGCATAAAGTGACAAAAACGGCACTAATTACTGGCATTACCGGACAGGACGGCTATTATTTGGCCGAGTTGCTACACAAGAAAGGTTATGAGGTCTACGGGCTAATTCGTGGCCAGCAAAACCCAAAACGCACACGCCTGGAGCAAGAACAGCCTTTCATTAAACTGATTGAGGGTGACTTAACCGATCCGGCCTCCCTGATTAAAGCAATTGAACTGTCCAAACCTGACGAAATCTATAACTTGGGAGCCGTTAGCCACGTCGGATATTCATTCAAAACACCGCAGCTGGTAGCGGATGTGACGGCCAAAGGCGTGCTGAATATGCTAGAGGCAATCAGACAGACTGGCGGCACTAAAACAATGCGTTTCTATCAGGCCTCGACCTCTGAAATGTTTGGCGGCATGAACTACAATCGCCCTGGCAAGGGCTACGATGAGGACGCATTGTTCCACCCTCGCAGCCCCTACGGCGTGGCCAAATTATATGGGCATTGGATTACAAGGAACTACCGCGAGAGCTATGGCATGCATGCCAGCTGCGGTATATTGTTCAACCACGAGGGACCCCGGCGCGGCCTGGAGTTCGTAACACGCAAGATTAGCAACGGCGTGGCGCGCATCCATCTGGGTAAACAGAGCCAAATTGAACTGGGCAACCTTAATGCCAAGCGCGATTGGGGATATGCCGGCGATTACGTAGAGGGCATGTGGCTGATGGTGCAACAGGACAAACCTGATGATTATGTTATGGCTACCGGCGAAATGCATTCTATCAAAGAGTTCCTGGATCTGGCTTTTAAGCAGGTCGGAATTGATGACTGGCATCCGTATGTCAAACAAAACCAAGCTCTGATCCGCCCGGCTGAAGTAGATGTTTTATATGGCAACCCGGCTAAGGCGGAAAGGGAACTAGGCTGGAAACGCCATGTGAATTTCCCAGAATTGGTTAAGATGATGGTAGAGAACGATCTGATTGTAGAGAAGGAAAAGTCTAGTTAGGATGCCTGTGCAAACGGCTACGCCAACGCCGTAAAGCTCGGGCGTTAGGTGGCAAATCGTGGACGAACAACCTCCAAATGTAATCGTCAGTCACTGTCCGGGCGGCCTGTAACCGTCGGCGCTCGCCAACTTTTTTGAAGATTAAGTAAGTGCCTTTTAAGTCGCCGCGTACCGCCGCCCAGCCCTGGCGCCTAGTGAAAGCACGGACAATAAACAGGCTTTGAGCTATAAAGAATCGCCAACCAACGCGCCACATAAAGCGCCGTGGCACATTTTTGTAATATAGTAGCTGCAAATTTTTCATGGTTTGATAAGTGGTAAAACCACGCATCCGACTACTGGTGGCGCCAATCTGATGGTAGGCAAAAGCGGCAGGCACGTAGGCCACTTTCCAGCCGGCTAGCTGGGCTCGAAAGCTCAAGTCCACATCTTCGTAATAAGCAAAAAAATCTTCATCAAACAGTCCAATGGCCTCAAGCGTACTTACGCGGTACAGGCTGGCGCCGCCGCTGGCGCCAAAAACAGAGGCGTCCGAGTCATATTTAGCCAGATCAGTTTCGCCACGACCGCGCGGATATGGCAGGCCCCAAACCGTGTAATAATCGCCAGTGCTGTCCAACGTTTTGCCATCAGCACTAAGTAATTTGCAAGTAGCAATGCCTATGCCAGAGTGTTTATCCATATATTCCACCAAGTGCTTTAGCCAGTCTTTATCACCTACCGCGTCGTTATTGAAGGCCGCCACGTATTTTGCCTTAAGCTCAATAGCCCGCCTAAAACCAGGATTCACACCACCGGCATAACCTTTGTTAGTAGTGTGTTTGATGAGCTCAATTTTGGGATAACTATTCTCCAGCAGTTTTAGCGAGCCATCGTTCGAGCCGTTATCAACCACAATAATGTAAGCCGCCAACGACTGTGCCTGCAGCGAATCCAGGCAAGCCTTCAGGCTGTCCATACCATTCCAATTCGGCACGACCACCACGGGCTTGCCGACATCGACTGTATCACGCATTTCCTCTATAATACTCTATACTTTATGTTCAAACGCCTGTATTCCAAGCAGAACCGCGCGCTACTCTCAGAACTTGTTCGCACCGACTTCAAGCTGCGCTACCAAGGCTCTGTACTGGGCTACGCCTGGTCATTGCTGCGGCCGCTGCTCATTTTCGTGATTCTTTACGTTGTTTTCGTAAAATTCCTGAAACTAGGTACCGGAGTGCCGCACTACCCAGTCTATCTGTTGTTTGGTATTGTCATGTGGAACTTTTTTACGGAAATGACCATGCAAAGCCTCGGTTCCATCGTTGGCCGCGGAGACCTAATCCGAAAGATTCGTATCCCGCGCTGGCTGATAGTCTTCAGCAGCAGCATAGGAACGGTTATTAATCTCCTCATGAACCTCCTAGTAATAGCTGTTTTTATGATTATCGGTCATATTGGCATCATGCCCACCATACTTTGGTTACCACTCATTTTTGTAGAGATATATCTACTAGCTCTCGGTATGTCACTTTTCCTATCGGCGGCTTTCGTAAAGTATCGAGATATGACTTATATCTGGGAAGTGATATTACAGGCCGGCTTTTACCTAACACCGATTCTCTATCCGTTGTCCCGCATCACCAACCTGACTTTCCAAAAGATAATTCTGATTAACCCTATGGCACAGGCCATCCAGGATGGTCGTTATGCTCTAATCACGCATCAAACTCTGACAGCCCACAAGATTTTTCAAGGTGGCTGGGACGAAATCATTCCATTCGCTGTAGTAGTCATAGTTTTAGTCGGTGGCCTGGTCTACTTCCGCAAACAATCCAAGTACTTCGCGGAGAATATCTGAGATATGAGTAACGACACCGCCATCAAAGTCGAGAACGTTAGCAAGACTTTCCGTCTGCCCCACGACAAAAATAATTCTATCAAGGGTGCCGTCATAAATTTTTATCGACGCAAGCGAACTTTTGAGAAGCAGCTAGTTCTAAACGATGTATCCTTCGACATTAAAAAAGGCGAGTTCTTCGGCATCGTAGGCCGCAACGGTAGCGGCAAGAGCACACTGCTCAAGCTACTAGCTGGCATTTACTCGCCGAGCAAGGGCAGCATTACCATCAATGGCAAGCTCACGCCGTTTATTGAACTTGGCGTAGGCTTTAGTCCAGAACTCAGCGGCCGTGACAATATATTCCTCAATGGTGCCTTACTTGGGTTCAACCGCAGCGAAATGGAAGCCATGTACGATGATATAGTTTCATTTGCCGAACTAGAGCGCTTCATGGATCAAAAATTAAAAAATTACTCATCCGGTATGCAAGTCCGCCTGGCTTTCTCCATAGCCATACGCGCCAAAAGTGATATCTTGCTACTTGATGAAGTGCTGGCAGTGGGCGATGCCGCCTTCCAGAAAAAATGCGTAGACTACTTTAAGAAACTCAAAAAAGCCAAACAAACGGTGGTGCTAGTATCACACGATATGTCCACCGTCGAAGAATATTGTGACAGAGCGCTACTGCTTCATGATGGGATACTACGAGCCAGCGGCAATCCAAAGGAGATTGCGGCAAAGTACCGTTTATTAAATCTGCCCACCAAAAAGTCGGAACCGGAAACACCCCTAAAATTATTTGGCGACGTCACAATCGATAAAGTCTTGATTAACGGCAGTGACGAAGTCGTGGTTGGGGAGAATGAAGAATTGACGGTGGATATCACCTATACACCAAAAAAGACCAAGAAGTTTATAGCGGCCATGTCTATCAGCCACTCTGACGGCAATCACGTGGCTTACTACGATACGAGAAAAGAGCGCAAAATCGTCGGCCATAAAGGCGAATCGTACCGGGCTACTTGCCGGTTTAAAGCCAACCAGTTCCTAGAAGGAGCTTATCGAATTGATGTTGATTTATACGATGACGACCTTATCTATCTGGCTAATAAACCTGACGCCGCTCGATTCTCAATTACAAAAACTAGCCCGGCCAAAGCGGGACATTTTAATCTACAGGGCAAATGGCAAATCCAAAAAAACTAACGTTAGCCCTTTTTTATACCAATACCGCTGAGACGTTCCACGATAAACTCTCCCCAAAAACTCTTGGCACTGAATTTTACCAGCTTTTTCTTGTCTCCGATAAATGATGTCTGCTCGTCCACATCATCATACTGAACATGCCAACCCCTTTGTCTTTCTGTTTTTGAAAAACGCGACTTTCGCTGCTGGAATATCTTTTCGCGGGCATGTTTGGTAGATCTGATTGGGTAGTGTCCCAGAAAAAATTTCAACGGGAAAATCTTCAACCCCTCGAAGTTAACATGATGCCCTCCGGATGAAGCCAAGTCGGCCTCCGGATTGTTTTTCCACGACTTTACCTGCACAAAATGCCCTTCGACGGTACTAAACTCCCCATATTCAAAAAAGGTTAGAGGGTTTTGTTTTTCATTAAAGTCTTCGGAAACAGGAACAAAGTTAAAGACTGTGTAATCCACCGCGTTGTAACCCAAACTATCAATGAAAGAAAAGGCTTGTTGCAAACTAACGCCCGGCCAAGGCGACTGTCGGAACTCATCAGCGTCATTCAGCGTAACCCACGCATACTGTGGTCTAGCTTTAGCGACCTCTGTGGCCCGCGTAAGCAATCTTGCCAGCTCGAACCTATTGTTGGCCTTTTCGGGAAACCTTTCATAAGTAATTTTCTTCGAACTCCTAGCAAGCGACTGGACTATTTCATAAGACTTATCGGTCGACCAATTATCAATAATATGCACGTCGATACCTTGTTCGAGTAGATAGTTGATAGTTGTAGCGATAATGTCCTGCTCGTTATAAACGTGCATAATTGCCAAAACGGACAGACTTGGAAATTTATGACGATTAATATTAAGCAACTGGCCACCAAGCACTATCTGCTGATTCTTGTTAGTTGAATTGATAAACCTCCTGGTCTTGCCGGCAAACAAAGGTTGGTTAGCAAGTCCGGACTTGGCCACAGAGATGCTTATCACAGGATAGCTCAAAACTCGTTTGAATCGCTGTCGCCGAAGCGCTCCCCGTATACTATGGCCACTAAGATAATCCACGCAAACAAATATTTTATCTGCCAGGAACTGGTTATTAAGATGTCGCTGCTCTAAAAACTCAGCATTTGGGAGTACAGCGCCAAGCTGGTTGCGCCAACGATCTATGTCGCGTGGACTGCACACCACAACTAACTTGGTTCCGTCAGAAAATTGCCCAATCAACAACTCGGGCTTATCAGTCAATATCACGACACCGGCGGCTCCACTGCGAGAATAGAAAAACTGAGCCAAAACATAGACTTCGATCAGTTCATTAACATTCGGCACAATACTACCTACGAATTACTCATTCAATATATCACCAAGTCCATTAAAGACTGGGGTAAAACGTACTGACGAGCTATAATTATTGACATGCTTAAGAACCGGGTTTCGTTTGGATTTGCCAAAAAACGCAAACCACCGATATTAATTATTACGCCGACTCGCCAACGCACTAAGCGCGCCAAAGAAATGATTAAGGCTTGGGAGAAGTGTACTACCGGGAAATCCGAAATTGTGTTTTACGTGGACGATGATGACCCAGAACTCCAAGAATACCAAGCTCTGGCTCAAGATAACATAAGAGTGACA
>Ga0182030_10010285_pt1 | contig 19035 bp, 19 predicted proteins | sample 812S3MmetaG_FD_121299 | JGI IMG/M metagenome (GOLD analysis project Ga0182030, IMG submission 121299) | Permafrost microbial communities from Stordalen Mire, Sweden - 812S3M metaG (Illumina Assembly) | ecosystem: Environmental > Terrestrial > Soil > Wetlands > Permafrost | place: Sweden...
ACCAATGGTGGTGAAACTCTGGTTGAGGGTCTCTCCGATTGTCGTTCCGCGCTACGGAAAGGATTACCAGAGTCACTGGATGGAGGGTCATCAACAGGGCGATTGGTTGCACACAAAGCCGGATCGGGCATTGCTCCGCACCGAGCGGCCGAAGCTGCGTGGTTGCACCGCGCGGCACATGGGACTGGATTCCGCGCTCAACCTGCGGTATACTCAAGACTTGCCGTCAAGGCACAGATTTTCTTTGAAGAAACAGGAGCGCATTTTATGCCCAAGCGCACATTTCAACCCAATCGCCGCAAACGCGTGAAGACCCACGGCTTCCGCGCGCGGATGAAGACCAAGAGCGGCGCAGCCGTGTTGAGCCGCCGCCGCGCCATCGGTCGCAAGCGCGTGGCCGTCAGCGCCGGCTTCCGCGACTAAGCCAGTGTCTGTCTGTCGTTTTGTTTGAGCCGGAAATGACCGCAGCGCGATCCGATCCGGCTCGAACTCCCTGCGGCATTCGCCATGAGCAGCCCTCCCCGTTGCGACCCGCGCCAGGCTGAGCCCCAGGCTGATCGAATGCCCCACACACGGCGCGATTTTCCGCAGCAGTCCCCGATTCGAATCTCGCTTCAGTCGCTGGCAGGGGCGCGCCTCAGCAAGCACGCCGACTATCAGCGCGCCTATGCGGGCAGCCGCAAGCGGCAATCGGCGTCGATGAGCTGGTTTCTGGCGCGGCAAACGCCCACCTATGCCGGAGCGGCTCTGCCGGCGGGTCCGCGCGTCGGCCTGACAGCGGGCAAAGTGGTGGGCAAGGCGCATGAGCGGAACCGCATCAAGCGGCGCATGCGTGAGGCCTTGCGGCGTCATGTGGACCTGCTGCCCGAGGGGTTCGACCTGATCCTGCACCCGCGGCGCATCGTGCTGGCGCTCGAATTCGGGAAACTTGAAGCTGAGATTGTGCGTATTCTTCATCAGGCAAGGACTGAGGCGGCACGGATGGCCCAGCATGCGCCTGCTTTATGACGCGGATTTTGCTCGCCACTCTCGGCTTTTATCAACGCTGGCTTTCGCCCGCGATGCATTCGCTCACGCCGGGCGGCTGCCGCTTCCATCCAACCTGTTCAGAGTACGCGGCCGGAGCCATTGCAACCCACGGTCCGCTGCGCGGCATGGGCCTCTCCCTGTGGAGACTGCTGCGCTGCCATCCCTTTGCGCGCGGCGGGCTCGATCCGGTCCCTCCGGCCACCGCGCCCGGCCCGATTCCCCGCGAACCATTACCATAGAACGAGCAGCGGTCTGACGGCCGGCTGTCCAAGAACGCCGGACACCTGGCTGCAACAAGACACCAGGCCGGAACTAGAAGGACGTATCCTTTGGCAGAAATCCGCAATCCCAATCTTCAGGGGCAAGGCCCCGGCGGCGGAAACAGTGGCGGCGGCGGCGACATGCGCTCCACCATGGGCTTCATGCTGTTGCTGCTGGTTGTCCTGCTGGGCTACCAATATTTTTTCAAGCCCAAGACAGAGCCGAACCCGCCGGCGGGGCAAACCCAGTCGCAGGCACAACAGGCTGCTCAAGGCCACGCCGGAGCAGGCCAGGTCGGAGCAGCGTCAGCCGGCCAGTCGCAGACCGGCACAACGGCTGGCCAGGCAGCTCCGGTCGTTGCAGCTTCGCTGGAGACCGAGACCACGGTCGAGAACGAGCAGTACAAGATTGTCTTCTCGAATCGCGGCGCCGAGGTGAAGCACTGGATTCTGAAGAAGTACAACGACACGGCGGGCAAGCCGCTGGACATGGTGCAGCAGCAGGCCGCAGCGCAGTTCGGGTTTCCGCTGTCGCTGTTTACCTATGAGCCGGCGCTCACCGCGCAGCTCAACCAGGCGCTCTACCAGGTCACGGTCGAGGGCGCGCAGCCTTCGCCCACCGGCGTAGTGCTGGCGCCCACAACGCTGACCTATCACTATGCCGCCAATGGGCTGGATGTGGCAAAGACCTTCCGCTTCGATGCAAGCTATGTGATCGGCATCGAGACCCACGTGCTGCGCAACGGCGTGCCGGTGCGGGCGCTGGTCGAGTGGCCGGCCGGTCTGGGCGATATGGAAGAGTTCCTGCCTTCGTCCCTGACCCGGAGTCCGACCCCCACCTCCGCTACCTCCACGTTTGCCTGGTCGCTGGACGGCAAGCAGGACACACAGGCCGTGGCCAAGGTGGGCAACAACAACACGCTCAACCAGCCTTACTCGTATGCGGCCATTGCCGATCTCTATTTCGTCTCGGCATTTCTTCCCGGCGATCCGCAGCAGGCGACGGTGGTCACGCTGCACAACACCATTGACCTGCCCGGCGACCTGAGCGACCCCAACAGCGCCCGCAAGCCGGCGCAGGTGCTGGGCATTGCCGTGGGCGACACCAGCGGCTACACCAAGCTGCGCTTGTTTGCCGGCCCCAAGGCGATGGACGTGGTCAGCTCAATCCACGCGACGGGCGCGGACGGCAAACCAACCGGCCAGTCGCTCGAGCCGCTGATTCAGTTCGGCTGGCTCACGGTCATCGCCAAGCCGCTTTACCTGCTGCTGCGCTTCCTGAATGAGCATGGCGTTCCCAACTGGGGCTGGGACATCATCCTCATCACCGTGGTCTTCAACCTGCTGATGACGCCCACGCGGCTGATGATGATGAAGACCTCGCTGAAGACCATGCGCATTCAGCCCAAGGTGGATGCGGTCAAGCGCAAGTATGCGCACCTGAAGGTGAGCGACCCCAAGCGCGCCGAGATGAACAACGAGATCATGGCCATTCACAAGGCCGAGGGGGTCAATGTGGCGGGCGGATGCCTGCCCATGTTCATCCAGATGCCGTTGTTCTTCGCGTATTTCCGCGTGCTGCAAAATACGGTGGAGCTGCGCGGCGCGCACTGGTACTGGCTCAAGGATCTCTCCGTGCCCGACCCGCTGCACGTGCTGCCCATCCTCATCATCGTGAGCATGCTGGTTACGCAGCTGATCACGCCCTCGCCGGGCATGGACAAGAACCAGCGCTACATGATGGCGTTCATGATGCCGGTCCTGATGGGAACCTTCCTGTGGCACTACGCCTCGGGTCTGGCGCTCTACTGGGGCACGGGCAACCTGATCAACCTCGGCATCCAGCTGGCCATCAACCGCTCCAGCATTGGCCGCGAGATGCATGAGATCGCCCTGAAGCGGGCGGCGCGCAAAGGCGGCGGCGGCCCGGGACCAAAGACGATCCAGGGGAAGCGATAGAGAGGTCTTTCAGCGAGACCGAATCGTGAACGGCCGAGAAGTCCCACGGTGTGGGTTTGCCAGTCGATGCATCCCGGCCCATTGCTGTATCGTCCAATGCGTATGGCAAATGTGAGCAACGCCCCACGCCCCACGCCGGAAGCAGAAGAGGTCTACCGCCGCTGGATTCAGTTTCTGGACGAGGAGTTTACTCGGCACCACGCACCGGAGCGCCGGGCAGAGATTGTCCGCGACCAGCTATACCAGCTCTATCTGGGCCGGCCGCACGGTGGCAAGCTGAACCTGACGCTGACCAGCGAGCTGCCCGGCAACGTGGTGAGCCTGTCACTGGACCCGGAGAATGTGACTCTGGAGGCGCAGCACTTTGCCGACGCCGACTGCGCTGCCTTCAACGAGCGCAAGCCACTCTTGTGGTTCTGGCAGATGTTCGACCGCTCGCCGGTCGGGCTGAACCACTGGCTGGGCATCCGCTTCCGCTGCATGCTGGGCCGGCACATCTTCAAGCACGTGGGCACGGGCGTGAAGATCTACCACGGCGTCGACCTGACTTACGGCTACAACCTTTCCATCGGCGACGGGGTCACCATCCGGCAGCGCGTGCTTTTGAACGATCGCGGCGGCATCACCATCGGAAACAACGTGGTCATCGGGTCGTTTGCGCGGGTCTACTCGCACACCCACGCGGCCGACAACTACGAGAAAGTGACGCTGGTGCCAACGGTGATTGGTGATGGGGCGCGGATTGCCAGTCACGCCATTGTGCTGGCCGGGCAGACCGTGGCCGCAGGCGAGTCGGTGGGGAGCTTTCCGACCGACCGGATCTGAGGACGGGACTTGAGCGGCGGCGGAGCCAGCGTGCTAACCTGAGCTTTCCGGCACAGGGAGAGTGGCTTGCAATCGGTTCGATTCCTTATCGCGGTCTTCGAGTTTGTTCTGCTGATTTTTTCGCTCAGCGTGCATGAGTGCGCGCATGCGTGGACGGCCTCGTACCTGGGCGACCAGACGGCCCGGCTGCAGGGACGGGTAACCCTCAACCCGACGTATCACATTGACCCGATTGGGACGCTGCTGTTTCCGGGGCTGGTGATCTTTGGGCCGTTTCTTGGGCTTAACTTCTTCAGCGGGCTGCTGGTGGGCTGGGCCAAGCCCACGCCGGTGATTACGCGCAACTTCCGCAAGATTGTCCGTGACGACAACCTGACCACCCTGGCCGGGCCGGCGTCGAACCTGCTGATTGCGTTTGTGGCGTTTCTGCTGCTGGTGGTGATTTCGCTGGCGGTTCCCGGAGGGCATGCGCTGGTGGTGTCCACCTTCTCCGGCGGCATGGCCATCGCCCTGCCTACCGGGCTGGAGGCGCTGGTGTTGCTGGCCGTGCTGGCCATTGAGATCAATTTTTCTCTCTTCTTCTTCAACCTGCTGCCTATTCCGCCACTGGACGGCAGCCGGCTGGTGCGCAACCTGCTGCCCTATAACGCGGTGCAGGTCTACGACCGGATTCCCATCTGGGTGAGCTACCTGTTCATGATCTTCGTTGGCGGCTTCATCCTCCGGCTGCTGATCGGGCCGGCGCTGGCGGTGGTTGAGGTTGCGTTGCGGCTGGTGTAGGCGCCGTTCAAAGCGCGGGTACCCGGCTGCCGGTACAATGGAACGAGCCTTTTCTGCGCCTCGCGTGCAGGCAAGGGCGGCCGGCATCCCCGGGCGCAGCGGACTGCAATCGACCCCCCGCAATCGACAAGGAAATCGACAAGAAGCAATGCCTGAAATTCAAAATTCTTCGTCACGGCCGCGTGTTTTGAGCGGTATGCGCCCCACGGGCAAGCTGCACCTGGGCAACTACATGGGCGCGCTGGCCAACTGGGTCAAGCTGCAGGATGATTACGAGTGCTACTTCTTTGTGGCCGACCTGCATGCGCTGACCACCGATTACGCGGACACCTCAGCGGTGACACCAAACACGCTTGAAGTCGCGCTCGATTTTCTCGCCGCCGGACTCGATCCAAAGAGATGCACCATTTTTGTGCAGAGCCACGTGAAGCCGCACTTCGAACTGCCCTTGATGCTGGGAATGATTACGCCGCTTGGCTGGTTGGAACGGGTTCCTACGTACAAGGAGCAGCAAGAGAACCTGTCGCACAAAGACCTGACGACCTACGGGTTCCTTGGCTATCCCCTGTTGATGGCTTCCGATATTCTCCTTTACCAGCCGGAGTTTGTGCCGGTCGGGCAGGACCAGCAGGCCCACGTCGAGTTCACCCGCGAGGTTGCGCGGCGGTTCAACCATTTCTATCCGAAGGCTAGCTTCGCAGGACAGGCAGGCGGAACGCAGTTCGAGCACCTGCGCCCGGATGTTCTCCCCGAGCCGAAGGTTCTACTCACGCCGTCACCGAAGCTGCCGGGAACCGATGGCCGCAAAATGTCAAAGAGCTATGGCAATACGATTCTGTTGACTGACCCGGAGCCGATCGTGCGGCAGAAGCTGAAGACCATGGTCACCGACCCGGCGCGGGTACGGCGCACCGATCCGGGCGACCCGGACAAGTGCCCGGTGGGCGACCTTCACAAGGTGTTTTCGACCCCGGAGACGCTGGCCGATGTGTACGAGGGCTGCCGGTCGGCGGGAATCGGGTGCATCGAGTGCAAGGGCTGGGCCGCGGACGCGCTGGTCCAGGTGCTCGCTCCGATCCAGGAGCGGCGGGCCAGCTTTACCGGGGCGCAGGTCGAGGAAATTCTGAAGGACGGGTCAAATCGGGCCCGGGCGCGCGCCGAACAGACGATGGTGGAAGTGCGCGAGGCCATGCGGATGGGCATGAGCGCGGCGGCTGAGCTACAGTGAGCCAAGCGCGCACCGAACAGACAGCGGTTGTGGAAGAAGCGATTCCAGAGAGAAGCGCAGACGCATTGAATGACGAGAACGCCAATTCGAACAGGCCCGAGGAAACTGGCCACGCTACTGCCGCAACCGCGGCGGAGGCTGCTCAAGCGCCTGCTATCGACGCTGTCGCGGAGCCGCCGCAATTGGCAGAGCCGCAGGCGCCCGAGGCGCCGCCGCTGCTGCTGGCCGTGCAGCCGCATCCGGACGAAAAGGCCGCGGCCAAGGCCGCCGCGCAGCAGAAGAAGCGGGACGAGAGCTCCGAGGAGTCGCCGTTTTCTGTCAGCGTGGGTCTGGTGTATGACGGGCCGCTCGACCTGCTGCTGGACCTGATCCGCAGGCAGGACATCGACATCTACGACATTCCGATCGCCAAGATCACGGCGCAGTTTCTGGCCTATGTGAACCAGCTCAAGGCCACGGACGTGGACGTGGCGGGCGAGTTCATTTACACGGCTTCCTTGCTGATCCACATCAAGAGCAAAATGTTGCTGCCGCGCGCCGGAGCTGGCCCGGAAGAGGCCGTCGATGACCCGCGCCGCGAGCTGGTGGAGCGGCTCCTCGAACATGAGCGCTTCAAGAACGCGGCGCAGATGCTGCAGCAGAAGCAGATGCTCGAAGCAGCGACCTGGTCCAATCCAGGCTTCAAGGAGTTCAAGGACGATGCCGCTGCGGAGCCGGAGATTGCCGCCGACACGGTAGACCTGGTGCGGATCTTCCGCGAGATTCTGGAGCGTGCGCGGAACCGGCCAGTGCTTGACGTGGAAGAAGACACGGTGACGGTTGGCCAGATGATTCGCTTCCTGGGCCGGCGGCTCACGATGGAAGACAAACCCGTCTCGCTGAGCCGGCTGCTGAGCCATACCCACTCGCACCGGGCGCTGATTGCCACGTTTCTGGCGCTGCTGGAGCTGGTGCGGCTGCAGGCCATTCTGCTGCGCCAGGACAAGGCCTTCAGCGACATCTTCATCAAGAAGCACATTGGCTTTGACGCGGTGATGGATGAGGGGCTGGCCAATGCGCGGGACGATTGGCGCTAGACCGTTATAACTTATGTTATAATCTGGCCATCGAGGAGGCTCCTCATGGCCACGACCACCAAGATTATTGCAATCGGCAACTCGGCCGGAATTATTCTGCCCAAAGAGATGCTGGCGCGGCTGAATGTTGAGAAGGGTGATGCCCTTTACATCACCGAAGGGCCGCAAGGTATTCGCTTGGTTCCCTATGACCAGGATTTTGCAAAACAGATGGAAGCGGCGCGCGAGGTAATGCGCGAAAATCGCGACGTGTTGCATAGACTGGCCGAATGAACGAGCCCGTCTGGATTCGCCAGGATGTCGTCCTGATGATGCATGAGGAGGCCCTGATGCTGCACGGCGGCCCGGAGGGGGTGCGCGACCTGGGTCTGCTGGAGTCGGCCCTGGGCCGGCCCAGGAATCTGTTCGCCTACGCAGAGCGACCAGTCCCCCTGGCACAGTTTGCCGCCGCATACGCAAAGGGAATTGTCGCCAATCACCCTTTTGTGGACGGCAACGAGCGCACGGCGTTCACCGTTTCCGTCACGTTTCTGAAGTTGAACGGCCTGGTGCTTACCGCCACCAAAGAGGACCGGGTTCTGACGTTCTGGAGGCTCGCGGCCGGAGATCTCTCCGAGGCGCAGCTGGGCGCCTGGTTTGCGGAACATACGGCCGCAGCATAGCGCCCGAAGTCAGCTGCGCAGCCCGTTTTCCGGGCGATTTCCAGATTTGGGAACGGTTTGGGCTTTCCTTCCTCCCCCCTCTCCGGTATAGACTTGACCAAGCAGGACCAGTTCTTCTCTGGCTCACCGAGCAAACAGCTGCGCCTCGATGCGGTTGTTGGGGTTTTATGGACGTTTACTTATCCGGCTCTTGTTCCTCCCGACCCAAGCGGTCCCCCCTGCATCTAAAACTCCATCCGGTTGATTCATCCTGCATAAGGAGGCCCAGGTGTGCCCGGAGTTCTTCCGGCCGCATTGGTGACTTCTAAACATGGCCGATCTGGCTACGCTTGTTGAAGTGATGCCCGCGCGCCCCACATTGGTGGAGCGCAAGACGAAAAAGCGCACGAGCAAGGCAGGCGTTGCCCTGTTTCTGGTGGTGCTTGCCGGCGGCCTGGGGTATATCGGGGTCCACGTCGCGCGCGACCTGACCAACGTGACGGTAACCAGCATCTGGCCGTATCTGCTGCTGGCCCTGGCGCTGCTGATCGCGCTGGGCTTCGAGTTTGTGAACGGCTTCCACGATACGGCCAACGCGGTGGCCACCGTCATCTACACCAACGCGCTGGAGCCGAACGTGGCCGTGGTGTGGTCGGGGCTGTGCAACCTGGCCGGAGTGCTGGCCTCGAGCGGCACCGTTGCCTACGCAGTGATCACGCTGCTGCCCGTTGAGCTGGTTCTGCAGGTGAGCTCCGGCGCCGGGTTTGCCATGGTGTTTGCGCTGCTGATTGCGGCCATCCTGTGGAACCTGGGTACCTGGTGGCTGGGCCTCCCCGCTTCGAGTTCGCACACCATGGTGGGCTCCATCATCGGCGTCGGCGTCGCCAACCAGCTGCTCCACACCCACAGCGGCACATCGGGCGTGGACTGGGAGCAGGCTATCAAGGTGCTCAAGGTGCTGCTGATCTCGCCGGTGGTCGGCTTTGGCGCGGCGGCACTGTTGATGCTGCTCTCCAAGTGGCTGGTTCGCTATCCGGCTCTCTACGAGGCGCCGAAAGACAACCAGCCGCCGCCGTTCCCGATCCGCGCGCTGATGGTGCTGACCTGCACGGGCGTGAGCTTCTTCCACGGCTCCAACGACGGGCAGAAGGGGATGGGCCTGATCATGCTGATCCTGATCGGGACCGTGCCAACTGCCTACGCGCTGAACCACGCCGTCACCGCGCAGGATATCCAGGACTTCATTGCCGCATCGGAGCAGGCCGGACACATCCTCGACCGGCACGTGGACAAGACCGGCATTCTGGGCGCGGACGCGCGCGCCGATGTGACCGACTACATCCGCACCAAGCAGCTCGAGCCGGACACGATCCTGGCGCTGCGCGAACTGGTGGAAGACCTGAATCACGAAGTTGCGCTTTACAAGGTCTTCAAGTCCGTTCCCACCGGCGACCAGACCAACGTGCGCAACGATATGTACGTGGCCAGCGAAGCCATCCGGCTGATGCAGAAAAGCGATGCGGCGCTGGTGAAGGCGCACGAGCAGCCGATGTTCACGGCCGAAGAGGACGCGGCCCTGACAAACTACAAGAGCAAGGTGGACAAGGCAACCAAGTTCATTCCCAACTGGGTGAAGGTGGCCGTGGCGCTGGCGCTGGGCCTGGGGACAATGGTGGGATGGAAGCGAATTGTGGTGACGGTTGGCGAAAAGATCGGCAAGGAGCACATGAGCTACGCGCAGGGCGCAGTCGCGGGCGTAGTGGCGATGGGGACAATTTTTGCCGCAGACACATTTGGCCTGCCCGTGAGCACCACCCACGTGCTGAGCTCGGGCGTGGCGGGGACCATGGTGGCCAACGGCAGCGGGCTGCACTTCTCCACCGTCCGCGACATCGCGGCGGGCTGGGCGTTCACGCTGCCGGCCGCCGGCCTGCTCTCCGGGCTGCTCTACTGGCTGTTCCGCAGCCTTTCCTAGGCCGCGGCAAAGGCGGGCCCGGAGAGAGCCGGGATAAAGCCGGCAGACCGACGCGCACGATGAGTGCCCGGGGCTGATTGCATCTCAGTGGTGGGCCCGGAGGGATTCGAACCCCCAACCAAGGGATTATGAGTCCCCTGCTCTAACCGTTGAGCTACAGGCCCTTCAATGACTTACGGCAACCGTCCCGGTGAGTGTAGCGGATACTGTAGCGGGTGGCAGTCGTTTTGGCTCGATTACGGCGAAATCGCCGGACAGTTGCAGCCGCTCGAAGGCCCGCTCCACTGCCTCCGGGGTTGGATGGATGTACCTCTGCGAAACCACGATGCTGCTGTGACCGGCAATCCGCATGATGGTGAAAGCATCCACTCCCGACTCCCCAAGCCTAGTAAGCATTGTATGGCGTAGAGAGTGGAGTACGAAATCGCCCGCGAAAAGCGGGCGGCGCTTTCCCTTCACGATTGGAGCTAGAGCATTCCGATGGAGGTGATTCATCGAAGTTCCCAAGTATGGTTTTCCTTCCCGGCTGGCGAAGGCAAAACCAGAGGATTTGGACTTTTTCCGCTCCCGGAGCATGGCAGCTGCCCGGTCTGTGAGCGGAATAATCCGCTGGGCATTCTTACTCTTGCCCTCTCTTACCGGTAGATAGCCGAAGCGAGAGCCATTCACCGGCGACAGGGTGACGTCAGGCCACTCCAAGTGAAGCGCCTCGCCGATGCGTAGCCCGGTCTCCAACATTAGGACGGCAATATCCTTCAACGGCTGAGGGCAAGCGGCGAGGTAGACTTGCTCTTGCTTCCGGGAGAGCACGAAATCTCGAACTCGCCCCCCAGGAAGCAGTCGAATGCGGGGCACACGTTGAATCTCTCGCCATTCATGGGCAAGACGTAACATTCGGCGGAGGGTCGCCAACTCTCGGTTTACTGTTGCAGGGCCTACAGTCGCACGACGAGCCACTACATAGCCCTCAATGGCCCCTTCATCAATTCGATCGAGTCGCGTGTTTGTAATTGGCGGGTACTCAAGCAGCCGTCCCAGCTTTGCCGTGTAGAACTGAACAGTTTGAGGCTTGTTCTCATGGCGGGATTTCACATGCTCCAGGAACCGCTTTGCAAAGGCTGAGAATGTCGGCGAGGGTTCGCGCACACTCATTTCACCGATATCGGCCATACGGAAAGAATCGAGATTGGCGAACCGGCAGGAGTCATCGAATGGGTTGCAAAGTGCGAAGGAATTGACCTGATTATGATGCCCACTCGGAGCTTGCGCAATGAACAATATCGTGTCACGATATAAATATTGGCAACCAACCCGCGACGCCTGGTCCGGACTTACTTCTCAAGACATTAGCTGAGTTTCGCTATGAGCTGCGACGCTTTTTGCTCTTTAGCGAATGCGCAGCTCTGGAAGCCGGATTGCAGCCTCAGCAGCATCAACTTCTTCTCCAGGTGGCAGGCGCTCCCGAGAATACGGCTGTAACGATTGCGTATGCGGCCGAGCGGCTCGGGCTAAAGCACAACAGCGCTGTGGAACTTGTTGACCGCTCAGAACGCGAAAGGCTGCTGGAACGGTCGGCTGATGTGGATGACAGAAGACGAGCGATTTTGCGTGTCACCCGCAAAGGCAGGCTGGTTCTTGGCCGGCTCGCTGGCAACCATGCGAAGGAGTTAAATGAGCTGGCGCCTCGGCTGGCAAAGGCGTTGAAGCACATCTCACTCAATGCGCACAGATCAAACGACGGGGAGGCTCGATGAGGTCGCGCCCATCTGCATTACGTGACTTCACAGTAGATCGCCGAGTGTGGCTGCTATCCGCTGTTGCGCTGCTTATCGGCGCAGGTGGTGCGGCCTTGGCAGTCCTCTTGTTGCGCGCCATTGCGCTGGCGACGAACGCTTTCTACTACCACAGGTTAAGCCTGGCCATGGTGGGGCCATCGGGGTCGCCGCTTTCACCATGGCTCATACCGCTGGTGCCGATCGTTGGCGGGTTGATGGTGGGATTCATTGCGCACTATGGATCGGACAAGATACGTGGCCATGGAATTCCAGAGGCAATTGAAGCGATTCTGCTGCGTGGCGCGCGAGTGGGCCCAAAAGTAGCGCTGCTCAAGCCCATTTCAGCGGCAATCGCTATCGGATCTGGCGGCCCATTCGGGGCGGAAGGGCCGATCATCATGACCGGCGGAGCCTTCGGATCGCTGGTCGCGCAGTGGCTGCACCTGACCGATGCCGAGCGGACAACGCTGTTGGTGGCTGGCGCAGCTGCCGGCATGTCGGCCACATTTGCGGCACCCATTGCAGCAATTCTGATTGCGGTCGAGTTGCTCCTTTTCGAGTGGCGGCCACGCTCACTTGTGCCTGTCGCAGTGGCAAGTGTTGTCGCTGGCGCATTGCGCGTCAGCTGGCTCGGAGCGGGGCCACTTTTCCCCGTTGAACTCCATTCCACCATTCCTTTGGGACGCACGTTGCTTGTGGCCGCTCCACTCGGAATGCTCGTGGGTCTTGCTTCGGCTGGTCTGAGCCGTTTGATGTACAGCTTAGAAGACGGGTTTGAGCATGTTTGTGGTCGGCTGGGAGTGCACTGGATGTGGTGGCCGGCGATTGGCGGCATCGGCATCGGACTGGGCGGCTTCTTTTTCCCACGTGGCTTGGGCGTCGGATACGACAATATCGCGGAGCTTCTCCGTGGGAATGCTCCGATCGGGTTGTTGGTTGGCCTGCTTGTCGCCAAGTCGCTGATGTGGGCATTCTCTTTGAGTTCGGGAACTTCGGGTGGCGTGCTGGCGCCTCTGTTGATGATTGGTGCGGCGTTGGGTGAAGCAATGGCGCGGCTGGCGCACATGCCGGGAGAGACACAAGCGCTCTGGGCCTTGATGGGAATGGGAGCAATGCTCTCGGGCGCGTTGGGTGTGCCACTGACTGCGATTCTTTTTTCGCTTGAATTGACCCATGCCCTACCCGCACTGCTGCCACTGACGCTAGCATGTACGGCTTCGTACCTAGTTACCTCGCTGGTCATGCCTCGGTCGATCCTGACAGAGAAGCTGAGTCGCCGTGGATACCATTTGTCGCGCGAATATGGTGTCGACCCGCTTGAAATGGTGAGAGTGGCGGACGTGATGGCGGAAGCGTCTCCGCATGCTGAGACTGGAGAGACAAGCTACATCCCAGAAGAATTACCCGAGTCCCTGGCTTATTCGGATGAGACCTGCAGAGCGGTGGCTGAAGAAATGGCGATCACTGGAGTCACAAGCATGCTCGTGGTGGATAGGGAAACGGGTGCGGTTTGCGGGAGTATCAGCGCACAGGAACTATTGAATGGACGAAGGCGTCATGTCGACCGGGAGTCGGAGAGAAGCAGTTCATTCCGTTCCGGAGGAGGAAGCGAGAGATGAATGAGGACAGCTTGAGTTTGACCGTGTTGCCACAGGCCATCTGGATCGACCGGATTGAAAGGCATGCGGTATTGAGGTCAGAGTTTGATTCGTGGCGAATTGCCAGGCCTTTTTTGGAAACTATGGAGCGTGGAAATAATCTTTTCCAGAACTCTGGCGACGATGTCATCTTTTTCTGTTGTAATGTGGGCTAGCGCAGCCGGTTTCCCGCCTGCCCTTCCAGTCTTCGTTCGTTGATCAACCTCGATCGATGGGGCGTAACACAAGTGCCTTTCGACATTACAAATCGATTTGCGAGGCTTGCCGGCCCTGAGAAGCGAGCCTCAGCTCGGATAAGCACTTTGGCAGCTTTCGTCGGCTTGCTGGCGAATGCCCGACAGGCTTCCGCAGGTTCCCCAACAAGTATTTTTGACCCTGCCGCCACGCCCGCGCACTCCATCTTTAACCTCTCAATGCTTGTGTTGTCGGTTACGCTGGTCATTTTCCTGGTTGTCGCGGGACTGCTGCTCTACGCCCTGATCCGATTCCGGCAACGTTCTACAGACTCGGGGCACGATCCTGCGCAGGTCTACGGCAGCAATCAAATCGAACTTTCGTGGACAGTGATTCCAATCCTCATCGTGGTCATGTTGTTTTTGTCAACCACGCGCGTTATTTTGGAGACGGAAGCCAAACCCAAGCCTGAGAATGCCTTGAACGTTACTGTGATCGGGCACCAGTTTTGGTGGGAGTACCGGTATCCAAAGCTGGGTGTCGTAACTGCAAACGAATTGCACATCCCCATCAGCGATCCCAACAGTCCCACCCCAACGTATCTTGAAATGTCGTCGGCGGATGTTACGCACAGTTTCTGGGTTCCTCGGCTCGCGGGCAAAACGGATTTGATTGCGAACAGGATCAATACGATGTGGCTCGATCCGCCCAAGGCCGGCTTGTACCTTGGCCAATGCGCCCAATACTGCGGTACCCAGCACGCAAAGATGCTTTTGCGCGTTTACGCGCAAACCCCGCAGGACTTTGCAGCCTGGGTTAAGCAGCAACAGCAGCCTTCGCGCGCCGATCTGTCTGACCAGGCGCTGGCGGAAGAGGGTCGAAAGGTCTTTCTCCACAATGCATGTATCAACTGTCATACGGTGACGGGCACGGTTGCGACTGGGCGCTTCGGACCGGACCTGACGCATCTCGCCAGCCGGGACACGATCGCCGCGGGCGCCATTCCAAACACACCGGAACAACTGAGGGCATGGATTGCCAATCCGGATGAGATGAAGCCCGGATCGCTGATGCCGTCCATGCATTTGAACAATCAAGACCTGGATGCAGTAACGGCATATCTCACGACGCTCCACTAAACCTTCGATTGGAAAGCAGTGCAGCATGGCCAAGGAAGCCCCAGTCTTGGAAGCCATAGACCAGACCGCACCCGCGGGCCACTCCTCCGGGCCCGGCGTCGTATACGAGTGGCTTTCTACCGTAGACCACAAGAAGATCGGCATCATGTACATCGTCTATGCGCTCATCTTCCTGGTCCTCGCCGGAGCGCAGGCGCTGCTGATGCGGATACAGTTGGCGGTCCCGAACAATCACTTCGTCACTCCCCAGGTCTTCAACCGGCTGTTCACCATGCATGGCTCAACCATGGTGTTCTTCGTCGGAATTCCCATTCTGTTTGGATTCGGGAATTATCTGATCCCGCTCATGATTGGCGCCCGCGACATGGCCTTCCCCAGGTTGAACGCCTTCAGTTTCTGGATATCGGCGTTCGGCGGAATCCTTCTCTACCTTAGCTACTTCGCCGGCAGTGGCCTCTATGGTGCGGGTTCCGCTCCTGACGTCGGATGGTTCGCTTATGCGCCTCTGACCGCAAAGGTGTTTTCACCGGGGCACAGCACGGATTACTGGACGCTCTCGATTTTAATGAGCGGCATAGGCACCACCGGAACGGCTATCAACATTGTCGCTACCGTAATCTGCATGCGCTGCAAGGGCATGACGATGACGCGCCTGCCGCTGTTCGTATGGTTGCTGCTGGTCGCCAGTTGCATGGTCTTCGTTGCCGTCAGTCCGCTGACCGCCGCGCAGATCATGCTCACTCTGGACCGCTATCTCGGCTCTCACTTCTTCGACACGCAGGCCGGCGGTTCCGCCGTCCTTTGGATGCACTTCTTCTGGATCTTCGGTCACCCGGAGGTCTATATCCTTGTCCTTCCTGCCTTCGCATTCATTAATGAGATCGTACCGGTCTTCTCGCGGAAGGCGATCTTCGGTTATCCCGCCATGGTCGCCGCTTCTGTCGGCATTGGCTTCATAAGTCTCAGCGTGTGGGCCCATCACATGTTTACCGTCGGCATGGGCCCGGCGGGAAACACGTTCTTTGTATTTTCCACCATGGTTGTGTCGGTACCTACAGGCATCAAGATGTTCAACTGGCTGGCTACAATCTGGGGTGGAAAGGTCAGGTTTCGAACACCGATGATGTTCGCGGTTGGCTTCCTCTTCCAGTTTCTGATAGCCGGACTTACCGGCATCATGTTGTCCGCGGCACCGTTCGACTGGCAGTTAAGCGCGTCTTATTTCGTTGTGGCTCACTTCCACTATGTTCTGGTCGGCGCCATCCTCTTTGCCCTGTTCGCTGCTTTCTATTACTGGTACCCCAAGATGACGGGCCGCATGATGAGTGAGACGCTGGGCAAGTGGCACTTCTGGTTTTTCATTATCGGTTTCCATCTCACCTTCGACTTCATGCATATTCCAGGGCTACTGGGAATGCCAAGGCGCATTTACACCTATGAGGCAGGACGCGGATGGGAATACTGGAATCTCATCGTCGGCATTGGCGCACTCGTCCAGACCATTGGCACATTGATTTTTGTCTACAATCTCGTTCACTCCTATTTTCGGGGGAAGATTGCTGGACCTGATCCATGGGATGCCTGGACCCTGGAGTGGTCAACTGCTTCACCGCCGCCCTTGTACAACTTTGCCGTGGAGCCAACTGTGGGGAGCCGCCGGCCGCTGTGGGATCTAAAGCATCCAGAAGATCCAGACTCGAGTTATGAATGATGCAAACTCCGGTGACAGTTCCCGTCAGCGTCGATTCGGAAACCCCCTGGGTGTTGCCCAATCGTGGCATCGTGGGCATGTGGTGCCTGATTGCGGCCGAAGCTGCTATCTTCCTGATTTTTGTCGTTGCCTACATTTACTACCTGGGGAAGAGTCTGACGGGACCACTTCCTTCACAGATATTGGAACTGCCGATTGTCGGCACGATCTGCCTGCTTTCAAGCAGCTTGACGGTGCACGCGGCGGTCAGTGCGCTCCGGAAAGGTAAGGTTCAGCGCTGTACGTTGGCATTGGCCGTGACGGTGCTCCTTGGAGCGGCTTTCTTATGGACAACGGCCGCTGAATGGCATCACCTCATCTATGAAGAAGGATTTACGATCCGTACAAATTTGTTCGGAACGACCTATTACTCGCTGGTTGGTCTGCACGCCTCGCACGTCGTGGTTGGGCTTCTCTTCCTGACGGCTGCCTTCCTGTTCAGTGTGAGTGGCCGGGTTGGCGAAGTGCATGCGGAACGCCTTGAGGTTCTGTCGCTCTACTGGCACTTTGTCGATGCGGTGTGGGTCGTCGTGTTTCTGGTTGTTTATGTACTTGGGCGATAGCAATTCGATGCGCAAGCCCGGACAGGAATCAATGCCATGATGCAGGCTGACAATCGAAACCGTGATGGCCATACCGAGCATGCCCATGCAGGAGCCGTACAGCTTCCAGCCCCTACAGTTTGGCCGATTGTGTTTGCCTTCGGGCTGGCGCTGATTTTCACAGGGATGGTTACGCATTGGATCATGAGCCTTTTAGGGGCGCTGCTTGTGGTTCCTGGGGTTGTGGGTTGGTTTCTTGAGGTGCTGCCGCAGGAACATCACGTCTATGTTCCCGTGAGCGCGGAGATTATTCCTGTGGCCAGCACACACGCCACGCGCGCGCAAATGCCAGCCGGGCCCAATCACCGCAAACTGCTGCCAATTGAAACTTTCAGCATAACGGCGGGAATCAAGGGTGGTCTTGCGGGCGGGACTGCAATGATCGTGCCCGCCGCGCTGTACGGACTCATTCGGTATCACAGTATTTGGTATGCCGTGAACCTGCTTGCGGCAGGTGGTTTTGTCAGTTGGGCGGGTAAGAGCGATGCCTTTCTGGCGCAGTTTCATCTGCTTGGCTTGCTTGCCGCGGCGGGGATCCACACTACGGCCTCGCTGCTGATCGGCCTGCTTTACGGAGCCATGCTTCCCATGTTTCCGAGAAAGCCCATCCTCACCGCCGGATTTATTGCGCCGTTTCTGTGGACCGGCCTACTCTACTCAGCCATCGGGGTCATCAGCCCCATCCTGAACCAGCGCATCAATTGGCTCTGGTTTGTAATCTCCCAGATTGCCTTTGGGTTGGTGGCGGGATTCGTAGTCAATCGGCAAGTAAAGGTGCGGACCGCACAGTTCCAGGCTCTTCCATTCGCAGTTCGCGCCGGGTTGCATACCAGCGCCAAGGACGAAGGGATTGACGCTCCATGAACCTGACACCAACTCGGCTGGCTTTGCTCAAAGCGCTTGTTGCGGCAGCAGGACTTTCTGTCCTCGGATGCGGGCATATCCCCGGACGCCCTGGACCTGGGCCTCAGGTGGCGCGGCCGGAACAGGTTCTGGATTTTACCGTTTTGTACAAGACAAACTGTTCCGCCTGCCATGGAGAAAACGGCAGGAATGGCGCTGCAATCGCACTCGCCAATCCGGTCTACCTCGAGGTGATCGGCGAAGACAACCTTCGTGAAATTACCTCGAAAGGTGTTGACGGTAAATTGATGCCGGCCTTTGCCAGAAGTGCAGGCGGTACATTGAGCGATCAGCAGATCAGTATCCTCGCGCATGGAATGATGCAGCAATGGAACAAGATTGCGTTTCTTCCAACGCCAGGTACGCCAACTTATCGGGCTTCGCAGCCGGGCGACCCCGTGCGTGGTGAGCAGGCTTATGGGGAGTTCTGTGCCTCATGTCACGGTGCTCATGGCGAGGGGATGGCCGCTACCATCAACGGCAAGAAGACCAAGGTGGGCTCCATTGTCGATGAGTCCTATCTGGCCCTGGTCAGCGACCAGGCCTTGCGCAGTTTCACCATTGCCGGCGTGCCGGGCGGAGTGATGCCTGACTGGCGCACCGACGCACCAGTTCCCATGACCGATCAGCAAATTACGGATGTAGTCGCCTGGCTGGCCGCCAAGCGCACAGCAGATCCTGGACAACCTTACGCAGTGCATCCCTGATTCCGCGTTCCATCGACGACCTGGCAGGAGTTGAACGAATGAACCCGAACGAACCCAATCCGCAGCAAGTTTCGCAGGGTGATCAAAGCCGCGAACAGTCTGGAAAGAATGAGCCGATCGATGTAAAGCAGCCGGCGCACTCGCGGCGCGCATTCTTGTTCAAGCTGTCTCTGCTTGCCAATGGCGCTGTCGGCGCCGTGCTGGCGGTTCCCGTCGTCGGCTACCTGTTGGGACCAGCCCTCAGAAAGAAATCCTCTGATGAGTCATGGGTTGGCCTTGGACCGGTCAGCGGCTTTCCTGAAGGCGAAACCCGGCTGGCCACATTTCGCAACCCCGTGACCACGGCCTGGGACGGCCAAACAGGCGACATCCCCTGCTGGGTTCGCCGCATTTCGGGCACGACATTTCAGGTGTTTGCCATCAATTGCGCCCACCTTGGTTGCCCAGTGCGCTGGTTCTCTGAATCCAAGCTCTTTTTGTGCCCGTGCCACGGAGGAGCTTACTACGAAGACGGTTCCCGCGCTTCGGGTCCGCCGGAGCGCGGACTCTTTGAA
>Ga0182030_10010286_pt1 | contig 19034 bp, 22 predicted proteins | sample 812S3MmetaG_FD_121299 | JGI IMG/M metagenome (GOLD analysis project Ga0182030, IMG submission 121299) | Permafrost microbial communities from Stordalen Mire, Sweden - 812S3M metaG (Illumina Assembly) | ecosystem: Environmental > Terrestrial > Soil > Wetlands > Permafrost | place: Sweden...
TCGCTTTTCATGAAGAAAAATTAAAAAGAAGACCTAGATTAGGTCTTCTTTTAGAATTATTTACTATCTTTATTCTACGGTTACTTCTGAGCGTACCACGGTTTTGCCACTAAAAGTACGAACCCTTTTGTTCCTAAAAGCCACGACGCCATCTTTGGCTGCGTGGATTGTGTAGTTTCGGCTTAACTTTGTACCCTTACCGGCACGCTTGGACAGACCAACCTGTCTGACGATGACTTGACCAGTCTTAACTGCTTCGCCGCCAAATAGCTTAACACCTAAGCGTTGACCTGGGCTATCATGAATATTTTTAGATGTTGCGCCGGCTTTGACGTGTGCCATATGATAATCTTCCTATCGTTTCTTGGATAATGTACAGATCTAAGTTCTTGTTATGACAAGTAGCTCACGAGCTACAATCTGATCAGCCCGATAATAAATCAAATCTTCATTACGGACATGCTCAAAACTCAAGCGATTATATCCCAAATCACCCAAGTGGTCAATAAGAGGTAGGTGCCTAAATTGGCCGGGTTTAATTTGCCAGGCTGGTAGAGCCAAACATAATCGTGTACCAGCTTTCAGTTGGCTATATATATTTTTCAAGAATTTTTTAGTAATTGTATTACAGTCAGAAACTGTTTGGGCTAATATCTCGTCATTGGGCGGTGCCGTAAACGGTCGGCCAAGATATATCTCACTGGCTACGGCATCTATAGGTTGTGGCCAATCAAAGCTGGTGGCGTCACCAGCGGTTACGTTAATGCTAGCGTAGCTTGATTTGTAATGGTTAGTTAACCACTGAAGGTTTTGATTAGTGTAATCTACCATTCGGGGTTCAATATCACTACCCAAGACCCCGTAGCCTATATGCAGTGCTTCTTGTAGTAGAACGCCTGTCCCACAGAATGGATCAAGGATTATCGTACGAGAGTGAAACTCTCGCAATTTTTGGTTATCTTCCGGAGAGAAACAGGTGCTGCCTATAGGACTCAAACTGCCTTGGGCAAATTCCTGCGGACCGATCGCTAAATTAAGGATGGTTTGGGCTAGTTTTGGCGGCAACATACCGACTCTGGCGTCTCTTTTGGGCCTGCCAAAATCACGTAAACCGTAACTTTCTATATCCTGAATTGATAATGTCTGAGCCAGAACTGTTTTTTGGCCACTGCTAATAAAAACTAACTCCCAGCCGTTGGCGGTAAGTAGTTTATTGTGTAGTACCTGGGCGCTATTTAATTCATTGTTAATGTTGGGTACAAGACGAACCGTGCGACCAGTCGCTTGGTTGATGGCTTTTTTGATCTTTAGTCCAGTTACGAGTAATTGTTTCGTCGGGATTGACATTTCGTAGGTGCTTAACCCGAGGTGCATTTTGCCGCTCGGCATGTTTTTTGAGTGCTCTGGCGAGACATCTACTAGGTAAGCCTCTATATCATGCCAGCTGGTCGTATCGAATACCTTAAGTGTTTTACAGAGCTTAACTGTACCGCCCAGACGCGAAAACTCGACAGAGCAGGGCATAATGCTTAATTTGGCAGCAATACTACCAATCGGCGTAACGTTTTTCTCGCCATAAAGGCTTTCTAGCTCAGCTAGCCCCAATGCTGGTTGTCGGCCTAAAATCGCAATGCTGTCATCCATTATCATTAGTATACAAGTTTAATTCAGGACTTCAGGTATTATAATAGGACCGAATGACCGAGACTTCTTTTCTAAAACGCCGCTGGAAACTGTTGCTGAATATAGTCACTATTGCAGCGTTAGTTTTACTTGCTTGGGCGATTCGTCATCAGTTAGCCGACACTTTGGATAATCTAACGAAAGTTAGAGCATGGGTTCTTTTGCTAATTATTCCGATTGAAGCGCTTAATTACCACGCCCAAGCAAAACTCTATCAGAAGCTGTTCACGGTTTTAGACGAAAAAATATCCTACCGAAATCTTCTAAAGCTATCTCTTGAGCTTAATTTCGTAAATCACGTTTTCCCGAGCGGTGGCGTCACCGGGATCTCATATTTTGGGTTGAGACTACGACAATTTGGCATGCGGGGTTCCAAATCTACCCTGGTTCAAACCATGAAATTAATGATGTACTTTGTTTCTTTTGCGCCACTTTTGGTGATAGGTATGCTCATATTAGCTCTTAACAACAGAGCCAATGATTTAACAGTACTAATTGGCGGAGCGATGGCTATGTTATTGGTTGTTGGGACTGGCATATTTGTTTATGTCATAGGTAGCCGGACAAGGATAGATAGTTTCCTCACCACAGTTACTATGGGCATCAATTGGCTAATTCACCTCGTAAGACCCAAAAAGCGAGAGACCATTAATGTCGCCAATGCCAGGGTTATGTTTGAAGACTTTCACGGTAACTATGTCTTGTTTAGGTCACGCTACAAAGAATTAAAACAGCCATTTTTGTGGTCAATTTTGGCTAACATTACTGAAATATCAGTGATCTATGTGGTTTATATAGCCTTTGGAACTTATGTTAACGTTGGCGCAATAATCCTGGCTTACGCTGTAGCTAATTTCGCTGGTCTAATATCGGTATTCCCAGGCGGTACCGGTATTTATGAAGCGCTCATGACGGCAGTTCTAGTGGCCGCTGGAATACCTGCTCGTTTAAGCCTACCCGTGACGGTTATGTACCGTGTACTTAATACTGTGCTTCAGTTACCGCCGGGATATGTCCTGTACCATCGCACGATACGTGGTAGGCAAAAAGTAGCGATTGAACATGGTTAACGACTCACTGTCTGAGACTATCCTTGAAGTCAGTGATTTTGTGGCGCTAATAAATCAGACGCTCGACTTTGCCTATCCCAGTGTCACAATTCGGGGCGAACTTGCCAATTTTAAGATAAGTAAAAATAGATGGGTATATTTTGACCTTAAGGACGAAGCAGCTACAATTCGGTTTTTTGGTAACGTCTACCAACTGGCCGGACCACTTGAAGACGGTATGCTACTACGTGTTCGAGGTATACCAAAACTTCATACTAAGTTCGGTTTTAGCGTCACAATTACTAGTTTGCAACCAGAGGGTGAGGGTGCTATCCGACGAGCCGCCGATCTTTTGTTGTCAAAACTCCAAGCCGAAGGCTTGTTTGATGAAGCCCGCAAGCGCCAAGTGCCGTTTCCGCCGGTTAGCTTGGGCTTAATTACCTCTACAGAATCCGCAGCTTATACTGATTTTATTAAAGTTCTAAACAATCGTTGGGCAGGTATCGAGATTGAATGCGTTGATATTCAAGTTCAGGGTGAATCTGCGCCGGGACAAATAGTGGCGGCGGTAGAGTATTTTAATCAAAAACAACTGTTACCTGATGTGCTGATCTTGACCCGTGGCGGCGGTAGTGCCGAGGACTTGTATGCTTTCGATACCGAACAAGTTACACGAGCAATAGCCTCTAGTCGAATCCCAACCGTGGTAGCAATCGGTCATGAGAGAGATACAAGTCTCGCCGAGCTTGCTGCCGATAAACGCGCCAGTACACCCAGTAATGCTGCGGAATTGCTAGTGCCTGATAGGCGGGAAGTGCAACAACAACTGACTGATCTATCTTTGCGCCTAGACGAGTTAGCTACGACCGATCTACACATCCAAGAGCGTACGATTACTCAACACCAATCTGAAATTGAACGCGCTTTGGCAAATGTTTTAGAGCGATCCCATAACCAGCTGGAGGCCTATAAGCAATTATTGGAAGCGTTAAATCCAGCCGTAATTTTGGAACGAGGATACGCCATCGTTCGCCAATCCGGGGGAACGATCATACACCGTATATCTCAGATACAGAAGGGTGATATAGTTGACGTAGAGTTAAGCGATGGCCAGATCAACGCGACCATTAACTACAAGAGGTAGGAAGTTAAGTATGACTGATAAAAAACGTGATTATAAGAGTCTAATGCAAGAGCTGCAATCTTTAATAGCTGAGATGCAGGCGGAGAGTTCAGATGTTGATTCTGTCATGGCCGAATATAAGCGCGGTCAGCAATTAATAGCCGAGCTTAAAGTTTATCTTGAAACTGCCGAAAATGAGATTATTAAACACGAACTACCCAGTAAGGGAAAGAACGTCTAAAAGTGCTGATTGTTGCCATTGTCGTGATAATTGCTGTCGTGACATTGTTGAGTTTTAGCTTTGTGCTCTTGTTCGGTGCACCATTTTTGCCGACTCTCAAGAAACAAATAGATGAAGCTCTGGATCTTTTAGATTTGAAGCCAGGAGAAACTATGCTTGAGCTCGGCTGTGGTGACGGTAGAGTACTGATGGCCGCTACCCAGCGTGGCCTATCAGTTGTGGGTTATGAATTAAACCCAATTTTGGTCATCGTTGCTAAGTTAAGGACATGGCCGAATCGTCGCTCAGTGACAATAATATGGGGTGATTATTGGCGTCTTTCCTGGCCACCGGCTGATGGGATCTTCGGTTTTATACTGCCTAGGTATATGGATAAATTGCATAAAAAAATTACTCAATACCAATACCGTCCAATTAAAGTTGCTAGCTTTGCGTTTGAGATTCCAAACAAAAAACCATCTAGGGTCAAAAACGGTGTTTTTTTGTACAATTACGACGCTTGACTGAGGTGGAGGCTTGCGTCGGACGGTAATCTCGTCTAACATGAGCGTTATGAGGTCCTCTGAAGAAAGCGGTTTCAGTGTACTGGTTGTACCACTTCTCATCACAGTTCTTTTACTGATTGGTGCAGTTATATTTGGTGCTTGGGCTTATGGCAAAATGCTGGGTTACAAGAACAACGTTAACACTAAAGTTAATGCCGCAATTATTGTAGCTAAACAACAAGAAGCAAGCGTTGAAAATGCTCAGTTTGCTCAGACCGAAAAATACCCTCTGAAGACATATAACAGTTCGGCAACATATGGCAGTGTCGTGGTTAAATATCCTAACGCCTGGAGCGCTTACGTTATTGACGACACTAATAATACTCCGTATGTTGAAGGGTATTTTTATCCAAATGTGGTACCCGATACACAGAGTGCAACAGCTGACTTTGCACTGCGCATACAGATATTGCAGGACAGTTACAGCAGTGTCCTAAGTAGCGTCCAATCGGATGTGCAACAAGGGCTGACAACAGTTTCTCCCTATAAAGCACCAAGTGTGCCGAATGTAGTTGGTTCTGAGATAGTCGGCCAATTACCTTCTATTGGTCGAACTGGAACCATGGTCGTCCTGCCGCTTCGTACACTGACCCTAGAACTCTGGACTGAAGGGCCTCAATTTGTCACCGACTTTAACAACATCATCCTGCCAAACTTCACTTTCTCACCGTAGAATGTGCTCCATAAAGGCGTTTTTGTAGAGGTTAATTTCATCCCCAACTGGTCCTGGGGACATCCGTAACTTTTAGAGAGCAACAGCTGATTGGTGCTATACTTTAACTGTATTACTACGGTGTAAGGAAAGGGTAACTCTGAGTGGCTCAGCGCGTCTTGGATAGGCATCCAGTCCTACGACAACAGTTGTTACTTTCAGTGGTAGAACAATTAAAACTGCCACTTATGAACATTGCTCGGTATGAACTTGTTGGCCACCAGCCAGATGCTGCCGAGCTAGATATCATAAGAATTACTGCCGATGCGACCCTACAATTGCTGGATAGTTATATCTTGGGCATACAACTGGCAGGGCAGGAAAGCGAATCGTTTGAAATTGAACCTGTGTCTGTGTCGTCGGTTTTATACGATGCCGGTAATCAATTGCAGCCAATCGCTAAAGCGTACGGCGTCGAACTTGATTTACAGATTGACGGTAAATATGGACCCGTTATGGCTCATCGACGAGGTCTCCAGGCGGCATTGGTGAGTCTTGGTTATTCGTTAGTCGAAGCTTTACCAGCCATGGAAGTCCCTCAGCTCAAACTTGAATTATCTGCTCACCGTTGTCGTTATGGTATTGTGGCGGGGCTTTATTGTGAAACTGAACAGGTAACTACCCAAGCCCTCCGTCTCGGTAGACAGCTATACGGCCGGGCTAGACAGCCGTTGGGTGGTATTTCACATACCAGTGGTGCAGGGGTATTCGTGGCAGATGCTATCCTCCAGAGTATGAAAAGTCAGTTAACTGTTTCGCACCATCGTAAGATGCACGGTTTGGGGGCGGTACTACCACTTAATCCGCAGCTCCAATTTATCTAAATATGTCTCAAATTCTTTTACTTGAGCCCGACAAAATCCTAGCTAAAACCTATTCAACGGTTCTGGAGTCTGCTGGACATGTTGTCAGGCATTGTGTCTCAGCCCAAACCGCAGTAGTTCTTGCCGATGATATGCATCCAGATATAGTCATTGTCGAACTGCAGCTCGTTGACCATAGCGGGATTGAGTTTTTGTATGAGTTCCGTTCATACGTCGACTGGCAGCATATACCAGTAATCATCTTAACTAACGTACCCGAGAGTGAATTTTCTGGGTCACAATCACTGTTGCATGATGACCTGAATGTTCAAGCGTATCTCTATAAACCACTAACAAGCTTGCAGAAACTTATACAATCCGTCGATGATCTGACCCAAGTTACGATACAAAAATGAAACAAGTTGTCACTTCAGGCATCGTTTTGACTCGTACAAACTTCGGTGAAGCAGCCCGAATACTGACGGTGTTGACCCCTGACTATGGCAAAAGACATCTTATGGCCAAAGGCGTAAGGCGGGTACGGTCTAAATTGGCTGGTGGTATCGAACTTTTCAGCGTCAGCAATATTACTTTTATACCGGGCCGCGGGGATATAGATACCCTAATTTCGACCCGTCTCATCAGGCACTACGGCAACATTGTGAGTAATATCCAAAGAGTTCAGCTTGGTTACGAGTTGATTAAATTGCTGAATCGCGTGACTGAGGATAATTTGGGTGGAGAGTATTTCATACTGCTTGATGAAGCATTTCGAGCCCTAGATGATGCAGCAATTAATGATAGTTTGGTTAGAACTTGGTTTTATGCACAACTACTTCGTTCTAGCGGTCATAGCCCGAATTTACGGACTGCTTCATCAGGCGGAGCCCTCGATATTGATCAAAAATTTAGTTTTAACATCGAAAGCATGGCTTTTATGCCCCAGGCTGATGGCGAGTTTACGGCCGATCACATTAAGTTTTTGCGTCTTATTTTTAGTGATAATCGGCCAGCTGCACTACAAAAGATACGTAATATCTCTCAGTTGTTAACGGTCTGCGCTCCTATCGTTCAAACTATGCTGAATACATACGTTCAGGTATAATGCGAGAATAGTGAATTGCCCAATCCGGTAATCAATAAACATGGTAGACACGAATAATCATTCTCTGGAAGATATTGTTAGTCTCTGTAAGCGACGAGGGTTTATCTATCAAGGTAGTGAAATATATGGTGGTCTGGCCGGGACGTGGGATTATGGCCCGCTCGGAGTCCTGCTGAAGCGAAATATCATGCAGTTGTGGTGGAAAATGTTTGTTGACGATCGAGACGATATGCTGGGCGTTGACGCGGCTATCCTCATGAATCAAAAAGTTTGGCAAGCCAGTGGCCATACTGAAACGTTTTCCGACCCGCTAGTAGAGTGCTCGAATTGTCATAATCGTTTCCGGGCGGATAAAATTGATACATCAAAATGCCCAGCATGTGGTCAAAAGGGTACTTTCGGTGAGCCGGAGCAGTTTAATATGATGCTCAAGACCATTATGGGTCCGAAATTTACGAGCATCGAAGGCCAGAAGACTGTCTCACTTTCGGCAAAGGTAGAATTTACAAACAGCGACGGTACTAAAGGTGAATTTAAGGTTAAAGATGAAGATGAACTAAGCGGTGCAATGTTCTATGACAGAAACTCAATTTCATATTTACGACCAGAAACAGCTCAAGGAATATTCACAAATTATAAGAATATTATAGATAGCTTTTACCCTGATATTCCGTTCGGAATAGCTCAGCAGGGCAAGGCATTTCGTAATGAAATTTCGCCACGTGACTTTATTTTTCGTGACCGAGAACTCGAGGCTATGGAAATAGAATATTTTGTACATCCAGATAAATGGGAAGAAGCTTTTGAGATGTGGCGGAAACTAACCTGGGAATGGATTCGCGCGCTTGGGCTGCCCGACAGTATGGTGCACGAACTCGAAGTTCCCGAAGCAGATAGAGCACATTACAGTAAGCGAACTATTGATTTTGAATTCGACTTCCCGATTGGACGTGAAGAACTGCTTGGCTTAGCTTATCGCACGGATTTCGATCTTATGAATATCCAAAAGGCATCTGGAAAGAGCATGGAGTACCGTCCAAAAGATGGAGGCAACGCTTTTATCCCTCATGTCATTGAACCCGCATTTGGTGTTGAACGTACCGTGATGGCCGTATTAAGTAATGCTTATACAGAAGATGAAGTAAACGGTGAAAAACGACATGTTCTAAAGCTGCCAACACATCTTGCTCCAGTCAGAGTGGCGATATTCCCGCTTCTCAAGAACAAACCAGAATTAATCAGTAAGGCTCGTGGCATATATGAATTACTAAAAAAGGAATTTGGCAATGTCATGTGGGACGATAACGGTAATATAGGTAAACGTTACCGTAGGCAAGATGAGATTGGTACACCTTGGTGTGTGACTATAGATTTCCTGACACTAGAAGATAACACCGTAACGGTTCGTAGCCGAGATACCACCCAACAAACCCGTGTGGCGGCATCTTCTGATTTGATTAGCGCACTCAAATAATCTAATTTTGTCGAAAAACTCAAACTGTAGGTGTAGAGTCGTTTGGGGTAGTTGGGAATTGATTATCGGATCCACCACTTGTTTCCGCAGTTTGGGGCGCCTGAGTATCTTCCATGCCTTGGTTGTTCTCAGTACTCGGAACTACCTCTGGCTCTGTAGCTTCTGGTGTAGTGATGGTAGGCATAGCTGCTGGCTGGACGTCAGGAGCTGATTGACTAGCAAAACTGTCGTCCATACTTGTTGGTGCAACAGGATTTGGTAGGGTTGAGTCAGCTGGCGACAAAGGGCTTTCGGTATTTTGGCTGCTGTCACCTAGATTCGGGTCGGTTGTTGGCACCGCAAAGTTACTTGGAGATATAACAGGAGGTAGTGGCGCGGTTGTACTAGCTGATGAATCGTCAACAGTAGTTGTTCCTGGGGCTAAATCACTAGTGTCATTTTCTTGATTGGTCGTTGTGCTGTTGTCCGCCGCAAAATCTGTCGGTGAAGCATAGCTTGTCATTGCTGGATTCGCTTGATCAGCGACGGGTGCAACGTAGTCATTACTAGGGGTAACCGAAGAAGTAATGTCTTGAGATACTGGCTGGGGTGTGACAGGGCTGTCCGAACCTGGCGCGGGTGGAGTATTAACCGGTTCGTTGGCCTTACCTTGGTTCCCTCCGTTCGTGTTTCTAAATGTATCAAATAATCCCACAATATATCCTTTCTAACACCTTATTGTTTACTTTTACTGTTTATGATACTCCTTATGCTATTTAATATACACCATAAATCTGGGCATAATCTACCTTAACTTAATCGACACCAAAAAGGTACTTGGCAACTCAGCTCAATCAATAGAGCCAATCGATAACTTAAGCGAAAGAGGTGCTATGATAAAAGCATGGAACAGTCCAAACAACAGCGAGTATACACATTCATTGACAGTCAAAATCTAAACGTTGGAACTCAAAAATTTGGTTGGAAAATGGACTGGGTGCGTTTTCGGGAGTTTTTGTCTGAACGTTACGGCGTTGAAAAAGCTTATATGTTTATCGGTTATCTCCCTGAGAATGAGGATTTATACGAAAAGATGCATGAAGCTGGCTACCTGGTAGTCCTTAAGCCGACTTTTGACGTGACTAAACCCCGCCCCGAAAACGAAAGGGGCGAAAAAGACGATGATAAACCGGTGAAGGGCAATATTGATGCCGATTTAGTACTCTGGGCCATGAAAGAAATGCCAAACTACCGAAAGGCTATTATTGTTTCTGGTGACGGTGACTTTTATTCATTAGTTGAGTATTTGGCTAACAAGGGTCGGCTGCTTCATCTTTTGGCTCCAAGTGGCCACTACTCACAACTTTACAACCGTTTCGAAGAATACGTCGTGCGTCTTGACCAGTTTAGAAACGAACTAGCCTATCGTGACCATAAACGGTATACAAAAGTTGTTCACAAAACAAAACGATAATTTATAGAATCCAAATCAGATACTTAGTTTTATCCCAACTTATCTGACACATTACTACCGAAACTAACCAATTATCATCGAACCGATCCGAGAAGGTGTTGTAATAATACGAGTAATTTATTTCATAGAAGTAGTTCCTGAATCTGTTATCGTATGATCTGCGTGTATTTAAGGGAGAAGTAGCCATTAAAACAAGAAAACTTAACAATGATCAAAACATCCCATCTGTCGGCTTTGGTACTTGGCAATTAACACCGGATAATCTTGCTAGAAAAAATGTCAGTATTGCACTTGAGGCCGGTTATCGATTAATTGATACGGCTAGAATATATGATAACGAAATCGGGGTTGGAGAGGCTGTACGAGGGTCAAAGGTAGATCGTCATGATCTCTTTATAACTTCTAAACTCTGGAATGACGACCAGGGTTATGATTCAACTATCGAAGCCTGTCAAACATCACTGAGCAAATTGGGGCTAGGCTATCTTGATCTCTATTTAATACACTGGCCGGCTACGAGCCGAAGGAATGATAGCTGGAAAGCACTGGTTGAGCTTCAAAAGCAAGGGAAGGCAAGGTCAATTGGCGTATCGAACTATACCGTACGACATCTTGAAGAGTTAATGGTTAATAGTGGTGTGGTGCCGATGGTTAACCAGGTAGAATTCCATCCATTTATTTATAAACAGCAGGAAAAATTATTAACTTTTTGCGGTCTTCACAATATTCAAGTCGAAGCCTATAGCCCTTTATCGAGGCTCACAAAAGGCGTTCACCCGATCATACAAAAAATTGCCGAGCAGACCGATAAATCGCCGAACCAAGTAGTCTTGCGCTGGTGTATCCAGCATGGTACAGTACCGTTGCCTCGCTCTCAAAATCCTTTACACGTAGAAGCTAATTTTGATATCTTTGATTTTGAGCTCAGCGATAACGCCATGCTTGCTCTAGACAGCATCAGTGATGGTGTACGGGTAACTTGGGATCCCGAAGGCATGAGATAACAACTACTGAACCACAATGGCAGCATCAAATACGAGCTTTAAAAAGCTTCATCTCGTTGTTATAGGCGGCGGAACTGGCAGCTTCACTTTATTACGTACGCTTAAGGATTTGACGCCAAATATTACGGCACTAGTTAATATGACTGATGATGGTGGCTCGACGGGGATATTGCGTGATGAACTGGGTGTTTTGCCACCAGGTGACGTTCGACAGTGTCTAGTTGCTCTGTCACGGGCTAAAGAAATAAGAGAACTGTTTAATTATAGATTTTCCGAGGGAACCCTGATGGGCCATAGTTTTGGCAATCTATTTCTTACTGCTCTTGAGAAAACGACAGGCAGTTTTGCTACAGCTGTTGAAACAGCCAGCAAGGTCCTCAATATTAGAGGGACGGTGATACCGATTACCTTAGATAATGTTCGATTAGTACTGCATAGTCATGACGGAAAACATACCAGTGGTGAACACCTTATAGATGTTGCAAGTTTTGATAAGGCCAGCCTAAGACCAAAATTAACACTTAACCCCAGTGCTCTAATCAATCCCAAGGCCGAACGGGCCATAGCAACAGCTGATATGGTCATCATCGCACCAGGTGATCTATATACCTCGCTCGGTTCATTGATAATTGTCGATGGTGTAGCCGAGGCACTGAGACAAACCCCAGCCAAGATTATTTATGTTTGTAACTTAGTTGCCAAACCTGGGCAAACAGATGGTTTTAGTGTCACCGATCATGCATCTGAAATCGAACGATTTGCCGGCGGGCCAATCTTAGATTACGTCTTATATAACACTGCAACGCCACCACCATCACTTCTGAAGTACTATTCTGAGCACCACGCCAACCTTGTACCTTACGATCTAGTTGATCTTAAGAAGCAACACTATCAAGCTGTTGGGCAGGCATTGATTGCTAGGCAGCCGGTCATTCCTCAAGTTCATGATGCCCTGGCTCCGTATCGTTCGGTTATTCGTCACGATGGCCAGGCCGTCGCTCAGTTCATCAATAGTATTTGCTGAACGTCTTTAGAACATTCCAAACCACAATGGCTATTTTCAGAGTGGGCAATAATTGTGTTACATTGGCAAGGCCAGGCCCTACATGTTGTGTATAAATAAAGTCCTCGGTGTAATGCTGTGGATAAATATGGTAGATGGGGCCCTAAATATGGGTAAGAAGGGTATTGCAGTGGGTGCGAGTGGGTAGTATAGTCAGGGAAGTGGGTAAGGTAGGTTAAGAGCCATCTTAACTACTAAAAAACAAAAACCACAGTAACTTAAGCAAGAGGCTAAATGTCAACGGTCGATTATTTCGAAAGAAAGCTTGATGACAAGCGGCGGTTAACCATACCACCCGAGCTTCGCGACAAATTTCTCAGTGGCGCGGTGATCACTAGAGGCTTTAGCAACTATCTACATCTCTACCCAAAAGATGTATGGGACAACTTGGTTGAACCCCGGCTGGGTGGCGATATTCTTGATGAGCACATCGCTGATCTGAATGTTCAGTTCAGGATGGGCAAGGTTGAGACATCGCTTGACGGCAAGCAAGGGCGCATTACATTGGAACAGCACCTGCTGGACTATGCGGGTATCACCAGAGAAGTTGTCGCCGTCGGTGTGGGCCGCTACTGGCGTCTTATGTCACCAAAACAAGTGGTCAGGAGCAAGGAATCAAGCAGCCCGACCCACTAGAGTTCCTTGACAATTTATTACACAATTTCTCAGTTCTAATGCCTAGAACAGAGAAAAGTCGAGATTAGCTAATCGGCAGTCAACAAGTGGAATAAGAAGGCACCACTCTAAAAACCTTCGTTCTTTCTCTAAACACCTCCCAAAACTCCACCTCACACATAAGTCTCTCAAACTAAAGAAGCTCGAAGCTGTAAGAAGTTTTAAGATTTTTAAAATCTCGTTTCTCGTAAACATCTTCTTTACATACCACTTCTTGCTTCACTAAAAACAAAAACTCAATAAAAATAAAAAGCTGGCTGCTGATTAGGTGACCTTGCACCAAAACAAAAACACTAATGTTTGCACTTAAAAGTGTAAACAGTAAAAATAAAAGCAAGATGCACCACAACCTAAACCAACACGTTCCAGTGTTGATCCAACAAGTACTGACCTATCTTGACCCAAAAGAAGGGGACTCATACCTCGACTTGACGGCGGGATACGGCGGACATGCTGGCGATATATTGGAGCGAACTAAAAATCCAACCCAAGCCGTTCTCGTTGACAGAGATCAAAATGCGATTGAAGTCCTCGAGACGATGTTTGCTGGGCAGGGAACAAGAATTCTTCACACGGATTTCTTGGCCGCTAGCCAGCAGCTATTAGCTGAAGGTCAACGATTTGACGTTATCTTGTCGGATTTAGGGGTGTCGTCACCGCACCTTAACGATGCTAGTCGGGGGTTTGCAATCAATGCTGATGGCCCACTCGATATGCGCATGGATCAACGTCATGAATTAACGGCCGCAGATATTGTCAATAAATATTCTGAGACTGAACTATCAGATGTTATCAAGCGTTATGGAGAAGATCCAAAGGCCAGATTAATCGCACAACTAATTGTGAAAAATCGTCCAATTGCAACAACCACTCAACTAGCCCGCATTGTCGCTCGCGCCTGGCCTGGGCGCAGTAAAGTCCACCCGGCGACGCGAACCTTTCAAGCTATCCGTATCTCGGTCAACGACGAACTCGGACAGTTAGAGAAAAGTTTGCCGTTGTGGGTTGATTTGCTTAATCCCGGAGGCCGGCTAGCGGTAATTAGCTTCCAAAGTCTAGAGGACCGTTTAGTGAAGCAAGCTTTTGCCGAATTAAGCGGTAACCTCTATGACGCGAAGCTACAACTACTAGCCAAGCATCCGGTCGTAGCGAACAAGCGTGAAATAGCTTTTAATCCGCGTGCCCGAAGCGCAAAACTTCGAGCCGTAGCGAAAATAAACACAAAAGAAAGGGGCCCTCATGCCTATACAGGTACGAAGTAGCTCCCGAGCGTATAAGGTACACGTAAAAGTGATCTGATCGACGCCAAAGGCTGAAAATTGTGGCATCTGCCTAAAACGGATGCCACAACCCCAGCCAAACATTAAAACAAACACAAAAACAGGAAGAAACATCATGACATACTCAAGTACACTAAGCGTTAGCCGAGGTTATTACGCTGATCGTAACCAAAATGTCGTTCGGTTCAGCGCCCGTTCGCGGACCATTGGGCCAATTAGTAATACCATTATCCTTGTTGTGTTGGCGTGTTTGCTCGGTCTGTTATACTTGACACAAGTGACAAAAACAAACGCCTACGGTTACCAGATCAATAATTTACAGCAAGAACAGGCCCAGCTCCAAACTCAACACGATAATCTGGAGCTAACATCAGCACAGTTACAGTCACAAACCCGGGTGCAAAGCAGCCAAGTAGCCAGCACACTTGTGCCCATTGAACCCAGCGGTACTGTCCAGCACTAGACTAGAAGTTGTTGCCAACTTTTGGCAAACGGTGCCTAAAAGACGGAGATTGGCAACGTATGAGTCCTAAATATCGTCAAACTAAAGCTACTACACCTACACCGCGTGATGAAAACCCAGCGCTCAGGGCAGTCTCACGTGTGCGACTTATGTATGGGATATTGTTGGCTGTTGTAGCGCTTTTCGGGGTGAGGTTGTTCTACGTCCAGATTATTCGTTATGATTACTACAAGACTGCAGCTCTAGGCGATCAGCTTAAACAATACGAAATCCCGGCCCCTCGAGGCATTATTGAAGGCCATGATGGTAGCAGCATTGTACCCATAGTACTCAACCAGGAATTGTATACACTTTATGCCGACCCAACATTTATAAAAAATCCCGATCAAATAGCATCAAAAATAGTACCCATTATAGGTGGTCAGGCGAGTAATTATGCTGAACAAATGCGCACCCCCAATACTCGCTACGTTGTTCTGGCCACTAAACTAAGTGCTAATCAAAGCCAAAAACTACTTGCTTTGGAAGTACCGGGCTTGGGTACTCAAGGCCAGGGTTATCGAGCTTATCCTGACGGCAGTTTAGCAGCTCAAGTGCTCGGTTTTGTGAATGATAACGGGCAAGGGCAGTACGGCCTTGAACAAGCCATGAATAAAGATTTATCGGGTACACCCGGACAAGTCAAAGCCGTAACGGATGTTAATGGCATACCTTTGGCGGCCACAAAGGGCAATATTGAAACTGCGCCGGTCAACGGCGATAACATTGTGACGACGCTTAACTTACCAATGCAAGCCCAAGTTGAACAAATCCTTAAGAATGATTATCAAAAAACCAATTCGCAGGGTCTAAGTGCCATTGTTATGGATCCGAATACTGGTCAAGTCGTCGCTATGGCCAATTACCCAACCTATGATCCCAGTAATTATGAGAATGTTAGCAACACTAATCTTTTCGAGAACGCTGCTATTGATGATGCTATTGAACCGGGCTCAAGTATGAAGACACTAACTACACCGGCAGCTCTTGATCTCGGAGTCATTCAACCCAATACCAGTTTCTATGATCCTGCCCACTGGGTAATCGATGGTTTTAATATTACCGATATCGAACAAGACGGCGGCCCGCGTGAACAGAATATTGCTAGTATCCTGGCACTATCATTAAATACTGGGGCGACCTGGATGTTAATGCAAATGAGCCAACCTGGGGGTACCCAGATAAATCAGCATGGCATCGATGACTGGTACAACTATATGGTTAATCATTTTCGTCTTGGCCAAAAGACTGGTATTGAACAAGGCTATGAATCGCCTGGTTATGTGCCACAGCCAGATATGTCCGATCCTAGCATCGACTTAACTTATGCGAACACCGCGTTTGGTCAAGGAGTGCAAGTCACAGCCATACAGATGGCTGCCGCTCTTTCAAGTATTATCAACGGGGGTACTTACTATAAGCCGACACTTATTAACCAAATTATTAATCCCAACGGTCAAGTAACCGTCAATCAGCCTAAAGTAGTTGAACGAAACACCGTTAAAAGTAATATTGGGCCTGAAATGATTCCACTTATGGAGAATGTTGTCACGACTTATCTCAATGAAGGTTTTAGCTTTATGTCGTTTCCATCAGACTATATGGTCGGAGGTAAAACCGGTACTGCACAAATTGCCAACCCGAGTGGTGGTTACTACACGGATAAATACAATGGCACATATGTCGGTTTTGTAGGAGGTGATAAGCCGCAATACGTTATAGTTGTTTTTAACATCCAACCTAACGTCCCAGGTTATGCCGGTGCCTATGGCGGGCAGCCGGTTTTTGCCGATATTGCTCACATGCTGATTAATGATTCGTTCGTGGCGCCTAAGACAAACTAAGAGTGTTATACTGATAGGAAAGAAGCAAAAGAAACAGGACAAAATTTTTATTATGTTTACTGGCTCGTTACATATTACGATTCTAAACGGTACGCTTATCCATATACTTGTGCTGGGTATTTTTAGCTTCCTAATAGCTATGGCTTTAACTCCGCTCTATACTACAGCGGCATACCGTTGGCAATGGTGGAAACGTCCACGCACCGAAGCCTGGAATGGTGAAGCAGCAACTGTTTATACCGAATTACATGCCGAGAAACACAAACGAAATATCCCAACCATGGCGGGGCTTATTTTTATCATCTCAATAGCGATTGTCACACTGGTCGCGAACTTACATAGGAGTCAAACTTGGTTGCCCCTGGCGGGCATGGCAGCGTCTGGTTTTATTGGTTTGATCGACGACGTCATTAATATTAGGGGTACTAACGGTATTGCTGGTATGCGCGCTAAAACAAAGTTTTTGCTTTATAGTCTAGTGGGGCTGGCTGGTGGTTGGTGGTTTTACGCCAAGCTTGGTGTTACTCACGTTTATATCCCAGGTATACATGAGATTTATATAGGTGTATTTGTTATTTTACTATTTTGGCTGGTCGTTATAGCAACAGCCAATGCAGTAAACATTACTGATGGTCTGGATGGCCTAGCTGGTGGCTTGCTGACCACATCCTTTATGATATATGTCATTATCTGTGCTGTTGAAGGCGACTATGCTCTAGCGGCCCTTTGTATGACAATTGTTGGTGCTTTACTGAGCTACACTTGGTTTAACATTTTTCCGGCTCGATTTTTTATGGGCGATATAGGGGCCTTTGCATTGGGCACAGCCCTGGGCATTATTGCCATGCAAACCAATACTATTTACGTGCTTCCGATCATCGGGGTAGTTTATCTTATTGAAACCGGATCAGTCATTATTAATAGATTGTCCAGGAAACTTCGCCATGGAAAGCGAGTTTTTCTTTCCTCGCCGTTACACCACCATTTTGAAGCTATCGGCTGGCCGGAAGCCAAAGTTACCATGCGCTTTTGGATTCTTGGGCAAATTGCCGGCGCCTTAGGGCTGATAGTCTTTTTGGTCGGGAAGTATTGATAAGCATGTGGTCAGATGTTTTCAATGTTAAAAAACAAACAGTCTCATACACTTCTCAGGCAAGTAGTAATGTAGATCATTTGTCAGCACTCGGTCGGCGTCACCGACCAGATTATTGGCTAGTAGTCCTTTGTGTTATCTTGTTGCTGATTGGTCTGGTAGTTATCTACTCGATTAGCCCGGCTATGAGCGAGGTGTATCGCGTCGGCAGCAACTACTATGTGTTTAAGCAGCTAATTGCTATCGTGCTTGGGCTGCTGGCGTTTGTGGTGGCAGCCAAGATACCTTTGAATTGGTGGTATAGGTTTGTGACACCAATATTAATTGTCGCTGCCTTGGCAACGCTGCTGGCGATTGTGATGCCGGTCAACCCAAGTTATCCTGCTCACCGCTGGGTTCGTCTTAGTAACTTTTCCTTTGAATCAGTTGAACTTGTTAAATTTGCGCTTCTTTTGTGGTTAGCCAAGATGCTGACAATCCGAATTCGGGCTGGGACCATTAAAAATATTAGATTAACGTTAAGACCATTATTGATTGGGTTGGCGATTATTGGGGTAGTAATTGCAGGTGTTCAAAGTGATCTTGGGTCGGTTGGGGTAATTGTAGTTATCATCGGTGCCATGCTGTTTGTCGCCGGTATGCCACTTAAAAAACTAGCAATTATTGTCGGCGTCATAATTATAGGGCTTGTTTTATTGACTGCAGCCATCCCATATCGTCGAGAGCGGCTACTGACGTATTTGCATCCGACGTCAAACTGCCAAGGGTCAGGCTATCAGGCATGCCAGGCTATCATTGGAGTTGGCTCAGGTGGTATGGTTGGTCTTGGGCTTGGTAGCAGCGTCCAGGCCTATGGTTATCTACCCGAAGCGGTTAATGATTCAATCTTTGCCATTTACGCTGAAAAATTCGGGTTTATAGGTGTGACAATACTCATGGCCATATTTGTGGCTTTGTTTACTCGCCTAAAGAATATTGCCGAACGTGTACCCGATGACTTTAGCCGCTTGCTAGTTGTCGGTGTCTTGAGCTGGTTGGGCATTCAAACACTGATTAATGTTGGTGCGATGATTGGAATTTTGCCATTGAAAGGTATCACGTTGCCTTTTATCAGTTATGGCGGCACGAGTATTGTATTTGTCTTGGCCGCTCTCGGGCTGGTCTTTCAAGTATCGGCCTATACGACGTATACTTCTATTGGTCAACGTAACAGAGGAGCAGGACATGACTATAGTTCTGACGGGCGGCGGGTCCGGGGGTCATATCACCCCTATATTGGCAATAGCTCACGAGCTTAAACGTCTACGCCCAGATGTAACAATTGTCTATATTGGCCAGAAGGGCGATAAGCTCGGTGACTTACCAAGACACAATCCCGACATAGA
>Ga0182030_10010289_pt1 | contig 19032 bp, 13 predicted proteins | sample 812S3MmetaG_FD_121299 | JGI IMG/M metagenome (GOLD analysis project Ga0182030, IMG submission 121299) | Permafrost microbial communities from Stordalen Mire, Sweden - 812S3M metaG (Illumina Assembly) | ecosystem: Environmental > Terrestrial > Soil > Wetlands > Permafrost | place: Sweden...
CCGATGCCGATGGTGTAAATTTTGCAGCCGACCGCGGCCGCCAGCTGTGCGGCGGGCAACGGCTCAATCTCGCCCTTGTTGTTGTCGCCGTCGGTCAGCAAAATGATGACGCGGCTTTTCGCGTGGGGCACCGACTTGAGCCGTTTCGCCGCGACCACGATCGCATCGCCGATGGCCGTGCCGAGATCGCCGATGGTGCCGATGTGCATGCGGTGAAGATTTTCCGCCAGCCACTCGTGATTGAGCGTGAGCGGACTGGCGAGATAGGGTTCGCCGGAAAACGCGACGAGCCCGATGCGGTCGTTCGGGCGCTTGCCGACGAAATCGCCGAGCACTTCGGACGCGATGTCGAAGCGCGTGATTTTTTCGCCCGGCAATGACATGTCCACCGAAACCATGGACCACGAAAGATCCAGCACGAGCATGATGTCAATGCCCGGCGTCTCGGTTTCCACGTGGTAATTCGCAAGCCGTGGTCCGGCGAGCGCGACGATGCCCAGCGCGACCACGGCCAGCCGTAAAAAAAATAAAATTCGGCCGGCGGCGGCGCGGGCCTTCGCGCCTGAGGCTCTGGCAATTTCCGCGCTCGAAAATTTGAGCGCCGACAGTTTGCCCACCCTGCCGCGCAGCAGCGCATACACCGGCAGCAATGCCAGCAGGCCGAGCAGCCACGGAAATTGAAATTCAAAATTCTCCGTCATGCGCGCGGGCCTGAGGTTTGCATTGCGGCCGGCGGCCGCAGCTGCGCCCGCCGTTGCTCCGCCTGGTCAATTAGGCTCAAGGCGCGGTCGGCGGCGCCCATTTTTTCCGAACCTGCGGTCGGGGAAAATTTGCGGGCGTCGCAGTCGCGCAAAAATTCAGTGGCGGCCGCAGAAAGTTCAGAGCTGATTTTTTGGGAACGCATTAGCTCGCGGTTAAATTCGGTCGTGGTTAATTCCCCCGCCGCCAATTGAAACCCCGTGATGAAATAATGGCGCGTGACTTGTGAAATGCGGCTGAGAACCGCGCCATCCTCCGGCTGCGCGCGCAACTGCTGCAACGTTTCACGCGCCAGCACTTCAGGCGGGATGATGGCTTTCGGTTTGGATCTAAATAACAGACCGAGGCCGAACGCAACCAAAGCGGTCCCACCAAGTCCGGCCAATGAAATAGCGGTGGAATTTTGCTCCCAAAATGTTGGTGGCAGCTCGCCATACGGCGGGGTCAATTTCAGCAGCGCATTGGTGGCATTGGTCTGGGCAAACAATGCGGCACTGGAAGCAATCGTGGCCACAAAAATTACCGCCCCCATTTGCCGGGTTGAAGAAAAATTATTTTTCATCAGCGACGGCGCCGGGCGCGGCGGATCTCAAAAAAACGCTGGAGCGTTTGGGCGAACGGTTCGGTGGTGTTCAGACGCAGCGTGTCCACGGCGGTGCGGTTCAACGATTGGTCGAGCTGTGCGAGCCGTTGTTCATTGAGCGCCGCGAAGCGTTCGCGCACGGTGCCACGGCGGGAATCGAGTTCCAAAATTTCCCCGGTCTCGGCGTCTTCAATCGTCAGCAGGCCGGCGTCGGGCAGGCGGCTTTCGCGCGGGTCGTGCAGATGCAGGCACACGAGATCGTGCCGCGTGTTGGTGATGCCGAGCTCTTGAATCACGTCGCGCCGGGATGAATTGACGGACGAAATCTCGATTCGGCTGCTCTCCAAAAAATCCGTGAGCAAAAAAACAATCGAGCGGCGGGGCAGTGCGTGATTCAAGAACGCCAGCGCCGCGGGAATGTCCGTGCCGCGCTTTTGGGGCGCGAACGCCAGCATTTCGCGGACGATGCGCAAAATGTGGCGGCGGCCTTTGCGCGGCGGAATGAACAATTCGGTGGCTTGGGTGAAGAGCAGCAGCGCGACTTTGTCGCCATTGCGCGTGGCGGACAGTGCGAGCGTGGCGGCGACTTCAGCGGCATATTCGCGTTTGGAAAGATTGCCGGAACCGAACGCCGACGAGCCGGAGACATCCACCGCGAGCACGGCGGCCAGTTCGCGTTCCTCGCGAAAGCGTTTCACGAACGGACGGCCGAGGCGATGCGTGACATTCCAATCAATGTTCCGTACATCGTCGCCGGGCATGTATTCGCGCAGCTCTTCGAAGTCCATGCCGCGGCCTTTGAAATGACTCAAATAGGCGCCCACCATGGTGTCATTGACGAGGCGGTTGGTGCGCAACTCCACGCGGCGGACGGTCTCCAAAAGCTCAGTGACGGTCATGGTATTGCAGATGAATGAGCCGATTTGATGAGTTTCAAGATCAAATCCGTCGCCAAGCCAACGCCCCGGAATTTCCGCCCCGGCCGACAGAGGCAATAATTTGTGAAAGACTCAGCCCTTCATCGAATTTACTTTCAGGCGTCATTTTTGCGCTCAACTTGGCTGAAGGTCGCGACCACGTCCAGCCTCATTCGCCATATTTTTAGGACGGGGAATTGCCCTTTGAGTTTTAAGGCTTATCCGCCGCAGGCTCATTGCGACCGGTGAACCCGGGCAAAGTTCGCGAAGGATTCCGGATCAAGGGGACGCCACGCGATAAAAACCGCTGCCATTGGTCGGATTCACGCTGACGGGGTTGGAGGATTGGGTCAGATCCGACCAATTGCTGCCCAATCCAGCGCTGTGAACATTGAGTTGCGCCTGCAAGTGGCCGACGACATTGCTGGGCCATGAAACCAGCAGGCTGCCGGCGGTGCGGGCCATGGAAATCTTGAGCGGCGGGGTGGAATTATAAACGCGGACATAGTCCACCTGCAGCTCACCGGGAAACCCGCCGTTGGCATTGATCGCCGCCGAGCTGGGATTGCCGACGTAATTTCCGCCGACGGCCAGGTTCATGATGATGAAAAAAGGCTGGTTGAACGGCGCCGGATACGCCGCGCCCAGGTTGCTTGTCCAGTTGGTCTGCGTTTCATACAGATGCCCGTCCACATAAAATAGAAATGCATTGGTGCTCCAGTCCAAAACGTAGTTGTGAAAGTTGGTCACGGAACCGCCGGCAGGGAAAGTATAGACCGTCGTCTCATCGCTGCCCGAATGCAAGCTGCCCTGCACGTTGGTCAGCGCCGCTCCGTTGTTTTCCGTCACGTCAATTTCCCCGCACCCGGGCCAGCCCACGGTCGAAATATTGGTTCCCAACAACCAGAGCGCCGGCCAGAAGCCGGTGCCGGCCGGCAAACGCGCCCGCCATTCAAAACGTCCAAATTTCCAAGCGGCCAGCCCCTCGGATTTCAGGCGGGCCGAGGTGTAGTTAAAGGTGCCATAGGTCGTGTTGGTGGATTCTATCTGGGCAGCAATGTGCAGCAGACCATTGGCGACGTAGGCATTGTTGGTCCGGCTGGTGTAATACTCGAGTTCGCTGTTGCCCCAGCCAGGATTACTCGGTTCACCATGACCAAGGTCAAAGGTCCAAGTGTTGGTATTGATCGTGGTTCCGTTGAATTCATCACTCCAGACGATGTTCCAATTACCATAGGGCGCTGCGCTCGTCAGATTCAGATTAAGGTCATCAAAATAGACCGACCCAGTGGAGCCAGCGGCATCGCCTTGGAACACTATTTGATACCGGACAAAGTAAGTTCCCAACGGCGCCACCAGACTCGTCGTTGTGTTCGTAATGGCTGAGGTATTGGGATTATATTGATTGGTCACCGGCAAATCCGTCCAGATATTGACCGGAAAGGTGCCGGCGATCAAAGCATTGGTGGTAATCGTGCTGGACCGGTAAAGCGCTAGCACGTTGGCATTGGCATCGCGAAACGTGACTTCGAGCCACGCCGCATTTTGCCCGGCCAGCTTGTCGGTTGAAATGGTCTTCGCCCAGCCATCCGCCGAATAGGTCGCGCCCGGTCCGGAAATATAATCCTGATAAACTCCGTTGGAGTTAGCCGCGCCAGTGAAACCTTGAAAAACCTTGAAATAATTGGTGCCAGTGTGGGCGTCCGGGCCGGTTTCATTGAACGTATTGCCCCAGTTCTGGCCAAACCAAGTCCACCCCACCAGATTCTGGCTTTGACCCGCCGGATCCGATTCGAAGCCGGGATTGGACAGGACATTGTTCGCCCTCAGCGGTGAGTTCATCACGGCCAAAAGGGGCAAAATACCGACGAGAGTTCGTAAATAATTGTTCATGCGGCTTCGTGATTATTTTTTAAAATCTTCAACACAATATATCATTTTAGGATTGCATGGCTTTTATGGGCGCGTGGACCGAATTCACTCATCACCGTTGCCAAGCTAGCCTCAATGATAAGCCCGTCGCCAGACGCCGCACTGGCAGCGAAAGCCCCGGATAACCGCCGGCTGGTAATAACGGAAACGAGCCGATAGGGAAATTGTTTCATGAGCTAATGAGCTTTCTGGTGGTTGAACTGGTTTGGGCCGGTGGTCGGCGGCAGCGACGCCAAGTTCAGGCCAACTATGATGCGGGCAATTTCCCCGGTGCGCCTGAAGATTGCCCGGCTGATGTTTTCAACCAGTACCGGCGCTTTCTGCCGCTGGATCCGGCCATCAGAAAATTCAATCTTAAGAAAAGTTTTCCCCGCGATTTGATAGACTATCGGCACCTGGCAATACGTGAACGCGAGCGCACGCAGGTTGATCCGGAATTGGCGCACGACGCCGGCAACATCCAGATATTTGAAGACGGCCGGCGACGCCAGCCATTCTTCAGCCCGCAGCAGTTTTGGATCAAAATGGATTTGTCCGGCGCGGACACTCACGCCCAGTTCGCCAAAACGGCAGAGAATGTCTTCCTTGACCTGCCCGGTCAGTCCCGGTTGCCGGGCACCCGTGTGCGCCGGCGTGTGCGAATAAGGATCCGTCGGAAACGCCCCATAATCCGCCGGCGACTGGAAATCGCCAATGCCCGCGCGGATGGCGTGATAGCATTCCGCCAACCGTCCCGCACACGGCTGGCCGGCGGCGCGGAGAAATGATTCCTGCGCGGCGAGCAACAGCTTGGAAACCATGTGCCAGTAGATGCAGCCCAGGCCTTCGTAACCGAAGAATGTTCCTGAACGGCCGGTGAACGACCGGTGATCGAACATTTTTTCAAACAACGCCAGAACCGGCGCCGATTCGCGCTTCACCAGGCGCGCGTAACCGGCGGCGGCCAGTTGATGCAAAATGCGTTTCACATCGCCGGCATTGGTGATGCGCGGATGAAAGTGGCAGCTGCCCGCCACATCCCTTTGAATCAAAAGCCGGTTGTCAGCGGCGAGCAATTGGTTGACCAACGGCGAATGCTCGACGAACTTGGCGGGAATATTGTTCTTCTCCGCGAATCGCGGCAGCCGGCGGTCGGGATAGAGCAGATACGAATTTTGGTTCGGACGGTAAATCGGGCTGCGCCGCAGGGCGACCAGCAATTCAAGCGATTCCTCGGCCGAAAGAAAATTCGCGCCGAGAATGGCAACCTGCCCTTCGAGCATTTCATACAGCCGCCGCACTGGGATCTTCGCCGCCGCGCCAAATTCGGCCAGATTGTAGGAATGGTAAAGCCCGTCCGCGCGCCGGTTCGCCCGGATGGATTCGTCCGTCAAGTTGAGCGCCGCGCTGAAAAATTCCAGCAACCGCGTTTTGGACACGAACGTTTTTTGGCCGGAAATTTTATCGGCATAAATCCGTCGGCGATACCGCTCCGCCGCGCGGCCGAGCGCCTCCAAAATCTGCCGGCGTTCCGCGTCGCCCCCGTTCGTGCGGCGGTGGCGTTTCAAAATTCGCGTGGTGCCGGAAAACCATCCGGCCACTTCCGCCGACAGCCGCACTTCGCCGGCGTCAATCGAGAGAAATAGTTGCCGGCAAAAGGCCAGGTGCCGGCGCAGCTGATACAGCGTCACCATCGAAACGCCGTTGCCGACCAGCGCGTTGTTGGCGTCGTTCCACTCCGGCCGCTGCGTGTTCAACCAGATGCCCGCGCCGGGGATAAAATTGGCAAATTTGGCAAGCAGCGGAATCAGCAGCTTTTCCGTGAGGTTGACGTGGCGGACGCGGCCCTGTCGATTCCAGACCAATTTACCGTCCGAACCCACGGTGCCAACACGCTGCCGCGTCAATTGATCCAGCACGGCATCGAAGTCCACCGTCGCGCGCGGATTGTCCAGCAGCCGGGCATGGTTTTTTATTTTGTAAGGGACGTTGGCGAAGGAAAAAATTTCGCGCGTCAAAAAATCCCGCAGCACCGCCGGTTCGCGGCGTTCAAGAATTTCCAATAGCTTCAGCAGATAAATGATTTGATGGTCGCCCCAATAGCCGATGTGCGACCACGGGTCGTGTGGCTCCGGCACCTCCCAATCAAATCCGGCACGCGTGATGCGATAAGGATTGTAGCCGTCCGCGGTCGAGGCGTTCACGAATTTGCAAATCATGCCGGACACGAAGCCCGGAAAGGAAACCGCCAGCGCCTCCCAGTTCTGAAAAATATCACGCCAATTGCCCTCGTAATCCAAAAGGCGGCGACCATCCGCGCCGCGCGGGGCAATGGAAAACCGGTTCCATGGCCGGCTCGGATCGCCGTGCCGGCGGCTGAAGGTGAGCGGCAGATATTCATGGCACAGGCGTTCCAAATCCGCGTCGTTTGTTTCGCGGGCGAGGGCGAGCACCTGGTCGCGCGCCGTCGTTTTGCCAAGCCGGCGGAAAAAATTACCGCACCGGGCGGCCACGGCGGAATTCGCCTGATGGACAAACGCCAACAGATCGGCGGCATGGATCTCGTAGCCGTCGAGAAAAACTCCCCCGCGCATGACGTTGAACAAAACATTGCTAAAATGGCGGGCGTCGCCGAGCGGACGCGCGGATTTTTGAAGGCCGTCGGCGCGGGCCACGATGCGCCAGAGTTCGTCCGTGCCGCGGGCGATGTCCGCTTCAACTTTTTTTTGCAACGTCACCGGCGACCGCAACCACCGGCGCAAGTCGGCCACCGGCACCGGACCTTGATCCACCTCGGCCACCATCAGCCACCGGCGCGACTGGCCGGGCCGCAAAACGAATTCGGTCTCGACGAAATACGCGCCGCGTTCCGCGCGGACATCCGTCTCGGTTTGCACCGGCAAGCCGGCGCGGAAATTCTCCAATTGAACGGCGGACAGAAGCACATGGCGGCGCGGGATGCCGGCCGACCAGACGGTGGTGGCGCGAAGGGATTCCGCCGGTTCCGGCCGATCCACCGGGATGGAGCTCAACAGAAAAAGTCCCAGGCCGGATTCCGGCAGCAACTCGCTTTTTTTATACGCGTCAATCAGCGTGCTTTTTTCGAGCTGGAATTGACTGCTGATGCCGCAGGGCAAAAGGTTTTGGAGGCCGTCCAGCAACCGGACTTTGCCCGTGGCAGCAGCGTTGGTGAGCGACGCGGTCCGCACCCAGCCAAATTGCTCGCTGCTGGCCCAGCGATAGCGGAACGTCAGGCCAAGGTCGTCGTTGATTTCCTCAAACAGAATCTGGTTGCCGTAAAAATTTTTGTAGAGGTTGCGCCGGATCCGATAAATGCCGCGCCCGCGTTCGGAAAAGGGTTCCCACAAGGATTTTCGGCCGCCGCGCTCGATGATAAGAATGGTCTTGGGCCCGGTGGTTTCCACCGCGTCGTGAATCTTGTCGTCGGTGTAATAAGGAAACAGCGCGAGGTCGGGATGGCGGCGACCGGCGGTGAGCGCTCCATTGCTCGAGATGAACATCCAATGATCCGCGCTGCTGACGATGGTCAAAAAAAACGGCCGCAGCCGGTTACAATTCGTGATGCGGTAAAAATCTTCGCCGTCCAAAACGACCGGCTGGCCTTCGATTTTTTCTGCACGGGTCGGGATTCGATTTCGGCCCAGGAAGAGATTTTTCATCCGCAGGATTCAGCCAGCTCACGGCTGCGATGCGACCGAGGAGTTTTTTGCATTCACGTAGAACGGAATGTTCGCGTAGCCGGCCTTGCCGTGGTTGTCGCGCACAAAAACAAAAAGCCGGTAAGCGCCGGGCCGGGCCGGCGCGGTGATCTGCGCGTCGGCACCAGCGCCGTCCGCCAGCAAACCTGCCAGCCGCTGCGGTGGGGATTCGAAATCACCGCCGGTGGATTTGGCGCCGCTTTCTTCCATGACTTCCCAGGCATAGGTCAACGCGGCTTGGTTGGCCGACTGCGCCACCACTTTGGCGGCATAGTTCTGGCCGGACGTCAGGTGGACATTTTGGAAGGCGGTTTTGCCGTCCAGCCGGAAGCTCGTCACTTCCGGGCTGCAAAACTCGGGCCAGCGGCCCGTCCAAATGAATTGCATCGCGTCCACCGTTTTGGTCGCCTCGCCGGTCGGCAGAAACATGCCATACCAAGTCGGCGTGCGTTCCTGTTTGTTTCCCCACAGGAAAACGTAGGAGCCAAGGCAATTATTTTTGTCCGAGGCGATGGCGGTCTGGTAACGCTTGAGGTATAAACCCGCCTTCACCGAACTGTCGTCTTCGATGGGTGCGCCCCAGGTCGTTTTCCCGCATTCCCAATGGCCGGTGGCGCCCCATTCGGTGACGGCATACGGGCCCGTCCAGCCGCTGGCGCGGAGTTCGCCCGGCAGATTCACGATGTCGGCGTAAGACTGGAAGCACAGCAGATCAAGATCCGGAGCGCGGCGCTTGATGTCGTCCACCAATTCCTTGCTGATACCCGCCAGCGAAGTGGTGGTGGGATGATTCGGGTCCACTTGGTGAATCATTTTGGAAATGGCGTTGACGGCATCCCAGACTTGCGGGTTGTGCGAATTCAAATTCAATTCATTGCCGATGTCCCACATGAGCAGCGCGGGGTGATCTTTGAATTGCAGCACCTGGGCTTTGATCTCCGCGAGCTGCTTGGCGACGTTGTCAGCGTTGGAATAATCAAAACCATGGCGCTCGCGCGAAATGTCCAGCCCCATCGTGACGAACAATCCGTTTTTCTGCGCGCGGTCCAAAACCTGTTGCCCGGTTTCCTGGCCGTTGTCCGTCCGCCAGGTGCGAAATGAATTGCCGCCCGCCGCCGCGAGTTGTTCCTGGTCGCCAAATTCCAGTCCCGCACCCTTGATGAAAAACGGCTTTTGGTTCACCCACAGCTGCCAGCGGCCGTCGGTCTGGCGGACTTCCACTTTGGCCGGGCCGGTGGCGCTGCTGCCGGCTTGAGCCAAGCAACTGCCGACAACCATGGTCACGGCCAGCATCGCCAGCGGCCATTTTGTTGAAAAACATTTTGGCTGAATCATAAAATTTATTTTGCGGGCGCGGGTTCGTGGCCCACCAAGATGTGCTCCAGTTCCTCGAGCGTTTTGCCCTTGGTTTCAGGAATGGCCGTCAGCACGAAAACCAGCGCCGCCAGTGCCAGCAGGCCGTAGCCCAGAAAGGTGCCGGCCGCGCCAAAGTGCGACAGCTCCCATGGAAAAATCATCGTGACCGTGGCGCTGACCACGGAGTTCCAGAAGCCGACCACTGAAATCGCGGCGCCGCGATACGCGTTCGGGAAAATTTCCGAGAGCAGCACCCACATCACCGGCCCCAGCGAAATCGCGAACGAGGCGACAAATCCGATGATGGCAAACAGCACCAGCGACGCCCGGATGTTCAGCCCGGCGGTGGTGAGCGAATCGTGATACGCTGCCAGCCGGTCGGCTCCGAGTTTGGCGTCCAGCGCCGCCAGAAATTCCTTATCCGTGGCGAACACCGCCGGCTCCAGTTTTTGCAGATCACCAATCAATTCAGCGGGAACTTTGTTGTCGCTCAAAACGGCAAACGATTTCCCCGTCAGCTGGTAGTTGGCATTCTGAAATGCCCCGGCGCACGTCAGCAGCGAGAGGGTCATGCCGGCGGCTCCGATCACCAGCAGCGGCTTGCGCCCCAGCCGGTCAATCCATTTGATGGCCACGAACGTCATGCCCAGATTGACCAAGCCCACGATGACCGCCTGCTTGAACGCGGCATTCGTGCCGCCGCCCGCCTGTGAAAAGATGGTGGGCAGATAATAAAAAATGGCGTTGATGCCGGTGATCTGCTGGAAGAACGCAATCGTCAGCGCGATCAACATGACAAACCGCAGCTTGCGGCCGAACAGCGCGCCCGCCCCGACGCCCGCGACGTGTTCCGCCGCGTTTTGGCGAATGCTGCGCAGTTCTTCCGCCGCGTGTTCCGCCCCGGCGACTCGGGTGAAAATTTTCAGCGCCTGGTCCTCACGCCCTTTAGCGAACAGCCAGCGCGGACTTTCCGGGACGAAAAACAACAGGACAAAATAGAATGCCGCCGGAATGGCTTCCACGCCCAGCATCCAGCGCCAGCAATTGTCGCCAAGGCTCAACAAAAAGTAATTGGAAAAAAACGAGGCCGAGATACCAATGACGATCATCAGCTGGTTGAAGGAAACCAAGCTGCCGCGCAAAGCCGACGGCGCGATCTCCGCGATGTAAACCGGCGCGATCAGGATGGCGCCGCCGACCGCAATGCCGCCCAGAATGCGCGACAGCACGAACACTGTGAAATTGCCGGTCGTTGCCGAAAGCAAAGCGGAGACGGTGAATAAAATGGCCGTGAGCATCAGCACTTTTTTCCGGCCAAAGGCATCGCTCAAGAAACCCGCCAGCGCGTTGCCGCCCAGCGCGCCCCAACCAAGACAACTCACGGCCCAGCCCAGTTTCAAATCGCCACTCGTGCCAGTGAGATCGAAATATTTTTTGATGAACGGCACCGCGCCGGAGATCACCGTGGCGTCAAAGCCCAGCAAAAAACCGCCGACGGCGACGATCAACGCCACCGTCACGGTAAATAAATTGCCTGATTTCATATGATTCGAATGCTTCCGACAATATCCTGCCGAGCCGGATAAGTTGTTTCATCTGGCCGCCCAATCCGCGTCGCTTCAATCTGCCACTGACCTTCAAAAGGAGGTTATGGCGAACACGTCGTTGACGTCGGTGCTCAAGTCGGACCATTTCCAACTTTCCGCATGGCCATCGCAGAATGAAAAATTGGCCCGGCTGTTGTGCCGGCAGGCGGCCTGTTTATAGGATGGAACGGTCGTCCACCCGCTACCCGGTGCCGGAGTAATAACCGGTTTGATGAGGGTGATATCCGTGTAGTAGCCGCTGGTCGGCAATTGGTTGATAGTTCCGCCGCTTTTAGGATCGCCCACGTCACCGTTCAGCCAGATCTGGCTGGTGCGGTGGATAGAGCTTAGTTTGCGGCTGCCTTGAACATTCCCGGAAAGGTCCAAGTAATAACGAATCACGCCGTTCGCCGGATTCATCGTGTCTTCCAGCGGACCATATCCTTCACAGGGTGAGCTGTAATAGTTGACAGTGCCGGACAAAATATCCGAGTTCTGCACCGCCGTGCAGCGCCAGACATTGTTCGAGGTTGAACTGCTGGTGATATAGTTCCCACTGTCCAGGATCTTGTAATACCAGTTGGTGCTGTGGGTGGCAAAATTCTTGTCGTTCAATGGCGGCAGGGAATCGCTGTTATCGCCGACATACATCATCATCGCCAGGCCGATCTGCTTGTTGTTGTTCACGCAGGCAATGGCCTTGGCCTTGTCTTTGGCCTTGGCCAGCGCGGGCAGCAGCATCGCCGCCAGAATGGCGATGATGGCGATGACCACCAGCAATTCAATCAAGGTGAACCCGGACTCGACCGGTCTATTTTGAACTTTCATATTCTTTGTCCGTTTTAAATTTTAGTTTGTCGTTCGCTGTGGTCAAAGCAAGGGCTGCGGTCTCCGCGGCGAGCCCGAATTGCGGTGCCGCCAGCCACAGCAACCCCACCACCAATACGCCCCCCATCCGACTTATTTGCATTTGCACTTTCATGGTTTCCAAATTGGCCGGGCCCGCACTGGCGTGCAGACCCGACCGAATCGCGTTGGTGATGACATGAGATAAACTTGCGGCCATCAGCCTCAATGGACATACAGCCGGTAGAACCGGCTCTTCTGGGTGGTTGCATCCGGAATCGTCTGCGCGGAACCATTGCCGCTGACGCTGGACAATGTCTGCCAAACACTATCGGTCAAATTGGTTTTGTATTGGACAGTGTAGGTGAATCCGTTTTGAGTGGAGAATGCCATATGCAAGTTTCCGCCGCTCACGCTGGCCGTTACGGCTGGCGAGAAAGCAACGGCATTGCTGGAGATGATGACACTACCCAGACTGGCAACCGTGGCCGGATTGGCATCCGGGCCGAAGGTTTCGAATCCATACTGCACATGGTCGCCGACAGCAGTCACCAAGCTGATGCTGAAAGCTCCTGGAGTCGCGGGAATGTTAGTCGTGGTAAACGAGGAATAGTTGGAGACGAAGTCCTTGATGAACACGGTAGTGGTGTAGGGTGATGCCAATGTGTTCGCATCGCAATAACCGTTGAAGGTCACGGTCTGGCCAGCCAGACTATCGTTTTCGACATAAAAATTGGCATCCATGGTATTCGCCCCGCTGCCATCCGGATTGACCCAGTAGGAATCACTGGTGTTATCATAAGTGTTGACGTTAGGACTGAGAGTCAAGACGGAGCCGGAAAAAACCGCCGGCAAAGCGGTAATTCCCCAAACACTGGCACCAGTTCCTCCGTCGCCCGAGGGATCGTTCGGAGCCGGGGCCCAGTTCATGTATCCAACCCAGTTTTGCGTGGGGTCAACATAAACCGTGGTCGCGGTCGGTGGCGGGGTGGCCAGCGCGTTGCTGTAGAAATAAACATTGTCGAAGTAGAAATTGGCATTCTTCAAACCTGCCCCGGTATTGTCCACCCACAACATCTGCTGGATGGCGGTTAAATCCAGTGACGGTGTTGCGGCCGTGAACTGGCTCAATGGAATATCCAGTCCCACCCATTTGTTGGTGGCAAAATTGGAAACGCCAACCTGCGCGGCCTGAGTCCCGCCGTTGTCCAGACTGACGAGTTGGACGAAAAGCTGGTTACCGTTCGCAGTCCAAAGGTCAATGTGCATGGTATTATACGGAGTCGTATCAATTTGATCCGGGGAATAATAATCCTCGCCCACGTATGAAAGGCCGGGCAAATTCTCGATCACATTGCCGGTGTTAGTGATGGTAAAACTGTTTTGGGCGCTGCCACTCCAAGAAGCGGGCCAATCAATATACGGAGCATCGGGGTAAGTGCCGCTGCTGTTATACAGAGCCAACACATTGCCTGCCGGCTGGGTGGGCGTCGGCGCGTTGTTGGTCGGCGCGGGAATAGCCGGCGGCGGGATGAAAACCAGATTGGTGCTGGCGCTAAAATAAACATTATCAATGTAGTAATCTGCCGGAGTAATCCCACCGCCATCACTATCAATTACACCCACCTGCTTGATTAACTGTAAATTCAGAGTAGGAGCGAGGCTGGCAAACTGGCTCACCGGCATGTCCAGACCAATCCAGCCGTTGTTGGTAATGACTGCGCCTGCCGGTGTGTAGATGACCTCCGCAGAAACACCACTGGCGTCCACCAGCTTGATCGCAAAATTATTGCCATTGGGTGTAAACACGTCCACATGCAGATTAGTGCATCCAGCGAGGCTTATGGTATTGGCACCCAATTCAATGCCGGCACAACAATCCATCCCCACGTAGCTTAGCACGGAGTCGGAGGTGGCTGGGATCGCATATAATCCGTCCACACCGGGGGCATACCAATTTTCAAAATAGTTGCCTACCGGAACATTGGTGTAAACACCGCTGCTGTTATACAGCGCGATAACTTTCCCCTGCGGCAGCGTGGGCGTGGGAGCCGGGATCGTCGGTTGGGCCTGCGCCATTCCGGCTCCGGCAAGAAGTGCGCCTGCGGCCAACGCTAGCGCAATGGCTTTTCCTCCCGTGGCGAGCCAGGATCGGCCCAAGTTAATTGAGATGGTTGCGTTCATTTTCATTTTTTGGTTGTCAACAAAGCGACGCAAACGTCAGTGTTTGCCATCGCGGTGATTGTCGGGTGTGTAGTAATTAGTATTACACCCATGACAAATTGTCAATTTTTTATTTTGTGTTATTTTAGGTCAACCAACCGATGTCTTTGGGCGCGACCGCCGGAAAAAGAAAACCATTTGTTTCCGGTCCATTAAAATCCCATCATCCCCAACATTCATGAAAAACGCGCTTCAAAAACTGGGCCGCCCCGCGGTGTTGGCCGTCATGTTTTTGGCGCTGGAGCGCCCCAGCTTGGCGGCGGAAGACCAACCCCGCCTGCTGACCACGGCGGCGGCGGTGCGCAATCTGACGGTGGCGGAAGCTGGCCGTCAATATCCGGTCAAACTGCGCGGCGTGGTGACATTTTATGACGATGCGCTTTTTTCCCGGTTCATCCAGGATGAAACCGCCGGGATTTATCTCCGGGAAACCAATGTGCCGGCGCTGTCGCCCGGCCAACTGGTGGAGGTGGAAGGTTTCACCAGTCCGGGTGAATATGCGCCCGTCATCCTGCCGGAACGGGTTCGCATCATCGGCATGGCCGAGCTGCCGGCGGCACAACCGGCAACGTTTGAACAACTGGCCAGCGGCAAGGAGGATAGCCAGTTTGTGGAGGTCGCCGGGATTGTCCGCTCCGTTGTTTTTGAAGCGGCCTCGAAACACTATTTGATCGAGCTGGCCACGGGCGGCGGGCGCCTGACGGTCTATGCGAGTGATTTGCCGGCGGCGCTGGCGCAGAATCTGGCGGACAGCACCGTGCGGATCCGGGGTGTTTGCTCCTCGCAATTTAACCGGCAACGGCAGCTGTTTGCCATCCGGCTCATGGTGCCGCGCGCGGAAGATGTGGCGGTGGAAATCCCGGCCACCGCGAATCCGTTCGACATTCCCACGCAGAACATCAGCAGCCTGTTCCAGTTCACGCCGCAGGGAACTTACGGCCACCGCGTCAAAATCAGCGGCACGGTCACTTATTTTCAACCCGGCTCCGCGCTTTACGTCCAGGATGAAAATTATGGTTTGTTTGTGCAGACCAAGTCCACCGTTCCGCTCCAGTTGGGCGACCGAGTAGAGGCGTTGGGATTTGCGGCTCCGGGGCAATATACGCCCGCGCTGCAGGACGCCGTCTATCGCAAAATCAGCACGAACACGCCGCCGCCGCCGCCACCGGCGCGAATCAATCGGGACGAAGCCTTGAAAGGCGACCATGACTGCCAGTTGATCCGCATCGAGGCCAAGTTGTTGAATCATGCACAAGACGGGCGGGAACAATCCCTGGCGCTAGAATCCGGCGGCTTTATTTTTCACGCCTATCAACAGGCCGAAGACGGCAAGGCGTATGCCGGGCTGGAAAACGGCAGTCTCGTGGCCGTCACCGGCATCTGCCTGGTGGAGCCGGGCGACTGGCAGGCCGGCGAAACCTGGCGGGCCAAGTCGTTCCGCGTCCTGCTGCGCGGCCCGGAGGATGTGGTGGTGTTGCGCCCGCCGCCGTGGTGGACGTTGAAAAAAATGTTGTGGATCGCCGGGGCGCTGACCTTTGTGGTGCTCGGCGCGTTCACTTGGATTGCCGCGCTGCGGCGGCGGGTGTCGGAACAGACCCAGACCATCCGCCAACAACTGGAGATCGAAGCCACCCTGAAGGAACGCTATGTGAACTTGTTTGAAAATGCCAATGACATGGTGTTCACCCACGACGCGAACGGCCGGATCACTTCCGTCAACGCCACCGGCGAACTGCTCCTGCAACGGCACCGCCAAGAAATTTTGCGGCTCAACCTGATGGATTTGCTGCCCGAAGATCAACGCACCATCGCCCGCCAATGGCTGGACCAGGTGGTAAAACATGCCGAGCCGCCGACGGTGGAACTTGATTTTCTCAACGCCGCCCGCCAGCGGTTCCGCCTCGAAATCAGCACCCGCATCATCGATCTGGCCGAGGGAAAATCCGAAGTGGAAAGCATCGGTCGCGACATCACCGAACGGAAACGGTTGGAAAAAGAAATCCTCGAAGTCAGCAACCGCGAGCAGCGCCGCATTGGTCATGACCTGCACGATGGCGTCTGCCAGCAGCTCGCGGCGACGACCTATTTGATTGATATCCTCGCCGAGCAGTTGCAGGAAAAAGGCTGCCCGGAATCCATCGAGGCCGAACGCATCGGCAAACTAATCACTGAATCCATCACTCAGACTCGCAGCATCGCCCGCGGCCTCTTCCCAGTGAAGCTGGAAGAAAGCGGCTTGGCCTCGGCACTGGAAGAACTGGCCGGCACGACTGCCGCCTTGTTCAAAATAGACTGTCAATTCAACTGCCCGACAGCGCCGCCGGAATTGGACAACGGTGTTGCGTTGCACCTTTATTACATCGCCCAGGAAGCCATTCTCAATGCCGCCAAGCATGGCAAGGCCACCCATGTCAGGGTTTCGCTCGCCCAAGCCCATGGACTGCTTAGGTTGAAGGTGGAGGATAATGGCATCGGCTTCACGGCTCCCATCGCCAGACCGATGACGGGCATGGGCATCCGCATCATGCGTTACCGGGCGCGGGTCATCGGCGGAACTTTGGACTTGATTAACCAGCCCAATCACGGCACCCAAGTCCAATGCGAATTGCATTTGTCGCCCAAAAACTTTGAAAGCAAAAATGACCAAAGAAAATAGCCCGCCGGCCACGGCCGGAAAAAACGCCGTCAGCAAGAGCCGCGTTTTTCTGGTGGATGACCACGCCATGTTCCGCGAAGGCCTGCGCCAGCTCATCGAACGCGATCCGGAAATTACCGTCGTCGGCGATGCCGCCGACGCCAATTCCGCGATGGCAGGGATTCACCAGACCCATCCCGACCTGGTCATCGTGGATATTTCTCTGGGCGGCACGAGCGGGATTGACCTGATCAAATCCATAAAAAAAGAATATGAGGATTTGCCCGTGCTGGTGGTTTCCATGCACGACGAATCGCTCTACGCCGAACGCGCCCTCCGCGCCGGGGCGATGGGCTTCGTGATGAAACACGAGCCGTCCAAGACCGTGAAGGCCGCCATCCGCAAGGTGCTCGGCGGCGACCTGCATTTGAGTGAAAAAATGGCCAGCACAATGGTCGGGAAATTCATGCGCGGCAACCCGGAAAAACCCGCCTCGCCGCTCGAAGCTTTGAGCGACCGCGAACTGGAAGTGTTTCGGATGCTCGGCCAGGGCAAAGCCGTCCGCATCATCGCCGAGGAAATGAGCGTCACCATTCCCACCATCAATTCTTTCCGGAACCGGATCAAAGAAAAATTGAATCTCAAATCCTCCACCGAAGTGATGCTCCAAGCCATCCAATGGGTTCAGGATGACACGGTGAGTGGCTGACAGATAAACCCAAGCCCGGCCGCGCTGGCGGGGCGCGGCAAAATTCCGGCGCCGGTTTTGCCGGCGGATGGGCCCGGCCGGCGGTTGAAACCATTTCCCTTTGCCGCTACGCAGGTTTCCATTAACTTGCCGTCATGTTCACCGCCGCTGATTTATTCGATCTCACGCAAACGGAACACGCCGCGATTTTTGACGGCTGCAACTTCGCTTGGGAAGTGCTCAAGAAAATCGAGCCCTACCTCGCCCGCGTGACGAAACAAAATCCGCCGCCGCGCTTTCCCGGCGCGAGCATCGGCGACCGCGTGATCATCGGCGAGGGCACCATCGTGGAGCCGGGCGCGATGATCAAAGGCCCGGCCATCATCGGGAAGAATTGTCAGATCCGGCACAACGCCTACCTCCGCGAGAACGTCATCCTCGGCGACGATTGCGTGGTGGGCAATGCGTCCGAGCTGAAGAACGCCCTGCTCTTCAACGGCGCGCAGGTGCCGCATTTTAATTATGTCGGCGATTCCATTCTCGGTCACAAGGCGCATCTCGGTGCGGGCGTGAAAATTTCAAATATCAAACTGTTTCCCGGCAACATCGAGGTGGAGGTGGACGGCGTGCCGCTGGACACCGGCCTGCGCAAGTTCGGCGCGATGCTGGGCGACGGCGCGGAGGCCGGCTGCAACGCCGTGCTGAATCCCGGCAGCATCCTCGGCCGCGGCGCGCTGGTTTATCCGAATGTCTTCTGGCGCGGCGTCCTGCCCGCCAACATGATTGCGAAAAACAAGGCGGAGATTGAAGTCGTCGTCAAACGGTCGCGGGAAAACGAGTAGCCTCGGCAACCAGACTCTCAGCCTCGTTTCAGGTCGCAGCCTCGTGCCGTCCTTTGCAAATTTCCAGCCGCATTTTGTTTTTGGCAGAAAATTTCACGCCGGAATTCAATTTAATTTGCCAACGACAGAATCATGTTTTAGGTTCGCAGCACAGCTTTTATGTCGCACCCATCTGCCGATTATATTGTCGTGGTCAGCAACGAAGATGATTTTCACGCCGGCTTCCATCACTTCGCCGACAAGGTGAACCGTAAACTCAAAGTCGGCTACACCTTGCACGGCCCGCCCATCACCATCAATCAGACGTTGTGCCAGGCCATGATCCGGATGGAAGGTGCCGAACACAGCGGCGACACCACCATCTTCATCCAGCGGCCGGCCACGGCGGCGCACCACGGTTAGGAGATGGCTTGGGCCGCAGCGCCCATTGGTTGTAACCCCAAAGGCTGACTCGGAGGTTTCCCGCTTTGCAGAGCGCGGCCGATTTGCTTTCATCCCGCCATGCCGAAAACGTCACTTGCCGCCATCGTCAAACATTCCGATCAGATTCTGCGCACGGATGAATTTGGCGACTACGACGACGCCGCGAACGGCTTGCAGGTGGAAAATTCCGGCGCGGTAACCCGTATCGCCGCCACGGTGGACGCCAGCCTGGCCACGGTGAAACTCGCCATCGCGGCCAAAGCGGATCTGCTCATCGTTCACCACGGATTATTTTGGGGTCCGTCGCATCCGTGGACCGGGAAAAAATATCAATTGATCCGACTGCTCATCGAAAACAATCTCGCGGTTTACAGCTCGCACCTGCCGCTCGATGCGCATCCCCAGCTCGGCAACAACGCCCAGCTCGCCGCCGCGCTCGGCTTGAAAAATTTAAAACCATTTTTCGCCAGCCACGGCCAGACCATCGGTTTCAAATCGAAGACAAAAATCTCCCGCGCGGAACTTGCCAAAAAACTGGAACACG
>Ga0182030_10010290_pt1 | contig 19030 bp, 21 predicted proteins | sample 812S3MmetaG_FD_121299 | JGI IMG/M metagenome (GOLD analysis project Ga0182030, IMG submission 121299) | Permafrost microbial communities from Stordalen Mire, Sweden - 812S3M metaG (Illumina Assembly) | ecosystem: Environmental > Terrestrial > Soil > Wetlands > Permafrost | place: Sweden...
TAAGCGGGCGAAATGAAAAGACGAAGCAGCGAACCAAGCAACGCGAACATGGCATTTAGCCTGGGGGCCGACACTTGAAATTGTCAATTGTTTTCAGCCTAATGTGGTTTCGGCGAAGGACAACTACAATATACGGGCGGAAATCAAGCCAAAAAGCCAAAACCCACTTTTATCTCGTCCACCCGGCCAGAGACTACTGCTTTTGGGGAAAAAAAGAAAGTGCTATTCTGAAAGGTTCGCGATGAGAAATCACGACTTTGGACAAGGTAGGGTGTATGCCTCCAATCTCTCTGGAAGCGCTGGATGAATTGCTGGTCTCCCAAGATTTTATGGAGGATCCGTATCCAATCTTGCGTCGGCTACGCGAGGAGGATCCGGTCCATTGGAGCGATTCCATCGGCGGATGGATCCTGACTCGATACGATGACATGGTGACCACGTTCAAAGACACGGGCCATTACTCGAACGAAGGACGCCTCGCGAAGGCAGTGGAGTACTTGCCCGCCGAATCGCGGGCCAAGTTCAAACCCCTTGAAGACTACTTCCGCCTAAAGAGTCTAATTCATTCCGATCCCCCTGTTCACACCCGCTTGCGAGGGTTGATCACAAAGGCTTTTACGCCCCGCGTGGTGGAGTCCATGCGTCCGCGTATGCAGGCGATTGTGAGTGAGTTATTGGATGCCGTGCAGCAAGACGGCCGGATGGACGTCATTAAGGACTTGGCCATTCCTCTGCCCGTCACCGTTCTGGCGGAGATCTTCGGGGTGCCAAAGTCCGACGTAGGCCTCTTCAAAGCCTGGGCTGATGGAACACTGGCATTCCAGGGAGTCAACAAACCGGCTCCCGAACTTCTCGAACGTTCGCAAACGGCGATATTGGAAATCCGCGCGTACATGGGCGAGCTGATCAAGGAGAAGCGGCGCCAGCCGGGCAAAGATCTGCTCAGCGAGCTCGTAGCTGCTGAGTCCGAAGGGGACAAGCTTTCCGAATTGGAATTGCGCAACTCCTGCGTTACCCTGCTCGTGGCGGGTCATGAAACCACCACGTCCCTGATCGGCAATGGCCTTTACACACTCCTGCGACATCCCGATCAATGGCACCTCCTTCAAGATGACCCTTCGCTTCTTACCTCCGCCATCGAGGAAATGCTCCGATATGAAAGCCCCGTCGCCCGCCAACCGCGCTTGCTGAAGCAGGACGCGGAAATGGGCGGCAAACAGATGCGCCAGGGAGAGATGGTTTTTCAAATGCTCAACGCGGCCAATCGGGACCCCGCCTATTTTACCGACCCTGACCGGTTTGACATCCGGCGGGACAAGAACCGGCATATTGCTTTTGGCTTGGGCATTCACTTCTGCGTCGGTGCCGGGCTTGCCCGCACCGAGGGGCAAATTGTTTTTTCCACAGTGATCGAGCGCCTGCCCAATATCCGCCTGGTCGAGGCGACGCCGAATTGGGATCTGCAAAAACCCAATTCCCGAATGCTGAAGACGCTGCCCGTGCTGTTTTGAAGCCGCTTTGCCGGCCTTCAGCGCCTGCTCGCAAGAGTTGCAAACGCACAAGGTTGACTGCCATTGCGCCACCGAAAGAGAACGAGAACGTGCTGTTACCACAAACAAGCCAAGAACGGGTCGAGACAATTAAAAATACAACAGAACAATATGTGAGAAAATCGCTACCCTGATTCCCTTTAGCCGCCATGGTGATCGTGAAAGCTGCCGTTGACAAACATTTTGACGTACCCTGAGGAAGGAGGGTCGGAGCAATGTCTGAGAAAACGATAACGCGGTAGCGAGCGGTGCTCTTCAAACGTACTAAAACGAGCCGTCGGGACGCCGATGATCTTGCGGGGGGTTCGCTCTGGTGGCAAATTCGTTGTCTCAAGGTAGGGGAAGCGTACGATCGATACGCCGGCGGTCCAAATCGGCAATTCCACATATGCTAACCAATGAAGCCGGGCGTCAAAATGGGATTTCCAACAAAATCGTTATCGGGGCGATCGTCCTTCTTAACGGAGGATTTCGGTTAGACATGACTGGAAGGGCTTTCGCATGTGGCAACGGAAGTGACTCGATGATCCAGTTTAAGGTGAAAGGAGCTGAGCGCTCATTTGACGGCGATCCCGAAATGCCGGTGCTTTGGGACCTGCGCGACGTTCTGGGCCTGACGGGAACAAAGTTCGGTTGCGGGGTGGCGCTTTGCGGGGCCTGTACCGTGCACCAGAATGGCGAGGCGATCCGGTCGTGCGTGGTTCCCGTCCGCACGGTTGCAGGTTCCGAAATTACAACGATAGAAGGCATTTCTGGAAATGGTTTGCATCCAGTCCAGAAAGCCTGGATGGATCTCAATGTTCCGCAATGCGGCCACTGTCAAGCTGGACAGATCATGCAGGCGATCGCCCTGTTGAAGAGCAAACCGAGGCCCAGCGATCAGGATATCAATGAGGTGATGTCCGGTAACATCTGCCGCTGCGGTGCTTATCGGCAAATTCGCGCCGCCATTAAGGCCGCCGCGACGGCGACGGAGGTGCCATGAGCCACATCCAAAATGTCAGTCGGAGGGGATTTCTGAAGGACGTGCTTTCAGGGGGAGCCTTTGTTCTCGGCGCTCACTTTCTCCCAGACCTGGGGCGGGCGGCCCCTATTGCAGACACTCCCGCCGATCGCGCGGTTTTTCACCCGAACGTGTTTCTGGGTCTAGAGGCAGATGGAACGGTTTACATCGTCGCGCACCGTTCGGAAATGGGAAGCGGGAGCCGTACTGCTCTGCCTCGCGTCCTGATGGAAGAATTGGATGCTGACTGGAATCGCGTGAAGATCGTTCAGGCCGTCGGTGACGTGCGGTACGGATCCCAGGATACCGACGCCTCGCGCTCCATCCTTGAGTTCTTTAACTTGATGCGCGAGGCCGGAGCCAACGCGCGGCTCATGCTGATCCGCGCCGCTGCCGGCCAATGGGCCGTTCCCGCATCGGAATGCGAATCCAGCCTGCACGCGGTTGTGCACCTGCCGACGCGCCGCCAATCCGCGTACGGGGAACTCGCGCTCGCCGCCTCAAGACAGCCTGTCCCGAAGAAAGAAGACGTGCAGCTCAAGCCCCGATCGGCGTGGCGCTATATTGGCAAGGACGCAAGTCTCTACGATCTCGAGGATATCTGCACGGGGAAAGCCGTTTATGGGATGGACGCGCGCCTCGAGGGGATGGTCTACGCCTCGGTTGAGCATCCGCCGGTTCTCGGAGGGAAGGTCAAGTCCTTCCAGGATCAGGAGGCCTTGCGAGTGCCGGGCGTGCGGCAAACGGTTCTCATTGAACCCTTCAAGCCTCCGCATGGCTTCCAGCCGCTGGGTGGCGTGGCAGTAATCGCTGACAACACCTGGGCGGCATTTCAAGGCCGCAAGAAACTGAGTGTGGTCTGGGATCACGGACCCAATGCTGCCTATAACTCCGATCAGTTCAGGAAGGAGCTGCAGGAGACGGCTCGCCACCCGGGCAAAGTCGTGCGCAATGAAGGTGACGTCGATGCGGAGTTCGCCAAAGGTGGGGAGACGGTTGAAGCCGAGTATTACCTCCCGCACCTTGCCCACGCCACCATGGAACCACCGGTCGCGGTGGCAGAGTTCCGAGACGGCAAAGTAACGGCCTGGACGCCGACACAGAATCCCCAGAGCGTGCAGGAGGTCATCGCTCAAGCCGTCGGTATTCGCAAGGAGGATGTGACGTGCCACGTCACCCTGCTGGGCGGGGGATTCGGGCGCAAGTCGTTTTCTGACTTTGCAGCGGAAGCCGCTGTCCTATCGAAGAAGCTGGGACAGCCCGTCAAGGTGGTGTGGAGCCGGGAGGATGATATCAAGTTCGATTACTATCTCCCCGTGGCGGCCGTGTACCTTAGGGCGGCGCTTGACTCCAGGGGCAAACCGACCGCCTGGCTGCAACGCTCGGCCTTTCCTCCGATCAACTCGACGTTTGACAGCGGAGCGCGTTATGGCGGCTGGGAGCTTAAGGGGAATTGGATCGAGGTGCCGTTTGATGTCCAAAACCTGCGCGTCGAGAATGGCCCCGCGCATGCTCACGTTCGTGCCGGATGGTTACGGTCGGTGGCGAGCAACTACCATACCTTTGCCGTCCAGTCCTTTGTCGATGAATTGGCTCACAAGGCCGGTCGGGATTCTGTGGAGTACCTCATGGAGTTGTTCGGACCGCCCCGCGTCCTCAATCTCAACATTCCCAACTACCCATCGGACCCCGTTTTCCCTCTAGACATCGGACGTTTACGCAGGGTTACAGAGATGGCGGCGGAAAAGGCGGGATGGGGAAGGCGTAAGCTCGGCAAAGGGAGCGGCCTCGGTATTGCAGCGCAGCGCTACTCTTTCAATTACGTCGCATCGGTTGTGGAAGTCGAAGTGAACGAGAAAGGCGACATTCGGATTCCTCGCATTGATACCGTGGTGGACGCCGGCACAGCGGTCAACCCTGCCAACATACGGGCACAGTTCGAGGGCGCGGCGGTGTTCGGAACGAGCATCGCTCGAAGCGGTGAGATTACCGCCACCAACGGCGTCATCGACCAATCGAACTTTTACGACTACCCGGTAGCCCGCATCGACGAAGCGCCCTACCAGACGAATGTTTACGTGGTTGACAGCACCGCTCCCCCGGCAGGAGTGGGGGAACCGGGAGTGTCGATCATTGCGCCGGCGCTCTGCAACGCCATCTTCGCCGCTACTGGCAAAAGGATCAGGGAGTTGCCGCTTTCGAAAAACCGACTTACGTGAGGATGGATTCCTACCCTGCATTTGCTCCACGACTTCCGGAATCAGCCTCCTGGCTTGCAGGAATAGCGTTCCCCCGCAAGCGGTTTTCTACGGCCCAATTGAAGGCACCCACCGGTAAACCGGACAGATGACTCAGGAAGGGTTTTCCTATGAAAACGATACTCGTCGGCAGTTTGGTGACCTTGGGAATGGCCGGGCTTGTCTTCGCCGCCCCGGCTCAATCCAATCAGGAAGGACCACCGAAATTGCCGAGCGTCAACGTTATTGTGCAGCACTTCGATAAGGAACAGGAAGTAAAGTACCCGTGGGGCTGGATTCGATGGATGATGAATTCCCCGATCGAAAATGAATCCGCCCAGTCCTTCGGAATCGTGCAGATCAATCCCAGACATCACAACCGCCTGCACTCCCACCCTAACTGCGAAGAGATTCTCTATGTACTCTCAGGCTCCTGCGAACACATTGTGGGTGACAAAAAAGTCATCCTGCATGCCGGCGATCTAATCCGCGTGCCAGTGGGTGTCCCCCATCAGGCGTTCGTGATTGGCAATGAACCCCTGCGCGCGGTCATTTCTTATAGCTCCGGCGATCGCAAGGTGGTCAACTATGGCAACGCCGAAGAATGACGCTATGCGCAAGAGGCCTCGACTTAAAGGTTGGCGCTTGACTGTTGGGAGTGCCGCAAGTGGAGTGGACTAATCCCATGCCCCTTACCAAGAAAGAGTATGTCGGTCGGCTCCGGCAAGTCGTGGCATCGGGCCGGCCCATCATCGGCGCCGGCGCCGGCACCGGGATATCTGCAAAGTGCGCGGAGGCAGGCGGCGCTGATCTGATCATCATTTACAATTCGGGCCGCTACCGCATGGCAGGGCGGGGATCGCTCGCAGGCCTGCTGGCATACGGCGACGCCAACGCCATCGTGGTAGAAATGGCCCGCGAGGTCTTGCCGGTGGTCAAGCAAACGCCAGTACTGGCCGGTGTCAATGGCACCGACCCCTTTCGGCTGATGAGCCGCTTCCTCGCGGAACTCCGCGACCTGGGCTTTGCCGGGGTGCAGAACTTCCCCACCGTGGGTCTAATAGATGGAGTTTTCCGGGCGAGCCTGGAAGAGACCGGGATGGGCTATGACCTTGAGGTGCAGATGGTCCACCAGGCGAGCGAGATGGGGTTGCTGACGTGCCCCTATGTGTTTGATGAAGAGGAAGCACGGGCAATGGCACGGGCGGGAGCGGACGTCATCGTCGCCCACGCGGGGCTGACCACCAAGGGAACCATCGGCGCCAGGACGGCCCTCACGCTCGATCAGGCTGCGGCGCTCATCCAATCCATCCGCGACGCCGCGGCGTCAGTTAACCCGCAGGTCCTGGTGATCTGCCATGGAGGTCCGCTGGCCGAGCCTGACGATGTCGTCTACGTATTGAGCAGGACGCGCGGCATCGCGGGCTTTTTTGGAGCTTCGAGCGTGGAGCGACTTCCGACGGAGCGGGCCATTACCGAGCAAGTTCAGAAATTCAAATCGCTTACTCTCAAGGAATGAGCCAGCAGGCGGTCATGATAAGGAGGACTTATGGCGGACCTTCCCGGACTTCGCTTTGTACGACCGTCCGATGTCGAGACCATGGTTTTTGATTGGGGCACGATCAAGTGGATGAGTGAGCCTCGGGTGACCAACACAAGCCGCTTTACGATGGGAGTAGTACTGCTCGAGCCCGGCAAGGGACACGAGCGCCACAATCACCCGGGTTGCGAAGAGATCCTCTACGTCGTTTCCGGCCAAGGCAACCAGATGATCGACGTAAATGGCGAGCGGTGGCAACCCGTTGCGGCAGGCGATATGGTTCACATCCCCGCAGACATATTCCATGCCACCATCAATACTGGCTGGGAACCCTTGAAGATGGTTGCCGTCTATTCTCCACCCGGCCCCGAAGCACTACTGCGCACGTTGCCGGGCTGCAGGCTCATTCCCCCTGGCGAGCCGACTCGACGATCGTAATCGCCGCGCGCCGCGGGGTGCGGGGAATCAAGAAATAATGCCTAAGACAGTTGCCATCATCGGGACGCTCGATACGAAAGGAGAGGAGTTTGCCTATCTTCGCAGCCGGATCGAGTCGGCAGGACTGGCCACGCTTGTCATCGATTGCGGGGTGCTGGGAGCGCCGGCCTTCACGCCAGACATCTCCCGCGCGGAGGTAGCCAGTGCGGCTGGGCAAAAATTTGAGGACCTGCTCGCCAGGCATGACCGGGGCAGCAGCATCGCGGTCATGGCGGAGGGTGCCGCGGTTATCGTCCGGCGGCTCTTCGAGGAAAGAAGAATCCATGGCCTGATCTCCCTGGGAGGCTCGGCGGGCACTACCATCGGGACCACGACGATGCGGTTGCTACCCGCAGGCTTCCCGAAGCTGATGGTTTCCACGCTGGCGTCCGGTGATACTCGCCCGTTCGTCGGTACGAAAGACATCGCCATGCTGTACTCGATTGTCGACATCGCGGGGCTCAACCGGCTGTCGCTGCGAATTCTGGGGAATGCATCTGCGGCCATCGCGGGCATGGTGAACCAGGAAGAAACCGAAGATCGAGGGGCCAAACCACTGATTGCGGCCACCATGTTCGGAGTAACCACTCCGTGCGTAACCGTGGCACGACACATCTTAGAGCAATCGGGTTTCGAAGTTCTGGTTTTTCATGCCACAGGCGCAGGAGGCGAGGCCATGGAGGGCCTGATCGCCGATGGCTACGTCGCGGGGGTTCTCGATATCACTACCACCGAGCTTGCTGATGAGCTGGCCGGCGGCGTGATGAGCGCCGGACCGCATCGGCTGGAAGCCGCCGCTCGCCAGGGTATTCCTCAGGTGGTATGTCCCGGCGCCATCGACATGGTCAACTTCGGTCCTTTCGATTCGGTTCCCGAAAAATACCGGCAGCGGCGACTCTACGTGCATAACGCCAATGTGACCTTGATGCGAACAACCCCTGAAGAGTGTGCTTTATTGGGCCGGATCACGGCCGAGAAGCTCAACCGTGCGCGAGGTCCCGTGGTGTTTCTGATGCCCTTACGCGGGTTCTCGGCTATCGACTCGACGAACCTTCCCTTCTCTTGGCCGGAAGCCGATCGGAGCTACCTCGACGCCCTCAAGGCGAACCTCGATCCGCGCATCCGGCTGGCTGAGATTGACGCGCATATCAACGACGAGGCCTTCGCTCGAAACGCCGCCAATTGTTTGCTGGATTTGCTGAAGCTGCCCCATGGTCGACACGCCCAAAGCAGGTGATTCGGGGTTCCGGCAGCATCCGTGCAGAAATCTACTCTAAGAGGTCCAACTAAAGTGTAAGTCCAATGTTTTCAATGCACGGTGATGCCGAACGTGAGGTGGCGAAATGCACGATCAGAGCTCTCGTAACTAATTGAAAAAACAGGCTTCGTTTGTCCTTAGAGCAAAAAACGCCGACTTGCTGCCGGTACCCCTAATTGAGGAGGCTTGAGTAGTACATGACTCTGCAAACGGGGCAAATTCCATGACTGACTAATCGCGGCGACCTTTCGACAAAGCTTGGCACCCAATCCCATACCTCTTTTTCGTCGATCCTGCGTGTTCTCCGGCAATGGCAACACACGGTGACGATGCCGTGTTCTTTGGAGGTGTAGACATCGGTCAAGATGGATGGTTCGCATTCGCTCCCGTGCCCGATTGATCGAGTCTCGCGGAATCCCGACCTTCTGGGCCATCTGGTCGGCGGTCACGAAGCCGATCCCGTAGATGTCCTTCGCTAACGTGTAAGGATTGCTCCGTACCTTCTCGATTGCCTTCTCGCCATAGGTTTTGAAGATTCGTACCGCTCGGCTGGTACTCACCCCATGGCTGTGCAGAAACAACATGATTTCCCGTACTTGCTTCGCCTCCTGCCAGGCGTGCGCGATCCGCTCCCTGCGCTTGGGGCCGATGCCATCGACCGTTTGCAGTTCGGCGGCTCGGCTCTCGATCACGATTAGAACCTCCGCTCCGAACCGCCCGACCAGCTTCTTCGCGAGAATCGGTCCGATGCCCTTGACTAAGCCGCTGCCGAGGTACCGCTCGATCCCCTCGGCTGTAGTGGGCGGCACCGTCTTCATGGTGTTCGCCTTGAATTGCAGGCCGTGCTCCTTGTCCCTGACCCACCAACCCTCCGCGCTCAGCCATTCCCCTGCGGTCACCGAAGGCAGCGACCCGACGACCGTCGCCTCCTCTCGCTGCCCGCGTGCTTTCACTCGCAGGACACAGAAGCCGCTTTCGTCGTTGTGGAAGGTGACTCGCTCGATCAGCCCAGAGATTTCCTCGGTCGCGGGTCTACGTTCTGGGATAGCGGCATTCATGCTTGGGGATTCATTCTCCCATGGAGGTTAAATTCCAACATGGCAATTGGCTTCTTGAACCGACAGGCACCCCCTGAACTCACTCTTGGCACCGCTACGCTTGCGTTTAGCAATATAAGGTTCACTCAAGCGGTCACCTTTATCAAAGGCGTCAACAGCCCTTACATAACTCCTCAGGCGTTTACGCGAGCATCGAGAAGTACGTCCGGCTTCACAACGGGGCGCGGCAGGAGGTCCAAGAGAACACCGCGCAGTCTAGAACGAAAGTATGACGAGCCGGAGACACAAGACTGACCGCTTCCCTGGTTTGCGGGAGCACCCAGCGTTGATAGCCCGACTGAACATTGAATACAGAGGGGTTCCCGCGTATATTCCCGGTCGGACGAAAACTGAGAAGGAAATTCTGCCTTAGGCACAGCGCGGAAACCTTTCGCGTCTTAGTGGAAGAGCTGCATCGAGGCGAGATGTCGGACGCCCTAAGACGCTTTCATGGGCAGATCGGCAGTTCTTTTCCGCACGCCTACGGCTCGCTTTGGCCGTCGCGTTGGCGCGGACTATTGCTAGCCGTCCCCCAGGTCAGAATCGTATTCTCCGCCATGTCCATGGGCTCAAAATTGTGGTACCACCCGTCCGCGGACAGGGTGTCGGGAAAGTCGTGAACTAACATACCCGGCTTGTTGATCTCCAACTCCTTCGCGATCGTGGCATCCGGCCGGGCGATAAACGACCCCCAATGGGAGTAGGGCCGCGATGAATTGTTGGCTACGGCCCACAGGCGATTGTCGGCGCAGCGGGTCGGCACCTCGCGATTGTTGAGCGTGTCCAGGCAGTTCTTGCCTTTGTCGCTGGCGTTATACATGGAATGGATAATCACCGTAGCGCCCTTTTTCCGGTAAGCGATGTAGAGTTGGGGCCAGCAGACGTCGTAGCAGATGGCCAGGCCAACTTTGACTCCGCGAATTTCCTGTGTCACCAGTCGGTTGCCGGCCGAATAGTACTTCTGGTCACCTTGGGTGCAAAAGCACTTGTCGTACCGGTCCACGATCTTCCCTTCCGGGTCGATAAGATACAGGCAATTGGTGGGCTTCGTCTTCTCGTCCAGAAAATGGGCTGAACCGAGAACCAGCCACATCTTCATATTTCTGGCCAACCCCCGCAGATCGCCGGTTTCCTTGCGGAGCGCGTCCCAATCATATTTCTCGAAGGTCGCAAAATCGGATCCGGCGTAGCCCGACAGGCTGCCTTCCGATGTATGCAGCAGGTGTGCGCCCTCGCCGGCCGCTTCGTGCATGAAGTCCCGGATATACTTCGCGTTCTCTGCGGCAGTCGCACCCACGGGAAACTGGCAGGTGGCGATCCGGAGCTTTTCGCCGGAGTTCGCATCCACCGGGGCGGTCTGCGGCGCTTCGGCGACGCTCGGCGTTCCCGCCGCGCTGGCCGAAGACGACAGCGCCTTGAGGCTGGCCACGCCCGCGAGAACCTTGGCCGTCGCCTGGACGGCCTGGCGCCTTGTGATTTTCTCGGTTGATGAAATCGCCATTTGCCGGAACCTCCGTTCTGGTTCAAAAACCACACCGATTATATACGCATCCTGTAGCAGTGTCTGAGCGTGTTGTAGACCTTCCTGCCGCGGGATAGGACGTCGTCAATAGAAGAAGCCCACAATCTGAACTGCACTGACTGTGGCTGCACGCTGGAACTACCTGCATACCACCGGGATGATCATGATACCGCACCCGGCGATTCACCCCTTCCACAGGAGGGTTTTCAGTCGCGGGAACACTTCCAATGCGTTATCGCGCTTGATCTGCTTTCCGATCTGTTCCGCCTGCTGCTCGGTTAGGTCGCCACGCTCCATCTTTTCAGCAAGCACTTCTCTCAAACACCGGCGTGTCATATCCGTTGCCGCGTAGATACCCTCTGCGTGGTGCAGGTCGGAGCCTCATAGAATGCGGTCGGAAGGTGTCGTTTTTCCTTAATGAGTAGACTGCGATTTGCTGATGCCACAGGGGTTACGCGTTGCCATAAATAGGCTCTGGCTCAAGTTTGGTGCAGCACTGGGGGGAATGCCCAAGTGTCGCGCTGTACTAAAAGATGAAACTAAGACTTCTTTTACTTTCAATGCTTTATCATATTTGAGTACAAAAATTTCTGGCACTTAAAAGTGAAACTACTGCATCTTAATCGAGAACAAAGTTTCTTCACAGTTTTGTATTCGATTTAAAGGTTCTTGCGCACTTTCGGTGCAACGGCCAAACGCCAGCCCCGGTTAAGCCATATGTAGTCCGTCACTTGACGGATCATCACGGGCAGGTCCACGGCGCGCTCTTTCTTAATTTACTCGAACGGAGCCAAGACACTTGTTATCTGACAGATGCAACGTTTTGCTCGGTCTCACTTGCACCGAAAGTGCGCAAGAACCTATAAATTTGGGGAAGCCCTGTCGGCCGCAGGTCATGGTTCCAGATCAGTTCCGCACTTGGCGCGACTTATGCGTATAGGCAAGATAAGGTACAAATCCGCAGGTGGCGGTCCGGATGGAATAAATGGAAGTTGTGGCCGTGATATACAAGGTCTTGTAGTCTTTGTCTCCCCAGGCGAGATTGGCAGGCTGCTCCGGGGTGACGATGGTACCGAGGTGATGTCCTTCCGCATCCCAGACCCATATGCCCTTCGGGCCCACCACAAACAAGTTGCCATTGCGATCAACCTTCATTCCGTCCGGCACGCCGTCGTCGGCTTTATCGTTCTCATCGCCGAAAATGCGCCCACTGGATAATGTACCGCTGGCATCGAAGTCATAGACCCGGATGTTACGCTGGTCGCTGTCATCGATATAAAGCCGCTTCCCATCCGGCGAAAAGGCCAAGCCGTTGGGTTGTGTCAGGTCGCTAGTTTCCAGGCGGACACTGCCGTCGGCCCCTAGACGGTAGACTCCCTGGAACGGGATTTCCTGTCGTTGTCCTTTGGCGAGGTCGAGGGTTGGATCGGTGAAATAAATTGCTTTGTCCGGTCCCACCACCAGGTCATTTGGGCTATTAAATCTTTTGCCCTGATACCGCTCGGCGAGAACGGAGTACTTTCCGTCAGATGTAATACGAATGATTGCCCTCAGGACGCTGGCGCAATCAAGAAGCTGCTGGTCAAGATCGTAGGTGCTGCCGTCCGGATCTCCAAGCGCAATCACCGTCTGCCGGCTTCCGTCCGGATTTACGCGGTAAATCTTGTTCTGCTCCTCGTCGCTGACGTAAAGGAAATTGTCCTTGTCCCAGACCGGACCTTCCGTGAATCCAAATCCGGTTGCCACGCGAATAAGCTTGGCGTCGCGCGGCACGAGCAGCCAGAACTTTGGCGAGAGGGACTGAAGTCCGAATTCTCTCTGCGCCGGGCTCGCCTGCTGGGGTGGGGTAAAGGAAAACAGAACAATCACGCTCGCCGCTGCTCGTAATTTAATTCTCAGACCTGGAGTTATGATCAAAATGATTCTCCTAACCCGGTTTAGCCGGATGGAAACAGGTTTGGGGTGCCGGATGCTATTCTCCCTCCGAAGAGGCCGAATCTCGAATCGAATTGCGATTGTTGACCGCACGTTGGAGCCATCAGATCGCCTGCCTTCTGTTTTGTTACGACCGCATGGTGATTTAAGACCCGGGTAGTGGGGATCAACCGAACGGAAAACCGGGGTAGCGCAACCCAACATTGGCGATTCTTCTGTAAGTCTAAGGTTATAAAGGATATTTGTTTTCAGCTCAAGGCCTGTTGGGATTGGGCTCTCGCCTCTGAAGAAGCCCTTCCGTCGGAGTCTCCACAGTCAACTGGAGACAATGGAATCAAGCGCTTACGGAATGCTCAACCCCTAAACCCGGTTTTCCGTTCGGTTGATCCCCGATACCCATATAGGCGGCGACGTACGGGGGTTTCACGTCCCCCAGGCCCGGCAGTCCCCTGCCCTCGCACCAGTCCGCAAAACGGCACGCGGCCTTGTAATAGGGTCGCCGCGTGTTTTTGTTCTGATGATTGGCGGTGAAGAATCCGAAAAAGCGCTCCGCCGTTTTTTCGTTCGGCAGAAACACGGCGGGCGGTTTCACGGCCAGGCCCGCGAGCGAACGCGGCTCTTTGAATGCGATAATCTCAGTTGTCATCATAACCGTATAAACAGAAGAATTGCACCGACGCACGAAACGAGAACGTAATCCACCTCCGCAGGTTTGAGAACAAAGTTTCTTGTCATGCCGTGACGGAAATGGCTGTTCGCCATGTCGTAAATCTTTTGCAGGATTGAAATCGTCTCGTCCGTCATAGATTGTCGCTTGCGAGCTTCGGCGAGGACGTTGCCGAAAGTAACTGTCGGCATGGCAAAGACTTCCTTAGCCACTGATTCCAACGCGTCGAAGATATTCTTGCAGGTGTCGCGCCCGCGCTGAGGACGAGCGTTATACGCCGCCATTCCTGCTTGAAACGAGGCAAGCGCAGCGGAGAAACGCGGCTTGCCTAATTTCCGAAAAGCAGCTTCCACATAACCTGTCACTACGGGAGGCAAAACGCGGTGAAGCTGGTCATATTCTCTGAGCTCCCACACGATTCCGTAGCTCGCCAGCAATTGATTTACGATCTCTCGATATTCCTTTGTGAAGATGGCTGGCACCTCCGCTGCGATCCGGATGATGAGGTCATAGAACCGCTCCCGTGGGGCTTTGTTAACGTCCCGGCTGACTGCATAACGAAACCCGCTATATGGGTTTCCTGATGGTTGAATCCCTAGGCTTTGGCTGATGATGTTGTACAGCTTTCTCTCATCGAATTGTTTAGGAGCCCGTTCAAAGATCAAGTAAACCGCATCGATGAATTCTTGCCGCAATCCCGCAGGAGCGTCATTGTCGATTGAGCGACTGGCTCTATTGTCGTCGAGCTTTGATGAGAAGGAGCGCATACGTACGCTCTGGCAAGACGCCAGGGGAAGGTTTTGTGCTCCGCAAGGAGGCATTCAATGGTACGCGACCGGGTTGCTCAGGACGGACGCAATTAGGCACACCACCTGATGATAAAGCGGTTTCAAAAACGCGCAATGCGGTCGGCGATTTCCTTGTTGGTGTTGGGAAGTTTATTAAGCCATTCGCGCACAGCGGCTAGTTGCTGAACGTTGCAGCATCCCTTGACCTTAATCGCTTCCACAACATCGAGAAGCCAATAGTGGGCGAATCCTGGAGACAGATAGCGATGGTCGATTTGTAAAACCAAATCGCAGTCTCCCTCTTCGGGTCTGCAAATAATCGCACAGAAAAGCGGAATATAGTCACCACGGGGTTGTGCCAAAAGACGATGTTTGTTGAACGAATGGGCCGCGCAGAAGCTCTTGATCTCTGCCGCAACCTTCCTCTTTTTATCGACGCGGTTGCCCGGGTCTCCAATCCATTCGAGGGTCTCGAACTTCACAGTTAGTTCCCGTAGTCTATCGGTAGAGTCGCCCTCGAAAAACCCCTGCATGGGAATCTGCTTCTCCACCTTGAAGCAGAAGCTATTAACAGCAGCCTCCTCGTTGCCGTCACTACGGTTATCCTCGTAATATCCGTGTGTCATTCCAAGCAAATCAGTTGGAATCCGAACGGGAACTGTCGCGGGACGGCGATAAAGCATCGCTCGGGGCCTAAATATCCACTAAAGAGCCCGGCTTCGTACACAACGTTATCGCGGGGCGCATTCAGGAAGTCGCCTCGGATGTTTGCAACATCATCCGGGCCAAAAACAAAAATACCGAAATCAGAGTCGCGGAGGTTCCTCATAAGTTCGGCGATGGTAGTTTGACTGAGACCAAACGCTCCGACGGCCCATACGGTGCATTCGGCAACTATTTGAAGGCAAGCGTGTATAGCCGACGCAAACCTTGCGGCTTCGCTTGATGACCCAATGAAGATTCGAGGCTTCACGGTGAGAGATTATAACGACAAGGTACAAACTTGTGCAGGAAAACTACTGGGTGGACACTTCGCCGGGAAATAACATGGACAACTGTCGCGCTGCACTTTAATCGGTTCTTCCTCACTTTTGTTGCAGGTGACGCTTCTGGGTGTAAGCTGAGGCCATGATGCCTAAAGCCTTGTCCGTCGGCCAGTTGCTGCCGAAATCCCCTCTACGCACTCTCGACAAGATCAACTGGGGCGAATCCGGCTGGGTCCTGGAGGCGCACGGCCCCGACCGTGCTCCATGCCCAGCTTGCCTGAAGGTTTCGCACTCCCGCCACAGTCGCTACTGGCACAGTTTGAAAGACCTGCCCTCTCACGGAGGCAGGGTGGCGGTGGAGCTCCAGGTAAACCGTTGGCGATGTCGCAACCGCCATTGTTCCGTGCGCTTCTTCACCCGGCCTCTGGTGGGAGTCGTCGAGGCCTATGCGCGAGAGACGAATCGAGCACGCGACCTCACTCTGTTGATCGGCCACGCCCTGGGTGAGTTGCCGGGGGAACGCTTGATGAGTCGGTTAAACCTAGCCTCCAGTGATGACACGATCCTACGTCGGCTGAAGCACTTGCCGCGGGAACCGGTCAGTTCGGAGGTGCGAGTGATGGGGGTCGATGAGTGGGCTTGGCGCAAAGGACAAACCTTCGGAACGATTCTGGTGGATTTAGAACGTGGCCGTGTGGTCGATGTGCTGGCGGAGAGATCGGCGGACGCGCTGGCCTCTTGGTTGACAGAGCACCCGGGCGTCACGACCATAAGCCGGGACCGGCACGGCCGTTATGCCGAAGGAGCCCGCCGGGCAGTTCCCGACGCCACCCAGGTCGCCGATCGTTTTCACTGGGTTCGGAATCTGCGGCAAGCGGCGGAAAGAGAACTTGCCCTTCATCGGCGGGACCTGAGAGTTTCCTTGCCTTGCCAGACCATGCCGTCGGCGAAGCCGGTGGAAGAGAAGAACACGAAGCAGACCCGGGTTTGCTCCCCGGTCGTCGCGCACCGCCAAGAAGGGGTCGAGCAGTGGCGTCAAGAGAAGCTCAAGCTGTTTCAAACGATCCAGCAAATGAAGGCGGCGGGGATGAAAGTGAGTGAGATCGCCGGGCACTTGGGGATCAATCGAAGGCGGATTGATAAATGGGTCCGGCTGGAGGAGTACCCGGAGCGAAGCCGCATGGAGCCTCGTCCCGGGATGGTGGAGTCGTTCCGGGAATATCTACGGGAACGATGGGAGCAGGGCTGCCACCATAGCCGCGAGCTTTTGGCGGAAATCCAGCAAAGGGGCTACCTCGGCTGCTACTCGCGGCTCGCCCAGTTGCTCTCACGGTGGCGCCAGCCGAAACCCGAATGGGAAGCAGCGAGTCCCACCCCGCCGCCGAGATCACCGGCCCAGGTAGTGAGCCCGCCGTCGGCGCGACAGATTTCACTCCAGGTAGCCGCAGCACTGCTGAATAAACCGCGGCCGGATTTGACCACCCGGCAAGCAGAGATCGTCAATGCTCTGAAAGAATAGTGCCCGGGCTTTGCGGTAATGCGGAAGCTGAGCTTTGGGTTTCGCGCCATCCTGCGCCGAGGCAAGGTAACCACGTTGCACGGATGGTTGGAGAAAGCGCGAAGGACAGGAATCTACGCGCTGGAGCGCTTTGTCCGAACCGTAAAGCAGGACCTCAAGGCGGTGGAATCCGCCGTGACCGAGAGCTGGAGTAACGGTCCGGTGGAAGGCCAGATCAATCGCCTGAAGGCTTTGAAACGGCAGATGTACGGCCGGGCTGGAGTGGAACTACTGCGCGCCCGTGTGCTACCCCTGCCAATAGTGGAGATCAAATGACCAGGTGCAACAAAAGCGAGGAAGAACCGTTAAATCGAGGATAATTATTGAAAACACTCGGTCGTCGGTTCACGATTTTGGCCCTACGCGACAACCGTGCACAGATACACCTTGATCGCCGCCGGAAAGCTCAGCATCGCGGCTCCAAAGCGGCCAGAACCGAACACAAGGTCTCCTCGTCTACACCCTGGCGGATGCGCAGTTTTCGCCCGTCGCCCAGCACCAACTCGATCCCCGCATCCGTCGCTCCCCCTTCGTCGCTCACCAGAGCAAAACTGGCAGGTCTCCCCTGGCCGCCTGATTTCGATGTCGTCCCGGCCTGTCGACGGGCCCGGATCTTGTGCTGCCACCAGTAGAACTGACTCTCTTTCAACCGGCGCTGACGGCTAAACTCCCGAATCGACATCCCGCTTCGCGCTGCCTCGCTGATCGTCCTCTGCCAATCACGTGCCTCCTTCGCATCACCCTTCCCGCTGTCGCTCATCCCACGCCTCCAACTCCCGTGCAAGTTACCCTTGCACGTGCGCGTGCCCACATATGTGGCGTCTATCTCTGGGGAAGTATCAGACTAGAAATGGAATCGGGAAAGATGGGTTCACCGGACGCTTACGCCGTGTGTTCCACACCCACATCAATCCGTACGAAGTATTCGAAATCCACTTGGAAAACCCCTCGTTCCTGAACGCGGCCTGAAACGATACGTGGAAGGCGGCTGCAATTCGATTTAGGCAGTCCTTGTTGGGCGTTTTCGCAGCCTTCCTCCCGTTAGCCCACAGATGACATATATCGTAAACGGGTTTGGGTCTCACAAGAGATGCGGAATATCTGCGGCATACCTTTCAACCTGCTGGTTTATAAAGGATAGTTCACCCTCGTCCAATTCCAACTCTCCCGCCACGGCGCTCTCTCTGGCTTGTTCCGGGCTGCGGGCCCCTACCAAGGCGTGAGTGGCGAGCATAGAGGAAATCGTCCAGGCGATTGCCACATGGGCGAGTGAAACTCCATGGTCGTGGGCAATTGGCTCGATCGACATCAGCAGGGCAGTTACCTTCATGCGGTTCTCGTGGCTGAAACGAGCATGATTCCGGCGAAAGTCACCTTCAGGGAACTGGCGGTCCGGGGAGATTCTTCCGGTAAGCAGGCCTTGGGCCAAAGGAGAGTAAGCCAGGACAGCAATATCATTCGCTTGGCAAAAGGGTAAAAGGCTTGCCTCCAAGTCCCGGTTGAGCATGTTGTATTCTTCCTGCACGCTATCCACGGGACCGAGCGTGTGGTACCTTTCGAGTTGCGCAAGGCTCACATTACTCACCCCCACCGCACGAACCTTCCCTTCCTGCTTTAGGTGTATCAACTCGTCCACCGTGTCTTCGATGGGCGTGGTTTCATCCTGCCAGTGGGTTTGGTACAAATCAACATAGTCCGTCCCCAGGCGTTGGAGGCTCTCTTCCAGTTCATGGCGGATCGACTGGGGACCGAGGAAGCGATAAACCTGTTTGCCGTATTGCACCTCGTGATACGTTCCTTCGTTCGTGTGCCAGACTAAACCGCACTTGGTCGCCAGGACGACCTTGTCGCGACGGTCGCGGATGGCCTTGGCAACGATCTGCTCCGCAAGGCCAACTCCATAGGCCGGAGCTGAGTCGATCAGATTGATGCCTGCATCAATCGAAGCGTGAATCGTCTTAATTGAATTCTCTTCATCTGTTCCACCCCACATCCAACCACTTATGGACCATGTCCCCAGGCCCACGACGGATGCCCTTATTCCGGAACGTCCGATAGTTCGGTATTTCATGTACAACCCCCTCGCTAAGGGTACCCGCTGCCCGTCAGCTCCGCAAGTAAGTGGGAACGAGACGCGGACCGGGCTTCGAATGATGGTCGGGTAGGACCGTGGCGCGAATCGGGCTTCGAATAATGCCGGCGTTTCCACAGTCCTCCCTATCATTCCGTACGGTGGGTTTACCCCAGTACGGCTGAAAGGCTGGATATCAGGCAGCGCCTTCACTCACGCCTCGCTGGTTAGAGACTGTCAGGAAATAACTAGAACAAGTTGAGGTGGTTTTGTCTTATACTGGTGGTGATGAACCACCGCGACATTCAGCGCCGCTTCCGTTCTCTGGTACCCTTCCTGGA
>Ga0182030_10010292_pt1 | contig 19030 bp, 9 predicted proteins | sample 812S3MmetaG_FD_121299 | JGI IMG/M metagenome (GOLD analysis project Ga0182030, IMG submission 121299) | Permafrost microbial communities from Stordalen Mire, Sweden - 812S3M metaG (Illumina Assembly) | ecosystem: Environmental > Terrestrial > Soil > Wetlands > Permafrost | place: Sweden...
GACCTCGATATGGATGTCGATGCGATCGAGCAGCGGGCCGGAGACTTTGCTGACGTAACGCTGAATCATGGGCGGGGTGCACATGCACTCGCGCGACTTGTCGTTGAAGTAGCCGCAAGGGCATCCCTGCGTTGCCATTCTGCCATGCCGAGCTACGGGCCATGAAACCGAAGCCATCGCACTACCCGCAGCAGCTCAATACCTTAGGCGACCACATCCGCAGTCGCCGTCTAGACCTCGACCTCTTCCAAACGGACGTTGCGGAGCAAATCGGCGTCGATACTACCACCATTTGCAACTGGGAAAGCAACGCATCCGCCCCCGCCATCCGATACATACCCGCCGTCTTGCACTTCCTCGGTTACAACCCTCTTCATCCGGGGCAGACGCTTATAGAGCGGCTCGTAGCCGCCAGAAAGGTACTCGGAATGTCGCAGCGAGAGCTGGCTCTGGCGCACGGAGTGGACGAAGCGACCTGGAGAGGCTGGGAGGCCAGAGAGCACCAACCCATTGGTAGGAACGTCGAGTTGATCGAACGCTTTCTGAAAACATGCGAAAGTCCGTCTACTCCGGAAATGTGAACTTGCCGAAACCCCGGCGGGCTCAACGAGCTTACGATCCGGCCACGCCGATTATTTCTGGTTGGCGACAATCCACCCGACATCGCTCTGTATCCGTGATCAGACGTACTCCGAGCAACAGGGAAGACACTAAGTCACCACGCTTGGCTAAGATCGCCGGGCTTGAAGGAGCGAGCAATCTGATCGTTCAGGGGGCGATACTGATCGGCCTGTTCGGCAGGATACTCGAAGGTGAATGTATTCAGCGACCCGGACCCCACAAAGACCTTCGTATAGAAGATATTTTTGCCCTTCTGGCCGCTCAACACGAACCAGTTATCGGCCAACTTCGCGTATGTCGGCTCGACACCTAGTCCATGCGCGAGATCGTCGTAGTATTCCTTCGTCGTGACGCCGCTCGAATTGGAGCCGTACATCGAAAGCGTGGCTTTTCCATCCGGAGTTGCGAAGTGAACCCCGTCACCGTTTTCGGATGAACCGCCCGCCTCAAATCCTGGGGGGATAACGGCGGAAAAGCCGAATCGGCTGTTCGTATATTCGCCAGATCGAGGCACTACTGGCCGCTCTGGCGCGGGTTCGGGAGGGGGTTCTGGAGTCGCGGCCACCGTGCGCGGTGCCTCCGCCTTCTTATCTTTGAAAATGACGTGGTATGGAAGCACCATCCCGTAAACATCGAAGTTCTCGCGAACCTTGTTCTCAAGTTCCTTGTCGCCTATTGCGCCGCCAACAAGATCCCTTGCGCCTTTGAAGGATGCGACGAAATCCTTATCTAGTGCAGTCCCGGCAGTGACGTCCGGGACATAAACGTACACCACATCAGTCAAGGGGTTGACTTCGACATCAGGGAGGTTAGGCGCCTGCGACCAGAGGAGAATGTGCCATCCGAAGATGCACGCAAGGATTGCCAGGCAGATAAAAGCAAAAGGCTTCACAGAAACGTCTTTCGCGGGCCGGAGACTCCGTTCGCCCCTGCCAAGCATTTTAGGCCGTTAGCCGATTTCCGTACATCGTCCTCGCGCAGCGCTGCGACTGGACACAACCCACATCGACCCACCGCGAGGAGTATGGAGCGGGTCGAACGGCTTCTCGGGACAATCACTGAGACGGCAGGCCTATAATTCTGGGCTACGGGAGATTCCAATGTTTCGCTCAACCATGATTGCCCTATGCCTCTTGGTTTCCATCGCCGCAGCTAAGGCCCAAAGCATCCCTGCGAGTGAAGCCTCAAAACACGTTGGCGAGCAGATGACCGTCTGCGGGCAGGTTGTCAGCAAACACACGGCCGACAATGCAAATGGAAAGCCAACGTTTGTGGACCTCGATCACGCCTTCCCGAACCAAACCTTTACTGTCCTCATTTGGGATCGAGACAAGAGTAAAGTGGGAGACCTTCCTTCCTCAGGAAATGTTTGCGTCACCGGCACGATCACCCAGTACAAAGGCGTATCGGAGATCGTTCTCCATGATGCGAAGGTCTGGCGGGTGTCCGCTAAGCCTGAGGTGCCGTAGCTCAGAAGAGGTGTAAGACACGGCCAGCCCACGCCCTCCTCCCGAGTAAAATTCCGATATGCCTGCTGTTGGGAAAAAACTTCACCACTTTGTCCCAAGATTCTACCTCGAGGCTTGGGCAGAGAAAGGCAAGGTTCATTGCCTTCAAGGCGGTGAGATTTTCCGCACGAGTCTGAGGAATGTTGCCGCTGAAAACCATTTTTATCGACTGCGCGAGCTTAGCGAATCCGACATCACTTTCATTCGTGGAGCCGCAATCGAGGATTCCCCGGAACGACTTAAGCCGCTCCATGAAACTCTTTTGCGGCAATTTGCTTCACCACATGCAGCGAAGGCTCACTATGAGAAGCACGGCACGGCGTCACCGATATTATTGGCCGCGATCAATCGCGACATCGCTGAGGCTAATGAAAACTTCCACGCGACTATCGAACAGTCCTTTCAGCCCTATCTGAAAAGCCTTCGCGCCGGAGATTTAACATTTCTCTCAAACGATAAGGATGCCGTCATGTTCTATCGAGGCTTAGCAGTCCAATACATGCGGACGAACCATCGAAGAAGAATAGAGCTCGCAATGACACCGGATAACAGAGTTCGTTACGAGCGAACGGCCAACGTGCTCACGCACATTTTTGCCGTAAATATCGGCTATAGCCTCTTTAACGACCACCCGAGACTCAAACTGGTTTTGATTGAGAACCCCACAGACGTTCCATTTATCACTGCCGACCAACCGGTGATTAATATAGCCGCCAAATTGAAAGACACCGGGGCACCTTCAACATTCGAGGGTTACTACCCCGTCTCTCCGACCAAGGCGCTCCTCATCTTGGAGCCGAACAGCGAATTCCTCCCCAAGAGCATAACCATCTCCGCCTTGGAAGCGCATTTTTGGAATCTGAGGATCGCGAGCCGTGCATATCGGCAGGTCTTTGCCAAATGGACTAAGGAACTCGATATGGCCAAAACTGATCTGCCAGCCTTCGTTAGCTGTCATTAAGACTCAGTCTCTCCGGGGAACGCGTTACACGAATTAGAGAACGTAGAGTCCCGAGGCTGTAGTCTATTCTCACATCGTGGATACAAGTACCCTCCTTTCGCATTTCGAGCTATCGAAGCATGGCGACACGCATGAGCGTGAGTATTGGCGGCATCTGTCGAGCCGTTTTCCGACATACGAACTGCTCTGGCGACAGTTTGTTGTACCGCTGACGTATCGCGTAGTTCCAGCCGTGTCGATCCGAGATAGAGTGTGGATTCGGCTTCGCGCTGACGTAAAGCCGATGGATGAGCGGATCGCGATGGCGCACTACTCGGTGTTCTACTTCACGGGGCGAGCTTTTCACCGTCTACGCGAACATGAAGAAGATTCGCTCAAATACCCCGAGGATATTTTTTTTCTTTTGGTTTCGGCACAGGAAAACCTGAAGAGATTTCTGAAGGATGTGAACGAACTTGCCAAGGACCAGGATCGGGCTTTTCTTACCAACGAATTCAATCGCTTCCCGAAGGGGGTCGCTCCCTTTGAGGAGATCGAGGCCTACAGAAATGCAATCCTGCACAATGCGGTGCTGGGTAGAGCATCCGATGTCACGAAGACCTTTTTGCCCAGGTGGACTCCCGGCTCAGATCAATCTGCGCTGAATAGGGCAGAAAAGTCTTGGCGCAAGGCCGAGCAACTCGGGAGCGACGATTTGATTGAAACGAGAGTTCTCTTCGATCAGCTTTTTGAGCAGTTGTTCCTGAAACTGGAAGAATACTGGCAGAAGGCCCTGAGCATCTTTTCCACGGGAGCACCGGCTAGCAAGTTCGCGGGGATGATCGATATCGCAGCATGGAACCTTCCGGCGATGGAATTGCTGGGTTCAACGACCGCCCCGGTGGCACCGTCAGGGATGTACTTCCCACCCAAGAAATGAGTCGCAATCGCGATGTGTACCTTAGCGACTGGCTATCGGCGCATCTACTTGCATCCCATTGATGTCGAGTTGGTAATTCTGCCCATGTTCTTTGGCGATAGCTTGCAGCACGATCCGCAGCGAACGAGCTGTTCGCCCCTGCCTCCCAATAATCTTCCCCGTGTCCGAACCTTTCGCCACCGTGACTTGAATTCGTGTGTAGTCAGCAGGAGCGGCGACGATGGTCACAGCGTCGGGATTGCTGACCATAGCTTGCAATAGCAGTGACAGTGCGGCACAGACTTCGGCGGTGAGAGACTCGGCAGCCATGTGGCTAGTGTAAACGCCACATTTTCGATTGCCTACCGCAGCCTTTCAGTATCCTCCCAACGTAAGCGCACCGATGGCCGTTGATGTCTATCGCCGCCGCTTCACTTCCCCTATACTTCTCAGGTAACGAAGCAACATATATGGCACTTAGGGCAACGTTTATCGGAGTAGGAAAGCACTCTGACCCGGGTATACGCGACCTGGTAGGTTCAGCACGCGATGCTACCGCTCTCCACGCTCTGTTTGCGGACAATCTACCCCATGAAGCTCCTCAACTTCTCGTGGATGAACATGCCACTCTTGAGAACATCCGGGCGTCCATGGGCCAAACGCTCGGCGATGCAACCGGCGACGACATCGTTATATTTTCTTTCTCCGGTCACGGCTCACATGACCATCGAATGGCGGCGGCTGATACGCGGTTAGCCGATCTGCCTTCCACTACGTTAGGCATGGACGAGCTTGCGGCCGCTTTTTCTCAGAGCAAGGCCAAGGCGATCTGTTGCATTCTCGATTGCTGTTTTAGCGGCGACGCTCCCGGCAAAGTGCTTGAGGATACCCCCATCCCTAGAGATCCCGCGAGTCCACTTCAGGCATTAGCAGGAGAGGGACGCATTCTCATATCTGCCTCTGCCGATAATGAGGTTGCCTACGAAAGCCCACGGAGCCGTCATGGTCTGCTAACAAAGGCAATACTCGATTTGCTTATGGCTTGCAGTGAGCCGGTTGATCTTCTCACCATGGGCGACGAAGTGATGAAGATGGTACGGGCAGAGGCGGCACGAATGGGAGTGACACAGACACCCGTCCTGTTCGGAACCGTGCAGGGTGGCCTTGCGTTTCCACCGATGAAACCAGGCCCGTTGTTCGCCGCCGCCTTTCCCGAATACGGCGGCGTGAAGACGACAGGTAACTTCCACGATCTCGTGCGCGCTGGATTACCCCAGCAGGTCATCGATGCATGGGCAGTAGCCTACCCGGCTTTGAATGATTTACAGATTCAAGCGGTAAACGACCATGGCATATTGGAAGGTCGCTCATTGCTTGTGGTGGCTCCGACAAGTTCGGGCAAAACCTTCATCGGAGAGTTGGCGGCGGCAAAGGCGATTGCGGAGGGCCGAAAGGCCGTGTTCCTCCTTCCATACAAGGCCCTCGTAAATGAGAAATTCGACCAATTTACGAGTCTGTATGGTCACACGCTCGGAATGCGTGTGATCCGATGCTCCGGCGACTACAGCGATGACGTGGGGCTGTTCCTCAAGGGTAAGTACGATATTGCGTTTTTCACATATGAGATGTTCTTACAGTTGGCCGTCGGAGTTCCTGCCACGCTAAACGCGATTGGTCTCGTGGTTCTCGATGAAGCGCAATTCATCACGGATGCGAGCCGTGGAATAACTGTCGAGTTGCTCTTGACGTTCTTGATAGCGGCACGCCAAAGAGGCGTCTCTCCACAGTTGATTTGTTTGTCCGCCGTCATCGGCGATGTCAATCGCTTCCACGAGTGGCTGGGAACCGAATTATTGACGACAACAAAGAGGCCTGTGCCGCTGGTTGAAGGGGTGATAGATCGCTTCGGTACATTTCAGAGTATCGATGAGAATGGTAACGAGAAGGTCGAGCAACTTTTGGACCCGCGCTCAGTGAGGATGCGAGGCGAGAAGGAGAGTGCTCAAGACCTTATCGTTCCATTGGTTCAGAAGTTGGTTCAAGAAGGCGAGAAGATTATCGTCTTTCGCAATGCACGCGGGCCAGCGCAGGGGTGTGCAAGATATCTGGCCCGTGATCTCGGGTTGCCTCCCGCACAAGACGCGCTCGCAGCGCTCCCTCAATATGATCTATCCACCACTTCCGCAAATCTCAAGGCGTGCTTGGAGGGTGGAACTGCATTTCACAATTCGAACCTGACGCGCGAAGAGCGTGTTGTGGTCGAGCAATCATTCAGGAAACCAGACGGTGCTATCCGCGTGCTCGCAGCGACAACTACCGTTGCTGCGGGGATCAATACTCCCGCATCCACTGTCATCCTTGCTGAGAATGAATTCTTGGGCGAGGATGGACGTGCATTCTCAGTTGCGGAATATAAAAATATGGCGGGCAGGGCCGGTCGCTTAGGGTTCAAGGAGCGGGGCAAATCCATAATTTATGCTGAGAGTCCGGGTGAGCGGCAGGTTCTATTCAACCGGTATGTCCGGGGGCGATTGGAAAGCCTCGAATCTTCCTTTGATATCACCCAGCTGAATACGTGGTTGATCCGTCTTCTTGTACAGGTCAAGACGGTTCCCCGAGCCGACGTGCCCGTTCTTTTAATGAATACGTTTGGAGGTTACACCGCCATCGCTCGTAATCCTCAGTGGAGGCAGATGGCCGAAGGGCAGATCGGGAAACTTCTTGATCGGATGACGACTCTCGGGCTTCTGGAAGTTGAAGGGAACAATATCTCGCTTTCCTTGCTCGGACGAGCCTGTGGCAGATCATCATTGTCTTTTGAGAGCGCACTGCGGCTCGTCGAACTGATAAAGCAAACGCCGCCTGGATTCCTCACGCCGATCAACTTGGTGGCGCTGATTCAGGCCCTCCCGGCTGACGAGATGGGGTACACCCCGATGATGAAGAGAGGGACCAAGGAGGCGATCAGAGCGAATCAGGTGAGCCAACGGTACGGATACCCAGTGATTGGCCTTTTGCAGAAATATGCACTCGACCAAGTTGAGTTCTGGGCTCGGTGCAAGCGCGCCGCCGTGTTGTTCGACTGGATGAACGGGGTTCCTCTTGAGACCATTGAGGCCGAATTCTCCACGTCTCAATATTATTTCCGGATCGAGCACGGAGACGTTCGGCGCTTCGCCGACACGGCACGCTTTCATTTGCAATCGGCGGCTGAATTATTGTCGATTGTGCTCGCGGGACAAATTGCGCCACCTGACGTTGACATGGTGATCCGGCAGCTCGAAGTCGGTATTCCCTCGGGCAGCTTGGGCTTGTTGGACTTGCCAGTCCCCCTAACACGGGGTGAATACCTCAGCCTAATAAACAACGGCGTCAATACGGCTTCTCAACTGTGGGATATCGATCCAAAGGTTTTGAAACCACTTATAGGCTCTATCGCGCTCGCTCGCCTCGAAGAGTTGAGGCCAAAGGCTGTTACTGACATCTGATGGAGTTCAGCTTCACACTGCGGTCAGTCTATCCTCAATGTTCTGCTGTACGACCTCGAACGTTCCCGGAAAAAGTTGTTCTATAGGCGCGCGAAATACCGCTTGGTACCCAAGGGCGACAAGCAGCACCGGCAAGGTGGATTCGCGCTCGTGGCGTGACACCGTGGCTCCGGCTACCAATCCGAGGATGCTCGCTAGCTCCCGCTGCGTAAGTCCCGACCGGCTGCGGAGAGACCGCAGATACTTAGCTCCGTCTTGCAATGGCATGGTGTTCTTTATTGACAACGATCAGTTCTGTTCCGACCTTTGCCATAATCTTAACAATCGGACACTACGCCTCAAGGTAGGAACATTTTCAGTACGTGTCACATTATCAGGAGGGGATAGGCAGTTAACCACAGGTATCGGGGAGGGAATGTAGATGAATTGCGCTGCCGAGGCATATGCATTGGGAATCAGCACTGGACAATATCTTAACTACCTCCGTTGCGTCCGTCAGTCCGGCACTTATCCCCATGCTTTATTTCCACATTATTGTTAAACTAGAGGAACAATAATATAACACCGCTAGATCTCATGTCACGCACCACTCATCGATTTGCGGGAACAGCATTTATTCTTATCGTCGTAGCTGTAGGCTCTGTCGCGGTTTTCTCATTCCATACAAAGCCGGCCCATGCAGTCTCATGGTATAGCGCCTCCTGGCCCTATCGCCAGGCGATCACGATTAACCATAGCTTGGTAAGCAACGCCTCCGGCACCACACTTACCAATTTCCCCGTCCTCATAAGCCTTGCATCGGATACAAACCTTTCATCATTTGCATCGTCAACAGGCAACGATATTCTTTTCACGAGTGCTGATGGCGTAACCAAACTCAGCCATGAAGTAGAATCCTACAGTTCTTCCACCGGACAACTTGTTGCCTGGGTTAATATTCCTTCGTTAACCCCTGCAACCAACACCATCGTCTATATGTATTTTGGGAACTCCACTGCCACGTCATCACAACAAAATGTCACGGGGACGTGGAATAGTAATTTCGCAGGAGTTTATCACTTTCCTAGTACCGTCGGATGGGAGAATGACTCTACGGCAAATGCAAACAATGTAACTCTAAACAATAATAATATTCCCACGCCAGATGTTACTGGTGAGGTTGGGTCTGGTATTCTTATGAATTTCAACAAGGCCTTACAAGCTCCATCTTCGACAAGTCTTAACATCACTGGACCCCTTACGCTCGAAGGGTGGATATATTTTGGATCTTCCACTGTAGTCAGTAATATAAATAACTCTCTCGTTTACGGTGATAGCAGTAATAACAACAATGATATCGCTTACCAGCTTGCTCTCTTTGGCAATGGGAACGGTACCGTTAACATCAGGACTTCAGATGGTGTCGGTGGCAATCTATATCCGAGTTATAGCACGGACTATGTCGCCACCCTTGCTACCAGCACTTGGTATCATGTTGTCACCACATACACTGGAACCCAATGGTTGCTTTATCTGAACGGTACGCTCGTGAACTCGGTTAACTCCACTACAACCCCACCTGGCCTTACCGGTCCGTTTGATATTGGTGGCAGTTCATCTGGTGGTAATCTCTCATTCAGCGGTAGCGTTCCCGCCACAATTGATGAGATACGCATCTCAAGCGTCGCTCGCTCCACGGACTGGATCAATACGGAATATAACAACGAATCCAACCCAAGCATCTTCGAAAGTTTCGGAGGTCTTCAGACCGATGTTTCTCCCACGATTGCGTCTTTCTCGTCAAATCCTGGAGTATCAAGCTCCACGGTCACCTCAACGCTTTCATGGAATGTGACCGGCGCTAACACCATCATGATCGCTCCGGGAGGTTTTAGTACAAGCACCGCTTCCGGATCCATTGCGGTCAATGTTGCCTCTACCACTATTTTTACCCTGAGCGCAGGCAATGCGAATGGCACGAGCACTGCAACAACTACAGTAGTCATAGACTCGACGCCGCCTTCAGTTCCGGCAAACGTAACTGTCACGGCTGCATCAAGCACCGGAATGTATCTCTCCTGGACCGCATCTACGGATAATGTAAGTGCCGCAGGCTATGACATATATAGAGGGGCGTCCACGAGCACCATTGCCAAAATTGCCACCTCATCCGCAAGCAACTATACCGATAACAACCTTACCCCATCCACTACTTATTATTATCAGGTCGATGCGTATGATGCGGTGGGTAACTTTTCATCACAATCTTCCATTGCGAGCGGAACAACACTTGTTCCCGGAACGACCGTTATCACCGTATCAAGTACGATTGATGTTTCAAATGTAAAGAGATTTGGCATTAACCTAAGTCTTTATGATGGGTACGATGGAGGACAAATATTTAAAAATATTATTGCCGACAATGGCAATCCGGGGTTTCAGAGCCAGCTCTATCAAAACGTGATACCGTGTTCCACGACTTCTGGCGCAAATGACTGCAGCGATGCGAATAATTCTTGGGCTAGCTACAATTACGACACTTGGCCTGCAAACTTCTGGGCAGGGGCTACATACGAAATTATTACTGGTCAGGCAGCAGGGAGGACGGGAACTATCGTGAGCTCAAACGCTCCCGACAATTGTAATACGAGCTATCCTTGTGGTCCGACCGACTTTACGCTTTCTTCGGGCACGCCTGCGATTGGTCTGGGGGATTACATGGTTATCAGGCAAACCGTCAATAATATTACAATTGCGCCGAGTCAAAATACGAGCTTTGAGCCGATAGAAGGTTGGTTTACGAGCAATGTGGGTGGTAATCCGACCACAACCGTTGATACCAACGATCTCGCGTCGTCGAGTCCCGGGACCCAGGCGCTCAATATTAATGCGTTGGGAAGCAGTACTTATTTTGGGTTGACACAATATTTCGACGGAGGATGTTGCAACTATCCAAATAATTTTCTTAGACTTAATGGAACCTATCAATTGCAATTTAAAGCCAAGGGTTTGGGTGGAACAAATAGCGTGAACATAGATGTTGAAAGATATGCAAACTATCTAAACCAGAGTGTAAACCTTGCGTCGGGTACATGGCAGACATATACATACACTTTCACTGCTACTGAGACAGCGCAGGAATCACCGTTGGTAGCGAGGTTGGATTTTAATCTTAATAATAGTGCGATGGATATTGCCGACGTGAGTTTGCAGCAGATCAATACCGATCCCACAAACCAGACAGTGTTCAACGATGGTATCGTTGATACGTTGAAAACATTGAGTCCGGGTATTATTCGTGATTGGTCAAACCAGCTAGGGGACAGCCTTAATAATTCCATTGCACCGATATTTGCCCGCAAGACAGTCCATTCTCTTAACGGTTATGGAGAAGAAGGAATGTCCATCGGCCTCAACGATTTCCTCCAGCTTTGCCAGACCGTAGGCGCGGAACCATGGTATGTCTTGCCGACCAATTGGGACCCCTCTGACATGACCAACCTCATGCAGTTCCTCGGCGGCAATGGTTCGACCACTTACGGTGCTATGCGTATTGCCTTGAATGGTACAAGCACGCCGTGGACGAGCGTCTTCCCGCAAATGCATTTTGAGTTTGGCAATGAAAACTGGAACTCCGGTTTTGCTGGCGGCGCAATCGGCAACGCAGTCTCTTACGCAACTCGCGCCAACCAGCTCTTCACTGCCGCCAAGGCCTCTCCTTACTATGTTCCGTCAAGCTTTCAATTTATCGTGGGAGGGCAGGTCGGAAATACTGGTGAAGCGGCCATTCTTTCCGCCGACACACCCGAAGCGGACGCCATATCCGAAGCTCCGTATCTGAGTGGGGATAATAACAGTAGTACCGCAAGCAACAACGCGCTCGCCTTCGGTGACTACTTTGGCGAAGTGGAGCATGATTCCCATGGCGGCGTCCAGTCGCAAGTGGCGCAAAGTAGTTCCCTTCCAATCGTCGATTACGAAGAAGGCATCGGCACTGGTGGCGGCTCCATCACGCAGGCACAGGTAAACAATTATGTGCCATCGCTTGGTGCGGGACTTGCATCTGGTAACGAGCTCCTTATCCAGCTGCGAGATCTTGGGATAAATGGTCAGAATATCTTTGATTTGGATCAGGATCAATTTACCGACACCGATATTTACGGCAACACGCAACATCTTCCTATCTGGGGAGAAGCACCCGACCCTGAAAACACCGCCCTCGTCCGCCCGACCTTCCTCTCCGAAGAGCTTGCTAATCTTGCGGTTGGCACGAGTTCACCAAGCATAATGAAGACCACTCAGAGCGGGGACAATCCCACTTGGACGCAGACGATCGAGAACGGGGGAAGCCCAATATCGGGCGTCACCTCCCACTACATACAAGCATATGCGTTCTCGAACCATAGCCTTGTTCTCTTTAACCTCAGTACCACAAGCTCTCTGCCGGTGAACCTCGCGGGCGCTGACCTCCCGAGCGGCAATGTGACCATTGAACAGCTCACCTCTGCAAATATCACGGATAACAACGAGACGACGAGCACGGTTGTGATCGCCACTAATAGTGTGTCGAACTTCAATCCCGCAACGACAATCACCCTGCCACCCTACTCGATGACGGACTATATCGAGGATGCTTCCTCGTCCGCCACCCCTCCCTCCACTCCCACGGGGCTTACCGCGACCTCGACTTCATCGTCCCAAATCAATCTATCCTGGAGCAGCTCCACTGCTGGGACCTATTCTGTCGCCGGATACAACATTTATCAATGCGTCGGCTCCTCATGTAATCCAACGACCTTTATCGCCACATCAAGCGGAGCATCGTACATAAGCACCGGACTTGTCGCCTCGACCACCTATGGGTATGCTGTTGCTGCCCTCGACACCAACGGTAACGTGAGCACGTCATCGGCGTCTGCCTATGCGACGACCGGGAATGCCGCGACCCCTCCCACCCCTCCCCAGTCCCTCGCTGCCACCCCAGGGAATGCATCCATCTCCCTCTCCTGGAGCGCTCCCACCTCCACTGGAGGATCATCGCTTACGGGATATCTCCTCTATGACCGCTTCACCGGCTCAAGCACCTTTGCTTTCTATGCGACCACCACGCAAAGCCAGACGAATGCCACGGCAACGTCTCTCACCAATGGACAGTCATATGACTTTGAAGTGCTTGCCCAAAACAGCACCGGAACTTCCACCCCATCAAGCATCGTTTCTTCAACACCCTATACGGTTCCCAATGCTCCCACATCGGTCTCTGCCACTGCCGGCAATGCCGAGGCAACCATTTCCTTCAGCGCACCCGTTTCAAACGGGGGATCGGCCATCACAAGCTATACTGCAACCTCAAATACGGGCAATCATACCGCCTCAAGTACGGGAAGCCCCATCAGTGTCATGGGCCTCACGAATGGTCAGGTGTATACCTTCACCGTGGTCGCGACGAATGCCGCTGGGAACTCCGCATCGTCATCCGCTTCAAACAGCGTGACCCCGAGCAATCTTGATCCCACAATTTCCTCCTTCTCCGCATCTTTCTCTGATATTGAACCCGGTGTCTCAAGCACTCTCTCTTGGACAACCACAAATGCCTCATCGGTATCCATCAACCAAGGCATTGGTAATCAATCAGCAACTTCCACCGGTTCAATTACTATTACTCCCACCTCAACCCTCACGTATACCCTCACTGCCACAAACAGTAATGGCAGCTCGACCGCAGAGACGACCATCATCGTCGATGGCACGCCTCCTTCTGTCCCCACGAGTCTCGTGGCCAACCCCGTCTCCACCTCTGAAATCGACCTTTCCTGGGCATCAAGCACCGATAATGTCGGCGTCGCGGGCTATGGCATCTACCAGGGACTTTCGACAAGTACCATGGCTGAGATCGCGACGACTACGAATCTTACCTATGCGAATACCGGTCTCAGTGCGGGCACTACGTACTACTATGCTGTGACCGCCTATGATGCCGCAGGCAATGTCTCCGGAGAAAGCTCAAGCACATCAGCAACCACCCAGTCTGCCCCGGTATCCTCAGGCGGCGGCGGGGGAGGCGGTAGTGGTGGAGGGGGAGGCGGCGGCGGCGGCGGGTACATCAGCCCGATCACATCTCCCACTACCGGCGGAACAACCTCAACTGTTTCTTCTTCCGGAGGAAACTCCCTCTCCTCGCTCCTCTCCATTGTGACCGAGGTCCGCTCCCTCTCCCTTGAGCTCTTTCTCTCTGACGACAACAATCAGAACCTCACCATAGGCTCCACCGGAGAGAATGTCTGGGCATTGCAGGTTTTCCTTATCACAAACAATATCCTCGCCCCTAGGGGGCCCGCAGGAAACAAACTCACGAATCCCACAAGCTACTTCGGTGCCCTTACCAAAGGGGCGCTTGCGGCCTATCAAACGCAGGCAGGCATCACTCCCGCATCAGGATTCCTCGGTCCACAAACAAGGAGTCATCTCGAAAGCATCGGGGGAGGAGGCGTGATCCAGACAGAATCGACCCCGCCCAACGTGCAAACGACATCCATCTCCTTGACTCCCACCCCAGTATCTTCGCCCTCATCCCTCTCCATCGGGGATGAGGGGCCAAGCGTCACGATCCTCCAGAACAGCTTGGTCCAAGACGGCTTCCTTTCTCCGGGCTCTTTCACTCCGGGCACTTTTGATGTCGCCACCCTGCGTGCCGTCGAGACTCTCCAATGTACAGAAAATATCCTCTGTTCCGGTCCCGGCTATGGCAACGTCGGTCCGAGAACGCAAGCGAAATTGAATAGTTTATGAGCGGGGGAGAAAGGCTTAACAAGAACCACCTCCATGCCACATAACAACGATTCATCCGGACCGCCCGCTGATCGGTGTCTGGCCTGTAGCGGCTTTGGCCTCATAGCATCTCCAACGCTGCCTGCCTATGAAGTGTGTCACGAGCTCGACCCCGGGCACGTTCTCATACACCAATCCTTCCAATCTACGTCTTGGTGGATGGGTTAGTGGAGGAAGGAATTTCTCTGGCCTTATTGATGACCTCCGCATCTACAACCGCGCGCTTTCTGCAACCCAGATCACCGCAATGTATAACGGAGGGAAATAGTCAGTTGATCTCTGTAGATTCTCGGAGAATCGTCGCGAACTCTATAATTTCTTTTGCCAATTAGTTCCAAGAACATCCTGTGGGGCGCACATAAATAATTGGAACCAGCCTAAACAAGCCCACGGCGAGGGGTTGATGTCATTATCATTTTAGTGATCGACAGAGGGAGTACTAGGTAGGAAGTTTTTCAGTACGTGTCACATTGTATGGATATAACTCGACTTTGCTGTGACCGTTGACCTATCTGACTAGCTCTCCTTGCCTCTGTCCCCACTTTTGTTAACATTTCCCTGTATGGAAACGGACTCTAATAGTGGCGGGTCAGAACTCGCTCGCAACATATGGTAGGTTGTCCCCACGGTCATTTTATTTTTGTCCTCCCGCAGGTTAGAATTAAGCTTATAAACCCACAATGAGAACCGCCCGTATACTAGGCGCCTCCCTCTCGTTCGTGCTTCTCATTATAGGAGCTATTTTTATCGTGGGTTTCCATTCTCATCAAGCAAAAGCATCAAGTCCCACCACCTGGTATATACGTCCTGATGGGGGAACACGGTATGGCAATAATACGCCCTACGGCGGATGTAATGGAGAGGCGAACGCGCCCTATCCAGGCTTAACCAACGTAATCTACCTTGCCACCACTCCGTACACCCTCGCAGAAGTGATTCTCGACGACCAGGGCCACTACGAAACGGTGACCGTGGCGGGAACCAGTGATTCCACACTTTACCCGGCCTGGGGCGTTACCACGCAGGTGGGGTCCGTCACCTTCGCACAAGGTGGTTTATATCCGGTGAATCAGAGCTGCGCTTATGACGACTTTCGCTATTTATATGATGATCAGCGTTATAACCCTCTGTCGGTCGGTTGGGTGATTTCTGGAGGTGATACCGTAATCGTCGAAGGCTGCTGGAATGTGGACGAAAACAGCGACGGACAGACTTACTGTCGCACTGGATCGTCACCTCCGGGCAGACCCGACGTATGGTGTGTTGGCAACGCCGGAGGCACGGAGGGTTGTACCAATCCAGCGATTCCATCAGGTACTGCGGGTGATCCAACGCAGATACTTGGAGCAAACTATGCAAGTTGTGCAACAGGAAACGCGGTTAACCCGGCAAACTATGCGAGCCGACTGACACAGATATTTGGCGGCAATGGCGAAAGCGGCGTGCTCGCGCTTAGTAGCAGCTACGTCAACCTAGAGTGTCTAAACATAACCGCTCACGCCGAGTGTGTTCAGCATGGCACCCCAGCTTATCCACATGCCTGCGGGACGAGCGACGATTACGCTACGCAAGGGATTTTCACAGGCAATACCATTTCGAACACGCTGTTCCAGGATGTATGGATTCATGGGCTGACTGCTGCCGGGATAAACGGACCGATCGGCGCGAATATCAACCTGACAAGGGTCAACATAAGTTTCAACGGATTTGCTGGGTGGAATTTTCAGGACGAGCCCGGAGATGACAACGGTCCGAATGCTTCAATTAACGCATCGCACGTATTTATGGAGGGCAACGGCTGTAACGAGGAATATCCGATAGTTCATACGGCGTTTCCGGCGGTTTCTTGTTATGACTTGTCGAGTGGCGGGTTTGGCGATGCGTGGAGTGGCCAGACAGTAAGTGGGCCGAGCGGTGACAGCCATTTGTTGTCCTTTATCTGCAACGATTGTGAGCAATGGTACAACACCAAGGACGGATTTATCGGCCCACATACGGAAATCACAAACCTGAAAATAACCAATTCAATATCCTACGGCAATATGGGTCAACAGTGGAAATGGGGTCAGGCAGGTAACTCCACATTGGTGTTTGACAACAACTTGGCGATAGGAAATTGTGACCGCATGGCTTATACCCTGCCGGGTGCGCCTTATAATTACAATCAGAACACTTCCAACTACGGTGGAGCACATCTGTCCCTCTTTTGCCGCGCAGCCGGAGATAATTTCTCCATATACTCTGGAGCAAATGCGACTATGCAGGTTGATAACAACACAGTAATTGGGTATAACCCGGTGATTTTTGATATCAATTGTTATTCTGCGGGTACCTGTATGGGTACTACATGGAACTTCAATAACAACATATTCTTGGGAGTTATGAATAACGATCCACTCTACTCTAATTCAGGACATCCTCCGACGCTTTATTACGACTCTGACCCTGACAATTCGGTTACGGTTGCAGGAAGCTATAATGTTGAGTATGGCGTTCAGGATGGGACATGCCCGGGCGGCACCGGGATGGTGTGCTCAAGTCCGTTGTTAGTGAATCAACCGCCTTCAGCGATCACCTCTGAACTACAGTTGAACAACTTCAATTTCAACCCTTCTGCGACAAGTCCCGCTATCGCCGCCGGCATCGCGATCCCCGGACTCACGACCGACTACAATGGTACGACCCGTGGGAATCCCCCGACGATTGGTGCAATCGAAGTAGCGGGTTCTGGGAACGCGCCTCCTCCCTCCACCCCCTCTGTCCCTACGAATCTTTCGGTCTCAAGCGTCACTACTTCAACCATCTCCCTCTCTTGGAGTGCATCCACCGAGTCACGAGGAACGATTGATGGCTATGATATCTACCGCAATGGATCAGAGATCGGAACATCGAACACGACCTCATATACCGAAGCCGGTCTTTCCCCCTCAACCAATTACTCATACACCGTTGCTTCATATGATGCATCAGGAAATATCTCTGCCCAGTCAGGAAGCGTATCGGGCATAACGAGTGCCGCCCCAACCGGGGGAAGCGGAGGCACTACTCCCACCTCAACTCCAACATCTACCCCCAACCCAACCGGTCCATCAGGATATACCTTCTGCGCGAATGAGAATGGCACCTGTTCTTTCTCGGGAACTATGTCGGTTGCTTTCGGCGCTGGCACAAGCTTCAATTACCTCACGCTCACAAATGGCACTCCCTGCACTGATGCGGTATTTACCGATCCTGATGTAGGTGTCGTCAAAGCTTGCTTCACAAAATCCGTCGCTGATACCACCCCACCGACGACAAGCATCACGAGTCCCACAAACAATGCGACCGAATCAGGCACGATCACCATCTCTGCATCAGCGTCAGACAATGTCGGCGTGACAAGCGTCGCCCTCTATGTGGATGGCTCTCTCCAAGGCACTGATACTACGTCCCCATATACCTTCGCATCGAACACGAATTCTCTTTCGAACGGCACCCATACCCTTTCTACCAAGGCATATGATGCCGCAGGCAATGTGGGCACGTCAGGCAATGTGACGATCACCGTATCGAATGCATCGGGTACCCCGGCGCCGGTAGTTCCTCCGGTCACGAGCGGAGGTGGTGGAGGCGTCGTGATCCCACCAACGCCTTCCTTCAGCATCACGAGTGTGAATGTCTCGAATATCGCCCCGACGACCGCAGCAATCACCGTGACCACGCATGTCCCCGCGAGTATTGAGATCAAATATGGCCTCACCACCATCTATGGCATGACGACTACTCTTTCCCCGTCTCTCGAGACGAACACTATATCTCTCACTCGGCTTTCGCCAAACACCGTCTATGACTTCGTTGTAGCCGCGGCCCTTCCGGGAGGGAGCCCCTCCATCACATCGGCAAACTATACCTTCACGACCGCGGCGACACCTGGAGAAGCATCGACGACCCAGGCATTCACAAAACCGCTTTCCCTCGGCAGCTCCAGAGCAGAGGTCACCCTTCTCCAAACCATTCTCCATGCCCAGGGGTTCCTCCCTGCAAGCATCGCCATCACCGATTACTTCGGGACCAGAACCCAGCATGCATTACTGCTCTTTCAGACCGCGCATGACCTCCCGCTCACAGGCTATGTCGACCTGCAAACTGAGGCATCGCTGAACAAGATCGTGGCCGCAGAAGGGACAACGGAAACGACTGCGTTGCCTGCAACGACAACCCTTGTCTCAATACCAGCCGTATCTTCATCTGCAGGTGTCCTCACGGAGAATCTCGCCCCTGGATCGACCGGATCACAGGTCACCGTTCTCCAGCATCTTCTGAATACTGACGGAGACTATCCTACTGCCATCTACACCCAATACTATGGATCTCTTACCGAAGCCGCAGTCAAAACATTCCAGACAAAACAAGGTATTGTGAATTATGGCACACCCGCAACTACCGGCTATGGGGCAGTAGGACCAAAGACAAGAGGGAAGCTGGAGGAGTGAGGGGATATTCGCCTATCGCTCCCAACAAAGGGGATAGCATTTATTGAACTCAGTGGGCCTCTGTAGATTCCTGTAGAATTGCCGCGAACTCTATAATTTCTTTTGCCAATTGGTTCCAAGAATCCCCTGTGGGGTGCACCTCCTGGTCGCCACCCTAGCAGCCCGTGGTGCAATGGGCCGAATTTCGGTATGGCCGTGTGTGTAGTTTGACGGCGCTATTGGCTGAGGGAGGAGCGGCTGGGGCAGCCGATCCCGGTTCCAACGCGCCCTCCGGC
>Ga0182030_10010293_pt1 | contig 19029 bp, 15 predicted proteins | sample 812S3MmetaG_FD_121299 | JGI IMG/M metagenome (GOLD analysis project Ga0182030, IMG submission 121299) | Permafrost microbial communities from Stordalen Mire, Sweden - 812S3M metaG (Illumina Assembly) | ecosystem: Environmental > Terrestrial > Soil > Wetlands > Permafrost | place: Sweden...
CGTCGTCGGGCGGCTCGCCGGTGGCCATGACTCACTTGAACGACGCGGCGCTGGCGGCGCACCAGATGACGCCGCTCGAGGAATTCTGGGTGAACTCGCAGGATGGTTCGCGCGTACAGAGTTTTGTGGTGAAGCCGTACGGCTTTCAGGAAGGCCACAAATACCCCGTGGTCTTTCTGATTCACGGCGGGCCGCAAGGATTCTGGGGCCACGCGTGGAGCTATCGCTGGAACGCCCAGGTCTTCGCCGCGGAGGGGTTTGTGGTGGTGATGCCGAACCCACGCGGATCGACGGGCTACGGCCAGAAATTTATCGACGAGATCAACGGCGATTGGGGCGGCCGGGCGTACGACGACATCATGGCGGTCACCGACCACGTGGCGGCGGAAGTGCCCTACGTCGACGCCAGCAAGATGGTGGCAGCCGGCGCGTCATACGGCGGCTACATGATCGACTGGATGCTAGGCCACACGCAACGCTACAAAGCGCTGGTGACGCACGATGGCGTGTACGACCTCGCCAGCGAGTTCGGCGCCACCGAGGAGCTCTGGTTCCCGCTGTGGGAGTACGGCGGCGCACCATGGGACAAGCCCGAGGACTACGAAAAATGGTCGCCCAGCCATTACGTAAAGGACTTCCATACGCCCACGCTGGTGGTCCACGGCGAGCAGGATTTTCGCGTGCCGTATACCCAGGGGCTGCAGCTGTTCACGGCGCTGCAGATGCAAAAGATCCCGTCGAAGCTGCTGCTCTTCCCCGATGAAGGCCATTGGGTGTTGAAGCCGCAGAACAGCCTGCTGTGGTACCGGACGGTGCTCGACTGGTTGAAGCAGTGGGTGAATCAACAAGGTAATCAATGAAATTCATCATAGGTGGAGTGGTATTGGTGGTGGTTGTGGCGGTGGTCGCGATGTTTGCGATGTCGACGCACACAGAATTGAATGTCAGCCCCGTCTCGGTAGTAGGAGTGTCGACGCCAGTGACGGTGCGGGTGGCGAATCCACATGGGGTGCGCAGTGTGGAGGCGTGGCTGGAGCAGGAGGGCAAGCGGTATCCGCTGTTTGAAGAGAAGGATCCAGCGCGCCGCCTATTGTGGAAACGGCACGAAGCGGCGCGGCGCGTGACGTTCGAAGCGGGCAAAACCAAGGCGCCGGATTTGAAAGAGGGGAAGGCGCAGTTGGTGGTGGAGACCGTGTCGAACGACCTGCGCGGCAGCACCGATTCGGCGGCAACCGAAGTCAGTGTGGTGCTGAAGCCCCCCAGCGTGATGGCCGATGGTTTCCAGCACTACATCAATCAGGGCGGAATGGAACTGGCGGTGATGACGCCGGGCGGATCGTGGAGCGAGGCTGGCGTGCACGTGGGCAAATACACCTTCCGCAGCTTCCCGCTGCCGGGCCATCCCGAAGAGCGATTTGCGATGTTCGCGTATCCGTGGGATCTGCCGCCCGACGTCGCACCGGAGGTCTTCGCGCGCAATCAGGCGGGCACGGAAGCTACCGCGAAGTTCATGTTCAAGCTCTTCCCCAAGAAATTCCGCGCGCGCGATTTCCCCATTGAGGACGCGCTCATGGAGAAGCTGGTCAATTCGGTGGACCCCACCAACACCCTGGCGCCGGGCAAGGATATGCTGGGCCGCTTCCTCTACATCAATGGCGACCTGCGCCGCAAGAACAATCAGCAGTTGGCGGATCTGCGGCTCAAGACCGAAGAGAAGATCCTTTGGAACGGTCCGTTCCTTCACTGGGGCAAGGAAGAGGCCAATTACGCCGACGTCCGCGCCTACATGTATCACGGCAAGAAAGTGGACGAGCAGGTGCATTTGGGCTTCGACCTTTCGGACACGCAAACCACGCCCGTGAAAGCCGCGAACGATGGCAAGGTGGTGTGGGCAGCGGACCTGGGAATTTACGGGAACTGCATCGTGGTGGACCACGGATACGGGCTGCAATCGATCTACGGCCACCTGCGGGAAATCGACGTCAAGGTAGGCGACGCGGTGACCAAGGGCCAGAAGATGGGCGTCGAAGGACAGACTGGATTAGCTGGAGGGACGCATCTGCATTTCAGTATGCAGGTGGATGGCGTGCAGGTGAATCCTCGTGAGTGGTGGGATGAGCACTGGATTCAGGATCGCGTCATGAGCAAGCTGGCTCCGGATGCGAAGGTGACGCACGCTACGACGGAGACGGCCTCGGAAGCGCCGCATAAGAAGGCGAAGCACCACAAGAAGTAGCGGTCAATGGCAGAGGACTTCGGGCAGGCCGGGGAGCCGAATCAGGCGGAGTTCCAAAGCTTCGCGAGCGAGTTCCAGACTGGCCCGGAACGCGGCGACCTTCGCCTTCTGTGTCTCATTCAGTACGGCCGTCGCAAGATTGCGCGGCGGTAGTGCTTGGTCCCTCTGCTTTACCAATGTGGAGGTTTCTGCCAGGAGTGCAGCCCTTTCCGGCGATTCTACGCTCTGCCCCGCGAGCAGTTTCCAGTAGCGATTTCCGATCTCCATCAACTGATCGTTAGCTCGTTGCTGAACATCGTGCTGGAGTTGCTCGAACCGCTGCACCTGATCAGCAGTAAGGTCGAACTCGCTGGCATAAACGCCGTGGCCATAAGAAATAGGACAAGGCCAACCAGTCGGCCACTCCTCCGCGTCCATCAATCCCATTACGACCGCCCCTGCCGAAGTTCCGAAGCGCAGCAAGACTTTGGCAGTTTCCGCAAGCTTCACTCGCTGCGCCCCATCGAGGAGCACGGGCCCAAGACTGTCCTGAAGCTGCGCGACCTGCGCGTCGGTGAGAGCCAGGGCGCGAATCAACGGCCCGTAGCGATCGGACGACTGCTGGCCGGTGAGGACGAACGCTCCAGCGAGCAAAATGAAGCTGCGTCGCGACATCATGCCTATCTGACGCGCGCGAACCGCAAAGGCATCGCCGCCGTGTTATTTCGACGAGGTGTACTTGATGGTCAATTGCTGCCCGGCGGCGATTTCTTTGATGATGTCGAGCTCCGCCGTCGTGCACACCGTGCCGTTACTCTGCGCGCACCGCAGGGTTCCGTCGGACGCCGCCAAAGCCAGTTCCTTCACAGGCAACAATACGTCGTGCTTGCTCTTACCCTCGAACACAGCGTCGGACAACGCCTTCACCTGCCGCTGCGTACATCCCAAGCCTTCGACGTTCTTGCATTTGATGGCCGCCGAAGGGGGTGCCGATTTCTGCTGCGGTGGCGATTGCGCCATGATTACCAAAGCTCCGACAACCGTTGACGCAGCCACGCAGATCGCTCTCATTCGGCTCCTCACAGGTGTCAGTATAGCCCACGCAAAGGCGGCACAGCGCGGCGAAGCCGCCAGCTTTCAGCAATCAGCTCTCAGCTTTTGGAGTTGGCCGTCGGCTCTCGATTTGGCGGCCTCTCGGGGACGTCCGGCGCAGAATCTTCGCGGCCCGCAAAGAAACGAAGAATTAGTAGTAGAGCACAAATTACACGGACCGCAACGGAACGCAGCTTGCATGGTGATCTTCCAAGGAGACTGGGCAATGAAATACCGATTCGTAAGACTCATTACAGCGGCGGCCATTTGTACGCTCCCGTCCATCTGCCAGGACCGGGTGCCGGTGTATCGCGTAACCGTGATTCAACGTACGGTGGACTCGATCAACTATCAATACCGCGCGGACCCCACTAAAATCGATTTTCGCGGCACCGTGCTGTCGCCCACAGCTAAAGGCGACGCCACCGTCAGTTCTTTGAAAGGGCGCACCGAAATCGACGCGAAGTTCGAGGGGCTGGAAGCTCCGCAGCGCTTCGGTCCGGAATACCTGAGCTACGTGCTGTGGGCCATCACTCCGGATGGCGCCCCGCACAACATCGGCGAGATTGTGCCGAACGGTTCGAATAAGGCCCACTTACCCGTCACGACGGCCCTGCAGGCGTTCGGACTAATTGTCACCGCTGAGCCGTACGCGTCGGTCCGGCAACCGGGCGATGTGGTCGTGCTGCAAAATGAAGTGCGGCCCGACACCATCGGCGACGTCAAGCCGGTGATGGCGAAAGTGGAGTTGATGCCGCGCGGCCATTATACGTGGAATGTTCCCGCCAGCGAATCGGCCGCCGTTGCCAACGCGCCGAAGGTATCGATGAGCCGGTATGAGGCGATCTTGCAGACCTACGAAGCGCAGAACGCGATAGGAATTGCCAGCGCGGCCGGCGCCGAAAAGTACGCGCCCGACGTTTTCGGCAAGGCACAGGCCGAGCTTGCGCAGGCGCAGCAGTTGCAAACGTCGAAGGGCAATGACGACCTGATCGTACAGCATGCGCGTGCCGCCACGGAGATTGCCGAGGACGCCCGCGTCATCGCGGAACGCCGCCAACAGGAATCGGCGTTGATCGCGGCCCGCCAGAATACCGCCGATGCGCAGCAGGCCCAGTTGCAGGCGGAGGCCAAGGCCGAGCGCGAGAAAGAGCGCGCCGACAACGCGCAGCTGGAAGCCCAGCTGGAGCGCGAAGCTCGCGAGCGCGCTGAGGCGGATGCCAAAGTCGCTCGCCAGCAAGCCGAACAGGCGACCGTGATCGAGGTGCAGCCGGCGCCCACGACGCAGCCCGCAGTGACGCCGCAGCAAACCAGCCAGGACGCGCTAGCCAGGCAGTTGCGCACGCAACTCTTGCAGCACCTGAATATGGCGATCGTCACCCGCGACACGCCGCGCGGACTGAATGCCACGCTCGGCGACGCGGATTTCGACCACGGGCAACTGCGACCAGGACGGGCCAATGCTGTCTCGCGCATGGCCGCGATGCTCGCCGCGCACCCCGACCTGCGAATCTCTGTGGAGGGGAATGCGGACACCCCCGAAGGCTCCGAGATGGCCCGCCAGCGCGCGCAAGCCGTCGCTTCTGCCTTGAGTGCCGCCGGTGCCCCGTCGCAGCGGATTTCCGTCCAGAGCCTGGGCACCTCGCGCCCGCTGGTCTCCAATGCCACCGAGCAGGGGCGCATGGAAAATCGCCGCGTGGAGATCGTCGTCACCGGCGATGCCATTGGGACTGTGCCATCCTGGGATCGAACGTACCCGCTGTCATTCAATCGCCAGTGAGGAGTCGCGCGAGACATGCTTCTTTCTTCAGCTTGTCCAAGACGAGGGCTAGTGTAGCGCGTCAGGCAGAATACCGATTATCCGAATGGGCTAAGACCTCACCGTGGGGCAGGCTTCAGCCGACTTCAGTCCGCCTGTCGCAGCTTTCACACCGTGCGCCGAGGGAGGGCTCAAGCCCTCCGCAGACTGAAGTCTGCCCCACAATACTAGCGGCCCTCGCTGGACGAGCTAAAGCACGTCCTACATGTTAAACTTGAAACTGTCGCGGAGAGGTGGCAGAGTGGTCGATCGCGCCCGCCTCGAAAGCGGGAGTACCTGTGAGGGTACCGGGAGTTCGAATCTCCCCCTCTCCGCCAGATTCCATCAGTTCCCCCAATGCTGTCTTGGATACGCTACCATTGTCTTGCAAAAATGCTAGCGACCCGTTCTGGCGCCATCGTCGTTCTGCTCGCGCTTCTGGGCGCGTCTTGCCGCCACCCAGCCCCGCCGCGTAAACTCTCCGTAGCCGCCGCGGCCGACCTCCAATTCGCCCTGGCCGAAGCCGCTCGCCAATTCCATCGACAGCATCGCCAAACCGACTTCGCTCTCAATTACGGATCTTCCGGCAATTTCTACGCACAGATTCGCAACGGCGCGCCCTTCGACCTGTTCCTTTCGGCTGACGTCCAGTATCCGCGCAACCTGGCGCACGACGGGCTCGTCCCCGCGGACTCGGTCTTCGTTTACGCTTCCGGCCGAATCGCAGTCTGGGTGCCGGCGTCCTCGACGCTCGACCCGGCGACAGCGCTGCGCGATCCGTCGGTGCAACGCATCGCCATCGCCAATCCGCAACACGCGCCGTATGGACGCGCCGCCGAAGCCGCCTTGCGAAGCATGGGCCTCTACGACAAGCTGGCGAAGAAGCTGGTGCTGGGCGAAAACATCTCGCAGACGCTGCAGTTCGTACAGAGCGGCGCGGCCGACGTGGGAATCGTGGCGCTCTCGCTGGCGGCTGCCCCCAATGTGCGTGGCCAGGGGCGATACTGGGAAGTCCCCCTGGAGTCGTATCCGAAGATGGAGCAAGGCGGCGTCATTTTGAAGGATTCCCCGGAAGCGCGCGAATTTCGCGACTGGCTGCTCGCGCCCGCTGGCCGAGCGCTGCTCAAGCAGTTCGGCTTCTCTTTGCCCGGCGAATAACATGGATTGGCAGGCCATCTGGCTCAGCGTGAGGCTCTCGGCTTCCACTACCGCGATCCTGCTCGCGGTTGGCACTCCGCTGGCCGCCTGGCTGGCCTTCTCGCGATGGCGCTGGAAGTTTCTGGTGGAGGCGGTGGTGGCGCTGCCGCTGGTGTTGCCGCCGACCGTCCTCGGCTTTTATGTGCTCCTCGCCATCGGGCCGCACAGCCCCCTGGGAGCGATCTACGGCAAGCTTACCGGCGGCATGCTGCCCTTCTCGTTTCAGGGATTGCTACTGGCGTCGGTGCTCTATAGTCTGCCATTCACGGTGCAGCCCGTGGCGGCTTCATTCGCCGCCGTGGACCGCGGCCTTGTCGAGGCATCGTGGTGCCTGGGCATTTCGCGGTTCGACACCTTTCGGCGCGTAGTGGTGCCGCTCTCGCTGCGCGGCATCGCCGCCGGCGCCATCCTCAGCTTCGCGCACACCATGGGGGAATTCGGCGTGGTCCTCATGGTGGGCGGCAACATCGCCGGCGTGACGCGGACCGTCTCCATCTCCATTTACGATCAGGTGCAGGCGCTCGATTACGCCGCCGCCACGCAGACGTCGCTCTTTTTGTTGGGACTCTCGTTCGCCGTTCTGGCTTTCACTTACGCCTTCCAGCGGCGGGTTTGGAATGTATGGCCGATGAGCTGAGCTGCGCCTGCCGCACGCGTCTGGCGTCGGGCTTCGAGCTGGACGCCGACCTCCGCTTGCCGCTCGACCGCGCGCCCGTCACCGTGCTGTTCGGCCCATCGGGAGCGGGGAAGACGACGCTATTGCGGATGATCGCGGGTCTCGATCATCCGCGCGAAGGGGCCATCCACTTCCGCGGGCAAGCCTGGATCGACGCCGCGCGCGGTGTTTGCCTGCCGCCGCAGCAACGCCGCGCCGGATACGTGGCGCAGGACTACGCGCTGTTCCCGCACCTGACCGTGGCCGCGAATATCGACTACGCGGCGCGCCCCGCCAAAGGCCGGGAATTCCTCCAGGCATTCGGACTGGCCGACCTTGCGAGCCGCTATCCGCGCGCCATTTCGAGCGGCCAGAGGCAGCGCGTCGCACTGGCTCGCGCGCTGGCCGCCGAGCCCGCGCTCCTGCTGCTGGACGAGCCGCTTTCCGCGCTCGACGCCGCCACGCGGACGCGCACGCGCCAGCAGTTGCGGCAGATGCTGCTGGCGAGCGGCGTCCCCTGCATCGTCGTCACGCACGATCGTATGGAGGCCGTCGCGCTGGGCGACTGGATCGCCGTGATTGCGAATGGGTGCGTACGCCAGTGCGGTCCCGTCCACGACGTGCTCCAGCGCCCTGCCGACGCTGAGGTGGCCGAATCGGTGGGAGTCGAAAATGTGCTGCCGGCGCGAATTGTCTCGCGTGCCGCGGGCCTGCTGACCTTGGAGACTGGTGGAGCGTACTTGCAGTCCATCGATTCGGGCGAATCCGGTGCGGTGGTGGTTTGCGTGCGCGGCGAGGATGTTGCGATCGCGCGCGATTCCGCCCCGGCATCGAGCATGCGCAATCGCATTGCGGGCCGCGTGACGTCTGTGACTGTCGAAGGTCCATTGGCGCGCGTGGAATTGGATTGCGGCTTTGTCCTGGTCGCGATGATCACGGCGCAATCCGCGGCGGAGATGGAGTTGAAGCCCGAGGATCCGGTCTGCGCGATCGTCAAGACGACGGCCGTTCACTTGGCGGGAGGTGCGCCATGACGAAAACGAACGCCGCCCGACTGTTGGACAGCGCGGGCATCCACTACGAACTGCGCGAGTATGAGGTCGACGAGAACGATCTGAGCGCGCCGCACGTGGCGGCGATGGTCGGCATGCCGCCGGAGCAGGTCTTCAAGACGCTGGTGGCGCGCGGCGATCGGACCGGCGTGCTCATGGCCTGCATCCCCGCCAATACCGAACTCGATCTCAAAGCTCTCGCCAATGCCAGCGGCAACAAGAAAGTCGAACTGGTGGCGATGAAGGAAGTGCTCCCGCTAACGGGCTACATTCGCGGCGGCGTTTCGCCGGTGGGCACGCGCAAGCCGTACCCGCTATATCTCGACGAGACGGTCGATCTGTGGGATATCATCTCAGTCAGCGCCGGACTGCGCGGCTGCCAATTGCTGCTCGCGCCGGACGATCTGGCCCGCGCCACGGAAGCGGAACGCTGCGCTATCGCCACGTGGCCCAAGTGAGCTGATTCATGTGGGGCAGACTTCAGTCTGCGGCGGGCTTTAGCCCGCCATCCGCGCATCCTGCGAAACGTGCGGCAGAGAACAACAAAAAACGCGGGCGCGTCAGCGCGCGCAAGTTGGTGCTGTTGTCGTTATTAGCTACGCGTAGATTAGATTAAGTATCGGCGACCGGTTGCGCGCCAGGGGCGACTGAAGTCCGGAGTTCCCTGGGGAGAGCGGAATGCCTCACGTCATGCATGCCGCTAGCGGTACCTTCGCAGAGCCAGAATCGTTTCATTCGTTGAGGGGCCTTAAACATTAGCTGAGGTGGGATCCTCAAACTAGACGACATCACGTTCGAGAACTGGGTGTGAGGTGTTGACCATCTGTTTGCAGGCCTTGAAGCTGAAATTGGCCGCAGATGAACGCTGATGAACGCAGATAGCACAGCTTTTCGTTCCATCGGCGTTCATCTGCGTTTATCTGCGGCCAGTTTGCTCGTCCGACGAAACAAGGCGCCGCATTATTTGTTTCATCTATGACCTGCATCACGAGCATCAGGAGTATCACTAACAGAACCGCTTGCTTGAGAAGCCTGCGGAGCTTCGCCGTCAACACCCTGATCTGCCAGATTTGCGAAGCTCGGGCTAGCTCTCGCCCGTGAGATGCAGTAAGATCGTCGCATGTCACAGACCGCGACCGACATCAAGGCTGCCGCAAATCGCGCCCAGGCGGGCACAGCCGGGAGATTGGTCTCGCTCGATGCCTTTCGCGGCGCCGTCATGGCGTTCATGATTCTGGTCAACACGCCGGGCGATGGACGCCACGTGTATTGGCCGCTCGAGCACGCCGAGTGGCACGGTTGGACGCCCACCGACGTCGTGTTCCCCTCCTTCGTCTGGATCGTCGGCCTCGCCATGACGCTGGCGTTGGGGCGCAGGCTAGCTCACGGCGATTCGCGCGCTCATCTGTTCGGCAAGGCTGCTCGACGGGCCGCCATTCTGTTCGTCATGGGCGTGGCGGTTTACGTCTACCCGAATTTCGACCTCTCCACGCAGCGGATTCTGGGCGTCCTGCAGCGCATCGCAATCTGTTACCTGGTGACGTCCGCGATTTTCCTCACCACCAAGCTGCGAGGACAAATTGTCTGGATCGTCTCCCTGATGGCGGTTTACTGGCTACTGATGGCATTCGCGCCGGTGCCGGGTTATGGCGCGGGCCGCCTGGACGTGGAAGGCAACTTCGCGCACTACGTCGACCGCATCGTGCTCGGCTCGCACAACTACATCTGGACCAAGACCTGGGATCCGGAGGGCATCGTCAGTACTCTGCCGGCCATCGCCACGTGCCTGCTCGGCCTGATTGCCGGACACATTGTGGGATCGCAGCGGAGCCTCGGCGAGCGCGCTATGCGCTTGTTGGGTATCGGCGCCGTCCTGCTGGCGGCCGGGCTCATTTGCAATATCTGGCTCCCCATCAACAAGAAGCTCTGGACCGACTCGTTCACCCTCTTCATGGCCGGGCTGGACTTCGTGATGTTCGCGGGGTTCCTATGGCTGGTGGATGGCCTGGGCTGGCGGCGCGTAGTGAAACCCCTGGTAATCATGGGCTCGAACGCCATCGCGATCTACCTGGCGAGCGAGTTCCTGGACGAAGGCCTTGGGTGGATCCATTGGACTGGCGCCGCGGGCAAGATTTCGCTCCGCGCCTGGATCTATCGGCACATGTTCGCCGGCCTGGGCGGACCTTACAACGCATCGCTCATTTACGCCATCGCGTACGTTCTGGTGCTGTATCTCGCCGCCTGGGGCCTATACCGGCGCGGTTGGTTCCTTCGCGTTTGAGCTATGCTATGTGGACATGCCGGACGTCCCTGCACACTGGGCCCGCGTAAAAGAGGTACTCAACCTGGCGCTGGACGCCAGCCCCGCGGAACGTCCGAAGATCGTCAAACAAGCCTGCGAGGGGGACTCCGTTCTCGCCAGCGACGTCGAGTCGCTGCTCGCGTATACCAGCCAGACGGGCAAACTCGACCTCTGTCTGCACGAAAGCGTCCGCAGCTTTTATGCCAGCACCGAGGCACCCTCGCGCATCGGACCGTATCGCGTGGAGCGCGTGTTGGGCAGCGGCGGAATGGGCACGGTCTACCTGGGCGTTCGTGACGACGACGAATTGCCCGCGCGCGTGGCGCTGAAGGTAATCCAATCGGGAACCAGCGAGGCCCTCGCCGAGCGCTTTCGCCGCGAACGGCGCATTCTCGCAGGCTTGATCCACCCCTATATCGCGCGCATGCTCGACGCCGGCAAGCTAGACGATGGTCGGCCGTATTTCGTGATGGAATACGTGGAAGGGCAGACCATCGACGAGTACGTCGCCGTGCATCGTCCCCCGGTTCTCGAACTGTTCCTCAAAGTTTGCTCGGCGGTGCAGTTCGCTCACCAGAACCTGGTGATCCATCGCGATCTCAAGCCCGGTAATATCCTGGTGACAGCCAGCGGCGAACCGCGCTTGCTCGACTTCGGCATCGCCAAGCTGCTGGCCACCGAAGACACTACCGTCGGCCTGGAGATGACGCAGCCTCTGGAGCGGCTTCTCACACCCATCGGCGCCAGTCCCGAACAGGCTAGCGGGGAACCCGTCACTATGGCGTCCGACGTGTATTCCCTGGGCGTGCTGCTGTACCGGCTGCTCACTGGCGTATCGCCGTATGCCGGAGCGCCGGACTTCCGCACGGACCCGGTGCGCGTCATCCGCGCATACGAACCCCCGCCTGCCAGTACGGCCGGGGGCCTCACGCGGCGGACCCGCGCGTTGCTCGAAGGCGACCTCGACAACATCCTGCGCAAAGCACTGGAGAAGGATCCGCAGAGTCGTTACCTGACAGTCCACCAGTTCGCGGAGGACATCGAGCGCCACCTGAACGGCCGGCCCATCGAGGCGCGCCCGGCTTCTCTCCCCTATCGCGCCGCGAAATTCATCCGCCGCAACCGGCTGGCCGTCACCGCCGCTGTGCTGGTGAGTATGACCTTCGTGGGTGCATTTGTGGCCACGTCCATTTATGCCCGCCGCGCTCATCTGGAGCAGGTGCGCGCGCAGCGGGAACTGGCCGCGCTACGCAAATGGATGCAGTCGTTCCTTTTCGAGTTCGACGACGCCATCAAGAATCTTCCCGGCTCGTCTACGGCGCGAGACCTGGTGGTGCGCCGCGCGGTAGAGTACCTCGACAACCTGGCGTCTGAGGCGGGTGACGATCCCGCACTGCTCAACGACCTGGCTGACGCGTACGAACACGTTGGCGACCTCACGGGTGCGTTCCGCCAGGCACGCGGGGACAGCTCGCCGCGGAGGGCGATCGAGAACGGACTGAAGGCGCTGGCCATCCGGAGGCGCCTCGCGGCGCTGAATCCCGGCGATGAGAAAGCGCGGGCCAACCTCGAGAGCAGCATGTGGAGAGCAGCGCAGCAGCATAGTGCCATGGGAGACTTGCTGCAGGCGAGGGAGCTACTGCAGGAACACCTGCGCATGTGCGAAAGCTCGCTGCGGCGCCGCGATTCCGTGGAGGAGCGTTACAGACTGGGGACGTCGTTCATTTCCAACGGTTTCCTGGAGAGGGAACTCGGCCACTACGATGTGGCATTGGACTATGAGCGGCGCAGCCTGGCTGTTCGGGAAGCCCTGCTAAAGGCAGACCCGAACAGTGTCCGAGCCAAGCGAGTGGTGGGGTTATCGCACGCGTTCATTGGCTACACGCTCGCGTCTCAACACAGGTACCTGGAGGACGTTGCAGAGCAGCGGAAGGCTCTGGCGATCTTCGAACTGCTCGCCAAGGCCGACCGCCATAACCTCGACTTACAGAGAAACGCCGCGGTGGCGGAGGAGAACATCTGCCAATCGCTGGCTCTGGGCGGCTCAGCGCGCGAGGCCGTGAGTCACTGTGAGGCTGCGATTGCCTTCGACAGCGCTATGGTGGCGGCCGATCCCAAGAATGTGCAGGCGTATGAGGATCTGGCTGACTGCGAATCCGTCACCAGCGTCGCGCTGGATCTGGCGCACTCCCCGCAAGAGGCATTTGCGCACCAGCAAAAGGCTCGGCAGTTGTTTGATGCCGCCATGAGCCGGGACTCGGGAGATAGCGATCTGGCACGGGGGAACGCCGAGAGCCTGATGGAGTTGGCGAAACTGCGCAAGCAATTGCATCTGGAGGGCGCCGCGAGCGCCGCGGAAGAAGCGCTGCGAGGGTTCGAAGGGCTGGCTGAGCGGTCGCCGCAAAGTCGCCAGCTCGCGATTCCTCTGGAGAAAGCACAGGAACTCTGCCGGACGATTCGCTAGCTCTCTTTGTGTGCCAGCCAATCGTGGCTGCAGGCGGCCTTTCAGGCCGTCTCTTTGGGAGTCAGGTGGCAGATGATGTGGGGCAGGCTTCAGCCCCATTTCCGCATACTTTTCCCACCGCTGGGACTCCGAATAAATCGGTGGGGCGGACCCCCTGGTCCGCGCGGGACGCCCTCGTCCCGCCGGTGCGTGAAGAGTCAGACGGCTGCCACCACCTAGAAGCCGACCAGGGGGGCGGCTGCGGACGAGGGCGTCCGCCCAACTATTTGTGCTATTGCCCGGAAACGGGAAAAGTATGTGGCATTAGGCTTCAGCCCGCCTGCGTGGAGTTTCTCGTACCCCTCTGGCGTCAGTAGCAAAGTCCGAGAAGTCGTCGGATTCAGGAAGCCAGTTTAAGGCGGCCGCGGGCTGACAGTCTGCTCCACGGAAGAGGGACAAGAGTCGAGGGGCGGCCTGAAAGGCCGCCTGCAGGCAAGATTGCCTGCCACACTCTACCCTGCCAGCCGGCGCATCAACCAGAGGCGCGACGTGCGCAGTTCGCGCTCCACGGTAGCCGTCGATATTCCTGCCGCGCCGGCAATCTCTTCGATGGACATGCCGCCGAAAAACCGCATTTCCACGACGCGTGCCTGGCGCTCATCCAAGCGAGCCAGATCGTCGAGAGCGGCGTTCAGATCCACCAGATCTACCTCGTCAGACGCCTGCGATTCGGCCTCCTGGAGAGGAATCCGGATTCCGCTGGCGGGGCGTTTCGCCGCGTTCCGGCCGTTGGCGTAATCCAATAGCACGCGGCGCATCATGGATGCCGCTAACGCCATCACCTGGACGCGATTCTCCCAATCGAGACTGTGCTGCGCGGCGAGGCGGATGTAGGCCTCATGCACCAGCGCGGTCGGCTGCAGCGTGTGATCGCTGCGCTCCTGGCGAAGATAGGCGCGGGCGAGTCGGCGCAATTCCTCGTAGATCTGCGGCAGCATTTGGCTGGCTGCCGCCGAGAGATTCTGATTTTCGCCTGGACTCTCCAAGTCCGCTATCTTAATACGGCTTGGAGGGCGATGGGGCTAACGGGTTAGCGGATCACGTTCGGGAAACTGGGCGTGAGGTGTTGGCCATCGGTTTGCAGGCCTGGAGCTGAATTCGGAAGGTTGGTATTTGGCCGCCGATGAACGCTAACGCTGATAAACGCCGATAAGCACAGCTCTTGGTTCCATCGGCGTTCATCCGCGTTCATCGGCGGCCCATTTTGCTCGTCGGCGGAGTTGCCATAGATCGGCTCGTCCGACGAAAACGAGGTGCCTGCATCATTTCTTTAATCTATGACCTGCTTCACGAGCATCACGACCGGAGCCGCTTGCTTGAGGAGCCTGCGGAGCGTCGCCGTCAACACCCTGATCTGCCAGATTTGCGAAGCTCGGGCTAGAACCCCCAGCACCCCAGCCCGATTACGGCGTTGCCTACAATCTGCGCGTCAACGATATTGACGACGCCGTCGCCAGTTAGATCGTGCATAGCCGGTGCGATGCCGAGTGCCTCATTGAGGATCGTCCGGAGGTCCGTCACGACGACGCTTACCTGATTGGTCAGAGCGCATGCCCTGTTGGTGGCGGGAATGAGGATGGTCTCGCCATCGTTCGTCTGGATGGTCTCATTCACAGACACCGTCACGGCGGCGGACGGTGGTGGCGGCGCTGCCGTGTCTACACCTGCGCCGCTCAAGGGAATGGACTGCGTGAAGGTCGCCCCGGCCGCAGCATTGGCCACGTTGCTCAAAGGCGCGTTGTCCGCGAAAACCAGCGTGCCGGCAGTCGTGCCGGAACCGGGCGCGGTATAAGTCACATAGAAGACGCAGGCTCCCCCGGGAGGCAAGGAAGCGGGCAAAGACGATCCGCCCGTGGTGCAGGCGATACGCGCCATGGTGAACGGCCCGGAAGGCGTTGCGGAGGAGAGCGTGAGGTTCGCCTGCCCAATGTTGGAAAGAGTCAACGGCTGGGTGCAGGCCTGATTCCCGAAATCGAGACTCCCAAAGGAGAACTCCGCGACGGGATCGTTCAGGGCGAGCAGGGGCGCGGTGACGGCGATGACTGGAATGTCCAAGGTCGTGATGGTTTCGCTCACCGGCACGGACACGGTGGTGGATGGCGCCGCCGGCGCTGGTGTGCCCGTGCCCGCGCCGTTTAACGGCACGGACTGCGTGAAGTTCGAACTCGCCGCAGCATTGGGGAGATTACTCAACGGTGCATTGTCGACGAAGGCGACTGAGCCGGTGGCGCTACCCGGCACGGTATCGCTGACGGAAAAGATGCAGGCGCCGCCGGGAGGGAGAGTGGTCGGCAGGGAGGACGCTCCATTCGTGCAGGCGGTCAGGGACACGGCGAAGGGTGGGGCTGACGGAGTCGCCGAGAGGAGCATGAGGTTCGCCTGGCCGAGATTGGAAACGGTCAGCGGAAGAGTTCCTGATTGGCCGCCAAAGCCAAGGGAGGCAGCTGAAGAATAGGCGACTGGGGAATTAAGTGGAATCAGGGAAGGCGTTACCGCGACGGCGGGCGTGTCCGCCACGGGAATCGTCTCAGTGGTGGCGACTGGCACGCCGGGGATTACTACCCACTTACCAGGGTGCCCGTTGTACGGGTAGTTGTAAGTAACGCGGCCCGCGCCGTATTCACCGCCATTGCAGCAAGCGATGGTGTAATCTAACTCGGAAGCATCCCCAGCAAATATACTGCCGCTATTACCGCATCCGCCCGTGATGCCGGTGCCTCCGACGGTCGTGCTGCAGGCGGATTGAGTGCCGTAGTTTGGCGGATCCTGCGCGCTTGCCCATATGGTCCACGACATCGGCACTCCGCTGGCGTTAGTCGCCAACGTTGCGTAAAAAGATGGCGAGACTGACGCGTTGGTGATAGTGACCTTGTAGTTATCGCTGATGCGGTAAGACGTCACATAAGGCGCCAGATTGCCGCTGAAATTCTCCAACTGTGTGAGCGACAGGCTGGTAATGAGCGTGATGGTTAGGAAGGGGGTCGTCCCGTTGCAGGCGTACTCGCCGGAGCAGCCGTACGAATTCGGGCCGGGATATATGTTTCCCGTATAGCTCAGGGTGGTTTGCGCGCTTAGGAAGCCGGGAAGCAACAGGCACACGAAGACTGCCCCTAACGCCGTAATCTTCGGATGTTTTGGGTGCGCCATCGAGGTCGATTTACTGGAAGCTGATAGTCACGGAAGCTGACACCAACTGCCCGGCGACTACCGGGATGACGCACTGTGGCTGGCCGTTCCCACCACAGTTCGATGTCGCGAAGAGCGCAGAAGTCAGCGGCATGCCGAATGGGGCAACAGCATTGACCGGCGCAAAGCCGTTGTCGGGATACATCGTCTGAATAATCGGAGGAAATGCGGTCAGAGGGGAGACGTTTTGCACCGTGGGGCAGACTCCATTCGTGCACGTTAAGAACAGCGACATCACACCGGCAATTGTCGCCGATGCTTCCGCGGTCATCTGACCGGACAGTGTGATCCCACTGATGACCCACTGATTGTTGGATAAGGTCGCGGTCGGCAAAGTCACGGTGAGACCGGTGAAGCATCCGTTGACGTCGATACAACTGGCGTAAAACTGTCCCCCGGAAGAGGCGATCGCACATCCATAGTCGAGGTTCCAATCGAAATAGGTAACATGATTGCAAATTGCCGAGATGGCCCCTCCTTGTCCAAAATGCGCAACCAGTCCGATGGCCAGGGAACTGGCAGTGCTCTGCCCCGTCAAGAGCGCCATGAGGAAGGCCCCGCCGGTATTCTGGGCCAGTGAATTTTCGAACTCGACGTGGCGGACGATCTTGCCGTCGGGTTCGCTCACTTTGATAGTCCAATAGCCATGGACATGGATGCCATCCTCGCGACCTTTACTTGCGGTTTGCGCTTGCCCGCCCGTCATGATCACCACCGACAGCGCCATCATCGCAAGAGCCTTGCTGCCTGTTCCCGTCATCTCACACCCCTCCGTTCCGGCAATTCCGAGCCGTCACAATCAATACGCGGGAAATCTCTGCGAAACCCATCACGTCCGCCATTCGCCGGTACCTTTCCGGCGTTCGCCGATAAACGGGCGACTGCGGTAACAGCCGCGGCCTAATCTCAGAACGTGGCCGCGCGGCAACAAGCGCCCATTCCAAATTTACTTTGACTTCCAAATGATTTGGCTTCCAATCGAATTCTGAGGTTTCCCGCATGAAACGCCGACTGATCTTTCTTACGATCCTCGCTACCGTCGTCTTTGCCATCTGGTGGGAGGAGCGTCCACGCCCACAGACTCTGGTCCTTACCGGCACCGTGGATGGCAACGAAGTGGTGGTGGCCAGCAAGATCACCGGCCGCATCGTGAGCCTCGCGGTGGACGATGGCGAGCGGGTGAACGCCGGCGATCTGGTGGCCGTGCTCGACCAGGACGAATTGCGCGCCGACCAGGGCGCCGCCAGCCACGCCATCGCGCAGGCTCGCGCCAATGCGGAGCAGTCCGCGGTGCAGACGGATCTGCTGCAAGGCTCTCTCCCCACCAAAGTCCAACAGGCGGCCGCGCAAGTGGAGCAAACTCAGGCGCAGCTAAAGCAGAACGAATCGCAGGTGGCGCAAGCGCAGTTGCAGCAGTCGCAGGCGCAGGTGGCGCAGACGCAGGCGGCGGTAGCCAAGGCACAGGACAACTTCAACCGCATACGGCCTCTCGTGGAGAAGGACATCAACCCGCCGCAAGACCTGGTCTCGGCCAGAGCCGATCTCGATTCCGCCACCGCCAATCAGCGCGCCGCGGAGGCTGGCGTGGAGGCATCGCGGCGCGCCGTGGCGGCGGCACAGGCCGGTGTCGAGGCAACCCGGCGGGCAGTGACAGCGGCGCAGGCCGCATTGGACGACGCCCGCCAACAGGAACGCCAGGTGACCGTGCAGCAGCGGCAGACCGATGCGCTGCGCGCGGCCGCGGCACAAGCCGAAGCCAACGGCGCGGCCGCCGACGCGCGTTTCGGACAGACGCGCATTTATGCACCGGCCAGCGGGATCGTGACCCTGCGCGCCGCTCGCCAGGGCGAAGTGGTGAACCCCGGAACTCCTATCGTCACGCTCTTCGACTTGAGTTCCACCTGGGTGGATGCCGATGTAGAGGAGACATACGCCGACCTGATCGCCATGGGGCAGACATTGCACGTGCGCCTGCCCTCCGGCACGGAGGTTACCGGTCCGGTGATCTACAAAGCGGTGGAAGCCGACTTCGCTACCCAGCGCGACGTCAGCCGCACCAAGCGCGACATCAAAACCGTGGCCATCCGCGTCCGCGTGGCCAATCCGATGGCAAACTACCGCTGGGTATGACCGCCTATGTAGTGCTGCCGGTGCCGGTGCTGCCGCCTCCGCCGCCGGTGAACACCGCCAAGGATTAGCCGCCATGGAAACGCCAAACCAGAACGGCACTGCCATCGACGTGGGCGGCATCAGCAAACGCTTCGGCCAACTGCTGGCGGTGGACAACGTCAGCTTCACGGTGCAGACCGGCGAGATTTTCGGTCTGCTGGGGCCGAATGGCGCGGGCAAGAGCACGCTCATCCGCATGCTGACCACGCTCGTCCCGCCCACCAGCGGCACGGCGACCGTGGCCGGGCACGACATCATCCGCGACCCCAACGCGGTGCGCTGCGCCATCGGGGTGATACCGCAAAATATGACCAGCGATCCCGAGCTTACCTGCGCCGAGAACATCGGGATTCACGCGCGCCTGTTCGGGATCACCGGTGCGCAGCGGCGCCAGCGCACCGAAGAACTGCTCGCCGCGGTGGGCCTTTCAGATCGCGCCAACGCTCTCGCCTCTACCCTGTCGGGCGGCATGCGCAGGCGGCTTGAAATCGCGCGCGGCATGTGCACAATCCGCAAATTCTGTTCCTCGATGAGCCGACTACCGGCCTCGACCCGGCCTCGCGCATCTCGGTGTGGGAAATGATCACGCACCTGCGCGCTCAACAGGGCCGCACGCTCTTCCTCACTACGCATTACATGGACGAAGCCGACCGGCTGTGCGACCGCCTGGCAATTGTCGACAAGGGCAAGGTGGTCGCGATGGATACGCCGGTTTCGCTGAAGGCGACGGTGCCGGGCGCGAGTCGCATCGAAATTCAGTTTGAGCCCGATCTTCCGAATGGCGCTGCCGATCTCGAGAAGCTGCCGGCGGTTAAATCGGTGCGCGCGCTGGGCTCCGGGACGTATCGCGTGTCGAGCGA
>Ga0182030_10010295_pt1 | contig 19027 bp, 12 predicted proteins | sample 812S3MmetaG_FD_121299 | JGI IMG/M metagenome (GOLD analysis project Ga0182030, IMG submission 121299) | Permafrost microbial communities from Stordalen Mire, Sweden - 812S3M metaG (Illumina Assembly) | ecosystem: Environmental > Terrestrial > Soil > Wetlands > Permafrost | place: Sweden...
GGTGATTTTCAGCGGATTTTCCGCAAGACTTGCTGGTCCCCCACATCAATTTTATCCTGCCGGCTCCATGGGGCTGCAAAATTTCGAATAGGGGCCAAAAAAGAGTTTTTCAACACAATCGGCGGAAAGCAGTAGTTGTTCGAAGTTCTGGTTGAGGGTCGACAGCGGTCAGACCGGGATAGGCAGGATTTGGGCAAAGTGGATCTTTTGGGCAGCGTAACAAAGCGTGCGGCCGGTTCCTTTCGTCTTCGTAACGTTTTGAGATCGACGGTGAAGTCCGACATAGCGCGGATGTGGGGCGCAGTCGCCGTAAGCGGCGACGCCGCGCGGATTAGACATTCCGCCAACAAGCTAACTGGCTCAGCGTGACCAATTCGGAACGATTGCGGACTTCGGCAACGTCCTCCAAGACGACCCGGTCGCTTGAGCTGCCGGTCACGCTCAAGCTCGCCTCGTCTTCATGAGGCGCTTCATGCTGTCTTTGTCTCATTTCCATCAAAATGATGCTAGGTAATTAACAATTATGAAATCAATAACTTGCTACACTATTTCCAGCAATAGTGTCGAGTGAGTTCGATGATGTCCAACAGCCAGTTTCGCTCCCATTTGCTCAAGCGATTTGCGCGGGACAAGCAGGCGTCGATGGCTGTCCTGGTCGCCTTCGGTCTGTCCGCCTTGGTCGGCGTCATCGGCCTTGGCCTAGACCTCGCATATTGGAACAGCAATACACGCAGCGCGCAGACACTTGCGGAGGCCACGGCTCTCGGCGCAGCGCGATTGCTTGGAAATTCTAGCCAGACTGCCGCTTCCATCACCACCGCGGCTAAGAATATCGCTTTGCTGAATGGCTTTTCCTCAGCTAGCGACACGATCTCCGTGTCCTTTGGCCCTTCGGGCGCACAGCCGCCCAACGCCACGGCCATCACGGTTAACGTCACCAGGCGGATGTCCCGGATTTTCTCCGCCATTTATTTATCGTCGAACCCGACAGCCTCGACGAGCGCGACTGCGAGTTACAGCGCGGGCGGAGGCGTCTGCTTCTATATTGTCGATCCGTCAAGTGCGCAGACGTTGCTGGTTAATAGTGGTTTCTATCTCAATGCGCCCAACTGCCAAATCAATGTCGCCTCGACCTCATCGAGCGCCGCCATCTTCGATTCGGGCTCGACCTTGAGTGTGAAAAAGACCTGCGTGGCCGGCAATGTCATCAATAATGGCGGAACAGCGGGAGGATTGGCGACCGGTTGCACGGCAAGCGCCAATCCGTATGCGGGAACGCTGCCATCACAATCTGTCGGCAGTTGCACAGTGAACAGCGCCAATTATTCCGGCACAGCGAATCTAAGTCCTGGCGTTTATTGCGGCAATTTCAATTTTAATGGAAGCGGCGTGCTCAATCTGGCTTCCGGCGTCTATATTTTCAATGGATCGAACTGGAACATCAACAGTGGTTGGACGGTCAACGGAACCGGCGTGACGCTCTATTTTGTCAACAGCTCGTCCTATGTTCAATTCAATTCCGGCGTCACCGTGTCGCTTTCAGCGCCGTCGTCCGGAATCCTGATCTACGAGCCCGACGGTCTCTCGACCAGCAACATAGCCATTGATGGGACTTCCGCCAGCGGTCACGCATTGCAAGGCTTGGTCTATCTGCCGAGCCGAAATGTCACCTTCAACTCGACCTATAGCGGGACCGCCGACAATTTCACCCTGGTGGCGCATCAGGTAATCTTTGACGGCAACAGTCCCAAACAATGGTCGGTGTCGCCTGCCTCGGGTTCATCGAGCGGCGGCGTGACGCTGACGAATTAGCATTGGGGCGGGAGATGTTCGGACGGTTTCTCAAATCCAACCACGGCGTCATCGCGGTGGAAACGGCGCTGATGATCGGCTTCGTGCTGGCGCCGATGATGTTGGGACTCTGGGACGCGGCGACCATCGCTATCCGCAAGGGCGAGGTGGATGAAGCGCTTCAAGCTGTCATCACCTACGTCGCAGCTGGAAACGCCTCCAATTCCTCTGGCATTGTCGCAGCGTCGCAAGCGGCCTATGGCTCGAACATCAATGTCTCGACGAGCACCGCCTGCTATTGCGTTTCGACTTCCGCCAGTCCGACGATCCCAACCGTCGTATCCTGCACCGGAAGTTGCGCCAACGGCGCCGACCTTGAGCAATTTATGAATATATCTGTCACCTCGACAGTCGCCATGCCCGTCAGCGTGCCATATTTGGGATCGACGGTGACGGTGACGTCGTCGGCCCAGGTGCGAACGGGATGATTGCCCCGCGCGCCTTAATCCGCTTGCCCGACGCTGTCGCCAATAATGTCGGAACATCGGCGATCGAATTCGCCATTTTAGCGCCGGTCTTTCTCGGCCTGCTGCTGGGCGTATTCGAATTCGCCACGTTCGTCGGCTACCGGCAGGATTTGAGTTCCGCAGTGTCTCGCGCCGGCCGCTACGCATCAGTCCATGGCTCCAGCAGCAGCAGCCCGGCGACGACGACGGCGCTCGCTAGTCTGGTCGGAACATATCTTAATTACATGCCGGCGGCGGCGATTTCGCCTAGCGCCAGTTTTTCTCCCAACAATAATCCGGGCGGTACTGTCACGATCACCGCCAGCTATTCCTGGCGTCCGTTTACGAGCTTCGTCGCCATGCCGAATATAACAATCACGGCAAAATCGGTGCAGACGATTTTAAACTGAGGCCAAGCGGATCAAGTGCTCTGCGACCCTGAGGACATGGACGTGGGTGGCGTTGTTTTAACAGGGCCTTTGCCCACGAGTACAAAATCGGACAAGATGCCGAAGCTCACGTCCCGGGCGCCCCCGATCCGAGCCCATCAGTGGCAAATTCCCGCGACACCCAGAATTTCCCGTTGGGGTCTGGAACCAGATCTTCATGGCGTCGCCAAAGGGCGGATTCTCGTCCACGACCTGCCGTTCGCGAACATGAGGCGGCAGTCTCATATGAGTCGAACGCGGTCGATCATTGGTCTCTATCCGGCTCTCCGCTCAGTCCATATGTCGCGGTGTCTTCGTAGGCGCGGCTGATCTCACGCCGCCGAGGAAAACGCGATCTTCTTGCGCGCCGCCTCCAGCGGTCCCGGCAGGTGAATGCAAACCCTCGCGCCCTCGCCGGGCGTAGAATCGATCCGCAATTCGCCGCCATGCATCTGCGCCAGCGAGCGGGCGATCGACAGGCCGAGTCCGGGGCCCTTCATGCCGTCCTGCATCAGCGGCGAGCTTTGCTCGAAAGGATGGCAGACCAGCGCGATCTCCTCGACGCTCATGCCGCAGCCGCTGTCCTCGACCATGATGTCATGCGCCGCGCCCTGCCGCAGCGCGCGCACCGAAATGCGCCCGCCTTCCGGGGTGAATTTCACGGCGTTCTTCAGGAGGATGCCGACGATGCGGCGCAAGGCCTCCGCGTCGGCGACAAGCCGGCTGTCTTCGGGCGCGGAGAATTCGATCGTCACGTTCCTGGCTTCGGCGGGAGCGCGGAATTCGTCGACAGCCGCGGCCAAGGTCGGCGCCAGTTCGATCTCCTGGGCGTGCAGCGCGATGTGGCCGGCGTCGAGCCGCGACATTTCCAGCACGTCCGAGATGACGCCGTGCAGATATTCGCCGGATTGCCGGATATGGCTGGCGTAGTCGACATAGCGGGGATTGCCGATATCGCCGAAAAACTGCTGCTCCATGACTTCGGCGAAACCGATGATATGGGTCAGCGGCGTGCGCAATTCATGGCTCATATTGGCCAGAAAATCGGATTTGGCGCGATTGGCGGTTTCGGCGCAGGCCTTCTGCTCGAGATAGCGTTCGGCGAGTTCGGCCAGCTGCTGGGCCTGCAATTCGAGGGTCTGGCGCGACTTGCGCAGGTCGGCGATGGTCGCCATCAGCCGCCTTTCGCTGTCGAGCAATTGCCCTTCGTGCCGCTTGAGCTCGGAAATATCGGTGCCGACCGAAACATAGCCGCCGTCCTTGGTGCGCCGCTCGTTGATCTGCAGCCAGCGGCCATCGGCGAGCCGCGCCTCATAGACGCGGCCGCCGCCGGCCTCGCGGGCGGTCTCGGCCTGTTCGACGAAACTCTGCGACTGGGCCATGGCCTGGGCGTAGGGCGTGCCGGGCGCGATGCTGTCGGCGGGCAGTCCGTGCAGGCGCTGGAACTTGGCGTTGCACAAGACGAGTTTATTTTGGGCGTCCCAGAGCACGAAGGCTTCCGAAATGGTCTCGACCGCGTCGCGCAACCTTGTGTCGGCGGCGGCGCTGAGCTCAGTGAGGCGCATCTGTTCGGAAATATCCACGGCGATGCCGACGAGATGCGGCGCCTTTTCTCGGCCCTCGTAAATGATCTGCGCGCGGGCCCTGATCCACACCCATTGCCCGACGCCGTTGCGGATGCGGAAGGCGTGGTCGATCGAAGTGGCGCGGCCGGCGATGAGCATTTCGGCGATGTCGGCGAGATCGCCGTCTTCAGGGTTGATGAGCGCCTTGAGATCGCCGAAGGACAGGAAACCGCGCGACGGCATCGCAAGCATTTCATACATGGAGTCCGACCAGTAGATGCGGCCGCTGGGCAGGTCCCAGTCCCACAACCCGCAGCGCCCGCGGCTCAACGCCGCGTCGATGCGGTTGCGGATTCGGCCTCGGTCGGATTCGGCGTCGAAGGCGCGGCTGGCCTGAGCGAAATAAGCGAAGGCGACGACCGCCATGACGGCCCCGGTCAAGGCCAGCAACAGGCTGGAGCGCCAGACCCAGCCGCGCCATTCGGCGAGCGCGCTGTCGATCGGCTGAAGGATGGCGAGCTGGCCGAAGGGGCCGTCGAGATTGCGCACCGTGGCCAGCGCCTCCAGGCCTTCGGGCAGCATGAGGCGCATCGGGCCGGCCTTGTCGGCGAAAATGGCAAGCGGATGCGCCGCGCCGAGCTTCGTGGCGAGATTGGTCTCGGAAATAGCGCCTGGCGGCAGGGAGGCGACGATCTGGCCGGAGGCGTCGGTGATGGCGAGAATGCGGCCATGCGCCAGGACGCGGCCCTGCGCGGCGTCGAGCAGCAGGGCGGGGGGCGCGCCGGGGGCGGCGTGGCGCATGGCGATATTGAGATCCTCGACGGCGAGGCGGGCGACCATGTCGAGCTCGGCCAGGGCTTCGGGCACGACGCGGGCGTAGCTCTGCTGGGCGATCTGGGCGGCGACGCCGAACACGGTCAGAAGAAAAACAAGGATCATCGCCGGCACGGCGCGGCGCAACAGGGGATCCAGACGTTCGGCGGCCGAACGGGCAAGCGGCGCGGCGGGGGAAGCCGGCCCGCGACCGGTATCGGGAAAAGCTATGTCCTGAAGGGCGAAGGCTTGAAATGTCATGTCTTGTTCTTGAAGGGAAGGATGGTCTTGAGACTCGTGGCTGCCGTGCTTGAGCGGACGGGGCGCCGCCGCGTTTTTTTTATTTGGGGTTCTGGCGGTTGGCGCATCCGGGCATGGAGAGGCGCCTGCCGCGTTTGCACGCGCCATGTCACGCTCCGACTCTAAATGAAACTGGGAGTTTGAAGGAAACTGGCGACCCGGAGCATTAAGCGACGCCCCCGAATCACCTTCAGTTGAATCTGGCGTCGCCTTTTTGTCCAGACTAAAAATTGGTTAACGGCGAGGTTTTTCGGCCGCGGGCGTCAACGTGTTGACAGTGCGTCAACTTCTCCCGCTCGCCGTTGCTTTCCCTGAGTTTGGGGCGATTATCCGAGGCCAGGGGCCCGCGCCAGGACTTGCGTGGGCCTTGCCGCAACGGGGCTAGCCTCCGTCTATCGGCGGGCGAGCGGAGGGGCAAGTGCGTGCTCTCCCGCCTCGAGGCGGAAGAGCAGGGTAGCGGGGGGTGTCAAGCCAGGGCGCGGCTCACGAGGTCGCGCATGTCGGGCGAAAGACTTTCGCGCGCCGCGATGGTTTCCAGCGCCGCCCGCGCCAGGGCGCGGCGGCCCGGTTCGAGATTGCGCCAGGAGCGGAAGGAATTGACAAGACGCGCGGCGACCTGCGGATTGGTCGCGTCGATCTGCAACGCCGTTTCCGCAATGAACCGATAGCCCGAGCCATCCGCGGCGTTGAAACCCAGCGGATTGGCGTTGGCGAAGGCGCCGATCAGCCCATAGACGCGATTGGGATTGCTGAAGCTGAAGGCGTGGCTCTTGGTCAGTCGGCGAACGCGCTCGAGCGTCTCCGGCTCCGGGATCGTCGCCTGAAGCGTGAACCATTTGTTGGTGACGAGCGCGTCGTTTGCATGGGTGCGGAAGAAGGAGTCGAGCGCGCGTTCGCGTTGCGGACAGGAAATCTGCGACAGCGTTTTAAGCGCGGCGACCTGGTCGGTCATATTCGCGCCAAGCTGGAATTGCCGCATGGCGATTTCCGCCCCCGTCGCCGGGTCGCCGGCGGCGATGAGATCGAGGCTGGCGTTGCGCAGGGCGCGACGGCCGGCATGCGCCGCGTCGGGCGAATAGGCCTCGTCGGAGGTCAGGCGCTCGTAGAGCGCGAGCAGCGGCTGGGCCAGGGCCTTGCCGAGTTCGGCGCGAAAGGCGCGGCGCGCCATGTGGATGGCCTCGGGATCGACGTCCGAGCCGATGTCGCGGGCGATATCGGCCTCGCTTGGCAAGGTGAACATCTCCGCCGCAAAAGCCGGATCGGCCTCGCTGGTCTCGATCAGCGCGCCCAAGGCCTGGGCGAAGACCTCGCTGAATTCCGGCATTTCATTGGCGCGGATCAGTCCGGTCGAGCGGATCAGCAGGCGGGTGGCGAAAGTCTGCGCCGCCTGCCAGCGGTTGAAGGGGTCCGTGTCATGCGCGATGAGCAGCAACAGGTCGGATTCATCGAGATCGACATCGAGCACCACCGGCGCCGAAAAACGCCGCAGCAGCGAAGGCGTCGGCTTTTGCGCCACATTCTTGAAGACAATGCGGCGGCTCGCCGCGCCGAGTTCGAAAATGCCGTATTTTTCCTCGCGCGGATTGGCGGGATTGTCCTGCTCCAGCGGGATTTCCTGCCCATCGGCGCCGATCAGACCGAGCCTGATCGGCATGAGCAGTGGTTTTTTCACGGGCTGGCCGGGAGTCGGCGCTGTCGTCTGCGACAAATCGAGCGTGTAGGTTCTGGCCTGCGGATCGTATGAACCTTGCGCGGAAAGTTTCGGCGTGCCGGCCTGGGCGTACCAGAGCGAAAACTGGCTCATGTCGCGGCCGGAGCTTTCGGCGAAACAGGCGATGTAATCCTCGATGGTCACGGCCTTGCCGTCGAAACGCTCGAAATAGAGCGCCATGCCCGCGTGGTAGGCGTCATGGCCGATCAGGCAGCGCAGCATGCGGATGATCTCCGCGCCCTTCTCGTAAACGGTCGCCGTATAGAAATTGTTGATCTCGTTATAGATTTCCGGGCGCACATTATGCGCCAGCGGCCCGGCGTCCTCGGGAAACTGCGCGGCGCGGAGCGTGCGGACATTGGCGATGCGCCCAACGGCGCGCGAACGCTGGTCAGCGGAAAACTCCTGGTCGCGATAGACGGTCAGGCCTTCCTTCAGGCAGAGCTGGAACCAGTCGCGGCAGGTGATGCGATTGCCGGTCCAGTTGTGGAAATATTCATGCGCCACCACGGTCTCGACCCCGGCGTAATCGGCGTCCGTCGCCGTCTCGAACCGCGCGAGAATGTATTTGTCGTTGAAGATGTTGAGGCCCTTGTTCTCCATCGCGCCCATGTTGAAGTCGGACACCGCGACAATGTTGAACACGTCGAGGTCATATTCCCGGCCATAGACGAATTCGTCCCAGCGCATGGAGCGGACAAGGCTGTCCATCGCGTAATGGGCGCGGTGCTTCTTGTTCTTTTCAACATGGATGCCGAGCCGGACCTTGCGGCCGGAGGCCGTGACAAAGTCCTCTTCCAGGCTGTCGAGGTCGCCGCCGACCACGGCGAAGAGATAGCAGGGCTTCGGATGGGGGTCATGCCAGACGGCGAAGCGCCTGTTATCGCCCGCGTCGCCCGATGAGACGGGATTGCCGTTCGACAGCAGCAGCGGCGCCTCGACCTTGTCAGCCTCGATGCGCGTCGTGAAGACGCTCAGCACGTCCGGCCGGTCGAGATAATAGGTGATGCGCCGAAAGCCCTCGGCCTCGCATTGCGTGCAATAGGCGGAGCCCGAGCGATAGAGCCCTTCAAGCTGGGTGTTGGCCGAGGGGTCGAGCAGGGTCTCGATTTCCAGCGTGAACGGTCGATTGGGCGGATTGTCGATCGTCAGCCTGTCGGGCGTCGCGACGTTTTCGAGATCGAGCGCCTCGTTGTCGAGCAGCGCGCGGACGGGATTGAGCCCGCCGCCGTCAAGCTTCAGCGACGCGCCGGCCACGCCCGAGGGGTTGGGCCTGCAGCTCAGGCGCGAGACGACGCGTGTCGCCGTGGGATGAAGCTTGATGTCGAGCTCGACCGAGTCGATCAGGTAATCCGTTGGCCGGTAGTCGACGAGGCGGATCGGACCGGGAGCGTGGGCTTCGAGCTTGGCGGACATGACGCCTCTTTCGATTTGTGAATTTCGAGTTTCGAATTCTTGTCAGATGGTTTGCCGCTTTTATTCCCGCAATGCAAAAACCGCCAGAAGCTAAAAGAGGTTTTTCAAAGGGAACTTGGCCTTGGGCTTGTTGATTGTCTTCGATGGCCGCAGCTTGACCTGACTTGACGCTTAACTTGATTCTTGGAGCGTGGCGCGGGACAAAGGATGAAATCAGGGCTCTTCATGCAGAAGATTCGCAAAATCTGTGTCTATTGCGGCTCGTCCTCGGGGGTCGACCCGGTGTTTATCGCCTCGGCCAAGCTTTTCGGGTCGATTCTGGCTGAAAACGACATAGGTCTCGTCTATGGCGGCGGCGACCTCGGCCTGATGGGCGCCGTCGCCCATGCGACATTGAGCGCCGGTGGCCATGTCACCGGCATCATCCCGCGCTTTTTGCAAAAGCGGGAGCATATGCTCGACAGCGTGCAGGACCTTCTGATCGTCGAGGACATGCATGAACGCAAGCGGCTGATGTTCGAGAAGGCCGACGCTTTCGTCGCCCTGCCGGGCGGCATAGGCACGCTGGAGGAACTGGTCGAGCAATTGACCTGGGTGCAGCTCGAACGCCACGACAAGCCGGTGCTGATCGCCGATATCGGCGGCTTCTGGGGACCGCTGCTGGCGCTGCTCGACCATATGCGCGAACAGGGCTTCATCCGCCCGCATTGCGACGCGCGCTATCTCGTGTGCGAACGGGTCGAGGACATTCTGCCGCTCTTGCAGGCGGATTTCGTCAAGAAGGCCGAGCCGCATCGGGAATTGCGGCCGGAATTGTGAGGGGCCGGCGGCCCCTCGTTCAATTGTCCCAGCGGCCATCGGGGTTGATGGCGCCGCGATCGGTCAGAACCACCCAGCCCTGGCCGCGCTTTTCGATCTTCTGCACCCGCGCGCCGCTCGGCAGCGTGTCGCCGGGGCCGACTTCCTCAAGACCTTGCGAGCCTTCGACGACCGCGCGGCCATCGGCGACATCGCGCAGCACATAGGCGCGATAGATATTGGTGGGCGTCTGGGTGGGCAATTGGGCGGCGACGGGAGCCGGCAGCGCCTTGGGCAAGGACTTCGGCAGGGCGGCGGCTTGCGGCTGCGGCGCCGGAATCGCCGCGACCGGCGTACGGTCGCTCAACCGGCTGTCGACTTGCCTGTTTTCGACTTGCCTGTTTTCTTGCCGGTTTTCGACGGATCGCGCGGCGACGAGGCTTTGCAGCTTTTCAAGCTTCGCCTGCAATTGCGAGGCTGTCGACGCCGCGTCGGCTTTCTGTTCCGACAGGCTCTTTTGCAGCGCGGCGATGGTAGCCTCGGAGGCGCGGTTCTTTTGCGCCTGCGCCTCGATCTTGCCGGAGAGGGCCTCGAGATGGCCGCGCAATTCTGCGACGTCCTGGCGCTGGCCCTGGGCGGACTTCAGCGCTTCGGCGACGACATGGTCGGAGCCGTGCGAAACACTGGCTGCGGCCCAGCCAAGGCCGAAAACCACGAACAGCGCGCTGGCCGGCGCGGCAAGCCATTTCCAGGAGGACGCTGGGCCGGGTTTCGCGCCATCGGGCGGCGGGAGTCTTCTGTCCTCGGGCGGCTGGACACCGGGGTCGGCATTGGGCCTGGACGGCGGAATAAGAATGATGTCGTTCATCGGCAGCGGCTCCAAGCTAATTCAAGGCTATTTTCCTCAGAACGCATGAACCTCGCATTAACGGCCTTATGATGTCTCGGCGCAGCCGGGAAGCCTGGCGAGCAGGGCGATCAGGGCGCGATCCTGCAGCAGGACCGTGCGCTCCTTGCGATGGATCCATTTGATGGCGTCCTCGATCGTGACGCAGTCGTTGAGCTTGGCTTCGGCCATCGCCCGTTCGGGCGTGATGTCGCCGCGCACGCGAGGCGCGGCCGCCGGCAGGAAGGCTTCGTGCAACGCGCGGAACTCGGGATCTCCGTGCAACACCCGCAAGGCGTCGGCGTGGTCCCGGCCTTCCCCGGCCATTTCCTCGCCCAGCGCATTGGCGCGGGCGGCGATCGGCGGCGTGACTTTTTCTTCCGGCGTCACCAGCAGCCCCAGGCGTTTCAGCGCCAAGCCGATCGACCTTTGGCCGCTCGCCCAGGACAGGCCGATGGCGAGGATCAGGCCAGCGATGGTCGGCGACATCCAGGCGGCGAGCGAGGGCGAGATCAGCAGCGCCGCGACCAGCGAGATCACGCCGAGGAAAACATGCGACCGGTGCCGCCGCACGATGGCGCTGAAGGGGATCGATCCGTCGTCGCGCCGCTGCGGCTCCCAGCCGGTGTCGAAGCCGAAGAGGATATGCAGCACGTGGCCGGTCTGGATCATCATCATGATCGGCGCGAGGAGGGCCGACATCAGCACTTCGAAAAGAGCGGAGAATACCAGCCTGATCGCGCCGCCGGCGCCGCGCCGGGTCCGGCCGTCGATGAGCGCGAGGATCAGGCCGAACAGTTTCGGCGCCAGCAGCACCGCCATGGTCACTTCGAAAAGCTCCAGCGACCGCTCGGCGTCAAATCGCGGCCAGGTCGGAAAAAGCGCGAAATCCTTGGTGAAATATTCGGGCCTGATGTAGCTCGCCTGCAGGACGAGCAGAAGGCCGACCAGCAATTGCGCCAGCCAGAAGGGCGAGGCGAGATAGGCCATGATTCCCGTGGCGAAATGCTGGCGTGACGCGAGATGCAGCCCCTTGCCGGGCAGCACGCGCAAATGCTGGAGATTGCCCTGCGCCCAGCGGCGGTCGCGCGCGGCGACGTCGATCAGCGAAGGCGGGCTTTCCTCGAAGGAGCCGCCGAGCGAGGGCAGCATGTAGACGGAATAGCCGGCGCGGCGCATCAGCGCGGCTTCGACGAAATCATGGCTCAGGATATGGCCGCCGAAGGGCGGCTTGCCCTTGAGATGCGGCAACCCGCAATGGTCTGCGAAGGCCTTGATCCGAATGATCGCATTATGGCCCCAGTAATTGCCGTCGCGACCCATCCAGCAGGACAGGCCGTCTGCGATGACCGGACCGTAGATGCGGGCGGCGAATTGCTGCACGCGGGCGAACAGCGTGTTGCGGTTGATGATCAGCGGCAGGGTCTGGATGATCCCGGCGTCGGGATCCCCCTCCATGGCGGCGGCGAGGCAGACGATGGCGTGGCCGGTCATCAGGCTGTCGGCGTCGAGCACGATCATATGCGCATAGGCCCCGCCCCAGCGGGTGACGAAATCGGCGATATTGCCGGCTTTGCGGGCCACGTTCTTCGGGCGGTGGCGATAATAGACGCGCGCCCCCGGCCCAAGCGCGGAGCGGACCTGGGCGAAGGCGCGCTCCTCGGCGATCCAGATGTCGGGATCGGTGGTGTCGGAAAGAAAGAACCAGTCGAAGGAATCGCCAAGGCCCGTCGCCTGGACATCCTCGACGATCGCGCGCAGCGCGCCGAAAACGCGCGACGGCGCCTCGTTGTAGATCGGCATCACCACGGCGTTGCGCGTCGAGAGGCTCTCCGGCAGGGCCGGCGGCCGGGGGCGCCGGACCAGCAGGTGCAGGAAACCCACGACGCCGCCGGAGAAGGCCAGGGCGATCCAGGAGAAATTAGCCAGGAACAGCACCAGCAGCGACCATTTGAGGGTGGTGATGCCGCCCACGTCGATGACGCGGTACATTTCATAGCCGCCCCAGCAGGTGAGGGCGAAGCCGCCGCCGAAAACCACAAACCGCGATATCCACGGCGTGGAGAATGAGTGGAGGGGCGGCCTGCGCTGGCTTTTCGCGTCAAAGCGCGACAGGCTCTGGTCCGGCATGGAAAGTGGCGATTCCCCGGGCATGGCCGGGGGAATGGCGGAGGGCGCGCCCTGGTCCGGGGCGATGGCCTGGGGGGCGGCGGCGTTCACGGCGTCCATCTGTATAGCCAAGTCTCCGAAATGGGCGCGCCCTGGACGTCGAGCGTCAGGCGCAATTCGCAGGCGTTGTCGCTGCCGGGATCGACGTCGAAAACCACGCGGCAGCTCTTCTGCTCCGGCGCGAAATAGAGGTGGGACGCGGTGATCACATCCGGCGACGCCGAAATATTGGCCTTGATGTTGGCGACGGCGGTCGGATCGGCGAGCGCGTCGCCGCGAAAATCGACAAGAAAGCGTCGCTGGTTTCCCGAAGCGCCGCGGCCGCAGCGGCTTCCCACCGATACGGCCAGGGGCGGACTCGAGGGCGGCGACCAGCACCAGAACTGGCGATAGGCGAAATCCGCTTGCTGGCCTTTGATCAGCGGGGTCTTCGACCGCCAGAAGGCGACCATGTTCTGCGCGTTTTCGTTGTCGGAGGGAATTTCGACCAGTTGGACCGAACCCACGCCCCAGTCGCCGATCGGCTCGATCCACAGCGAAGGACGGCGCTCCCAATGCTGGATGTCGTCCTGGAAATCCCTGAGCTCGCGGTGCTTCTGGAGGAAGCCGAAGCCTTTCGGATTCTGGTCGATGAATTCCGAAATCTGCAAGGCGTTGCGGTTGGCGACCGGGCGCCAAACCCATTCGCCGGCGCCGGTCAGCATCTGCAACCCGCCGGTTTCCGCCGCGGCCTCGCGGATATCGTCGAAGCCGCGCCGGTCGATCGGGCCGAACAGGTTGATCGCACTCATGGTTCCCAGGCCGAAACTGTCGATGTTCGCCCGCGGGAAAAGCGTGCATTCCGTGTCGATGATGGTCGCGTCGCCGGGATGAATGGTGAAGCGGTAGGCGCCCGCGATGCTCTCCGAATCGAGCAGGGCGTTGATAGTCAGGGCATTAGAGGCGCGGGAGGTCTTCTCGATCCAGACCGCCCGGAAGACCGGGAATTCCTCGCCGCGCGCATCACCCGTGCGGATCGACAAGCCACGCGCCTGAACGCCCTGCGCCTGTCCCGGCGCGAGGGAGCGGAAAAAGCTCGCGCCCTGGAAGATCGCCAGTTCCTGCAAATTTCCGTCATCCGAGCGGTGGAGGATGCGGAAACCGGAAAAGTCGAGATCTCTGGCCGGTCCGCCGGGATTGACGCCGGCGAAGTCGAAATTCGCAGCGTCATAGGCAAGGCGCGTCGCATGGCCATTGTCGACGAGACTGATCTGCACGGGCGTGGTGAAGACGAAGCCGCGATGCAGCGGTTCGATCACGAAGCCGGCGGGGTCGTCACGCCAGATCAGCCCTTCCGGCTTGGCGTGGATCGCCGAATAGGCCTCGAAGCTGAGATTGGCCAGGGGTCCCGGCAGATCGGGCGCGGACGGGGCGACGAAAGGCTTTTGCGCCAAGGCGCGCGCCGCATCGACAACCGAGGCGCTGGAGAAAGGAATCGGCGCCGCGGCCGCCTTGTCTTGAGAAGCGCCAGGGGAAGCGCCTTCAGCGGCGGATGCGCCGGAGGCGGCGAAAGCGGCCAATCCTCCCGCCAATTGCAAGACATCCCGTCGCTTCAACATGGGCGAAGCATTCCAATCCCTAAATCTGACGCATTTTTCGCAACTCCGGCCCCCGGTTCGGTGAGGAACCGGCGCGCACTCCGGCGAAAATGCTGTGAGAGGCAAATCCGCGCGACATATAACGCAATTTATGGCCGAGGCGAGGCGGATTTTTTGCTTTGCCGGATTTTGAGCGTCCCTTATACCTGCGTCCGCTCAAAGGTTCCGGATTTCTGAAACGCCGGCTCGAACAGGGATTTTGCATGACGAGCACGCTAGAGGGCGCAAAACCGGTGGAAAAACCCCAAAAGGGCTGCCTGGCGATCGTGCTGGCGGCCGGCGAGGGCAAGCGGATGCGCTCCAGCCTGCCGAAAGCCCTGCATGAAATCGCCGGACGCTCGATGCTCGCCCATGTGCTCGACGCCGTGCGGCAGGCCGGCGCCGACCACGTCGCCGTCGTCGTCGGGCCGGATAGCGCCGATGTCGCCGCCGAGGCGGAAAAAGCCGCGCCCGGCGCCCGGATTTTCGTCCAGGCCGAGCGGCGTGGCACCGCCCATGCGGTGCTGGCGGCGCGCGACGCTTTTTCACAGGACATTGCGGATGTCCTGGTGGTTTTCGCCGATACGCCCTTGGTGCGGGCGGAAACTTTCGCCGCCTTGCGCCAGAAGCGGGCGGAAGGCGCCGGCGTGGTCGCGCTCGGCTTCGAACCCGCCGACCCCTCGGGATATGGCCGCCTGCTGACCGATGCGAAGGGTGAGCTTCTCGCGATTCGGGAGCACAAGGACGCGAGCGAGGCCGAGCGCGCGACAAAACTCTGCAACGCCGGACTGATGGCGCTTGACGGGGCGAGGGCGCTCGCATGGATCGAACGCATCGGCTGCGACAACGCACAGGGGGAGTTCTACCTGCCCGACGCGGTCGAGGTCGCGCGGCGCGACGGCGCGCCTTGCGCCATCGTCATGGCTGAAGCCAGCGAAGTCCTCGGCGTCAACGACCGCGTTCAGCTCGCCGAGGCCGAGGCCGAAATCCAGCGGAGGCTGCGGCTTGCCGCCATGCTCGGCGGCGCGACGCTCGTCGCGCCCGAGACGGTGTTCTTCAGTTTCGACACGCGCCTTGGATCTGACGTGCTGGTCGAGCCGCATGTCGTGTTCGGCCCCGGCGTCATTGTCGCCGAAGGCGCCATCGTCCACGCCTTCTCCCATCTCGAAGGCGCGAGGCTCGGCAAGGGCGCGACGGTCGGCCCCTATGCGCGGCTGCGGCCCGGCGCCAATCTGGCGGCGGGAGCGAAAGTCGGCAATTTCGTCGAGATCAAGAAGGCCGAGATCGGCGAAGGCGCCAAGGTCAACCATCTCACCTATATCGGCGACGCGACGATCGGCGCACGCGCCAATATCGGCGCGGGGGTCATCACCTGCAATTATGACGGCTTCCTGAAATATCGGACGATTATCGGCGCGGACGCCTTCATCGGCTCGAATTCCGCCCTGGTCGCGCCGGTCGAGATCGGCGCTGGCGCCTATGTCGGTTCGGGATCGGTGGTGACGCGCGACGTCGAGGCCGATTCGCTGGCGGTGGCGCGCGGGCGGCAGATGGCGAAAGGTGGCTGGGCGACGATTTTCCGCAAGAAAATGGCGGCGCTCAAACCGGCCAAATGATTGCGGGTCGCTTACCCCTTCCGGGCCCCGCGATCCAACTTTCGCTAGGGAATATCGACAAGCTTTTGACGTAAATTCGCAGGAACTGTCACGAAACGTGATTTGCGCGCGGGCCTCCGGCAAGGATTCCTGCGGCACGGACAATTTGAAAAGGACTCCCTTCATGTGCGGCATTGTCGGCATTCTCGGTCAGGGCCCGGTCGCGGGCTCGCTGGTCGACGCGCTGAAGCGTCTCGAATATCGCGGCTATGATTCGGCCGGCATCGCGACGCTGGAAAGCGGCAAGCTGGAGCGCCGCCGGGCCGAGGGCAAGCTGCGCAATCTCGAAGCCCTGCTGCGGGAACAGCCGTTGAGCGGTTCGGTCGGCATCGGCCACACTCGCTGGGCCACGCATGGCCGCCCCACCGAAAACAACGCCCATCCGCATATGACAGACAGGCTCGCGGTGGTGCATAACGGCATTATCGAGAATTTCCGCGAATTGCGCGACGGCCTCGCCGCCAAGGGCCATGTCTTCGTCACCCAGACCGATACGGAGGCGGTGGCGCATCTCGTCACCGACCAGATCGCCAAGGGGCTTTCGCCGCAGAAGGCGGTCGCCGCCAGTCTGCCGCTGCTCAAGGGCGCCTTCGCCCTGGCCTTCCTGTTTGAGAACGAGGACAATCTGCTGATCGGCGCGCGGCGCGGCGCGCCCCTGGCGGTCGGCTATGGCGAAGGCGGGGAAATGTATCTCGGCTCGGACGCCCTGGCTCTGGCGGCTTTCACCGACACGATCACCTATCTCGAAGACGGCGACTGGGTGGTTTTGCACCGTGGCTTCGCCGAATTCTTCGACGAGGCCAATGAGCCGGTGAAGCGGCCCAAGCTGAAGACCCAGGCCTCGGCCTTTCTCGTCGACAAGGGCAACCACCGCCATTTCATGGCCAAGGAAATTCACGAGCAGCCGGAAGTCGTGGCGCGCACGCTGGCCCATTACATTGATTTTTCCAGCGGGTCGGTGCGCCTGCCGTTCGAATTGCCCTTCGATCCGAAAAAACTGTCGGGCGTCACCATCACCGCCTGCGGCACCGCCTATTACGCCGCTCTCGTCGCCAAATACTGGTTCGAGCGTTTTGCCCGGCTGCGCGTCGAAATCGACGTGGCCTCGGAATTCCGCTACCGCGAGGCGCCGCTGCCAGAAGACGGGCTGATGATCGTCGTGTCGCAATCGGGAGAGACGGCGGACACGCTTGCCGGGTTGCGCTACGCCAAGGCGCATGGCCAGAAGATCATCGGCGTGGTCAATGTTCCCACGTCGACCATCGCGCGCGAAGCCGACGTGGCCGCGCCGACGCTGGCCGGGCCGGAGATCGGCGTCGCCTCGACCAAGGCCTTCACCTGCCAGCTCACAGTGCTCGCGGCTCTCGCCGTGGCCTTGGGGCGCGAGCGCGGCGTGCTCGACCGTGCGACCGAAAAACGATTGATCAATGAATTGATGATGGCGCCGGGCCTCCTCGCCGAGGTGATGAAGCTCGAAGCGGGGATCGAGGTCCTGGCGCATCAGCTCGGCAAGGCGACGGATGTGCTCTATCTCGGCCGAGGCACATCCTATCCGCTGGCGCTGGAAGGCGCGCTGAAGCTCAAGGAAATCTCCTATATTCACGCCGAAGGCTATGCCGCCGGCGAATTGAAGCACGGCCCGATCGCGCTGATCGACGAGCAATTGCCGGTCATCGTCATCGCCCCCACCGATCCGGTGCTGGAAAAGACCATTTCGAACCTGCAGGAAGTCGCGGCCCGAGGGGGGAAGATCATCATGGTTGCCGACAGCCACGCCATAGAGGAGGCGGCGGTGACGCTGGCGGGCGAAATCCGCATGCCCGACATGGCCCCCGATTTCTCAGCCATCGTCTATGCCGCGCCGATCCAGCTGCTGGCCTATTACACGGCGGTCTTCATGGGCAAGGACGTCGACCAGCCGAGGAATCTGGCCAAGAGCGTGACGGTGGAATGAGGGGTTTTCCCTTCTCCCCTTGCGGGAGAAGGTGGCGCGTCAGCGCCGGATGAGGGGGCGACGCCGCTGCCTCGATATTGTTGAAGTTGGTCGGCCCCCTCATCCGTCTCGCCGCTTCGCGGCGATCCACCTTCTCCCGCAAGGGGAGAAGGGAGACGCCCGCGACGTGTCAGGCCGCGCTCCGAACCTCGATCGTCACATGCGACAATGTGCTGAAGTTTTCCAGCTTTTCCCGGTAAAAAGCCTCGTTGCGCTGATGCGTGGTGACGACACAGAGGATGGCGCCGAGATGGCCGGGCCCAAGGCGCCAGAGGTGCAGGTCGGCCAGCCTGTCGCCATCGCCCTCGATCGTCGCGCGTAAAATTTCCGACATGGAGGCGTCAGGGTTCATGTCGAGCAGGATCGCGCTGGTGTCGCGGATGAGCGTCAGCGCCCATGAGGCGATGACGAAGGCGCCGACCAGGCCGGCCAGCGGGTCCATCCACAGCCAGCCAAAGCTTTTCGCCAGCAGCAGCCCGACGATCACCAGCACGGAAATGGCGGCGTCGGCGATCACATGGACCAGCGCCGCGCGAAAATTATTATCTGTGTGGTGGTGATGGTCGTCATGGTCGTGGCCATGGTGATCATGGTGGTCGTGATCATGATCGTCGTGGCCGTGATGGTGGTGGCCGGCGCCAAGCAGCCAGGCGCTGGCGAGATTGACGGCGAGGCCGAGGCAGGCCACCGGAATGGCCTCCGCGAATTTGATCGGCACGGGATCGAACAGGCGGGCGACCGCCTCGTAGCCGATCAGCAAAGCGATCATCGCCAGGATCAGCGCGCTGGTGAAACCCGCGAGATCGCCGAGCTTTCCTGTCCCGAAGGTAAAGCGCGGATCGTCCGCATAGCGGCGAGCGTAGGTGTAGGCGAGCGCGGCCAGCAGCAGCGCGCCGGCATGGGTGCTCATGTGGACGCCGTCGGCGACCAGCGCCACCGAGCCGAACAGCCAGCCGCCGATGATTTCCAAAAACATCATCGCCGTGCACAGCCAGATGACCGCCCAGGTCTTCTTCTCGCTGGCCTCGTGCTGTTCGCCGAGAAAGACGTGGTCGTGAAAGGCCTTGAAGGCTTGGCTGTCGCTCATTTGAGGCTCACTTCAGATAGGTTCTGACGACATCGAGCAATTGCCCGGCGGCGTCCCGGTCCAGCGCGCCGGGGTGTTTTTGGTTGTCTACAAGATGCGTCAGGACATGCTCCTCGACCACCTCAGCCATCAGCCCGGCCAAGGCGCCGCGCGTGGCGGCGATCAGATGCATGATTTTTTCGCAACCCGCCTCGCCCTCCAGCGCGCGCTCGACCGCCTCGACCTGCCCGCGAATGCGACGCACGCGGGCGAGGAGCTTTTGCTTTTCGTGGATGGTGTGGGACATGCGGGGA